>JAABUX010006151.1_pt1 | contig 14413 bp, 31 predicted proteins | sample 5561851 | NCBI WGS metagenome assembly JAABUX01 (sample SAMN10711883, study PRJNA513361) | rock metagenome | isolation source: Antarctica rocks | place: Antarctica: Victoria Land, Richard Nunatak red sandstone | collected 2016-01-03 | reverse complement strand
CGGCGTGCCGGGCGCTGGGCGTCGGTCGCCTCGTGTACACCAGCAGCGCGTCGGTCGTGTTCGAGGGCCGGGACCTGCTCAATGTGGATGAGAGCATTCCCCTTGCACAGAAGCCCATGGACTTCTACACGAGCACAAAGGTGATGGCCGCTGGGCTTGGCCCGTTGCCGTTGCCGGCAGAACTTGCTGAAGTGACCGCCCGCGAGTGAATGTTCGATACACAGGTCATGGGATTGCAAGCACCAAAACTTGTTGTGGACTGGGGTCTGCTGAACCTGAAGCCTGCAGCCTGCGATGCAGATCAAAGGCGAGCAGCTCATCCTTGCAGCAAACGGCGCCGATGGTTTGGCGACAGTTTCGCTGCGGCCCAGTGGCATCTTTGGGGAGGGTGACCCGTTGTTCGTGCCGGTGGTCGTCGAGAAGGCCAAGATTGGCAAATTGAAGTACATCATCGGCAATGGGTCGAACCTGATGGACTTCACGTATGTCGGCAACGTCGCTCACGCGCACATATTGGTGCGCCTTCGAACATCTGTAAATGCAGGTCGCCGGCAACGCTGCCCTTATGTCAAAGCCTGCCGCATGGCTATGCACCGCATGTCGATTCCATGCATGTAACACCGAACCGGAACCCCGGAATTTGCGTCCTGAGGAGCTTGTCCTGCGTTGTAGGCTGCGAAGGCATTGCTCACTGAGGCCAACGTGGCTGGGCAGGCATACTTCATAACCAATGATGATGCGCGACCATTTTGGACGTTTCTGGGTGATATCCTGGCCGGTCTTGACTTTGAGCCGCGGTTGCGGCCGCACATCAAGCTGCCGTACCTCCTCGTCTTCGTATTGGCTGCAGTCTTCGAGTATCTGGTGAGCGCCCTGACGCGGTGTTGCTGGAGGGTCCCTGCCAGTGCATCGGTTGTTATGACTCACTTTGCCCACACGCAGGTGATGCCGCTGTGTAAGGCCCTTGGCAAGCCATTGACAGCGTCCGAGTTCACGATGAACCGTATCGCCATCTCAGCCAGCAACAGGCGGTTTGACATCAGCCGAGCCAAAACCCAACTAGGTTACAGACCAGTCGTCAGCATCGACGAAGCCCTAGCTCGGACTGTGCAGTCATTCGGCCACCTCCGAGCCGAAACTAACGGCAAGCATGTCTAGGGGCGGCAGCTGATACGGAATGCTTTCAGTCTTAGACAGGACATCAGATATTCTGAATCTGGTATGTGCGTCCTTGAAGAGGCTTGCGCAAGCAATGCTGTTAGGCCTCATGTGCCTCTATGCTGCCGAGCTCCCAAACGAAGCTGCTGCACGATCGAATGCCTCTTCGGCTGCTGATGTCCTCAAGACAGCCGCGTGCTGAGGTGCAACAGTCTTCAGCTGCCTGCAAAGCACGCAACGACAAGCTCAAATTCTCTCCGCAATGCATGAACCTCTGTATAATCTACAAAACACTGGTCATGCAAAAGAGCGAAGACATGGCATTCGTACCCAACGAAGCGCGACGCAGGCTTGCCGAGGTGAAGGCTGGCCGTTGCGAGGTTGGCGAGCGTGTCAGGGTTCTTCGCATCCTTCTCAAAAGCCTCCATGAGCTGACTCTCGGCCTCTTCCCACCGGCCCATACGCATGTTGCACACTGCACTCCCGTTCAGCAGCCGAACCTGCGCATGATGGGAGGGTCGGACGGGGCACAGGGGACGCGAACAACCCAGCATGACCGCAGCACCTTCAGCACATGCACTCAACGCATCGCTGTGGGTCTGGGAGAGGCCAACAGGAACAATTGCAGCAATCTTGACGGCCGTCACGCACCGACCAATTGTACTTGTCGCCGAGTTCCTGGAATATGTAAGCGGCGTCCTGAACCTTCGACCCGCCCTGCAGAACGAGTAGCCGCCGCTCTCACTCGCAGCAACCGGAGAAGGAGGCGCATGTTGCTCACGTCATTGTCAACCCTGTGTGTTTTGTGTGTGCTGTGGCATAGCTGCAGCTACTGGCCGTACCAGATAGATGTTGACCCATGCCATGGACAGTTGCGTGACGGTCGCATCCTCGTCCAGAGCTGCCATAGCTTTGAGCTGCTTCTCCGCTTGATCCACGCGGTTTATGCTGAGGAAGTTCATCACGCTCACCGCCATCCTGTATCAGCACAACAGTTGGGCTCATTAGTGAGGAATGCATATGAATGACCGTGATGTAACATTGTATATGACATAAATCCGGCGTGAGCCGGCTGAATTAATAGTCCTGCGGAGGCATAATTGTTGCACAAGAGCAGCCAGTCGGCAGGTTCCCAAAAATGCAGGATTGACCTTGTGCAAAGGGCAGCGCACATCTCCAGGTTGTGCCCGCCGTGCACCGCCCGGAGCGCCTCCACGTAGTTCTCCTCGTTGGTGTGGATGAGCCCTGCCACGAGGAGGACCGTGACATTCGAGCCCGATGCTGGATCCGCTTGCCACTCTGAGAGTGCTGCAAGCACCTTCTCCTGCGGCGTGTCGCGGTCTTCAGGACGGCTGCATGATTCACCGCGCATCGCCATGCGCGTGCACGACAGGTCGTCTACATGCGGGCGGGCAGATAGGGGAGAAAGCGCACTGTGGACAGCTTTTTGCCATGGTACTGGGCCAACAACTTCACGGCCTGCAGCGCTTGCGGCGCTGAGCTGGAGATCTCGTTGATGACCAGCTGCAGCAGCAGAAGCGCGACCGTCAGCGCAAGGAAAACCGCAGGTTCAACCTTGCGAGCTCACCACCGGCCCGCGGTAGGAAAAGTTATGGCGCGGGAAGGAGGAGGGGGGTGGGGTTGCAAATGAGAGAAGGCATTGCTGCATGACTTGCACGCTGATACCTCAAAGCTGCCGAGCTCGATGTAGGAGCGGTACACGAAGAGATCACGATAGACCTTCTCCTGCTCTGTGAGCCCCTCGAGATCTGACGCCTCGCTGATGGCGTGCTGGTAGGATCCCAGGTAAAAGTTGTTGCGCACGGTGAAAAGGAGATCCGGCTCCATACCGTGGACACTCACTGGAGACTGCAACAAGTCTGCTGAGACGTTCGCTCAAGTTGTGCACGAAGCACCAAACGCGAGACTAGATAGCCTTCTCGTCTTTTTATGCCTACACACTCACTCGATTGAAAGACGCATCAGGCAGTATGCAAATCGATGCAGAGAGATGGTGGTGCCGTTTAAACCCCGATGGGCGCCAGGTGAGTCTGTCTGACATGCGTGCATGCATGCGACAAAGTTGCTGTGCCGAGCTTCTAGGACCGCCCCCCAAATCCTCGCTGCTCGACGCCGGCTGGCAGCTTGATGCCAGGTCGATGAGTTTCCATGCAGTGGCGCCTGCCAACACACCAGGCAATGCATACAAGCGCCTGCAGAGCTGGCATAGCTCGTCTGATCGCGTCAGAGCAACCGCTGCCGCCAGAAGCACGGAAGAAAGCGCAGGCAATGCAACAAGCGGTTTCGCCCGCACAGCTGAAGTGGAAGAACGCCGCCTGCAAGGGCAGGACAATGCAGCAGATCAGGTGCTCATCAGCATCGTCGCTGCTCTCCCTGGCGCAAGAATGCTGCGCGCATGTGTGGGGTGCAAGCCAGCACTGAGCACGCACTCACCACGCTGCAGGCAGTTTCACAGTATCAACCACGCATGCTGCAGCCGGCCCTTGCAGAGCCGCTCCCGGCGGTGTCCAGCCCATCAGCATCGTCGGAAACCATCGGTCTGTTGTGGGCCATATCTGTTGTCGCCGCCATCCGATTGGGACGAGCAAGCAGCGAGACGGATCGTCTCAAGCTGTGGACTCAGGTAGCCCTGAAACCGACATGTGGACGTAATGAACGCTCCAGTATGGCAGTATGGCAGACCGTGCAAGTCCTGGTGCCAGGAGTACAAAGCAGAGGATCTGATAGAAGACCAGACCCTGCTGAAGCGCCGCCGAGAGCGCGAGGCGGAGGAGGCTCGCCAACGAGAGGAGGCTGCAGCGAGGCGGTGAGCTGCTGCAATGGTTGCGCCACTGTGCTCGCTGTGTGTCCTCCACGCTATCGTGTGCACATCGCCCACCACCCGTGGACGCTTCTCGGCAGGGTGCAACTCGCGAAGCAGCGCGCCGCGGAGAGGGCGAAGGAGAGAGCAGAGTGGGATGCGCTGCAGCAGCAGGAGGCGGCCGCGGAGGCGACGCGCCTGCGGGCTGAGCGCGAGGCGAAGCGTGCCAGCTTCGAGGCGGCCGAAGCGAAACTGCAGCAGGAGCTGGCAGAGCGGGCGGTGGTCGAGCGGCGGCTGCTGGCCGAGAAGGAGACGCGCCTCAGGGAAGAGCGCGAGCGGGAAGCCAGGTGGGCACTGCTTTGAGAGGTCTTCGCACTGCCGCGGCTTTATCGGCTTCACCACGCTTCGCGCCTGTGCACAGCGCGGGAATGCCAGCCACCTGAGGCACTGTATAGCATGTCGCTAACAGGACCGGCAGGCGCGAGTGGGTCCTGGCCAGCTCAATTTCACAAGTCATCTAACGACGATCCTGCGCACAATGCAGGCGGAGGGAGCTGCTGGCGCGGCAGCTAGCCGAGGAGGCGGCGCAGCGCGAGGCCGAGCAGCGCGAAGCGGAGGCCGCCGCCCGACGCGCGCGGGAGGAGATGCAGCAAGAGCTGCGGAAGCTGCAGCAGAGCTTCGCGTTGCGCTTGGAAGGCAACGCGGTGCTGAGTCCGCCTCAGAAGGTGCTGCCTCATGCAAATTATTAAGCAAGGTTGTTAGGCAAGACAAACGCGCCAAGTTGTTGTTTCACTGGGCTCCTTACCGCAAATTGCTGTGTTGGCACCCAATATGCAGTCCCTGGCAGCTCCTGACAGGAGGTGAGCAGCGCACTCTGACACAGCAACGTTCGCTCTCTCTGCAGGGTCAGCAGACGAAAGAGCGCTTCCCGAGGGATGCAGCGGTCATTCTTCAGGTTGCCTGCAGCTCTGTCACAGGAGGCAGCGGCGCTGCTGAGGCTGAAGCATTCGCTTCGCTGGGCGATGCGAGGGATGCCTGCATCTCACTAGCAGGCCGTGCCGCCCGGGCAGCAGCGGATCGCTACGAGTCGAGTGTTCGCTTGCAGGCTCTCACGATTGAGGTAAGTTGCCTGCGCAGTGCGTCTGATCGAAATACCCTGTCAGCCCCATAGAGCCATGTGCACCAGGGGTGTCTGGCGCTGTTAGCCTGAGACACAGCAGCAGTAGTGTTCACATACATGCGCACGAATGAGGGATGCTGCTGCTGCGACCAGGGTCCCTTGACAGCCATGGACGCAGTCGAGCTTCAGCACTGGATGCATATAGCAGCCACCAGGGCGGCAGTTGCGGCCGTAACAGCGAGCCATGACCTCATCGACAAGTCGAAGAGAAGGGTCACTGAGGACCAGCGGCAGTTCCAGGTGCCTGCTTGGTAGTTACACAGCCAGTCGCCACGGCACATGTCAAACATGTACTAGAGAGTGGAGCGAGCAGTTCGTGTGGGTACACATCATCTGCCGGTGCAACGATAGACGGCTGACGCGACCATGTTCCTGAGGCTGAGTCGGCACGGCTTGCAGATGCGAACACAGTACGCCGTGCTCCCGGCGGATCATCCGCAGGCCACAGCAAGTCTGCTCGAGCGCGCAATTGCTGCCATTGAAGGCGAAACCCAGCCGGAGGCTGCCAGTGCTGTGCTGCGCAGCATGATGGCTGACGAGGATGCGATGTTCAACACGGTGCGCTAGTTGTTGTGCAAGGCTGAAACTCGTCCTGACCCATACCCACAGCATTGCGGTGCGCATGGACTTGGTCGACGCGCTGCAGATGCCACCTCGAGCAACTTGCACACTGCTGAGCGCAGGACCTGAAGCTTGAGGCTCCGCGCCATCTTGGCGCAGTCCTCGTGCTTGCCCACTTCCTGGACCGCATGCTCTCGGAGCGCCCAGCCAGGAAGTCAGACGCGCCCGCGTGGTTCGAGAGCGCTGCAGCCCTGATGCGCCGTGAGCTGCAGCAGCTCACACGTGGTTCGCCGCAGGTGCGACTTGAAGTATGCGAACGCCTCAATACTTGACTGGCTACACAATGCGGACTGTGAGTTGCAAATGTTGCTGCGCTGTGCGACGTACTTAACGGAGCATTTGCTGTGTGCTGTTGCAGGACACGCTGACGCCGCTGCATCAGTACGTAGAGGCTGTGCTGGGGCCCGGGCATCCTGTGTCCGCGGAGCTGGGCCAACTGGCTGCGGCAAACGAGTCACCTGCTGTACGGCAAGCACGCCTGGAGAAGCAGCGAGTCATGGAGGTGAGCGGTCGAAGAACGTGCGCTGGCTTATGCTCAGCTAACGGTAGCCTGAGATGCTGGTGTGCAAGTGCGCACAGAGATGCCTGTGCCTGTACTGCAAAGCGCGGAAGACCGTCCGATGGTACCTTCCACAGGCCTATATAGCAGCGATGGCGCTCGAAGAGGAGTGGCCCGACAGCTCGGACATCGCCGCGGAGCGTGCAGCGCAGCGCGAGGCGGCGACGCCGCTGCCGGAGCGCGTCTGGGCGCTGCGCAACGTGGCGGCGACCCTCGCCCTTGGCGGCCCCGGCGAGCTGAGCCGGGCGCGGCAGCTGCTGGAGAAGGCGCTGCAGCTGAAGGAGGAGTCCGTAGACGGCGCCACTGAGCACCCAGGTGCCAAACTGGCTATGTCATCCCATAGGTTCTGCTGCAAACCTAGTGTTGAGCCTTCTTGCAAACCACTCTACAGTCGTGCGTGCACCGGCTGCTGTGCCATATGATGCATCAGGCGATGGTTTCGATGCAGTCAGAAAGGCGAGCTTCACTGTGGGTCCTGTGCGCAGCGCTCTTGCCCGAGTTGGCAGCGCTGGGGGACGTGCTGGCGCGGCAACCGCAGTGGGCGGAGGACCTGCGCGCCGTGCGCGCCCGCCACCTGCGCATCCTTCAGGTGAGCCACGTCCTTGTTGGGGCTTCTTGACGCTGCCACCCTGTCATTGCGTCTGTCGACCAGCGATAACCGTGCGCGTGAAGTTGGGCTGTCCAACGGAACAAAATCTCGAGGCTCCTAGCACCGCGTCTTGTCGGGCTTGTCTAGTCACACACACTCAATCCCGACCTGGCCACACGCATTGCATCTGTCACTTTGTGCAGCTGGTTGCGGCGCGATACCACAGCAGCGGCACGACAGCCTCGGCGGTGATTCTGCTCGAGGCGGCGATCCGAGAGTTCGAGGAGACACTCGGCCTGCGCCATCCGGGCATTGTTGCGCTCAGCAGGCGTGCGGAACAGCTGTTCGAGACGCTGGCATCGGAGGCGAGAGCCAAGGTGCCTGTCACTCGGCTTGCGCACTGATGCCTCGCTCGTAATCTGCCCACTGGCGTATCATCATTAACGATCCCCTATGCAGACATGTCCGCGCGTTGGGTATTGTCACATTTGCGTCTCTGAGCTCTACTGCAGGTTTCAGCAAAGCGGCGCGAGACGGGCGTCCTGTCGGCTGTGGCTGAGGCCTTTTCCGATGACCTGGCGGCGTACAGCAGCGCGGCTGGCAGTGCGAGCAAAGCAGCGTTGTGGGATCGTGGCTCCCTTGAGGGTTTGCCTACACTATACGCTTGAACCAGATGCGCACGTGATGCAATGCAGCTCCACGTGCCTTTTGGGCTGTGATCCGGGATCAATTTTGCAAGAAACGGAGACAACTCGGTCCGACCGGCACAGTGCATGTTATGAACTGTCTTCGCCGTCACACAACACCGCATGGCAGGCACAGCTTGTTCGCGGTCGGCAATGTGCAGTTCAATCGGAGCCTTCCCCGTCGATGCATTCGCGTAGTCGCTCTGGTTCCGGAACAGGTAACCCGACACATCCTGCTATGTATCGGCCTCAGCTGCGACGGAACCAAGCACGCAATGCGCTTGGCCCAGGATCGTGTTCCATCAGGAGCTAACCGACAATGGGTTTGCCTGAAAACCAAAATAGGCATCAGGACCGACGGCATTCTTGGACGAGCAGCTTGTAGCCGCTGTCAACATGGTGAACATGGAGCGGAACATGGAGTACAGGCAGGTGAGGCATCTGCTCCTCTGTGCCAGCGTGGTATGCAACATCCGCTGACGTCTCTCAGCACGCAGGTCGTTTTGATGACCAACGGCGAGGACATGCGGCCATTTCGGCTGCAGTGGCCTGCTTCCACAGTCATGTATCTGATAGCGGATGAGGGAGCTCACAGACGAGGCAAGGCAGCTGCTAAAGACCAGGCGCTGCGCGTCCCTGCCGGTTGTCTGCTGCGACGAGTTGTTGCACGATTGGAGGTGGGTCAGCCGGCAAATGTACAGGGTGCCTGTGGATTAGGCCAAGCTGAGATGACCTTGAGCGGCACCTGTTGACACAGGGCGATTGGGAAACGACACTGACGGCGGCTGGTTTCAGAGGAGACCGCTTGTCTGTATGGGCACTCCAGGTCAGTGGGCTGTGCGCTGCTTGCTTCCTTATGCCTGCGCTGAGTCGCTGAGGTGCCGAGTTTGCAGCGGGACGAGCCCAGACAAGGACAACCCTGATGTTCGGTATGTGCTGCGAATATTGCAGGGCTTGTTAGCGGATATATCGGACACTCGCAACCTTATGACCCAAATTGGAAATCTAGCGGCCCTGCGCAGCCTCATCCTTGGCGAGCTGCCAACCGCGACACTTGAGCAGGGTCGTCAGCTGCTGGCCGACGCAGGCTTTCTGGCCAATGTCATGAACGACTGCGCCCAGGCAGCGGATGCTGAGGGTGCCGTAACGTCAGATGTCAGGGCAAGACGCCTGTTCACCGCGCAGCAGCAGAGGCTCAGCAATGCAGAGATGGACACACTCGACGAGCACAGACGAACGCGGGAATTCACCGACGAGGATTTTGTTTACTAACTGTACATGCAAGTGTGCATCTGAGTGTGTGACTTCAGCAGCTCGTGGGGTGAGGGCCTCGGCGTGTCATGATTTCAGCCTCATCAACCTGCCGTCGCCCAGCGTGTGCTGCCCGGGCACATGTGCCTTCGGTCCTCGCATGACCTGTGAACTACAAGACCTCTGCATGTGCACGGCCCGCTTAGAGGGGAAGCTGTCGGTGGACAACTCGTAAACACGTGACCAGCAGCAAACTTTTGGGCTTACTCTGCAAAGCAAAGAGGGAAACTCTCAAATTGCTATAGGAAGGCTCTCCACGAAAGACCGTGGCGCATTTGGTAATGCTCCGAAGTAGCAGCCAGCGTGTCGCTCAGCTGAGCAGGTTGCTTGTCAATCACCTCGGGCGCGGCGGCGCCTCTTTGAGGCAGCTGCACGCCTCTGCACCTTTTTCGGATGCGTCGGCAGCGTCCGAGGCCTGGAACTTCTCCCCAAGAGACGCTTGCCTTGCGGGCACACGCGGGGTTGTGAGGTTGGGCGGCAACGACGTCATCCACTTTCTCCAGGCACAGCCACCCTCCTTCGGCTTGTCAATGTCGTCTGCCTTCCACTAGGCTTCTCCTGTGTGTCTCTTACCAGGCTCCGGCTACGTCTCAATCTGATCAGGAAAGCCTGCTTGCGCAGGGCTTGCTGACGAACGACGTAGCTGCTCTGGCTACGCCCGAGGCGAAGCCGCTTTATGCTTGCATCTTGAATGCGCAGGGTCGTGTCTTGCACGACATGTTCCTGTACAGGCAAGGAGGTACTCAACAGCGCTGGATTAATGCGGTCTCATAGAAGGCTAGACTCAGCTGGGTTCGGCTGACTAAGCTGCCAATTGTTTGCCTGCAGGCAGTGATACCACCCTGGTAGCGGACGTGGATGCGAGCAGCATGCCGGATCTAGTGAGACTGCTGAAGCGGTGTGTATCTCATGGAAGCGCGAGGGTTGGATCATACTCAGATGTTGCCACGGCGTTGGTCCAGCAGTTCTCGAGCCTCCGTGCTGCAGCAGTCTCATGTCCTCATCATGCGCAGGTACAAGCTACGGGCTGCCGTCGACATAGACGACGTGTCCGGCGAGCAGCAGGTCTGGGTGCGATTTGGCGCCCAGCCGCAGCGGACAGCAGCTCCCTCAGGACAGCTGGCAGGTCAGGCACCGGTTGCTGACTCCCGGGTTCTGACACCAGCAGCCGGAATGCTGTTGCTGAGCTGAGCTCCGCCGCGCAGGCGAGTGGGTGGCGGACCCTCGCCTGCCAGAGCTGGGACAGCGAGCGGTGCTCCCCGGTGCAACCCCGTCCTCAGAAGGCGCCCAGGTCATATATGGCCGACAGTACCGGTCGTGGCGAATCGAGCACGGCGTCGCTGAAGGCAATGAAATGCCAGCAGGTGTGTCTTGGCGAGTGCTAGACCATTGGAGCACGCCCCGCATGGCAACTGCCAAAACGCGTGCCGGCTTTGGTGAGCCTATCAACGGCAGCTCTTCATGACTGATGCCTGAGACCCCAGGGGACGCGATTCCGATGGAGTACAACCTTGACGGCTTGCATAGCATAAGCTTCACGAAGGGCTGTTACGTGGGTCAAGAGCTTGTGGCGCGCACCCACTTCCGGGGGGCGGTTCGGAAGCGGCTGATGCCCGTCGTGCTCAAACCACAAGCAGGTAAGTTCGCCTGCAGCAAGAACGCGTGCAAGCCAATTATCTGCGCTGCGCCAGCATAATCAAGCAGATGACTGACGCTGGCTGCTCAGCACGCAGGCACGAATGTTGGCGCCAATGTTGTTGCAGCAGGCAGCACGAGCAAGCGGCCGGTGGGCACTGTCCGTGTGCTCAATCAGGGGTCAGGGCGTGGCCTTGCAGTGTTGCGTTTGCAGGAGGGCCTTGAGGCGGCCCGCGGCGAGGCAAAGCTGCATGTTCAGGATACACCGCAGGTGTCTGTGACTCCATGGCGGCCGGCCTGGTGGCCAAATTCTTGGCAGCAGGTCGATTGATTGGTCTATAGGTCTACAGCACAATGGTTCACGACATTGCCTGTAACGTGCCCGCCACATGCACGGCCTTTTCACGTCCAGCCACATGCAGCGCCCAACCACGGATGTGTGATGTGACAAGCACTCCGAGCAAGTTCTGCAAAACCTACTTGAGCTTGGTCTCCTGCAGACGGCATGAGTAGGTTCAGCGGTCGCGCCAGAAACTGCACAAAGTCTGTCGAGCCCCTTGGCTGATGGCGGGTGGTGTGTGTCATAAGAGGCAGTCTGTCGAACCGCACCGTGAAGAGCACATGCTTCCGGACTCGCGGATCATACTTCATGAAGGCCAGCTTTTGTGTCAACACTCGCGGGTTCTTCTTCTTGACATAGAAGTAGCCGGTCCCCGCGCTGCTCAGCAATTTGACGAGCACAGTGGCGGCCTTCGCTTTTGCCATGCACAGGCTGGCTTGCGCGTCACACGGTAGCGCCTCCTACGCGCTCGCCTCACACTCACCGCGTCTTCACACACCTGATTAAGAGACATGTGTTGTCATAAACACATATGCTGAGCCATAGAACAGAGGCATTGGGCTACGTGCGCTCTGGGGGTGGCGGGGATGGGGGAAGGGGCGGAGGGGGGCGTTTCACAATCCTTACAACACGTCAACATGCATGATGGTCACCTTTCGGCGGGAGTCGGACTATCTGACACAGACGGCTGAAGGAAAGGAGTGGCTGCACCTTGATGTTCTCACAGCGTCGCACAGTCCAGCAGGTGCAATGTGGAAATGCAGGTAATCAACGTTGGCAAGGTGGCACTTGAAAAGGTTTTTGAACACAAAGAATTTTCGTCTACCGACACCAAGAGCCATTAGACCTCTTGGTTCTACTTTGGCTTCCACACCTTATACGCTATTAGTACTCCCCCTCATGCCGTTGGCGCTCGAACGTCTTGATGCTGCGTAGCAATTGGTGCATAGGGACCATCGAAACTCTTTAGCCGCCCCTGACAGCGCTGCAACGCCGCTAGTGCCGCAGTAGGTGGCCGTGAAGGCTACAGCTTGTGGGAGGCCATGGCAGCTGCCGACGCCGCCACGGCCACAAATGGCGATGGGGTCAGCGGCGATGTAGATCTCTATGAGATTCTGGAAGTGGACCGCAAGGCCTCTGCAGATGAGATTCGAGTAGCCTACCGCAGGCTTGCCCTGGCATGGCATCCAGGCAAGTTATGTGCGCCCCGTGCATCCAGCCGGTGGTGCAACAAGCCACGGCCTGATTTGCGCCTGTACACCAAATCATCCCCACCGCCGTTTGCGCAGACAAACACCGCGGAGCAGATGCGGAAGCAGCGGGGGAGCGTTTCAAGCTCATTGCCATGGCTCACGGCATCCTCAGCGACGAAGAGAAGCGGTACGTCATATATTGCTGCCCTCACCCTCATGCAACGTATCAGCCCTCCCTGTCTGAGCGCTATCCTGCTCCGTTCCCCGCTCGTGGGCAGCACCGCCGCGAGCTCATTAGCATCTCCTAGCTTGGTGCACGACAGGCGAAAGTATGATCAGGGCGGCGTCAGCGCTCTCGCTGCCACGGACATGGAGGTCGACATGAGCCAAGTCGGGATGGCAGGAACTGCATTTGCGGCGATGGCTTCCAAACTCGGGCTGCGTACGCACCCACCGAGCCTGCAAGGCATCGACAGGGTGTCAATGTGCGGCATACCATGCTATGTGGTTGAGGATATGCACGGCTGCCGGCTGCTGCAGGTATCAAGACAGCAGTCAGTCAGCAGGTCCTGACAGCGGCCTACGACGGGTCCTTTCTTGCGAACCCAATCCAGTTCAACAGCCCGGTGACCGACAAGGTACCGCAAGCTGGACTACTTGCCATAAATTCTTATGGCCCTGCCATTGGGTGGGCACCGCTTGAGATTGCCAACCTCCATGCACGTGCAGGTTGAAAAGCAGCTGGCCCGCTTCTACAGCCTGCACATCACGCAGCAGCAGCTGGACCAGGGATTCGTCATCAGCGCCTACTCGAGGCCACACCAGATGGCCGGCATGAGCTTGTGTTTTCGGTAACCCCCTGGGCTCACCACACCTTGCTGAGCGCATGAGGTGTTCCTCAAATCCGATCAGCGATGATGCCGTGCTTGCAGGAGGAGTCTAGAAAGCTGCGGAAGATGTCCTCGGCAGGGCTTTACTTTCTCAGGCTCGTCACCGCCACAGTCGGCTTTGGTTTACTGCCCAAAGCCGATGCGATTGAGCAGCTGCTGAGGAGCGCGTAGGTATCGCAGGGAGAAGACAATTGACGTCGGAGCCACTCCCGGTATCTTGGAGCTGCAAGGATCCCCGGAAAATGCACTGTTCCGGCGCCTCGACAACTGCAAAGAGCGGGAAGCTCCACAAGTGAAGCCAGGAAACCTGTTGATAGCAGTGTACGGTGACAACTGGTTCCAGCAGGTACGGGACGGACCTCCGCGGCACGGACCCTACTATGTCACGACAACAACGTGCCGCAGGGCTGGTGTCATGGTTGATTTACATGCATACGTGCAGGTCCGGTATACATTGCAGGTTTTGTATCCCGTGACGGTTCCTGAGGCAGTGAACAGATGCGACAAGCAAGTCATGGCGAAGCGGGATGAGCTCCGCGCGTTTGAGCGGACCTTTACTGCTGCACAGGTGCGCCTGTGTGTAACGCAGTGCTTGCGCAGCGTGCCCTGCAGATCCGCTCAGCCGGCATTTGCTTACTGAGTGCAGTGGCCTGCCGGTGTGTGCTTACCAAACGCGTGTGTACGAGCAGGCTGAATATGCTGCAGCTCTGGACGCCTTCGCAGCGCACCGCAAAGGCCTCGAGGAGCTTCTCGAGGAGCGCAATGAGGTGTGAGGCAATGACCACTTGCTGCCGCATTTACCATGCTGGGCTACGTGTTGCCGTGTTGGTCACCGTGGCCTCATGGATCCCACGAAGTTTCCCTATGGCAGGCGTACTCGGACCTTTTGCGGCTGCCTGTGGACCGCGGCGTAGCCACGTCCACACAAGTTCAGCCTTCCAATGGAGTTGGCGGGATGATTGATCGCTTGTGGAAAAGGAAGTAGGATAGGGGGCCGCATGCATACTATCAGACAAGCCGGCAGTGCGTACATGTTTGCTCACTGGGTACGCAGCAGGGTGAGTTGAAACCAGACAGGCTTTTGTTCAGCCCTAGACTCTGCCTAATGACCTTCATCGAAGCCAGACTTAGCTGTAGCTGTACATTACCAGATCAGACCATTGACCCGCCCATGTGTTGATCAAGCTGGACTTCAACACACTGTGAGGCAGAAAGCGTAAACGCCGAGACCCTCAGTGTGTGACTCCTTATAGACGACGGACTCGTCAGTGCATCGCAGACCGAGAGAGCTGTGACTCCAAGCAGACGATGCGGTGTGTGCCTCGCAAGTTGACCCCTTGTGCCGTGGATGCCGGAGTGCCTTTTGATCCAGGCTGATCCAGTTCACAGGTCATACACAGATAGGGGTGGACTTCCAAGTCCCATCACTT
>JAABUX010006150.1_pt1 | contig 14413 bp, 29 predicted proteins | sample 5561851 | NCBI WGS metagenome assembly JAABUX01 (sample SAMN10711883, study PRJNA513361) | rock metagenome | isolation source: Antarctica rocks | place: Antarctica: Victoria Land, Richard Nunatak red sandstone | collected 2016-01-03 | reverse complement strand
TTGGAGTGTCCGTCTGATGCAGGTGACACACGCAAAGTCTCGCTTTGCTCGTCCTGGAACAAGAGTTGTCATGATGCACCATTCTGTCGTGTGCAGACAGCGCCAATGTTCCTGCTCAACTGACGCTGCGCGATTCCTTGCAGCTGGTACCCTTCATCAGACACTTCGGTACGCACCGAGAGCCTACAGCGGATGCAGCGGAACTCGGAGATTCGTCAACGTGCGGCGTAGGATCGGACGCAGCTGCCGGCGTGATGGCCTTGCCATCATCCAGAACCTGGTCGAGGCTGGTGCCTTGCAGCCGCGATGCATCAATGCCGTCGCCTGCACAGGAGGCAAACCACGAACTAGTGCCTAGAGACGTTATGCTATCGCTGCGATAGGACGGGCTGCAACACACATGAGCACCAGCGCAGCACACGGCCAATACAAGCATGCGCACAGGCAGGTTCAGCAGCTATTTTTCCAGCTGGCAGAGCTGGATGGGCAATAAGGTCTCGGAAGCAAGCTCATGCCGTAGTGGCGTGACGCCTTTGGATCAGCTGCGCTGTCAGCCCCGCACCTTGCTCGCTGATCTCGCTGCTGACGCTGGTGCGCCGCCGCTGCTGCTCCAGTGCCGCAGTGGTGGGCGCCAGCGCGGCGCGGCCGCCCGCAGCCGCCGCCACCTCGGCCCTGTCCGTTGCCAGAGAGAGGGGCGCACCGTCGGCCGCGCCGCCCCGCGACGCCATCAGTGATGTGGATGTCTCCTTGGGCGCAGCGACCGTGCCTGGCTCGGGCTGTCCATGACGACCTGCGCACGGCAACAACATGCTGCAAGGTGATTGAGCCTACGCCAGCAAGGGCTAGTGGGCCTCCTGCACACCTAAGGGCTGGCATCATGGCTACAAGGCGCAACGTGTCATGCATCGAGAGAGCCGCTGCAGCGCCCGTGCTTCAGCTGCGCTGGAGCCTCCGCAGCACCCAGATGCCCACAGCTCGCGTCTGAAGTGTTGAGCGAGCAACTGGGGCCCGACAGCCCGGCAGCGGCGACGGAAGAGCGCGCCATGCACCAGCTCTCACAAACAGACATCGTCGAAACTAGACGCCGACCACACCGATGCATAGCCGTAGCCATACGCTTGGGGTCCTAAGTTTGTGACAGCCACGAGAGAGGATAGTGTACTGCGCTGATTATCCACAACATGGTTTGCAGGGCGGTTAGTCAAGCAAGGAAGTCGTCATGGAACAGGCGAACCTTGGGCGCCGCTATGCGCAATTAGAAAACGACCCTCCGTTGAGGTCAGGGACGTGGGCAAGACTCAATCAGCCCTGCAGCCCCACAGCAGCGCAGGAAAGGACCACCTTCTCGAGCTCAACCGAGAACGCATCTCTTGTGTGGCTTTTGCACGGCGTCAGTGAGCTCCTGAGGGGTGATGCTGCTCTCCGCCGCTGTGGGTACTGCAGGGCCTAAACGACTTGCCGCATGCCACCGCAAAGCACTGCAGCACACCCAGCTACTAAAACTCCCAGGGGCGTAGCACCACACGGCAGTCGGTGGGCGCTGCATAAACATGCGCAGCATGGTGGCAGCGTGCAGCGTGCAGCGCAGCGGCAGCGTCCTTCGCGCCGTCAGCGGCACAGGCCGCAGACAGCGCACGCAAGTATTGGTGCCCCACTGCACATCGGGCTGGTTGCCATGCCGGCAAACTGCAACGGTTCCCAGGCCGGGTGGAGCTACAACCTCTTCTTTCACCCACCCACGCCAGAGATGAAAGGATGCTCCTGACCCCCAGTCTCGGTCTACGCTCCTGAAACAGCCGCAGTGATCACAACAGCCGTGTCGCAGAGTACTCGCCTGGGGTCCGGTCGTGGTGCTCCGCTGCGCTTGTCTCCTTGCGGTCCACCACAGCCGACGCCTGCATGCGCCACCCGGCCATGAGGTGACGGCGCGATGGGCTTGAGCATAGCGAGCCTAGCAGCAATGCCCAAAAAAACTGTGCCGCTCGCCCATTCACGGATGCTTTGCAAGAGCATTCTGGATTTCAAGCTGTCCTGTGATCCGCAGAAGAATGCGGTTGTTAGCGTGCATCCAAGCATGCGAGTCTCATCATCATGATGCCCGTGAGGCACGAGCCTTCTGTGCAGGTCATGGCGAGAGTCGTATGTCTGGACAGCTGGCAAACGACTCGTTCAGTCTGCAGCGCAGGACGATATCAAGAAGCAGAATGTGCCCTGGAGCCTTGTGCTCGGTGCCAAGCATACAGCGATTTCGTCCAATACATGTGCTTGTTTCGGCATGAAGGTTTAGGCCATGAGGCTTTCCAAAGCCTGATCAATAAGCTGGACAACCGCGCATCAGGCACGCACGCTGTCGTCACATGACAGCAGCTCCAGCTTCGACCTCATACTCATCTGAATGCCCCACAGCACCATCACTCTGATCCCTCTGTGACTGCTGCCTTGTTTTACGCTAGCCTGCGGGCCGCCTCCAACACAGACGGGACAGGCAGAGTCTGCTTTTCGCGCCTCTTCCGTGTCCATGAGCCGGAAGGACTCCGGCCCGGCCTCCGCTGCGACGCGCAGCATGGCGAACTGCTGCGCCTCCACCGCGGCTCCGATCGGCGCTGACGGCTCCCGTCGCGGAAGCGTGGGCACGGCTGCATGGCACATGCACGGCTTCAGCCCACATGCAGCACAGAGTGTGACCCAGCCGCAGACAATGATCGTGTTCTCGAAGGCATGCCATGGCACGAAAGGGACCGACCGCGCCTTACAGCAGCATAGTACTGGCCTTGAGGTCCTTACACTCGTAATGGCATCAGTTCAGCTCCCCAGGTGATGATGATGCATGACAGCGCAGCGCACGTGGGTTGATGGTGGCCGTTGACCGCTGCTGCAGCGATGCCGGTCCCGAGCTCGCCACGCTCGCCTTCACAGCTGCATCGTCCTGCACGGCACAGCTGGCATGGATAATGCTGCCTTGCAGCCATAGCCAGCTGGCAGAGCGACCGGCAACTGCAAAGCTGCCAGCTGCTCATGAGGTGAACCGTCCAGGATTGAGCAAAGAAGTCACCCAGGCTGTCAAGTCGGGATGCATTGCTCCACAATCCTTACATGAGGTGACACGCAGAATATGCACACGATGGTCTGTGCGCACCTCGTCAGTCTCCATGATGCGGTATGAGGACGGTCCCTCGGAGAGGTCTCGAGGCGTGATGCCGCGTGGCGTCAGCCGGGGTCCCGCTTCCCCGAGTGCCAGGCGTGGCACCACTGCACCGGCAACACACAAAGCGTCACTTGCCGACACAACATGACCTTCTCTCCAGGACCGGTTGTATGTTCTGTTTGCAAACCCGTTATACGGCTACCCAATAGCCTTGGCACAGACTGTGGCCACGTGCACTCTTGCAAGGAGGTCCGCGCATGGACATGCGCTAGCGCAAGGGTTTTGCGAGGGCTTATTAGCACACGGCAGCACAGCGCACGTGAGTTGCCGCGCGGATGTTGGCGTGCATATGACGTTCAAGTGCCAATAATGCACCTGTCAACATACTGAAGCTTGCCAGGCAGGTCGACATCGAACCTAGGGGATGCTGCCTTGGTGCGCCTGATGTTTGTCGGAATCCGGTCCCTTGTAGCTCCTCACCATGCTCCTGAGCACGCATGCGCAGTTTAGATGCAGAGACGCTCGACACAGCTGGCACAGGCTGCAGCAAGAAGGGCGACACGCACTGAGCATACGTCTCCTGGCGGCATGGCTTGTAGCGTCGCCACAGACAGTTGATGCTGGCACGGACCCGCTGTACTGAACTATAAACCCTGTTGGCCAGATGCCGCATGCCCAGTAGCGGGCAGTTTGAAGCCACAATTACCTATATACGCAAAGGTGTGATGATGACGAAAGCAATAATTGACACTAAGGCCGATCCAGCCGTCTATTTCGTGGCGATGCATGCGGTGGCTTTGTGCTCAGCACCATTTTGCCTTGCCACGGAAGCAGCAGCTGGAACGGTCAACGTCATGTCAGACAACTGTAATCCCGTGATGTTGCACGGCCGACCTGACAGCAATGATCAGAATTTCTCAAGCATGTACACGCCGTCCACCTGCTTGGCTAAGCTGGGCTGGAGATGCAAAACCGACCTGTCAAGATGTTGTCGACTGTATGAGGCGAGGGCTCCTGAGCGGAAGCACTCAGAGACTGCGAGGCAAAGGAGTCAGTTCTGCCTGATGGTTGCGGCGTGACTGCGTCCGGCCGCAGATGCACACACTGCAGGCCGTCGGCAGCCACATTGACAGGTCGATCCGTCCCCACTCTCAGCCAGATGCGACGCCATACCACCCGGCCCTGACAACTGCATCCCTTGCCAAACTCTTTCTGCGCAGCCGTTCGACGCATGCTGCATGATGAGCCCCCAGGAGCGCAGCATCTTGCCCCTCTATGACTACCCTTCGGCTGCCCAACAAACCAGGAGCAACCGCCGTGCGCTCTGTGCAGCCAACTACCCACATTCGTGGTCGAAGCCCGGAGCCTTTAGCGATGATGAGATTATGTCGCACCTCAGCAACGTTGAGGCGGTGCGACTGCGGCCCCTCCTGCAGTTCGCGCGGTGTGGGCCGCCCGCCGGACGACGCGGAGCGCGCTCTCGCGGGGCAGGGCGCCGGCGAGGCAGCCGCAGGGGACGGCGTCCGTGGCATCGCCAGCGGCGGCACTGCGCGGCAGCAGCACACCCGCACATTATGGCAAGCCACCATGGAGCAGGTGTCAATTTGGAGTTGGGGCCAGATGTAGGCTTATGATTTGGGGCAGCTTCATGTGATCAGGGTGGCTGGCGCTGCAAGAATATGGGCGATTGTACGGGCTAAGGATAGGGAGCAGGTGTCGTACTGGCCCTCTGAGCAAGGGGTCAGAGACCAGAAGACAATAGGTGCCGAAGGATCATCAGCACGGCCGCAGAACAGCTCGAGCAGCTGGGCAAGAGGTATCTTGTCAATGCGGCGCTCTCAGCATGGAAGACCTTGCCCACACTGCAGATCAGCTGTACTGTTGGCAGCGCGCTGACACCATGCAGACGCGTTTGCAAGATCTTGCCAGGTCGAAAATCATTCTCATGACTACACGGGGATCGGATATGGGAACAATTGACGAGACCAACCGCAACCTTGAGACTAAGCGCAGCCGAGCAACAACCAGAACCAGAGCATCACGATGGCTCCACGGCCAGCCCTGGCTCCGTTCCTGTGAGCATGCCCGGTATGCTGATGTTGGCTCTGCCGTCACGGCCGAGCGCCTCACAGCAAGGGACGCTAAGGCGGACGCCGAGGCTACACCTGACGCCGGTGCTGGTTGAGCGCTGGAAGCAACGCTGTCCGAGACGGTCGGGGCTAACACAGGGCAGATGTCAAGGGCGACAGGCCAGAAGTGCAGGTGCGGGCAACCGGGCTCGACCCATGCCTGCCAGTGTGTTGCGTATCCTGTCGAATGCTTATGCTATGAACGTCGCTCACTTTCCTCATCCGGCCCAGCTGGGCAGCAGGCCCGCACCTGCGGGTGGTCGCGCTGACGGCGGCCGCGGTGCACCTGATGCAGATGCTGCAGGTATGCCAGGTGCATCCGTCGACAACGACGCGGCACCCTCTTGGCTTGGCACAGCACTAGCTGCCTTCGGCGTCCATGCCTCCAGCCCCTGCAGAATTTGCCGATCACTTGAGTTTGCAGGTACACTGCTGGACTCACGCAGTCTCAGCAATAACAAGGCCACAGCTGAGTGCACCAGTACGTGTCAGCCTGAGCATACCGCATCCGGCTTCCGGGGCTGCGCGTTGCAGTTTAGCTACGGTCTGTAGTTGGGTACGGATGCACAGGTTTGGATACTACAACATGCAATCATCCAGGTTGAGGTCCAGGCCAGAGCATGCAAAGCAGCGCCGCACCGTAGCCGTGCCAGTGTCTTCGTCGTCGCTATCGGAGTGGACGAACCGGTGCGATGGCGGCCCCTCGCCCGGATCACGCGGCGTCAATGTGCGCGGCGTCAGGGCGCTCGCCGGCACCGGCGGCCGCGCGAGGTTGAGCGGCGGTACCATAGCCGCTGCCGGTGACCGTGTTGCGGCCACGCCAGGATTGTCGGCGCCGGCCTGCGCAGGGCAGGCAACCGGTCAGCTCCACTTTTGCGCATAGCAGCCATCATGTGTCGCGGAGGAAATGGCAGGGTCGGCCATATGCTGTGTGGTTTGGTCTGCGATCGGCGGTGGAGGGCGCAAATGAGATGGTGCTCAGTGAACGCCCTGGGAGTGGTGAAACCGACTGGGGAGACGAGCATGGTGTGTTGGGCTCTCGATGATCGAGCTTTCCGTGCAGTGTAGAGACTTGTCTGGCCCAATATGCTCGAGAGATGCTGCTGCTTCCTGACAGGTGCAGCGTGGTGCTGGGTCCTTTGGACAGCCACAGCATGCCTTGGTGACCATCAGCGACATGCAGGGTGGCCACGGCGGAGCCAAGAGACACGAGCGCGTGCTTCCGATGCGGACCTGAAGGGAGAACGTCGGCTGGTCGCTGCTCCTGCTCATGAGGTAGACGCCACGGCCCAGTGGAAGCTGTCAGGAGGCCTCTCCCTGTCCCAGGGTTGCGCCACCAACGACAGGACGCTTTCCGACACTCTGCTGCCCTTACTCAGCGCAGCAGTGACACCGACAACGCGTTCTGTTCAGTCTCTGCCCGATGTTGTCACTCAAAAGTGACCTTTCGAGCTAGGAACGCACAATCGCATGCGCAAAACCCTGCCTTCTCTCTCCCTCTGTTCATCCCAAAACATCTGTGATCAACAGCTGAGCTCTTGCTGCGGCAGAGCTCAACTATGTGCCAGCAGCATATACTGCTGCACGACTGGTCTATGCGGCGATGAGCTCCTTCTGGTTCTCCTGCCCGCTCTCCTCTTCCTCCTTCGGCGGGTCCACCCATCGGTCATGATCCTGCGCACAACACCAGGAACCCGTAAGCATTGGACCAGCAGCTGTGAAGGTCAGCTTGATGCCAAATTCCAATAACCACAATTCGGATGCAGATGTACACACTCCATCGAAGACGTACATTTCTACAGAGCACGAAGGCTCACCTGCCGTATCATGACGGCTCGCGCACCACGTGCAATCTATGGTTTGTGGGCCATGCAGGCCGTGTACACATGGGACTGCGCCTGATGGGGGATGACCGTCGACTGTCCCACCCACCTTGATGAGCTGCGTTGGCGCGTCGCAGGCGCTCTCCACGGGGATGGCGCGCTTGACGACCTCCTTGCCAATGTATAGGGTATCATGCCCTAGCCCATACCCGAGACTAAGCTCCACCCACAACCCTAAACTTCATCTGCTGGCTAGTTTGCTCACCTTGATGAGCTGCACCAGCGCGTCGCAGGCGCCCTCCATGGGGATGGCGCGCTTGACCACCTCCTTGCCCACGTACAGGTCGATCTTGCCGGGGGCGCCGCCGACGTAGCCGAAGTCCGCGTCCGCCATCTCGCCCGGCCCGTTCACGATGCAGCCCATGACGGCGATGGAGACCCCTGTTGTGCAGGTGTTGAGCAGGTTGAGGATCTGACGAGCGGTAACCGCACGACAGGATCTTGCCCTCGCTGCGGCATCTCGGCCCCACCAGCATCCATGGGCAGACCCTATAGCTCTGCATTGTGCAGCTCATCAACAGCAGGCATCACCGACTTGAGACTTGACATGAAAGAATACATGTCAGTAACATCATGTTCAGAGGAGACAATGTCTTGTGACCGACCAGACTGCAATCGCTGACGTGCAGCCCGCACCGGGCAGGTGGCCGGTCTGCGTCCGAATCTGCTCCGTGACCTCCTGCAGGTCGAACAGCGTCCGCCCGCACGACGGGCAGCTGACGTACTCGGTCTTCGTGTTCCGCATCCTTGAGCCCTGCGCCATGCATACTACAGTCGTCATGACGCGCTGCTGAGCAAACTTGCAAGCTCATAGCACAAAGCGCTGGCGCAAGCCAAGCAAATGTCTTGGAGACCGAAACCCAAGCAAGGGCGCTGTTTCCGGACAGTCAAGACCCAGAGACACAAAGAGACTGGCGCCTGACGCAATGCCCGGTCAACCTCAACAGAGAAGCAAGTCATTCTGAAACCCAGGCCGGCCGCCTCAAAAATATATGGAGGTGATGCTTCTGCGTCAATTTGGCATTAGCTTTTCTGACATCATTGAGAATTAGCTGGAGATGGCTTACAAAGTCACGGACCTGGAGGAGGCCGAAGGACATGGTGCGCAGGAAGTTGAGCTCGGTGGTGGGCAGCTGCGGGGCCTCCACGAGGACGCCGTCGCCAAGGCCGTCCACCAGGAGGCCGCCGATCTCGGAGCCTGTCGTGATGACGATATCGTCCTTTGTCGGCTGCCCCTCGAACCTGCGCGCAAAGGCATGCCTTGGCTTGCTGCGCAGCATGTCGACCTATGTCAGGCCCCGGTTGACAGCTCTGGATGAGCATCGGCATCACAGGTTAACGTGCATCCATTGCATATGCACAATCATGATCACGTCATGATGAGCAGCTGCCTGAGGCTGAGGCCAGCGTCAATCAGCGCTTGCACGAGTCATAGCGCTGTCGTGATGGGCTGGTCACCCCACTGACGCATGCATAGTGCTAGGAAGACCACTGCGGCTAGATTGGTGCAGGGTGGTTGTCAGAGCGCACGTCCTGTAGTGGATGACCGGCAGGTCGATGTTGTGCTGCCGAAGGAGCTCGAACACCCGGCGGCTGGCGTGCAGGCGGCTGACGTTGGGCGCGACGTTCAGCAGCACCATGGTCGGGTCCAGCGTCTGCACACAGCCTCGATGTATTAGCCATGTGAGCAGGGCTCGGCAAAGCAGAACAGAGCTGACAGAGATGCGTCGCAAGCAAGCCAGCCAAGGCTTCTGTAGGCTAGCTGTATCCGCACTCCCGCAGGTCCCGACCCGTCTATATGTTCAGACACAACACTGGTGTTCCCGTTGTGTGCCACACTTCTGCCGCTTGTTACTCGTGATGGCCCGTACTAAGCTACTTCTATGAGTGCTTGTCACCCCTGACTGGCCCGCACAACCTTGGCACCCAAGCCTGCACCCAAAGCAAAACCCACGCAATGATTCGGCCTCACCTTCAGAGCCGCGATCTGCTCGTCGGACTCCGTGCCGTCGACCGTCACCGCCATGCGGGTGCTGCAGGAGGGCAGCTCCACGCCGGCGCCGTTGGCTGACGCCACCGCCGCGAGCGGCAGCAGCGCGACCGCGTTGTCCAGCGGCGTGGACCGCAGCGTCTCCGCCGGGACCAACGGATGGATGCCCACCTCCTGCTTGCATCATGAGTGCTGATTATCAGCCGGCATGCATACTTCGGTGATAGAAAAGGGCTCAAGCAAACAGAGCAGACTGACGATACCAGACAGCCTGCTGCCCCATACCCGGACACAACGACACAGATGGAGGAACTACTCATATTCTCAGACTAGGATTGGTCAGTGCACGCACGGTTCATTGCAGCCTGCCGACTTGCTAGGCAACAGTTGTCTGTCGCGTGGCTGCAGCCCCAATGGTCCTCAGTCACATCTGCTGGTGCCTGCTGCAACGGAGTGGCCAAGTGATCTTCAATCCCAGCACGCACCGCCATGCGGCGCAGCGCCTGACGCGCGGGGCCGTCGTCCGCCGGCGGCACCTCCCTGAGCAGGAGGCTGTCGGCTGTGGCGATGTCCTTGAACGGCATCCCCACCGCCAGCTTGCAGCCCAGCGACCGGTACAGGATGTCCGGCGACCGCAGGTCCTGCGAAGGCGTGGACAGGGTATGAGGGAGGATTTCAGACCAAATGCAGCGATGACCACGCATTTCTGCTGCGGCCTCAGCGCCCAGCGCTGAGACGGCATCTCAGAGACTCGCCAGCTCAGTGAAGCAAGCGTGCACAGGTTCGGACGATTGTAGCAACCACTTGACGCGGAACATCTTGGCCTTGCTTCGTCTAGACACACGGCTAGAGCCTTGCAATCGCCAGCCCCATGGTGTCGCATAACGCTCAGCGAGGGGGATGCAAGCGGATGGGCGGTTGCGAAGCACATCGACCAGGACCTGCAGCATACAACAGTACCCCTAGTCGGTCGCTCAACCCTAATTTCAAGCCTAATCCTAACCCTAACCCTAACCCTGGTTCTAACCCTAAATCTACCCAATCCGCACCTCGAGGGTGACGGCAGAGAGCACGGAGCCGTCGCGGTGCAGCAGCGGCCGGTAGTCGACCCGATCACCTTCCCGCTGCTCCGGCAGCCGCCCTGTCCGCCGCGCGAAGTCGTGCGTGTCCCGGTGCCGCTCTGCGAACTCCGACACGCCCAGGCCGCTGCTCGCCGCCTCCTCGCCCATGCTCTGCGGATCGTGGCTGGAGCGTCAGCGCTGTGTTGACAGACCCAAGTTTACCTTGCCTCATGCTGAACTGTTGCCAACGGTCGACCCCAACTCAGGATGTAGATTGACCAATCATGAAAGTCAACAGCTGAGGAACTGAAAAATCGTCTTCATGACAAGCATGACTCTTTGCTGCCAAGCCGCGTCCACGTATGCGACCTTTATATGCGGCTGATCGACTACTAACTCCATGGCTCGACTGCAAAATGTGTCCGAGCTTGTGCTCGAACACACAACGTCAGAGCTGAGCAGAGTGGCAAGCCGGGCGTCAACACATCATTCGTTCCATCACAGCCAAAAACCATGTTAAAGGCGCACCGCGAGCTGGCAGTGTGCTTGTACCCAACAATAACAAAGCTGAGCGGAGCAGCAAGACGGGCATCAACACATGCACGCGCACCGCGAGCTGGCGGCAGGGCTGGATCTCCAGCTCCGGGTCCTCCGTCAGCGACACGCGGATGGTGTCGCCCAGGCCGTCCAGCAGCAGCGCCCCGATGCCGATCGCGCTCTTCATGCGCCCGTCCTCGCCCTCGCCCGCCTGCCGCGCAAGCAATATTTATGATCATGATGAAGGTAAGGGTTAGGGTTTAGGGTTGGGTCAGGGTTCAAGTTGGCATGAGCCATGGTGTGAGGCCACGCATCCATGCCTGAGCCCCACGCAACCATTGGCAGCAGGCACAGATAAATTGGGCAACTAGCATGCCTGGGCCCTGCAAAGGGTGACCATTTGCAATAAGCTCAATAGTCTGCTTGAAATTGCCGGACATTCCACTGAGAGCGTCGCTGCACAGTGTGCGACACGAGATGCACTCAGGGACGCACCTCCGTCACGCCGAGATGGAGCGGGTAGTCCCAGCCGCGGTTATACTGCTCCTCAGCAAGCAACCTGTACGCCTGTGCATATCGCAGGGAGCCTTCACTGCAAGTATATAGGCATGTTTGTGGTCTGGTGCATGAGGGACCACAACAAGCCCAGCGTCGCAAAACTCATGCGCCCGACGCTCCCAACAGCATTGGGAAGCTGGCTTCATGTGGGAAACTAAGGTGCCAAAACCTTCAGCTAGGCGTACCTGGACCATGACCAGCGGGTTGCTGGCCTTCATGGAGAACAGGAAGTTGTGGTAGTCGGCGTCGCGGCAGATGTCCGCAAACTCGAAAGCGCTCTCCACCATGCCTACAAGTCCATAAGATTGCAAACTACTACAAAGTTCTAGAACTACGAAAGTTCCCATTTGAGAGGATCGGTACACATAAGCAAAATATGTTTTCCGTTTGCGACAAGTCCCAGGAATCTTCTCAACCTGGTTATTGCCAGTAAGAACCCAGTCCGCCAACCTGACTGACTCACTCACCGCGCGGCGTGTCGCCGTAGTAGCTGAGGATGCGGGCGCTGAGGCTGCCGTGGTTGGTGCCGATGCGCATCGCACGGCCCAGCTTCTTGCACTTCTCCACCAGCGGCGTGAACACCTGCGAGGAGGCAAAGCAAGCCGTCTCGTACAGGCCTCCAAGGGCTCAACCGTTGCGATTGCAACAACGCCGTAGCACTGAGTAGCACTGAGGCACTGAATGCTCAACAGGTGCACACGCATGTGCGTGAGCACATCTGGCAACGTGAGAAGCTTACTCGAAGAGGAGCACAGCCCAACAGCGCTTTGACATGGGCAGCCGCAACGGCAGAAGCCCGACTGCTTGACGCGCAGAGCCACGCCCCTGAGCTGCAATTGCCATGGCATCCTTAGCACCGATGCGGAAAGCGGGACCCTAACCCTAACCCAAATCCTGACCCAACCCCAACCCTCTGATCTCAAGCCCAGGGGCGCGCCTCCCGGATATGCTCCTTCTCAGCCTCGAACTCGGCGGGGTCGTCGTAGTTGATCTCCTCGAATGTCTTGCGCCCGTCCGCGAAGTTGCCCGGGTTCACGCGGATCTTCTCGAACGCGTCCGCCACCAGCATCGCCACCCGCGGCTGGAAGTGGATGTCCGCCACCAGGGGAGTCTTGTACCTGCACACCCAGCGTCAAGATGTCAGCTGCGAGGCGCTCTATACGTTGCGCATCAGGCAGCAAAGATGCTCGATATCTGGAGCTGCCCAGAGCAATGTCCAGCATTGCCTACGTGTCAGAAAACAGCACGATGCAATGACGACAACAACGTGGCAACCACCCGGCACAAAAGCACTTGGCGGAGTAAAGCTGCGCAGCATTGCACAATGCATGGATAGGACGGGCAACACGGCAGTTCACAGCACGCGTGCGCGGGTGTGCTGCTGTTCCGCCATGCCACGCACCCCTGCTGGAAGAGCTTGTCGCGGATCTTGCCGCAGGCCTCCGCCTCCTTGGTGCCCTGCACCGTGATGCGCACAATGTCTGCACCCGCATCCGCGCACCGCTTCACCTGCGCGCGGAGAGGGACAGAAAGTCAGGGTGACGGACAATCAAGAAAGAAGCGAAGATGCGAGGGCTGTCAGTGCCGAGAGACGTCAGCAATGCCGAGCCTGCGCAACAAATGCCGAGTCTGCACAACAAATGTATGAACGGTTGAGCCCGCGTCACTGCAGAGCAGAAATGGCGACTGGTGATGCGTGGCTAAAGGCAGGGGGTGGCTACTGTTCAAATATGAAACCGCCGTCATAGACGTGCCTGGTCGACAGTGCCGTCAATGTCCCGCGTGTCCGTGGTCGTCATCGTCTGCAGCGCAATCCGGTGATCGCTGCCGACTGGCACATCTCCGATCTGCACATGTGCCCGAGCACAGGCGTCATGATGCGCAGATGAGCGTTGGCATTGGGACGTGACATGGGCAACATGCGCGACACAGCTCTGGTCACAACCAAAGCAAGTTGCAGGAGCCGCGCATGATCCAACCGTGTCTGCCAAGAGCATCGCAGGCAGCTGCAGGGTGTCAGATAGCATTTGCAGATGTACTGAGCAAGCATGCGGCGCTCGCCGCACCATGATGGTGCGCGTGGGCCGCCTCCGCGTCTGGTGTATGCTCTCGCAGTACTTCGGAAGCACGAGCTCCCCTGCTGCGCTGACCTGCGGTAGTGAGGCCGCGCGGGGAGTCGGCACCGGGGTGACTGCAGTGGCGGGGAAGGGGCGAATGGCGAGGGCACCGCAGGCCTTATGTCGACGACTGGGATGGCGCTGATATACACGCGCAGCAGGCGGGGCGCAGACCTCGGTGCAAGCTGGTGCGAACAAGCGAGGGGTGACGTGACGGTGCATTTGGCCCACCTGCACTGTCCGCCGACGGCATTGCCTCGCAGGCGACTGCTGGCTGAAGGCGGCATCCGCCTTACCGCCTGTCAATGGCTGCGTCTGCAGCAGAGAGCCTCTGCCGCGCGCGCACGGCGCTTGCATGTCGCTGCAGGCTCGAGGCTAAGCAGGGTGCTGGTGTCGTTCCAGTGTCTGCGTCTTGTGCAAGCGGCTGTATCGGGCACGTCCGCGAAACCGCAGCTCCGTCCCCGAATTGCACCAGATAGCGCATCTTTCGCAAGCTGTCTGTCTACATCCGCGTAGCCAGTCATACATGGCTGCTCTTGAGCCATGCGCAGTGCAACGCATGCGGCACCGTCCGTTGGTCGCCAACAGACATATCAGCTCACACCAGCAGTGCAGCAGGCAATTTTCGGCTTTTCCACGCCGGCTTGATCAGACCTGAGCGCAGACCGTGTCAAGGAGTCTTCGTTCGTTTGCTCACAGGGGTGTCAGCCCCCCCACACGGCGCCTTCTGCACCTCATGCAGCAAGCTACAGTGGCGGGGCCTCCGCAGCCTAGCCTCTTCCAGACATGCACTCTTTGTCGCAGCTGCGTCACAAACAGAGCTCAGCAAAGCCGCAGCTTGCCCGCACAGCCCTTTTCCTGCGACAGCAGCAGCCATGCAGGCCATCCGCTCGGACTGCCCAGCCGGCCAAGATGGCAGAGGAAACCTGCGCGGCGTTTGCCGCCGGCGGCAGCGCTCAGCGGCGACTCCATGCAGGACTTCATCGTCGGCCG
>JAABUX010006149.1_pt1 | contig 14414 bp, 11 predicted proteins | sample 5561851 | NCBI WGS metagenome assembly JAABUX01 (sample SAMN10711883, study PRJNA513361) | rock metagenome | isolation source: Antarctica rocks | place: Antarctica: Victoria Land, Richard Nunatak red sandstone | collected 2016-01-03 | reverse complement strand
CTCACGCACGCGCTCCAGATCAGTCGGATCTTTCAAGTCGACGGCAAGGCTCTCTTTATTGCGGTTGATGGCATGGAAGAGCAGGCTGTCACCGTCCAGATCGAGATTGGACAGCCGCAGCTTGCGCCCAGCCTCACCACCATGGCGGCGTTCGACCTTGACGACCCGTGCCCCCCAATCGGCGAGACGCAGGGCGGCATAGGGGCCAGCCAGGAATTGGCTGAAGTCAAGGACCAGGAGACCATCCAGCGGTAGTGCCACATCCTGTGCCATACGCTACAGTCCTTTACCCAAGTTAATTGGTGGGATCGGTTCCACAAAGCTAGCGTTGAACACATGTATAACACGGACTCGCCGTAATGTCAATACCCTCGATTATCGCTCTGCTGCCCTGTGTTAACACGATTTAGCCCCTATTGACAAAAGCGAGATATTGCGTGATAGTATTGGGAGGCTAGTAACGTGGAAGCGATCCCACGAAGCTACAAAGCACATGACCATAAGTTCGACACGGTTTTCGCGCGTGGATCACGTGCAGACTAGGCCATGCCAGACTTGTGGGCATCTGCTTAGTACTACAACGTTACTTCGCTAGAATCACCCGTAGCGACCGTAAGACAAAGGGGCAATCTGGCCGCTAAACTAAGCGGTCGCAAGCCTGCTTCCAAGTCGCTAGCACGGCCTCGGGGGACAAGTAACGTTGTAGTATTAGCATGCTGCCCGATTAAGACGAGGGCGTGACGGCATACCGCAGTGGCGGCTGGGCGAGGAATGATGTCGCGGAGAAATGGGCACTTAACGATTCAGGATATCGCGCGGATGGCGGGTGTGTCCCGCTCGACGGCCTCGCGCGTCCTGACCAGCCATCCGCGTGTCAGCCTTGGGGCGCGCGAAGCCGTGTTGGGCGTTATCGCCGAGACCGGCTACCGGCCGAGCCGCCTCGCACGGTCACTCGTGCTCGGCCGCTCGTCTCTCGTGGGCGTGGTCGTGCCCAGCATTAGCACCGCTTTCTACGCCGAGCTGATCCGGGGAGTCGAGGAGTCCCTGGCCGATGAGTTCACCCTCGCCATTGTCAGTACGGAGGACGACGAACAGATGGAGCGCCGGGCTTTCGCGCGCTTGCATGAAGCGCGCGTCGCCGGCTTGATTGTTTCCACCTTTCGCCACCAAGCGCAGGATCTCTTTCCACAAGACATACCCGTCGTGTTCGCCAACCGGGCACCGCGCGAGCCACGCCATAGCGTCGTCACTTCCGACGACGTCCACGCGGGCTACCTGTCCACGTCGCTCCTGCTCCAGCAGGGGCATGGCAAGATCGGCCACGTCAGCGCCTCACTGGAGTTGCCGACGTCGCGGAGACGCCACGAGGGGTATATGCGGGCGATGCGTGACGCCGGCATCGAGCCGTCACCGGAGTGGAGCCGGAGCGGCAAGATCAGCTTAGGGTTTGGTCTCGAATCAGGCCAGCGCTTGATTGAGGAACAAACCGAGATCACCGGTCTGTTTACCGACAACGACATCGTAGCGATCGGTGTCATGGAGGCGCTCTGGCAGGTTGGTTTGAGCATTCCGCGCGACCTCAGTGTCATCGGCTACGATGATAGCTCGCTCGCGTCGCTCACGCCCTTCTCGTTGACCTCCGTCCGTATGCATCGCAAGCTGATGGGCGAGTTGGCCGGTCGCCTTGTCAAAGAGGCGATTCACGCGGGGCACCCCGTGGACGCGCGTGACGTTGTGTTGCCGGTCGAGCTTATCAAGCGCGGTTCCGTCGGCGCGCCCCGCCGGAAACCATACCTGCAGGCGAGTCCTCGCCGTCGGTCGGAGCGGTGAGCATACCGACGAACCGGTGTGGACGAGTGTACGTTAGGCAAGGAGGTCATCATGGTCGAGCTCCGCGGTATCACCTGGGATCACCCGCGCGGATTGGCGCCGATGCGCGCGACCGCCGCGGCCTACGCACACGACCATCCGGACGTGCGCATTACCTGGGATGCCCGCTCTCTCCACGACTTCGGCGCACGTCCACTCGATCAGATGGTTCATGACTATGACCTCCTCGTCATCGACCACCCCTTCGTCGGAACCGCTGCGGGGGGCGGCTATCTGGCGCCGCTCGATGAGTATCTACCTGCCGCGTTCCTCTCCGCACAGGGTGCGCAGAGTGTTGGAGCCAGCCACCGCAGCTATGCCTATGCCGATCATCAGTGGGCGCTGGCCATCGATGCCGCCGCACAGGTCGGCGCGTATCGGCCCGACCTGCTCACGGCCATCGGGGTCACGGTCCCGCGCACATGGGATGATGTCTTTGCGCTGGCGCGGCGACGCGCCCGTCCGCGCGTGGCCCTCCCCTTGACGCCGGTCAACGCCATCTCCAGCTTCCTCACGCTCTGCGCCAATCATGGTGAGCCAGCCGGGCGGGAGGCGACACATGTGGTCAGTCGCGCCATGGGTCGGACGGCGCTCGATATGTTGCGGCGACTCGTCGCGCTCGCCCACCCCGCGTCCCTGGATCTCGACCCGCCGGCGATGCTCGACCGCATGGCCGAGACGGACGAGATTGCCTACTGTCCGCTTCTCTTCGGCTACTCTAACTATGCCCGTCCCGGCGCCTATACACACCTGTGCCGCTTCACGAATATCCCCGCCGCAACGGATGGGGGAAAGCCATGCGGCGCGCTCCTTGGCGGCGCCGGTGTGGCCGTTTCGGCGTCCTGCCACGCCATGTCGCAGGCGTGCGCTTATGCACAGTGGGTGGTCAGCCCGGACTGCCAGCGCACCCTGTACGTCGAGGCTGGAGGGCAGCCTGGCAACCGTGTCGCGTGGACCGATCCCGCCGTCAACGCCGCCACGAGCAACTTCTTCCTAGACACGCTGGACACGCTCGATGTGGCCTACCTGCGCCCGCGCTACGATGGTTTCGCCGCGTTCCAGGACGCGGCCGGCGTCATTCTGCGTGACTACCTGCGCGACGGTGGCGATGCGCAAGGAGTTCTGGATCGCATTGACGCGCGGTATGTCGAAAGCAAACCACAAACGAGTGATTAGGGACTAATGTTTGGTTGGGATCCCAAACGAGCCACGAACCAGTAAAGGAGGAGACCATGCGTGACGATTGGCGCGTGACGGCGGAGTTGCCGATGCCCGCTCGTCGCGATTACCCCATCGCTATCGTGGGCGCCGGCGGTATCGTCAACGACGCCCATTTGCCGGCCTATCGCAAGGCGGGCTTCAACGTTGTTGGCATCTACGATATGCGGGTTGACAAGGCCACCGCGACCGCCGCCCGCTACGGCATCCCGACGGTGTACGCGAGTCTGGACGAACTACTTGCCGGCTCCGCAGCCATTGTCGACGTTGCCGTCCCCGCGCGGGAGAATCACGCCATTGCTACACGCGTCGCCCGTGCGGGCAAAGCGCTGCTGCTCCAAAAGCCGTTGGCGGAAGATATAGCGACGGCGGAGGCCATTGCCGCCGTCGTCGAGGAGGCGGGGATCGTCGCGGCGGTCAACCAGCAGGCGCGTTGGATGCCGGCGGCGCTGGCCATGCGTGAGCTGATCAGGCGCGGCCTGCTGGGCGAGGTCTACCAGGTCTCTTTTCTTATCAATGTGCTCACCCCCTGGGAGCTGTGGCCGTGGATCGTCGCGGGAGAGACCGTTGAAGTCATGTATCACTCCATCCATTATCTCGATACGATCCGCGCTCTGCTCGGCCGTGAGCCGCGGCTTGTCTTCGCCGACGGCAGCACGGTCCCCGGTTTCGCGACAAAGGGCGAAACGCGCACGACGATCCAGTTGATCTTCGATGGGGAGGTGCGCGCGAGCGTGGTGGACACGCACCACAACATCGGCGGCCTGGACGATCAGTACGCGGTCTTCCGCGTCGAAGGCACGGAGGGGAGCGCCGTGGCCGAGTTGGGCTTGCTCAAGAACTACCCGACCGGTGTCCCCGATAGCTTCCGCTACATGAGTCGGCGTCTCCAGCCTGAGACCTGGATCACCCCCCACCTCGCCGGCAGTTGGTTTCCCGATGCGTTTATCGGGACGATGGCCAGTGTGATGCGGGGTATCGAAGGAGTCCCCGGCGCCCCGGAAACAGCGGTGCGCGACAACCTGGGCACCCTACGCGTCGTCCTGGCGGCGTATCGATCCATGGCCGAGCGGCGTGCCATTGACCCTTCGTCACTCTAGTATAAGCGCCTCGTAAGGCGGAAAGGAGGCAAAAAATGACAGCCGCGGATAGAACGCGATTATATCTGGTCGGGCGTGCTTTCGTGGGTTTCGAGCGGGCGTTGGCCGCACAAGCCGTGGCCTTCGAGCAGGCGCACCCAGGGGTGGAGGTGGTGCGACGTTTTCGTGAGCCGCAGGACCTCTACGACAGCACGGTCGCCCACGCCGAACTGGCGAGCGGGGCCATCGACGTGACGCTCACGCTGACCGACTGGCTGCCCGAAGCGATGCAGCGTGGCTTGCTCGCGCCGCTCGATCCCTTGCTGGCGGCGGACCCGCCGCAGGACTGGCCGGAGGGTTGGCCGCCTAGTCTGCGCGGCCTGCAGCGTGACGCGGCTGGACATACCTACGCCTTACCCTATCACGACGGCCCCATGATGTTCATCTACCGCCGTGACCTCTTCGACGAACCGCGCGAGCAAGCCGCTTTTCAGGCGCGCTATGGACAGCCCTTGCGCCCACCTGAGACATGGTCGGAGTACCTGCGCATCGCGCGGTTCTTCACGCGGCCGGACCAGAACATGTATGGCGCCGTCGCCGCCGGCCTGAACGACGCGCACAACAATGTCTACGACTTCATGATTCACACCTGGAGCCGGGGCGGACGTTTGCTCGACAATGAAGGCCGTCCGGCCTTTCACGAGCCAATCGCCGTCGAGGCGTTGCAGTACCATGTGGACCTGTTCAATCGCTACAAGGTCATGCCACCGGAGGCTAAGGGGTTCGATTCGGTCGTGTCGGGCGCCTACTACGCGAGTGGGCGCGCGGCCATGATGGTGAACTGGTGCGGGTTCGCGACGATGGCCGAGGTCCCAGAGCAGTCGTGCGTCGTGGGCAAGAATGGTTTGGGCCTCGTGCCACGCGGCGACAGCCCACAGGGGCGCCATACCTCCATCAATGTCTACTGGGTACTGGCCGTCGCCGCGGGGAGCGCTCAGAAAGAGTTGGCCTATGCGTTCCTACGCGCGACGGCCAGCCCAGTGATGGATCGTGTCACGGCCTTGAATGGCTGCATCGCCACGCGCTACTCGACGTGGCGCGATCCCGCTATCTTGCGCCAGTTCCCCGTCTACGCCACGATTGAGGCCGTGCATCGGAGCGTGAACAGCCCCCCGCCGATCCCCGCGTGGCCCGCCATCACGGAGGTCTTGAACGTGGCCGTCGATGACGCCCTGCACCAGCGTAAGAACGTGGAAGATGCCCTTGTATGGGCTAGCGCCGAAGCGCGGCGGATTATGGAGAGATGATGAGCACTGCAATGACGACCGCCGGAGAGATACAACCACTGTGGATCGATCCACGTTTCTATACGCAGCCGCCCCGTCCCTGGCGCAAGATACATCTCGACTACCACAATAGCCAGTATATGCCGCGCGTCGGCGAAGCGTTTGACGCCGACGAATTTGGCGACCGCTTGGTTCAGGCGCACGTCGATGCCATCGTCGTCTTCGCCAAAGACATGCATGGCTACTTTTACTATCCTAGCGCCTACGGTCCGGTCCATCCCGGCCTCGATCGCGACCTCCTCGGACAACAGGTCGCGGCGTGCCGCGGCCGCGGCATCAAAGTGTACGCCTACTATTGTGTGACCTGGGACAACTACCTGGCCGAGCATCATCCCGAATGGCTCGTGTTCAAACGAGACCGTACGTCGTACCTGCCGAAGTTCGACGAAACGCCGTCCTGGACGGCGCTCTGCTTGGCGCACGACGATTTCGCTGACCTGGTTCTGGAACACTCGCGCGAATGTCTGACCACCTACGACGTCGACGGTATCTGGTACGATATGCCGCTTCCCATTGGCGGTGAATGCTTTTGTTCCACATGTCTCTCATCGTTGCGCGCCTCCGGCCAGGATCCCTTCGATGTGGAGGTGCAGCGCGCGCACAAGCAGGATCTCCTCACCGATTTCATGCGCCGGACTCACGAGTTGGCGCACGAACTGCGCCCCGCCTGCCAGGTCGACCAGAATAATCAGACGCGGCTGGGCTTAGGGGCACGGGCGCCATTCATGGACAATATCGATATCGAAGCGCTGCCCACAGCCGATTGGGGCTATCTGTACTTCCCCACGGATGTGCGCTATGCGCGGGGCTTCGGCGTGAGTGTGTGCGGACAGACGGGGCGCTTCCATGGTAGCTGGGCCGACTTTGGCGGGCTCAAGCACCCCACACAGCTACGCACGGAGTTGGCGCGCATCGTCGCCCAAGGGGCACAGGTCTGTATCGGCGATCAAATGCCTCCATCCGGGCGCTTGGACCCAGCGGTCTATGAGACGATTAGCCAAGGCTATGCCGAGATCGCCAAGTTAGAACCGTATCTCACAGGCGCCGCGCCAGTCATCGAGGCGGCTATCGTCGTCCGCGGACTCCCGCTGGAGGACGTTGGCCGCCCCACGAGCCATCAGAAGAGGAATGTCGCCAGCCGGCTTGGGGAGAGTGTGCTGGGTATGGTCAAACTGCTGACGGAGCGACATATCCAGTTCGACATCGTCGAGGCCGACGGCGACCTGGAGCGCTATCGACTCCTCGTGCTGCCGGATGCGCTCGACGTCGATGTGGCGCTCGCGGAGCGTCTACGCGCCTATCTTGCGCAAAGGGGCGCGGTGGTGGCGAGCCATGATGCGCTGCGCCTCGGCGGGACGTCTGATACCTGGGCCGAAGATCTCGGGATCACGTATGAGGGGGAGTCGCCGTTTGTCCCCACGTATCTGAAACTTGGGCCCGCGCTGCGTACCGATCTCCCTGATTACGAGTACGCGCTGTACGACGGCTCCGCTCGCTGGCGACCACGGCAGGATCCCGTGGAGGAGGCGTGGGGACGCCTCGGCGATCCGCTGTTCCAGCGCGGCGCTGAGCACTACACAAGCCATGCCCAGACGCCGTTCGATCACCTCACGGATTATGTGGCCGTGATGCAGAAAGGCCGTCTTGCCGCGACGGCCTTCCCGATCGGGGCGAGCTACTACGACCATGGGTATTGGATCTATCGTGAGATCTTTCACCGACTCGTGCGTGCTGTGCTGCCCGTGCGGCTGGTGGAGACAAACGCGCCGATCAGCACCGAAATAAGCGTGACGCGCCAGCAGGCCGACGGGCGCCATCCGGCGCGCTGGATGATCCATATTGTGAACTTCTCGCCGAACCTGCGCACTCCAGAGCATGTCGAGTATTATGAAGACCCGATCCCGCTGCAAGATGTGCGCATCGACCTGTCCATCAATGCGCCGATCAGTCGAGCCTACACTGCTGCGGATGGCGTCGGCGTGCCCTTCGAGATGAGCCAGCGAGGGGTGCGCGTCGAGGTCCCCAAGGTTGAGGTCAGCGCTGTGATCGTGTTGGAGCAGGGCGCGAAGTAACCGTATATACAGGGGGGATTCGCTGTTGGGGCGCTTTCTATTGGCGCCCCAACTATGGTACACGGGGTCGCGATGGTTCCGTTGGGACCTACTGAGATGACGCCTTTTGGTCGAAAGACCATCGGATTGGCCGGTCGCGTCGGCCCACTTCGACCTCCTCCTCACCGGCCGCTATCTCTCATCGTCCAGGCAGGACGAAGCCGCGCCCAACCCCGATGGGCCTCCAGCCGTCGATCCATATCCCGTAGCGCGGCCAAGGAACGCCGCAGCTTGGCGTACGCGTCGCCGCCGACGGAGTAGCCCTGCACGCCGATCGGGCCCTGGTAACCAACGTCGCGCAACAGTCCGAGCACGGCGAAGTTGTCTAGTTCTCCCTCGTCCAGCGGCTCGATGGTGGCAGGCATCGTACCCTCCCCAGGGACAAGGCGGCTACCGCAGAGGTTGGCCCGATGCAGGAACGGCGCGGCGGCCACGAGTTTCGCGGACAGGTCAGCGCCGTCGACGGCATACCAGTGGAAGCCAGAGAAGACAGCTTTGAGTAAGGGGTGGCCGATTGCCTGGCAGAGGCGCACGGCATCCTCGATGCGCTCCAGCCAGTGGGTGATGTGCGGATAGAGTGCGAGCGCGACGCCGCGGCGCTCCGCCACTGTTAGGAGTCGGCCCAACCACGCGATTGCCGCCGGGTCGCCAGTGGGGTCCGACGTTCTCAGCGTCGGGTCGCCGGACTTGACCGTCACCTCGACCGTACGGCAACCTTCCAGCGTCTCAAGGAGGCGCAGTATCCTACGGTTGCCCTCGTGGTCTTCCAGGCCGGCGATGTCGAGAGTGACGTAGACGGCCGCGACATCCAGGCCGTGGCGTTCGCGCACGGATGCCAGACGTGGTACGTCCTGCCAGGCATCTTCGCTCCAGAGCGACAGATAGGTCGCGTCGTAGCCCAGGTCTACCAGCATCTCGCAGCGCGCATCGAAGTCGTAGGCCCCGAGGGAGTGGTAAAACGACGTGTCCATGGCATAGAAGCGGTAACTCATCGATCAGTTCCTCCGATTGGCTCATCGAGCGGCGTCGGCGGGGCGAAGCGCCGGGCGATGTCGATGCCATGCGTCCCCTCGCGCGCTGAGCGTTCAATGCCCAGCATGACCTCCAGCACATGCGCCGCTTGCTCCGCCGCCACGCGCGGTCGACGTCGCTCCCGCGCGGCCTCGGCTAGGTCGACGATGGCGCGCGCCCAGTTGGGGGCCACATGGGGCCCAGGCACGTCAATCTCGCTCCATTCACTCTCTCCGCGCAAACACACGCGCACGGCCGCGTCGAAACGGTGGAAGTCGTCGATCCACAATGAGCCCCTTGTGCCGTGCATTTCCACCGGGGGCATGCGCGTCTTGGCCACGGCGTAGCTCGCATGGAGCGTCCCGATCGTGCCGCTCTCGAACTGCAAAAAGCCGGTCACATGGTCGGCTGGCACCTCGACCGCGAATCGCTGACCAGCCTGTGGCCCCGTCGCAACATCACGCTCAGGTATGGCCATGCCAGCCTGGCCCCAGACCCGCGCGATCGGCCCCAGTATTGTTGTCGCTACCGTGAGCGGATAGACGCCGAGATCAAGCATCGGACCGGCGCCGGGCTGATAGTAGTAGCGTGGGTTGGGATGCCAGGCCTCGTGTCCGGGCGTGGTGACGCTGAGGATGACCTCGTGAATTGTGCCGAGGCGTCCCTCACGCACCCATCGCCAGGCCGTGCGTTGGGGTGCACCGAGCATAATTGAGGGGGCACAGGCCACAACCAGGTCTCGCTCACGCGCCGTGGCCATGATGAGATCGGCGTCCTCAAGCGTGAGCGCCAGGGGTTTCTCGCTAAAGACGTGCTTGCCGGCGACTAGGGCGGCGAGAGTGACGTCCGTATGGGCAGAGGGGGTGGTGAAGTTCAGCACGATCTCCACATCGTCACGCGTGAGCAGAGTACCTGGATCCGGCGCGACCTCGAGGCTGAACCGGGCAGCGGTTCCATGGGCGCGGGACAGGTCAACATCGGTACACGCCACGACGGCGAGTTGATCGGGATAGGTGGTCGTCATCCACTCGAGATAGCTTTGTGCGATGTTGCCACAACCGATGAGGCCAAGATAGGCCGGCTTGGGCATGGGATTCTTCTCCATCGACGTTCCCTACTTTCCTCGTTGTTAAATGAGTCTATGTCCGACAGATTGCTGCAGGTGACCCGAATCGCACGTCACGGCTGTGCCTGCTATCGAATTTGTCGTCCACTTGCTGCGATAACCGAAGGCCACTGTTGTGGACGATGTGACTAGACAGCTTGCACCTCCAGGTGAGCGTACGTAAGGATGTAGTCAAATTACCTGGAAGAAGCAATTGGCGTGGCGGCGAGATCGTAGCAAGTGGCGGCCAGTTATCTTAGCAGGCACATCCGGCAGCATGAGCCGCTGCGCTAGCATCACGGTGGCCTATAGCAGCATGGGCCACGCTGCCACGGTCGGCATGGGATGCTGTCCGGTAGATCCGCCGTCTCTATCGGATTGGCCGTTGGCTCTGTGGCATGGGATGTTGTGTATGTCATTCCAAGTTTAGCCACCGTCGTTCTTCAGGCGTCATGGTGATGCCGAGAGCATCCAGTGAGGTCCGGGTTTCCTCGATCGTGTGTGGACCGATGAGGGCAAAGGTCGGGAAGGGTTGAGCCAACACATAGGCGAGGGCCATGGCATTGGCTGAGACTCCCTTGCGGCGACCCAACTCCCGCGCCCGCGCAAGTCGCTCGAAATTATCCGCGCTGTACCAACACCGCACCATCTCAGGATTGGAATGGTTGTCCGGCGCATAGCGTCCCGTAAAGAAGCCTTGCGCCTGCGAGGACCACGCCAGCAGCGGGAGCTGGTGCGCGATATACCACTCCTTGCCGTCGCCCGAGGCCGACAGACAGCCCGGCCAGGGAGGCTCGTTCATGACAGCCAGGCTGAAATTGGGGCTGCCGGCGGCGAACGGCATCAGGCCGTGCTCCCGTGCGTAGTCGTTCGCCGCCTCCAAGCGCTCGACCGTCCAATTGGAGCCGCCGAACGCCCGAATGTGCCCGGCGCGATAGTGCTCGTTTAGGCACTCGACGAGTTCACCGACGGGGACGGCCGGGTCATCGCGGTGCAGCAGATAGAGATCGATGTAGTCGGTCCCGAGCCGTTGCAGACTATCCCGCAGATCGGAGGTGATATCGGTGGGCGTGACGCGGCATGGTCCACGCGCGTCGGGGGCCACGCCTTTGCCGACGATCACGACCTCGGCACGGTTACCGCGCAGCCGCATCCATTCACCGACGCCGCGTTCGGCCGCGCCTCCGCCGTAAATATGCGCCGTATCAATCGTGTTACCGCCCAACGAGACGAAGTAGTCGAGCATGGCGCATGCCAACGGGAGGTCGCGCGGAGAGTAGATCATGCTTCCCATGATGAGCCGCGCGACCGGACGATCAATCCCCGGGATACGCGCATAGGTCATCGGTACGTCGGATTCTGGCCGGGGGGCCGGATGTCGGAGCGCCACGGGCTGTTCGGCATCGAAGATCACGCCGACCGCGCGCCGCCACGCATCGAGCGTGGTCATGTTCCCCAAGCTGTCCGCCCACGTCATGGCGGGATGGGGAGCCTGCCGATCAGCAAGGTGCCGCGCTACCATGTCCACCTCAAGGGCGTACACGTCATTCTCACCTTCAACGATAATCTCCGTCGGCGCACGGTCCTCGCTCTTCTGGATGAGGATACGGTTGGCGCCTTTGCCGGGGAACCATGGGTTAGGCACAGTGATATGACCTTCCGTTCCCCAGATCTGTACTGCGCTCTCCACGGGCACCTGTATGCCACAGATCAAGCTCGCCACGATTCCGTTGGGGAAGTGCAGGTCACCAGACGCCCACTCGTCGACACGGGTGCTGGCGCCGATATGCGCGGCCCCGGTCACATGGTCCGGTTCCGCGCCGACGATCAAGCGTACCATCGACGTGGTGTAGCCGCCGACATCCATGATGCCGCCCCCAGCGGCTGAATTGGAAAGGCGGATGTTCTCATACGGCACCCTATAGTTGTGGCTGAAGCTCGCCTGAATCAGGCGCACGTCACCGATCACCCTATTGTCCACCAATTCTTTGAGGCGTGCCGTCTGTGGGTGGCAGCGGTACATGAATGCTTCCATCAGAAAGACATCGTGGCGGCGGACTTCCTCCAGTACCACCATCGCCTCGGCGTAGTTTGTGGTCAGAGGCTTCTCGCAGAGGATGTGCTTGCCGGCCTTGGCGCACGTCACGATCCACTCCGCGTGCAGATTGTTGGGCAGAGCGATGTACACAGCCTGCACAGCCGGGTCAGCGAGCAATGCGGCATAGGAGGGGTAGCGTCGCTCGACGACGTGCTCGTCGCCGAACCGATTGGCCGACTCTTGCGTCCTGCTGCCGACGGCGAGGAGGGTACCCGTGTCAGACGCCGCTATTCCTCTGGCGAAAGTATGGGCGATGAGACCTGTGCCAAGAATACCCCATGTCAACATAGAAGCTTCCTCTTGTTGATACGTACACGATGCGCCGGAGAATATCTTCCCAAAAACGGAACCTGTCCATGAGTAGGTCCACTCCCTATGATCTCGTCGTGGTGTCGTTCACGCTCTAGAGCGACGGTATGTCTCCTTCCTCGATTCGGTGGCGTCGCTCCACCGCTACACGTAACTGAAGGCGCCTGCGGTCGAGTCCTGGATGAAGGTGCGGCGCTGTAAGACGTAGAAAATGAGCAACGGCGATGTGGAGAGCACGACGACTGTCAGGACCAGGGGGGCGTTCATCCCGTACTGCCCCTGGTACTCCCTTGTTGCAAGCGGCAACGTCCGATTGCTCACGCACTGGGTCAACATAAGCGGGAGGAGGTGTGGCATGATGTGTACGACGGGGCATTGCTTTATCCTTTCAGCGCGCCGGCCGTCAAGCCGGCGATAAAGTGTCTCTGTAGGAAGAGAAAGATGGCGGCGATGGGCAGGGTAGCGAGAACAGACCCCGCCATGATGGTGCCGTACTCGACGTGGTACGGGCCGTTCATCGTGGCCAACCCGACAGAGAGGAGATACATTTGGTCAGATGACGTGGCGATCAGCGGCCACAAGAAATCGTTCCAGCTATTGGTGAAAAACAGGATTGCCACCACCGCCAACCCCGGACGTATCAGAGGAAGGGCAATGCGCCGGTAGAGCATGAACTCCGACGCGCCGTCGATGCGCGCCGCTTCGAGCAGAGCCGTCGGGACGGCCAGCATGAACTGGCGCAGCAGAAAGAGGCCGAAGGCGTTGGCCGCGAAAGGCACGATCAGGGAGAAGTAGGTGTTGATCCAGTGGAATGCCACCATCTCCTTGAACAAGGGGATCAACAAGACCTGGAACGGCAGGGTGAGCGTGGCGATCATGATAACAAAGATCACGCGCTTACCGCGAAACTCGTACTTGGCCAGGGCAAACCCGCCGAGCGAACAGACGAGCAACGCGCACACCGTGGTCCCCACGGCGACGATGGCGCTGTTCAGGAACCACCGCGCGAACGAGAAGAGAGCGAAGAGTTGCTGATAGTCGGCAAGGGTGGGAGAGCGCGGGATGAGACTGAGCGGAATCTGGTAGATCTCGTTCTGCCGCTTCAGGCTGGACACGATCATGTAGAAGTATGGGAAGGCGATGAGCACGCCGCCAACGCCGACCAGGATGTTGAGGAGCCCCGTCTGAAGACTCCGGCGCAAGCGCATCTGTATGCTCCTTTCTAGAATGGACCAGGCAAGCACGGGATCAGGCAGGCGTCTTTACGCTTCCTCACGGAACGCGCCGAGCGCCCAGAGCTGCACGAGCGAGACGACGATGATGATGAGGGCTATGGCATAGCCGATAGCCGCGGCGTAGCCGAACTGGAAGAATTGGAAGCCCTGGATGTACAGGTAGAGCGTCAGGGTCAGGGTCGAGTCTTCGGGGCCGCCACCGGTGAGCACGTACGGCTGGCTGAACAGGTTGTACGACCCGATGATAGCGCCGACGGCCACGAAGAGGATGATCGGCCGCAACTGGGGGACGATGATATTCCAGAACACGGCAACGCCAGTCGCGCCATCGATACGCGCGGCTTCGACCAACTCCTTTGACACGTTCTGGAGGCCGGCCAGGAAATACAGCGCGTTGATGCCCACATAGGTCCAGATGCCCAGCAGGATTATCGAAGGCATCGACCATGCGGTCGATTCAATCCAGGGAATGCGCGGGATATGGACGAGGCCCAGGCCGCTGTTCAGTAGCCCATAGGTAGTGTCGAAGACCAGCGTGAACATCAGGGCGACGACGACGGCGCTGGTCACGTAGGGCACGAAGAACAGCAGCCGGTAGATGCCCTTCATCCACAGTAGATCGGAGTTGAGGGCCAGTGCGAGCAGCAAGGCCAGGGGCGAGAGCACGAACAGGCTCCCTGCGGCGTAATAGGTGGTGTTGCCGAGGGCATGCAAGAAGCGGGTATCACCGACGAGCGTGGCGTAGTTTTGCAGCCCGACGTAAGCGCTGCCGCCGAAACCATAGCGCCTGAATAGGCTCAGGTAGAAGGCGTAGCCCACCGGGTACGCGAAGAAGACGAAGAATAGAACGATGAACGGAGTGAGGAAGAGATAGGGCGCAAGAGCGCGTTGGTGGCGGTCCCACCAGGCGCCAGCCGACCCCAACCGTCCCCGCGCGACCGCCGGTCGCGTCGTGGTCACACTCATGATCTGCTGTCACTCCCTTCTGTCTACCTCTGGCTGGCTACGTTGTCGGCGAGACGGCGAAGAGGGG
>JAABUX010006147.1_pt1 | contig 14419 bp, 13 predicted proteins | sample 5561851 | NCBI WGS metagenome assembly JAABUX01 (sample SAMN10711883, study PRJNA513361) | rock metagenome | isolation source: Antarctica rocks | place: Antarctica: Victoria Land, Richard Nunatak red sandstone | collected 2016-01-03 | reverse complement strand
TCTCGGACGGCCGGATCGACTTCGCGGTGCACAGCCTGAAGGATCTCGAGACGACGCTGCCCGACGGCATCGTGCTGGCCTGCACCTTGAAGCGGGAGGATGCCCGCGACGCGTTGGTGCTGGGCATTGACGCGCCCGAGGCGGATCCGGCCAACCCGTACGCCCTTCTGCGCCAGGGTGCGGTGATCGGCACGTCGTCTGTCCGGCGTCAGGCGCAACTCCTGCACGCCCGGCCGGACCTGCGGATCGCGCTGATCCGCGGCAACGTGCAATCCCGGCTGAGCAAGGTCCGCGACGACCAGTACGACGCGACCTTGCTCGCCCTGGCGGGGCTGCGGCGGATGGAACTGGAGCACGAGGCTTCGGTGGCGATCGATCCCGAGATCATGGTGCCATCTGCCGGCCAGGGCATCGTCGGCGTGACGGTCCGCGCGCGCGACACCGAGTTGCGGGAGCTGCTCTCGGCTATTGCGGACCCGGAGTCGACGGCCGTCTCGGCCGCCGAGCGGTCGATGCTGGCGGTGCTCGACGGCTCCTGCGCGACCCCGATCGGCGGCTACGCGCGCATCCTGGCGACGGGACAGCTCCACCTCACCGGCCTGGTCGCCCGGGCCGACGGCACGTTCCTGCTGAAGCGCACCCTGTCCGGAGCGGCGGCCGATGCGGAGCGCATCGGCACCGAACTCGGCCACAGCCTGCGCCGGGATAGCCCGATCGACGTGTTCGGTTAGCTAAGCCGCGTCCAGCGTGCCGGGAGCGAGGCTGATCGAGATTTCGGCCAGCCGGTGCGCGGCGGCGATGATCCGCTCCAGCGACTTGGCGCGGGCGGCGGCGTTCTCGGCCGGGCCGGTGTTGCCGTCGATCTCATGCAGCAGCGCGTGGAACTCCTGCTCCAGTGCCGGCACGACATGCGCGCGGCCGAAGCTCACATCCAACAGCCAATCGGGAAATCCCTTGGTGATGTCGAGCTGGTTGCCGAAATAGTACAGCAGCGTGCCGTCCTCGCCGTGCACCGGCGAGATGAACAGCAGGTTCCAGAACACCGAGCCGTCCCGCCGGTAGTTGACGATCCACTCGATGCAGCCCTGGCCGGCGTCGAGGCAGGCGCGAATGCGCGGCGCCGAGTCCCGGTCGGTCTTCGGCCCCTGCAGGAATCGGCAGTTGCGCCCGAGCATCTCGTCACGGCCGTACCCGGTCAGGTCCACGAACGCCTGGTTCATTGCCACCATCGGGCAGTCGGCCAAGCGCGGGTTGGACAGGACCATCGGTGCGGCGCTGTGCATGATTGCGGCCGCAAGTGCGTCGGCGATCGCTTGGTCATCCATCATCGGGCAAAATCTCCTGTTCGCGGCGGCACGGGTTCGGGAAGTTTTGCTTTCAATCGCCGCTCCCGCAACCCATCATATATTGACGTCCGTTAAGTGTGATCGGCAGGCAAGGCCAAAGGCTAGCCTTTGGAATCCATACCGTGAGGAATGGGTTCCCAAAGGCCTCAGGCCTTTGGCGGGTCTGGGCAGAGCCCAGCCTGCTTCCTGTCAGGTCGATGTCTGAGGTTGTTGGTATCAAAGGAGTGACCAGCGTGAGCGAAACCGCCCTTCCGATCGGTTCCATGTCATCGCGACGCGTCCTGTCCTACCGCGCCATCCTGTTCGCGGTCGTGGCGGTCGCCGCCGTCGCCGGTTTCGTGGCGACCGGGCAGGACTCCTCTCGCCGCGCGGTCGAGGCAGCCGGGCCGGAGTTGGCGCACCTGCTCCGGATGATGGCCGGGCTCAAGGTTCTGTTGGCCCTCGGCGCCGTTGCCCTGATCGATTGGCGGTTGCGTCTTCCGGTCGGCCCCCGCATCGCGTCGGCCTATCTGGTCGGCGCGGGACTGGTTGCGGTCGGCCCCGGGCTGCTCTGGGGCATGTCGCACGTCATCCTGGGCGCCGTCCTGCTGCACGGGGGGTTCGCCCTGCTGCTGGCGCTCGGCTGCACCGATGGCGGCGTCCGCTCCCGCTGGAGCCGGTCCCGTGGGAGCCGGGCATGAGAGAGCCGCCGTCGGCCCTGATCGCGATCGGGGCGGTGCTCGCGGCCGCCATGGTGGGCGGTTCGCAAGGACCGCAGAACCCGCGCAACGGGCTGTGGTATGCCGCCCTCCGCAAGCCGGCCTATACGCCGCCGGGTCCGTTCATCGGCGCGGCCTGGAGCGTGTTGGATACCTTGCTATGCGTCTCCGGCACGCGATTGCTGAACGCGAAGCGGAGTCCGGAGCGCAGTGCGGCGCTGACGTTCTGGGGGCTGAACGTGGCTGGGATCGCGGGCTATCCGTGGGTGTTCTTCGGCCGCAAGCGCCTCGGCGCCAGCACAGCCGTGGTTGGCGCGATGCTCGCCTCGGCGGTGGGCCTCGTCGGCACGGCGCGCAAGGTGGACCGTACCGCCGCTGCGACCAGCGTTCCGCTGGCGCTCTGGGTCGGCTTCGCCGGCCTGCTCAGCGCGGATATTTGGCGGCGGAACCGGGGCTGACGCCCATCATCGCTTGATTCGCAGCCGTTGCACGGCCTGCACTCCCGCATTTGGTCGGTCACAGCATAATCGTTCTCGCAGATGAACGATGAGATTGTGCAAACATCGACGCCTTGCCATAGGAAGGGAGTATGGACAGTGTTCATGACCTTTTCCCACCTCTCCAAAGCGCACGGCTTCGCCTCCGCTGCGTTCGGCCGATCGATGCGCTGGCAACAGCGGCAATGATGACCCCCGAGGTCAGCCAGTGGGTTGGCTACTGGCCAATCCCTTTTACCGTCGACATGGCCAAGCTTCGCATCGAGCGCGCCCGCGCCGCGGCGGCAGTCGGCAAGACGCTGCCGTTCGCCGCCGAGCGGCTCGACGGGGTGTTGGCCGGCTGGATCGTGCTCAATCGCACCGACGAGGATGCCAGACGCGCCACGTTCGGCTACTGGTTCGGCAAGGCGCATCATGGCCAAGGCTACATGCGCGAACTCGCCCCCCTTGCAGTGGACGCCGGCTTCCGTCTGCTCGGGGTCGACGTGATCGAGGCATCGGCGCATCCCGACAACGTCGCGTCGCTAGCGGTTTTACGGACGTGCGGTTTCCAGCACATCGGCCAGGGAATGGTGGCGGCGCCTGCCCGCGACCGGGAGGAACTCTGCGACCTGTTCGAATTGGCCCGGCCCAGCTGATCGACCCCGGCTGATCGACCCCGGCTGATCGACCCCGGCTGATCGACAAAGCGGTTTCGGTGTGCCTCTACTTGAGGCCATTGCAACGACATCCGGAGACGCCGTGGACCCCGTCGCCATTGCCCAGTGGGGTACCCAGTCGAAGGCGTCCGGCCCGGCGCCCGACGCTCTGCCCGGACGCGGCGCAACCATGCGGCAAGTCCACATCAAGGCCGGGCACGTCGCCACCCGCCACAGCCATCCGCACGAGCAATTCCTTCGCGTGCTGAGCGGCGCCGGCCGGCTGGAGTGCGAGGCCGGCAGCGTGACCCTGCATCCGGGGACCGCGATCCGGTTCGCCCCCGGCGCCTGGCAAAGCGCGGAATTCACCGCCGACACCGTGCTGCTCGAAGTCAACTTGGCGGAGGCCGTCGCCTAGCGACACATCATGGCGTGAATTGGGGGGCTATATAATGAGCGATCACTCAGAGATCGCCATCATCGGTGCCGGTCTCGGCGGCATCGGCATGGGTATCAGGCTGAAGGAGGTGGGCAGGGACGATTTCGTCCTGCTGGAGAAGACCGGCCGGGTCGGGGGCACTTGGCGCGACAACACCTATCCGGGGGCGGCCTGCGACGTGCAGTCGCATCTGTACTGGTTTTCGTTCGACGACCAGCCGGACTGGAGCCGCGTCTACCCGCTCCAGGCGGAAATCCTCGCCAACATCGAACGGTTGGTCGACCGGCACGGCCTGCTTCCGCATCTCCGCTTCAACGCCGAACTGGCCTCCGCGCGCTGGGACGACAGGGCCTCGCTGTGGCGCCTGTCGCTCAAGGACGGGCGCGAGCTGACGGCGAACGCGGTGGTCACGGCGTGGGGGCAGCTCAACCGCCCGTCCACCCGCGGCATCGAGCGCGTCGAGGATTTCGGTGGCGATTGGTTCCACTCGGCGCGCTGGAACCACGACGTGGCGCTCGAGGGACGCCGGGTCGCGAGCATCGGCAACGGCCCGAGTGCGGCGCAGTTCATCCCGGAAGTCGCCGCGGTTGCCGGCCACCTGACGGTGTTCCAGCGTTCCCCGAACTACGTCGTCCCAAGACTCGACCGTCCCTACACCGACGAGGAGCGCCGGTTCTTCCTCGACGACCCGGCCCGCCTGTACGAGAGCCGCGAGGGCTACTACCAGGAGCACGAGACCTGGCACGACGCCATGCGGCAGGGCACCCCGACCGCCGCCGAGTTCGGACGGGTCGCCCGCGCGCACCTGGAAGCGCAAGTCGCCGACCCGGTGCTGCGCGAGCGGCTGTGGCCGAGCTACCCCGTCGGCTGCAAGCGCCTGGTGATCTCCGACGACTTCCTGCCGGCGATGGCGCGGCCGAACGTGACCCTCGTGACCGACCGCATCGAGCGCATCGAGAAAACCGACGTTCGCACCGTCGACGGCGTGCTGCACGAGGTGGACGCGATCGTCTACGGCACCGGGTTCGACACGCTGCAGTTCCTGGGCGCCGGCGACGTCGTCGGCCGCGGCGGGCGCTCGTTGCGGGAGACATGGCGGGACATTCCGGAGGCGTATCTCGGCATGGCGGTCGCCGGGTTCCCGAACTTCTTCATGCTGTATGGGCCGAACACCAACCTCGGCCACAACTCCATCCTGCTGATGCTGGAGGCGCAGTACGGCTACGTCCTGCAGGCGATCCAGGCGATCGACGACAATGGCGGCCGTCCGCTCGACGTCAAGGCGGACGCGCTGGCCGCGTTCAACCGGCGCTTGCAGGACGATCTGCGCGGCAGCTCGTGGGCTGGAAGCTGCGTGTCCTGGTACAAGACGGCCGACAACCGGATCACCAACAACTGGTCCGGCTCGGTCGAGAACTACCGGGCGCGCACGGCGCAGCTCGAGCTTCACCACTACGAATTCCTGGAGGCCGGCCATGCTCGATAATCTGTTCTACTCGCAGGCGCTGCACGGCCCGTTCGAGACCTACAGCCTTGGCAACCTGCTGCTGGAGGACGGCGGCACGCTGCGGGACTGCCAGCTCGCCTACGCGACGTTCGGCGCGCTGTCGGCGGCGAAGGACAACGCCATCCTGGTGACGACGTGGTTCTCCGGCACGTCCAAGATCATGGAGCAGGCCTATATCGGCGACGCCCGCGCCATCGACCCGGCGAAGTATTTCATCGTCGTCGTCAACCAGATCGGCAACGGGCTCTCGACCTCGCCGCACAACACCCCTGACCCGTTTGGCGGGGGCAGCTTCCCGCGCGTGCGGATCGCCGACGACGTGAAGGCGCAGCACCGCCTGCTGACGGAGAAATTCGGCATCGAGACGCTGGAACTGGTAGTCGGCGGGTCGATGGGGGCGGAGCAGACGTACGAGTGGGCGGTGCGCTTTCCCGACATGGTGAAGCGCGCGGCGCCGATCGCGGGGACGGCCCGCACCACCGCGCACACGGCCGCGTACACCAGGACCCTGATCGACGCCATCACCTCCGACCCCGGCTGGGCCGGCGGCTGGTACGAGAAGCAAGGCGCCGTCCGCGAAGGCCTGCGCCGCCATTCCCGGCTGTGGGCGGTGATGGGCGCCAGCCCGGCGATGTACAGCCAGGAGCTTTGGCGCGGGCTCGGGTTCTCCTCGGTGGACGATTTCATGCTGGGTCTGCTGGATGCGTCGTTTCTGCCGCAGGACGCGAACTCGCTGCTGGTGCAGGCATGGAAGTGGCAGCACGCCGATGTTTCGCGGCAGACCGGCGGCGACCTGGCGCAGGCGTTGAGCCGCATCAAGGCGAAGACGTTCGTGATGCCGATCGACACCGACATGTTCTTCACGGTCGCCGACTGCAAGGCGGAACAGCGACTGATCCCCGGCAGCGAGCTGCGCGTGCTGAAGACGGCGTGGGGCCATATCGGCGTGATGGGGATGGATGCGAACTTCCTGACCCAGGTGGATGCGGCGCTGCGGGAGTTGCTGGAGACGCGGGCTTAAGTTTGGGTTCCCCCACATGCGTCGCCTCCCTGTCGCTCCTCCCTGTCGCTTCCCGGCCGCTTCGCCCTATGCTGGCCGCAATATCCCGCAGCCAGCGAGAAGCAACGTCCATGGACCAGCCCGCCGCTACCTCCGCCTACCCGGCCGCATATGCCGCCTGGATGGATGACCCCGAAGCCGCCTGGGCCCGCGCCGCCGAGGGCATCGACTGGACCCGGCGCTGGGACCGCGTGTTCGACCCGGCGTCCGGCCCGTTCGGCCGCTGGTTCCCCGGCGCCGAGCTGAACACCTGCGCCAATTGCCTCGACCGGCATGTTCTCGCTGGGCGCGGCGACCAGCCGGCGCTGATCTGGGACAGCGCGATGGAGGACCGGGTCGTCACGCTGACCTACGCGCAGATGCTCGACCGCACCGCCCGGGTCGCGGGCGCGCTGGCGGCCCTCGGCGTCGGGCACGGCGACCGGGTGATCATCTACATGCCCATGGTCCCCGAGGCCGCCATCGCCATGCTGGCCTGCGCGCGGCTGGGCGCGGTTCACTCCGTCGTGTTCGGCGGGTTCGCCGGCCCCGAACTGGCCAAGCGCATCGCCGACGCGCAGCCGGTGGCCGTCGTGTTCGCGTCCTGCGGGCTGGAACCCGGCCGCGTGGTGCCCTACGCGCCCATGATCGCGGAGGCGTTCGCCCTCAGCCCGCACCAGCCGCGCGCCTGCTTGGTGCTGCAGCGGCCGATGCTGCAGGCGCCGCTCGTCCCCGGCCGCGACCACGATTTCGCCGAGGCCGAAGCCGCCGCCACGCCGCACCCACCGGTCAGCATCGCCGCGACCGACCCGCTGTATGTCCTGTACACCTCGGGCACGACCGGCAAGCCGAAGGGCGTCGTGCGCGACGCCGGCGGCCACGCGGTGGCGCTGCACCACTCCATCAACATGATCTACGGCCTGCAGCAAGGTGACGTGATGTGGACGGCGTCCGATGTCGGCTGGGTCGTGGGCCACAGCTACATCGTGTACGCGCCGCTGCTCGCCGGGTGCACGAGCGTCATGTACGAGGGCAAGCCGGTCGGCACCCCGGACGCCGCCGCGTTCTGGCGCGTGTGCGCCCGGCACGGCGTGCGCGTGCTGTTCACCGCGCCCACCGCCCTGCGCGCCATCAAGCAGCAGGACCCGGCGGGCGCCCTGCTGGCCGGCCACGATTTGAGCCGGCTGGACGCGCTGTACCTCGCGGGCGAGCGGTGCGACCCGCCCACTGCCGATTGGATCGGCGCCCTGCTCCGGCGTCCGGTGGTGGACCACTGGTGGCAGACGGAGACGGGGTGGCCGATCACCGCCAATTTCCGCGGCTACGGCCTGTTCCCCAGCAAGTCCGGCTCCGGCGGGCGCGCCTGTCCCGGCTACGACGTGCGCGCGCTGAATAAGGCGGGCCAGCCGGCAGCGTCCGGCCAGGTCGGAAATTTGATGCTGCGGCTGCCGCTGCCGCCGGGTTGCGCGCCGACGCTGTGGGGGTCCGACGACGCGTACCGTGCGGCGTACCTGGCCGACACGCCGGGCTGGTACACCACCGGGGATGCCGGCTCGGTGGACGCCGAGGGCGACGTTTGGGTGATGGGCCGCACCGACGATATCATCAACGTCGCCGGCCACCGCCTCTCGACGGGGGCGCTGGAGGAGGTGCTGGCCGCCCACCCCGACGTGGCCGAGTGCGCCGTCGTAGGCGCGCTCGACCCTTTGAAGGGGTCAGTGCCGGTTGGGCTGGTGGTGCTGAAGGCAGGGGCCAACCGCGCCGAGGCGGACGTCGCGCGTGAGCTGGTGGCACTGGTCCGCGAGCGGATCGGCCCCGTCGCCGCGTTCAAGGACGCCAGGGTGGTGGCGCGGCTGCCGAAAACGCGGTCCGGCAAGATCCTGCGCGCCTCGCTGCGGCGTCTCGCCGACGGCCAGGCCCCGGCGCCGCCCCCGACCATCGACGACCCGGCCATCCTCGACGAGATCGCGGCGGTGCTGGCGCGGTGAACCGGCCAAGGCGTGGTCTGACGGCTCAGACCGTCGCCCCGCCATTTACTAGGATATGCTGTCCCGTTACCCAGCGCGCGTCGTCGCTGACCAGGAACGACACGACGGACGCAATGTCGTCCGGGGTGCCCAGGCGGCCGAACGGGGAGGCGGCGATGGCGTCCGCGCGCATCGCGTCCGGCGCGTGGTCGAACATCCCGGGCGAGGTCGGGCCGGGCACGACGGAGTTCACCGTGATGCCGCGCGAGCCGAGTTCACGGGCCAGCACCTCGGTGTAGATCTTCGGGGCGGCCTTGCTCGCGGCGTACACGGCGGTGCCCGGCGTCGAGAAAAAGGTCGAGGACGACGACATGTTCACGATCCGCCCGCCCGGTCCCATGCGCCGGGCCGCCTCCTGGCAGGCGAACAGCGGCGCGCGGGCGTTGATGGCGAACACGCGGTCGAAATTTTCCGCGTCCACGTCGTCCAGCTTCGCCATGGCGCCGATGCCCGCGTTGTTCACCAGGATGTCCAACCGGCCGAACCGCGCGTCGACGGCGGCGAACAGGCGTCCGATCTCGGCCATTTCCGCCAGGTCGGCCGCGACCGCGACCGCCGTTCCGCCGGCCCGCGCGATCGCCTCGACCACGCTCTCGGAGCCCGCTGCGTCGGTGGCGAAGTTGACCACGACCGTGGCGCCGTCCCGCGCCAGCCGCTCCGCGATGGCCCGGCCGATGCCGCGGCTGGCCCCGGTGACCAGCGCGACCCGGCCGGCCAGCACCCTCACGCCTCCTCGTCGAGGAAGAACTGGTCGGCGTCCTCGTCGTAGCTGTACAGCTCGGCGTAGCGGCCCCAGGCGATGGCGGCGTGCATCGTGTTCTCGGCGTAATCCGGGCTCATCACGTCCTCCAGCTCGTCGCGGAAGCGCACGGCGGAGGCGCGGTGGTTCCAGCGCTCGTCCAGCACCTGCCGGATTTGGGCCACCAGCGGGACGTGCGCGCGTAGGGCGGCGGCGAACAGGGCCTTGCGCGGGTCGGTGCCGGCGGCGACGAACCGGCGGCCCATGTCGGTCACGCGCAGGTCGCCCTCCTCCAGTTCGCCGAACCGCAGCAGCTGCAGCGCCTCCCCCATCGGCAGCAAATCGTCGAGTTCGAGCTGCAGCGCGCCGGCCAGGGCGGGCAGGTCGGCCTGGCCGCGATAGGGTTCGGCCACGAGCGTCTCAAGCAGCCCGGCCAGCAGGTTGGTGGATACGGGATGCAGCGCCATGTTGATCGTGCCGGCGTGCAGCATCGCCTTCTGGCCGGGCGCTGGCGCCCGCCGGGTCATCAGCGCGTAGATGTCGTCGACCAGCTGCCGGAACGCCGGGTCGAGCCGGTTGCGCGGGTGCGGGAACGGCACCTTCAGCTCGCTCGCGACCCGGCCGGGGTTGGAGGCGAACACGAGCACGCGGCCGCACATCAGCACCGCCTCCTCGATGTTGTGGGTCACCATCAGGATCGACTTGATCGGCAGCTTGCCCTCCGACCACAGGTCGATCAGGTCGGTGCGCAGCGTCTCAGCCGTCAGCACGTCGAGCGCGCTGAACGGCTCGTCCATCAGCAGCAGGTCGGGGTGAACCACCAGCGCGCGGGCCAGGCCGACGCGCTGGCGCATGCCGCCCGACAGCTCCTTCGGGTAGGCGCTCTCGTAGCCGCCGAGGCCGATCAGGTCGATCGCCCCCTCGGCGCGCTGCTCCCGCTCGGCGCGCGCGATGCCCTGTGCCTCCAGGCCGAGTTCCACGTTTTCCTGCACCGTCAGCCAGGGGAACAGGGCGAAGCTTTGGAACACCATGGCGACGCCCTCGGCGGGCCCGGCCAATGTCTTGCCGCGCCAGGTCACCTCGCCGGAGGTGGGCGTCAGCAGCCCGGCGACGATGCGCAGCAGGGTCGATTTGCCGGAACCGGACCGCCCGAGCAGGCCGACGATCTCGCCGGTCCGCAGCGTGAGGTCCACCTTGTCGAGCACGATGACATCGGCCGAGCTTGCCTTGTGGTAGGCCTGCCGGATGTTGCGCACCTCCATGAGGCTGGCGCCAAGCACGGGGGCGTGGCTCACCGGTGTGTCCATCGCGGGCGTTCCTTAGCCGAAGGTGAGGCGGCGGGCGGCGTAGCTGTACATCGGCCGCCACAGCACGCGATTGAAGGCGAGCACGAAGGCGCTCATCACTACCACGCCCAACACGATCTTGGCGGTGTTCCCGTCCGACGTCGCCTGGGCGATGTAGGCGCCGAGCCCGTCGGCCTGCAGCTTCTGGTCGCCCCAGCTCACGACCTCCGCGACGATGGCGGCGTTCCACGACCCGCCGGACGCGGTGATCGCGCCCGTCACGTAGTACGAGAAGATCCCTGGCAGGATGATGCGTCGCCACCACAGCCAGCCGCCGACGTGGAAGTTGCGGGCGGCTTCCTGCAGGTCGCCGGGGTAGGCGGCGGCCCCGGCGATGACGTTGAACAAGATATACCACTGCGTGCCGAGCACCATCAGCGGGGTCAGCCAGATGTTCCGGTTCAGGTCGAAATGCACGATCGCGACGACGAAGATCGGAAAGAACAGGTTGGCCGGGAACGCCGCCAGGAATTGCACCACCGGCTGCACCCGCCGTGCCCAGGTCGGCCGCAGCCCCAGCCAGACGCCGACCGGCACCCAGACCAGCGTCGCCACGATCATCAGCACGATCACCCGCAGCATAGTGTACACGCCAAGCAGCACGGCCTCGCCCAAATCCGACCAGGCCAGCGTCGCCGACACGAACGACACGATCTGCCAGACCGCCGCCGCGACCACGGCCGCCAGCGCCGCCAGCCATACCGCGTCACCGAGGCGGGACGGCGCTCGCTCGGCCCGCGCCGGCCGCTCGGCCCGGCGCGCGAGGCGCAACCCGGTCAGCATGCTGACCACGCCGCCCAGCCGCGCCACCGCCCAGGCGAGGAAACGGGTGCGCCGCAGCAGCTTGAGCATCCACGGGTCCTCGGCCTCCGCGCCCGCAATCATCTCGAAGCGGAACTTGGCCGACCAGGCGACCAGGGGGCGGAACAGCAGCTGGTCGTAGGCCAGGATGACCACCAGCATGGCGCCGATGGCGTACAAGACGGCCGGGATGTCCCGCCGCTCCAGCGCCAAGGCCACGTAGCTGCCGATGCCGGGCAGCTTCCAGGTGGTGTCGCCGACCGAGACCGCCTCTGACGCCACGACGAAGAACCAGCCGCCGGACATGCTCATCATGGTGTTCCAGACCAGGCCGGGCATGGCGAACGGGACCTCCATGCGCCAGAATTTCTGCCAGCCCGACAGGCGGAACGAGCGCGACGCCTCGGCCAGGTCGGCGGGGACGGTCATCAGCGACTGATACAGGCTGAACGCCATGTTCCAGGCCTGGCTGGTGAAGATGGCGAAGATCGCCGCGAGCTCGGCGCCCAGCACGCGGCCGGGGAACAGGCTCATGAAGAACACGACGGTGAACGACAGGAAGCCGATGATCGGCACCGATTGCAGGATGTCGAGCACCGGGACCAGGATCTTGCCCGCGCGCCGGCTTTTGGCGGCCCAGGTCGCATAGGTGAAGGTGAACAGCAGCGAGCAGGCCAGGGCCGCGAACATCCGCAAGGTGGTGCGCAGCGCGTAGCCGGGCAGGTTGGCCGGGTCGAGGGTGATCGCGACCGCGTCCGGCGAGTCGAGCGGCGCCAGCGTGCCGCGGGCGGAGCTGGCGAGGGCGAACAGCGCTCCGGCGATGCAGAGGATGGCCGCGACGTCGAACACGTTCGGCAACCGACGGGAGGACGCGAAGGCGGGGAACGTGATGCCGGACATGGGCGTGGCTCCTGGTGGCGCTTCGGGCCGCGTGACCCGACCATGTGCCCGGTTCCGCCGCCGCTGTCACATGCCGCGTCGTGGCAGTTCGATGACGCTAGCCGGTCGAGCCGAACCCACCCGCGCCGCGCTCGCTGGCCGCGGTGAACGCCTCGACCACCGTCAGCGTCGGGCGCACGATCGGCACGAACGCCATCTGTGCGAACCGCTCGCCTGCCTGCACCACGATCGGTTCGCCGCCCGCGTTGCGGTTCCAGGCGCTGACCAGGATCGGCCCGGTGTAGTCGGCGTCGATCAGCCCGACCAGGTTGCCCAGCACCAGGCCGCGGCGGTGCCCGGCGCCGGAGCGGGGCAGGATCAGCGCCGCCATCGCCGGGTCGTCCATGTGCAGGGCGAAGCCGGCCGGGATCAGCACGGGCGCGGCACCCGAAGGCAGCTCCAGCGGCGCATCGAGGCAGGCGTGGAGGTCGATCGCGGCGGCCATGGCGCTCTGGTAGGCGGGCAGCCCCCATTCGTGCAGGCGGGCGTCCAGCACCACGATCTCGACCGGCCGGGTCATGCGAGCGCGGCTGCGATCCGGAGGGCGAGGCGGCGGGCGACCTCGTGCTTGGGCAGCATCGGCCAGTCCTCGGCGCCATCGGCGGTGAGCAGCCGGACCTGGTTGGCGTCGCCGCCCATGATGCCCGTGGCGGGTCGGACGTCGTTGGCGACGATCCAGTCGCAGCCCTTGCGGACGCGCTTGGTGGCGGCGTTGGCGGCGACGTCGTCGGTTTCGGCGGCGAACCCCACCACCAGCCGGGGTCGCGCCAGGCCCGGCTGGGAGAGGGTCGCGAGGATGTCTGGGTTGAGCAGCAGCGCCAGCGTCGGGGCCGCAGCACCCGGCTGCTTCTTCAGCTTGTGCCCGGCCGCCTCCGCCACCCGCCAGTCCGCGACCGCCGCCGTGCAGACCGCGACGTCGGCGGGCAGGGCGGCCTGGCATGCGGCCAGCATCTCCGCCGCCGTCTCGACCCGGAGCAGGGTGACGCCGGGCGGGGCGGGGCGCTCGACCGGGCCGCTCACCAGCGACACGCGGGCGCCGAGTGCGGCGAGTGCGGCGGCGACGGCGTAACCCTGGCGGCCGGAGCTGCGGTTGGCGATGTAGCGAACCGGGTCGATCGGCTCGTGCGTCGGCCCGGCCGTCACCAGAGCGTGGCGTCCGGCGAGCGGCCTGGGTCCCGTCATGGCCTCGATCGCCGCCAGGATTGCCGGGGGTTCGGCGAGCCGCCCCGGGCCGAACTCGTGGCACGCCATGTCGCCCTCGTCCGGTCCCACGAACGCCACGCCGCGGGCCCGGAGCGTTGCGACGTTGGCGACCGTCGCCGGGTGCAGCCACATCCGCACGTTCATGGCGGGCGCCGCCAGGGCCGGTGTATCGGTCGCCAGCAGCACCGTGGCAGCGAGGTCGTCCGCCATCCCCGTCGCCATGCGGGCCAGCATGTCGGCGGTCGCGGGCGCCACCACCAGCAGGTCCGCCGCGCGCGACAGCTGGATGTGGCCCATCTCGCTCTCGTCCGTGAGCGACCACAGGTCGGTGTAGACCTTGCTCTCGGTCAGCGCCTGCAAGCTGAGCGGGGTCACGAACTGCGCGCCTCCGCCGGTCAGCACTGCGGTCACCGCGTGGCCGGATTTCCGCAGCAGGCGCACCAGCTCCAGCGATTTGTAGGCCGCGATGCCGCCGCAGACGATCAGCAGCACCCTCATAGGCGGCGGCCCGAGTGGATCGCGGCGATCCCCCCCGTCAGGTTGCGGTGCCGCACCTGGCTGAGCCCGGCCAGCCGCATCATCGTCGCCAGGGTGGCCTGGTCGGGAAACATCCGGATGCTTTCCGCGAGGTATCGGTAGCTCTCGGCGTCGCCGGCGACCAGGCGGCCGAGGCGGGGCAGCACCTGGAACGACCACGCGTCGTACACCGGGATGAGGGCGGCCACCTGCACGCGGGAGAACTCCAGGCACAGGAAGCGCCCCCCGGGCCGCAGCACCCGGCGCGCCTCCGTCAGCACGGCCTGCTTGTCGGTGCAGTTGCGCAGGCCGAACGCGATGGACACGACATCGACGGAGCGGTCGGGCAGCGGCAGCGCCTCCGCGTCGGCGACCAGGAACGCGACGCCCTCGGCCTGGCCCCGCGCGGCGGCCCGGTCCCGGCCCACGCCCAGCATGGACGCGTTGATGTCGGACAGGATCGCCGGCCCGCCGCCCGCCCGGCGCCAGCCGAAGGTGATGTCCCCGGTGCCGCCGGCGAGGTCCAGCAGCGCGTGCCCGGGCCGGGGCTGCAGGGCTGCGACGAAATCCCGCTTCCAGGCGCGATGGACGCCCAGAGACATCAGGTCGTTCATCAGGTCGTAGCGGGGCGCTACGCTGTCGAACACCGCGCGCACCATCGGCTTCTTGGCGTCGGCGGGCACG
>JAABUX010006146.1_pt1 | contig 14422 bp, 15 predicted proteins | sample 5561851 | NCBI WGS metagenome assembly JAABUX01 (sample SAMN10711883, study PRJNA513361) | rock metagenome | isolation source: Antarctica rocks | place: Antarctica: Victoria Land, Richard Nunatak red sandstone | collected 2016-01-03 | reverse complement strand
CATCTGCGACGCCTGGAACCGCCTCATCGCCGACCCTCGCCGAATTACCTCCATCGGACACCGCGAATGGGCGAATACGGGTGCAAGCTAAGGGCGGTTGGTATTACATCGAACGTCACCCCGAATTGGCGGACCTGCTGGCGTAGTCCCGCAGCCCGCTGACGCCTTCCGCTTGCATCCCCGCCTCACCCCGGCAAAGCTCCCGCCAAATCTTGGGAGCCTCCATGCGCCGCATCACCGCCCACCTCGTCGCCGCCCTGCTGTCGGCCACCACGCTCGCAGCGCCCGCGCGCGCCCAGCCGATCCTCGCCACCGCACCCCAAAGCGCCGAGGACGCCCGCTTCGCCGCGCTCACCTCGCGCGCGCTTGAAGCGTATCTCGCGCGTAACCCGATCTTCGCCACCCAGCTCGGCGACCATCGCTTCGACGCCGACCTGCCCGATCTCTCCGCCCAAGGCCGCGCCGCCGACCGCAAGCTCGCCGTCGATACGCTCGCCCGGCTCACCACGATCGATCGCGCCAGGCTCAGCCGCGAAAATCAGATCGACGCGATCCTCTTCGCCGACCAGCTTCGCTACCAGCTCTTCAGCATCGACCAACTCCGGGACTGGTCATGGGATCCCGTCCAGTACGCGGGCACGGCGGGCGGCGCGCTCTTCGGCCTTTCCAGCCGCGAGTTCGCCCCGCTTCCCGTGCGCCTGCGCTCGGCCACCGGCCGCCTCGAAAAGCTGCCCGCGATGCTCGCGCAAACGAGGGCCGCGCTGGATCCCGCGCGCGTGCCGCCGATCTTCGCCACCACCGCATCGGCGCAGAACAAGGGACTGATCGGCCTGATCGATGGCCTCGTCGCGCAGAAAGCCGCGCTCCCGCCCGCCGATGCCGCGCGCCTCACCACCGCCGCCGCGAACGCCAAAGCCGCTGTCGCCAGCTACCAGCACTGGCTAGACACCGTTCTCATCCCGCAAGCGCACGGCGAGGCGCGCATCGGGCCCTCGCTCTACGACGCCAAGCTCGCGCTCGCGCTCAATAGCCCACTCTCGCGTCCGGACATCCGCGCGCGCGCCATGGCGCGCATCGCCGAGCAGCGCGCCGCCATGTACGCCGCCAGTCGCCGCATCCTGGCCGGTCGTCCCAACGCCGCCGCCATGCCCGACGCGCCCACCCCCGATCAGCAGCAGCGCGCAATCGAGGCCGCGCTCGCCATCGTCAACGCTGACGCGGTCGCCCCGGCCGAGTTCATCCCCTACGCGCGCCGCTCGCTGGGTGGCGCGGTCGCGTTCGCCAAGGCGCACGACCTGATCGGGTTTCCCACCGCGAGCTTCAACGTCGCCGAGATGCCCGAGTACGCGCGCGGCTTCGCTGGCGCCTACGCGGACATGCCCGGCGCGCTCGAAAAGGACCAGCGCGGCTTCTACATGGTCGAGCCGATCCCGCCGACATGGACGCCCGAGCAGACCGCGTCCTACCTGCGCGAATACAACAAATGGGCGATCGCCGAACTGACCTTGCACGAGGCGGTGCCCGGCCACCTGCTCCAGCTCGCCAAGGGCAACCAGTACCGCTCGAAGTTGCGCGCGGTCTTCGGCTCGAATCCGATGATCGAGGGATGGGCAATGTACGGCGAGGACGTGATGGCGGACGCGGGCTACCTCGACCGCAACCCGCGCTACACGCTCGCCCACCTCAAGTTCGAGCTGCGCGCCACGCTGAACGCGGTGCTCGATCAAGATTACCACACCGGCGGCCTCACGCGCGAACAGGCGATGACGATGATGACCCGCACCGCCTTCCAGGAGGAGCGCGAGGCGGCGGGCAAATGGACGCGGATGCAGCTCAGCTCGGCGCAGCTTCCCGTCTATTTCGTCGGCTACTCGGAGTGGAAAGACCTTCGCGCCGAGGCGCAGGCGCGCCCCGGCTTCACCCAGCGCAGCTTCCACGACGCCGCGCTCGCGCACGGCTCGCCCCCGGTGCGCTTCATCCGCGAGCTACTCTTCGATCGACCCATCCGTTAGCGCCCCGCGAGGGAACGTTCCGCCCTTGCCCGTATTGAGCGATCGGCGGTCGACCTTATCTTCGCCGCACAGGCAGTAGGGCAGGCTCATGCGCTGGTCGGTCGTCGTTCCCTATTACAACGAGGCGGTCGAGATCGCGGCCATGCTGCACTCGGTGGCGCTGCAGACCGTGCGCGATTTCCACCTGATCGTCGTCGACAACGCGTCCACCGACGACAGCGAGGCCCAGTGCCGTCTCGCGCTCTCGGCATACCCGGACATCACCGTCAGCTACCTGCGCGAGCCCAAGCCCGGCCAGGTCCACGCGCTGCGTCGCGGCATCGCCGCCGTTCGCACCGAGTTCGTCGCGGTATGCGACGCGGACACCTATTACCCGGGCTTCTATCTCGAGAACGCGACGCGCGTATACGACCGCGAGGGGTCCAATTGCGTCGCGGCGATGGGCTATCTCCGCCACGCGCGCGATCACGGCAGCTTCGCGGACAAGTTCAACACCTGGCACTGGCTCACCGCCGCGAAGGTCTGGCCGCAGCAGAACCACACCAGCGGCGCAGGGCACACGTTCCGCACGGCGGCGCTGCGCGAAGCGGGCGGCTACGATCCCGCGATCTGGCCCTACGTTCTAAAAGACCACGAGCTGATGAGCCGGGTGCTGCGGCTGGGGCATCAGGCGTATAACCGCGATCTGTGGTGCATCTCGTCCGACCGCCGCACCGATCGCACCTCGGTACGCTGGACGCTCGGCGAGCGGCTCCTCTACCATTTCGCGCCGATCCGCGACAAACGTCCGTTCTTCCAGACCTTCCTCAAGCGGCGCTTCGAGGCGCGCGGCCAGCTCGACACCGTGCTGCGCGAGCGGGCGTGGCAAGTTTCGGCGGAAGCGTCGGCGGAAGCCTTGGCGCAGACCGCCTGACGCGCATCTTCCTTCGGCCGCAGTTGACCCGCATAAGCGACCGCTCAGGCGTGATCACAGGCGAGGCGAACTCTTTGGCGTCAACACTCGCGCGCGCGGGCGCACGCATCGGCGCGTTCGCGCGGCGTCCCGACGTGGCGGGCCTGCTCAAGCTGATCCCGCCCGCGCTCGGCCTCCTGATGATCGGCCTGCTCGTCGTCCAGGTTCGCGCGATCGGCTGGGCGACGATCGCGCGCGTCTGGCCATCCTCCCCGTGGTTCTACGCGCTGTTCACCGCGAGCTACATCGGCCCGATCCTGACCGAGATCGTCATCTACCACCGCCTGTGGCACGTCGGCCTAAGCTCCGCCCCCTTCTTCCTGCGCAAGCGCGTCATGAACGAGGCGCTGTTGGGCTACTCGGGCGAGGCCTACGCGGTGTGGTGGGCCAAAGCCCACGCGACTGGCCCGTACACCCCGCTCCAGGTCGTCAAGGATGTGAACATCCTGTCGGGGATCGTCAGCAACCTGGGTACGCTCGCGCTTTGCGCCGTTACCTTGCTTCTCGCCGACGGTGTCAAGCTCGCGTCCGCCGCGTCGACGTCGCGAGGCCCCGCACTGCTCGGCGCGATGGCGTTCCTGCTCGCGGTCACGTTCTTCCTGCTGCTGCGTCCCAAGCTGTTCAGCCTGCCGAAACGCACGCGCGCGTTCATCGCTGCGATGCACGCGCTGCGTCTGGTGACAGGCGTGATGATGATGATGGCGCTGTGGTCGATCGCGCTGCCCGGCCACGGCCTCGCGCTGTGGCTGACGCTCGCGGCCTGGCGCAACTTCATCGCGCGCCTGCCTTTCGTGCCGCAAAAGGATTTGCTGTTCGTGAACCTCGCCATTCTCGCGCTCGGCCACAGCGGCCGCGATGTCGCCGCGATCCTCGCGCTGGTGAGCGCGATGACGCTGGTGGCGCACCTGAGCGTGGCGCTGATCGGCGCGATCCCCGGCGTCACGCCTTCGCGGCGGGTCGCGGCGTGAAGCGTCTCGCCCTCGCTGCCGGACTGCTCGGCTCGATTACCAACGCGCACGCGCAGCCCGGCCCTATCGTGGGCGAACCCGCACTGTGTCGCCTCGGCGCCACGGCTCCCGCGCTGCTCGTCACGATCGTTGGACTGAAGGACCGCGCCGGATCGCTGCGCGTCGAACTCTACCCCGATCACGATCCTGAATTCCTGGGCGACAAGAACAAGATCATCGCCTCGGGCCAGCCGTTCCGCCGCATCATCTTCGATGTGCCGCGCGGCCCCGGCCCCACGGTGGCCTGCCTCGGCATCCCCGCGCCCGGCCGCTACTCGCTCGCGATCGTTCACGATCGCCAGAACTCGCGCAAGTTCAGCGCCTTCGTCGATGGCATCGGCTTTCCCGGCGATCCCAGGCTCGGCTACGCCAAACCACCCGCGAGCAAGGCGTGGATCACGATCGCGCCCGGCCTCAACCGCGCCCGCATCACGCTCCAGTATCTGCACGGCTTTCTCCAGGTCGGTCCCGTGAGGCATCCAGCGGACGGGGAACCGCGTTGAAGCTCGCGGTATGAAACTTGTCGACGTCGCCGAATTCTACACGCTGACCGGCGGCGGCGTGCGCACCTATATCGACCAGAAGATGGCGATCGGCGCGAGCCTCGGCCACGATGTCGTCGTTATCGCGCCCGGGTCCGAGCACAAGGTCGAGCAGCGCTCGGGCGGCCGCGTCATTTGGGTGCCTGCGCAGCCGCTGATCGCGGACAAGAACTACCGCCTCTTCTGGAGCTTCCGCCACATCCACGCGATCCTCGACGCCGAAAAGCCCGATGTCGTCGAGGCGAGTTCGCCGTGGACCGCCGCGTGGATCGTCTCCGCCTGGCAGGGAGACGCCGCCAAGGCGCACTTCCTCCACTCCGATCCGATCGCGGCCTATCCGTATCGCTGGTTCGCGGGGCTGCTAAGTGAAAACACCCTCGACAAAGCGTTCTTCTTCTTCTGGGCGCAACTGCGCGCGCTCGATCGGCGCTTCGACCGCATGGTCGTCTCGGGCACGTGGCTTCAGCAACGCATGATGAAATACGGGATGCGCCGCCCGGCGGTCGCCCCGCTCGGCGTCGACGTGTCCGCCTTCGATCCCGCGCTGCGCGACCTCGATCTGCGGCGCGAAATGCTCGCGGCGTGCGGCTTCGGCGAGGACGCGATGCTGTTCATCGGCATGGGCCGCCACCATCCCGAGAAGCGCTGGGCCAGCCTGATGCGCGCCACCGTCCCCGAAGGCCTCGCCAAGCCGATCGGCCTGTTCCTGATTGGCGACGGGGTGGCTCGCGCCGACGTCGAACGCGCCGCCGCCAAACACAGTCACGTCCACGTCGCGGGCCGCATTAACCAGCGCGGCCAGATCGCGCGGATGCTCGCCAGCGCCGACGGCCTCATCCACGGCAGCGGCTCGGAGACTTTCGGGCTCGCCGTCGCCGAGGCGCTCGCGTCCGGCGTCCCCCTCGTCGTCCCCGATACCGGCGGCACCGCCGAGATGGCGCGCCCCGCCTACGCCGAGTTCTACCGCTCGGGCGACCGCAAGGGCGCGCGCGCCGCCGTTATCCGCTTCCAGGCGCGCGACCACGCCGCGATGGCGATCGAGGCGGCGAAGGCGGGCCACGCGCTCGGCACCGCGCGCGACCATTTCACCAAATTGTTCGAGATCTACGGCCAGATCTCGCGCGATTACAAGGCGGGCCGCCTACGCCCGCGGCCGCAGCGCGTCGTATCGCCCGAGGCTTCGGTCGAGGAGGAAGGCGCGTATCGCGCGGCGTGATTCGCGTCCCAGCGCGGGCACGTCGACGTCATGCGGGTGCAGCGCCACCCGCGCGGTGCGCAACCCCGCCAGCGCCGTCGTCGCCACCCGCGACCACGCCAGCGACGAGAGGATGCGCCCGCGAGACCGGCTCGCGTAACTGACCACCGGCCCGCGCGCCAGTAACGCGCCGCTCGCGGGAGACCAGACGCGCATGTGATCCTCCGCCAACGCGAACCCCTCGTCCGCCAGCGCCGAGCGCGCGCCCGCGCCGTACAACCACGCGGGCGCGACGAAGCCGGTGACCGCGCGGCCTATGATATCCTCGAGCAACTTGCGCCCGTCGCGCAGCCGCGCGGTCGCGTCCGCCAGTGACAGCCCGAGGAACTCGCCCTCGCCCGCCGTCATGTGCTTGGCCTTCCACGCTGCCGCGCCCGTGTGAGTCGCGCGGTCCTGATGAAACCATCCGTGCAACAGCATCTCCACCCCGGCGTCGGCGCGCGCGCGCAGCCACGCGTGGAAGGCGCGGTCCCCCACGATCGGCGCGCGCGCGTGGAAGTCGGGCACGACGAGCATCGCATAGTTCGCCGACCCGTTCACCGCTTCGGCGATTCCCGCTTCGAGCCGCGCGATCCGCTCCGAATGCGCGGGGGTAACGTCATGGATCGATAGCAGCAGACGCTTCATCGCGAGTTCTCTACCCAGTGTCCGCCGAAATCTCTAGCGTTCGCCGGTCTTCCAAGCCCGGCGCGGCGCATCGGCATCAAGGTGCTTAATCTCGTCGAGCACCGACGGTGGCGGATCGAGCCGGTCCCCCATGCAATGCGTCGTGAAATAGCGACCCGCGCCATCGCTGCGCAGAAACAAGAGGTATTGCTCGCCAACGCGTGCAGGCAGGCGGCAGGTTGTCCCCGTGTCGACCTCGATCGTTCCGGATATCGCGCGCTTCCAAGCGCGGGCGACGGTCACGCTGAGCACCGTCCGGGCCCGATCGAGATCGCGCACAGCATCTATCCGACCAACGACAACAGCCTTCGCGTGCGCGAAGGCTTGATCCTGCGTCGGTGGCCGGCACCGGCAGGCCAAGGCGGTCGCTGGCACCGCCAACGCCAATACTCCAGAAAAGAGCAGCCGGTTCATGCCACCGAAGTTCCCGAACGTAGCTGTGGCAACATTCCCATGATCGTCGGGTCCTCCAACCCACGCAGAAGGCAATGACGCAGCGTTCCCTCGGCGTCATGGCTTACACCGTCGGCACCGTTGGTGTGCGCCAATTCGTGGATCAAGGTGGCAGCCGTCGTCCACCGCCCCATCCTGAGCGCATATTCGGTTATGGACACTTCTTTCCCACCTGCAAAGATCGTGACGCCGTAGTTGTGCCCATCGTTCTTGGGATCACAATTGATCCAGATACTTTGATCGGCCCAGACCTGAGCGAAACTTCTACCGCCGGCAAGCGTGCGGTAAGCGGCATCGCAAGCCTTGTGTCCAGTTATGCGCGTATTTATGATGTGAAAAGCTTCACGGAGCGTGTGAAGATGGCGTGCCTGGGTATACGGTAGCCAACTCCAATCGTCGACCGCGGCTGGCCCTGCGTGACCGCTATCGACAATGTTTACCCGAGGCATGATCTCACCCCTCCGGTCACGATCGAGAACAGCGTGCGGTACAATCCATTCCAACCCGCCGCGATTCGATCGCGCAAGCGCCACTGATATAGTCGGCGGCGCCCTCTCGCCCACCCCGCCCCAACACGCTAACCCTCGTCTAGCCCCGGAGCCTGCCCATGCCCCAAGACCCCGTCGTCATCCTCGCCGCCAAACGCACCCCGATGGGCGGCTTCCAAGGGGATTTTGCCGCGCTGTCGGCGTCCGATCTCGGCGCGGTCGCGATCCGCGCCGCCGTCGCGCAGGCGGGCATCGCCCCCGAGCACGTCGAGGGCGGAATTATGGGCAACGTCCTCATGGCGGGCCAGGGCCAGGCTCCCGCGCGCCAGGCGATCCTCAAGGCGGGCCTGCCCGAAGCCATCCCCGCGACCACGCTCAATAAGATGTGCGGCTCGGGGATGCAGGCAGTGATGGACGCGCACGACCGCCTCCTCGCCCATTCCGCCGACATCCTCCTCGCGGGTGGCATGGAGAGCATGACCAACGCGCCGTACCTCCTCCCCAAGGCTCGCGCGGGGATGCGCATGGGTCACGGCCAGGTGAAGGATTCGATGTTCCTCGACGGCCTTGAGGACGCCTACGAGCCCGGCCGTCTGATGGGCAGCTTCGCCGACGAAACCGCGCGCGACTACCAGTTCACGCGGGCCGCGCAGGACGAATACGCGCTTCGCAGCCTCAGCCGCGCCAAGGCCGCGATCGACGGCGGCGTGTTCGCGGGCGAGATCGCCCCCGTCACCATCCCCGGCAAGGCGGGCGACGTCACAGTCGCCATCGACGAACAGCCCGGCAAGGCACGCCCCGAGAAAATTCCGACTCTCAAACCCGCCTTTGCCAAGGACGGCACCGTCACCGCCGCCAACGCCTCCTCGATCAGCGACGGCGCCGCCGCGCTAATCCTCACCCGCGCCGCGCACGCCCAAGCCCATGGCCTCACGCCCATCGCTCGCATTGTCGGCCACGCCAGCCATGCCGCCGCGCCATCCAAGTTCAGCACCGCTCCCATCGGCGCGATCGAGAAACTATTCGCGCGCACCGGCTGGACCGCCGACGATGTCGACCTGTTCGAGATCAACGAGGCCTTCGCCGTCGTCGCCATGGCCGCGATCCGCGACCTCGCGCTCGATCCCGCCAAGGTGAACATCCACGGCGGCGCGACCGCGCTCGGCCACCCGATCGGCGCATCGGGCGCGCGCATCCTCGTCACCTTGCTCGCCGCGCTCAAGGCCACAGGCGGCCAGCGCGGTGTCGCCGCGCTATGCATCGGCGGCGGCGAGGCGACCGCGATGGCGGTCGAGCTGGTTTAGGGGCGGGTGGGCAGCGGCGTGTAGGCGGTGTTCTGCGCGTACGCAATTTTCCACTCACCCGCGCGCCGCTCGGCCGCCAGCACCATATGCGAGCGGATCGCGCCGTCCACTGTCACGACACCCGGCGGCAGTTGGCTCCATCCGGTCATCGCCGAATCAAGCTCGATCAAAGCATGATCGGGACCGAGTTGCCGACCGCGAACTCCAATCATTGTAATGTGCGAACCCTTGTATATTGAACCGAAAATACGCGCGTGTTGCGTCACGATCTCATCCCGCCCCTCATAGACATGCGCGATGACGTTGACGAGACGCGCGTCCGGCCAGAACTGCTGACCCCACGCAACCGCATCACCACTGTTCCAGGCGCGCGTAAGATTGATTGCCAGCGTATCGGCGGGTTCCGCTGCGTTCGCGACGGTCATCGTCGTTCCTCCAACCAACACCGCGACCGGAAGAGCGACCCAGCGCATTTACGCCGCCGCGATCGCAGTCGGAGCCGCCTTGGCCTTGATCTCGCGCTTCAGGCGCCGCGCCCTCAGGCTCAGATCGTCGTCGCTCGTTTTCAGCAGCCAGTAATCGAGCCCGCCCACATGCTCGACCGAGCGCAGCCCATTCATCGATACGCGCAGCCGCACCGAGCGGCCGAGCGCGTCCGAAAGCAGCGACACGTTCTGCAGGTTGGGCAGGAAAGTCCGCTTGGTCTTGTTATTGGCGTGGGAAACATTGTGTCCCACTTGCCGGCCCTTGCCGGTCAGCTCGCAAACGCGCGACATAAAGATATTCCGCCAGTATCTGGAAAGCGCCGCGCAATGATCTTCGCGTGGGCCAAAGTCAACCCCTAGCAGCCCCGCGCGCATCGGCATAGATATGCGAACGTGCCCGACCGCATCGATCTCGAAGCCCTCTGCGCCGAAAAAGGCCTGCGCATCACCGAGCAGCGCCGCGTCATCGCGCGCGTCTTGTCGAACGCTGACGATCATCCCGATGTCGAGGAATTGCACCGCCGCGCAGCCGCGATCGATCCGGGCATTTCGATCGCCACCGTCTACCGCACCGTCAAATTGTTCGAGGAGGCGGGCATCCTCGAACGTCGCGAGTTCAAGGGCGGTCGCACGCGCTACGAACCTGTCACTGAAACGCACCACGATCATCTGATCGATCTCGAGACCGGCGCGGTCCTCGAGTTCGAGGATGCCGAACTCGAGGCGCTCCAGGCACGCATCGCCGAGCGCATGGGCTTTCGTCTCGTCGATCACCGCATGGAACTCTATGCGGTGCCGCTCATACGCAATGCGGGCTGATGGTGAGCAACGCGGGCGCGGTGCGAACCGATAGGCGCGCCCTCGCCCGCGCGCGTCGGATCGAGCGCCACGCCGCCGGGGCTGCGCGTCGCAGCCGCGCGCAGGCGCGCTGGGCAGTGATGAGCCGCGTCATGGAGATCGGCGCGGCGGGCGCGGTGCTGGTACCCGCGCAGGCGGTCGTCCAGAAGGTCGCGCCGCGCGCGCAGCCGCGCGTGCCGCGATTATTCCTCAAGCTCGCCTGCTCCTCGCTCGGCTTGCAGGTTCGCCTCCAGGGTGCACCGCTGATCAAGCAGGGCGGTGTGCTCTTCGTTTCCAATCACCTCGGCTGGGCGGACATCCCAGCCCTCGGCTCCAAACTGCTCGCGAGCTTCGTCGCCAAGGCCGAGATCGACGGATGGGGCCTGTTCGGCACGCTCACCCGCCTCCAGGGCGCGATTTACGTCAAGCGCGAGGACCGCATGAACGTCGGCGATCAAACCGCCGAGATCGCGGCGCGTCTGGCGCGCGGCGGACGCGTCATCATGTTTCCCGAAGGCACCAATTCGGACGGCACGCGTGTGTTGCCGTTCAAGTCCTCGCTGTTCGCGGTCGCCCACGGGCCGAACGCTCCCGAGTTCGTCATTCAGCCCGTCACCCTCGCCTACACGCGGGTGAACGGAATGCCGGTCACGCGCCGGATGCTGCCAAGCCTCGCGTGGGTGGGCGACAGCGAACTCAAGCCGCACATCGCCGCGTTCATGCGGCTCGGTAAAATCCGCGCCGACATCCTCGTCCACGAGGCCGTCCACCCCACCGATTTCGCCGACCGCAAGGTGCTCGCGCGCCATTGCCAGGAGGTCGTCGCGGCGGGCTACGCGCGCCTCATGCACGGCACCGGCGCCGAGCGCGATTTGCCCCACGCGGCTTAGGAGAGGCCTACGATCTGTCCGTCCGCGCCCACGCCGATCCGTTCGGCGGCGGGCGCGCGCGGCAGGCCCGGCATTGTGTTAATGTCCCCTCATACCGCGACCACGAACCCCGCCCCCGCCGCGAGCCGTACCTCGCGCACGGGGAGCGTGTGGCCGCTCGGCGCGCCGAGCAGCGCCGGATCGGCGGAGAAACTATACTGCGTTTTGGCAATGCACACCGGCAGTCCGCCGAAGCCCGCGGCCTCCCACGTCCTCAGTTGCGCGCGGACCGCGCCAGACGCGCCGACCGCGCCCGCGTGGTAGATGCGCGTGGCGATCGTCTCGATCTTCTCGAACAGCGGCAGGCCAGCGTCGTACAGCGGCGCAAATCGCGCCGCCCCGCCATCGGCAAGGCCCGCCACCGCGTCAGCCAGTTCGAGCGCGCCCGCGCCACCCTCGGCCCAGTGGCGGCATACCACCGCGCGCACGCCGAGCGCTGCCGCCGCGTCCGCGATCGCCGCTAACTCATCCTCCCGATCGGTGTCGAAATGGTTCATCGCCACTACCACCGGTACGCCGAACCGCCGCACATTCTCGATATGCCGCGCGAGGTTCACCGATCCGCGCCGCACCGCGTCTGTATCGGGGAGCGCGAGATCGGCCTTCGCCACCCCGCCATGCATCTTGAGCGCGCGCACGGTCGCTACGATCACCGCCGCGTCCGGTTGCAATCCCGACTGCGCGCATTTGATGTCGAAGAACTTCTCCGCGCCCAAGTCCGCTCCGAACCCCGCTTCGGTAACGACGTAATCGCCCAGGCCCAGAGCGGCGCGCGTGGCGATCACCGAGCTGCAGCCGTGCGCGATATTGGCGAACGGTCCGCCGTGGATCAGCGCGGGATTGCCCTCGAGCGTCTGCACCAGATTGGGCTTGATCGCCTCCGCCAGCAGCGCCGCCATCGCACCATCGGCCTTAAGATCGCGCGCCGTTACCGCCTGCTTGCCGCGCGTGTACGCGACCACGATCCGCCCCAGCCGCCGTTCGAGATCGCCGATGTCCTCGGCCAGACACAGGATCGCCATCACTTCGGACGCGACCGTGATGTCGAAGCCGCTCTCTCTGGGTAGCCCGTTGGCGCGCCCGCCCAGCCCCTGCACGATTTGGCGCAGCGCGCGGTCGTTCACATCGAGCACGCGACGCCAGAGGATCCGCCCCAAATCGATATCGAGCGCGTTCCCCCAATACACATGATTGTCGATCATCGCGGCGAGCAGGTTGTGCGCCGCGGTGACCGCGTGAAAATCGCCGGTGAAGTGCAGGTTGATCTGCTCCATCGGCGCGACCTGCGCGCGGCCGCCCCCGGTTGCGCCGCCCTTTTGCCCGAAGCACGGCCCGAGCGACGGCTCGCGCAGGCACAGCACCGCGCGGTGCCCGCCAAGATTGAGCGCATCCGCCAGCCCGACCGATGTGGTGGTCTTACCCTCGCCCGCAGGCGTCGGACTGATCGCGGTGACTAGGATGAGCTTGCCCCGCGCCGGACGCGGCCCCAGCCTGCCAAGGTCGATCTTCGCCTTGTAGCGCCCGTAAGGCTCGACCGCCTCGTCGCCGATCCCCACCCGCGCCGCGATCCCGGCGATCGGCTCGAGCGGTGTCGCTCGCGCGATGTCGATGTTGGAGGGCATCATCGGCGCTTAGCCAGCGTGGCACGCTAAAGCCAGCCACCCGCGCCTCCATAATCGACCAACGGGTTTACTTCATGCAAGTCTCAATTGTCCGCTTTCGACATTTTGGAGGAAGACTGGGCTACGACAGCAGCTTGAAAAAACAACGGTCTATCGTTGATCGAATGAAAGCAGCACAAGTGATAACCTGCCGCACTTGACGGTGGGTAAGACGAGAGCCATCGATGTTAACTAATAGTGTCCTTAGTCGAAGTGACATATTCGGATACGTAAGGAAAAGATGTGCGAAACTGGTTGTCGATCACCGTTGCACTCGCTGCTGCTTCCGCGCAAGCCGCTCATGCGGGCGGTTGGCAACCCGCGCAGCCGCTTGGTATGGGCGTCATCAACGACGCGACCTCGGCGATGAACGTGGGCGGCGCCGCAGTCGTGGTCTGGAACGCGTGTCCGCCCACCAACAGCACCTGCGGCAAGTTCCTGTCGCGGACGCGCCCCGCAGGCGGCGCGTTCGGGCCGATCGAAACCGCGACCAACAAGCCCGGCCCCGCCTATTGGACTCCTATCGTTGGCTCTCGCTCGCCGATAGCGGCCTAGCGACGCTGGTGCGCGCGACGGATACGGGCATGACGGTGTGGCGCAAGGCTGCGGGCAAGCCGTGGTCGCCGCCGGTCGCGGTGGTGAGCGGCTCGGGCGATGTCGCCAGCGACCATGTCGGCGACGTGGCAATCTACAGTGGCAACCAGCACGTCTATCTGAGCCGCGCGGGGGGGCAGGTTCGTCGATCTCGGCATCGCTGTGACCTCGACACCCGCTTTGCCGCGCATCGATTTCCGCGGGGTCACCGTCGCGGCATCGGGCGACGTGGTGGTGGCGTGGACCAACTGGCAATGCCGCGATCCCAACCGGGCGCACTGTGCCAGCGTCTCCGCCGGGCAGAGCTACGGCGCACGTCTCGCGTCCGGCACCACGCGCTGGGACGTCAAGCCGATCGGGCCGCCATCGACCGCGTTGCCGCAGTACAAGGTCTATCTCGACGATAGCGGCCGCGCGGCGGTTGTTGCCTACAGCAATTGGACGAGTGAACTCAGCGGCTACCACCAACTCGCTGGGAGCCAGCCGTAGACGGCCTCGGCGACGACGTTCGTCGACGGGTTCCTTGCGGACACCATTGCCGTCGACGGCGCGGGCAGGTTCACCGCGCTGATATCGAACAACAACACGAATGCAAACGTGCTTTGGGCGGGTTCGGTCACCGGCACGCCGTGGACACAGCAGCACGTCGTGCCTTCGCCAGCCTACCGTGGATTTCGCCTTGCGGTATCGCCCGCGGGCTCGGCGGTGCTTTCGTGGACCGACGCCTACACCGACGGCACCTACAAGCTGACCGCGATCACCCGCCCGGCGGCGACGCCGACGTGGAGCGCGCCGCAGGTGATCACCTCGGCGACCTCGGACGGCCTAGTGTTCATGTCCGGCGCATCGTCGAACGGCAGTGCGCTTACGATCAGCTCGATCGGCTCGCCCGGCCTGATCGGGTCGGTGTACCAGCCCTGATAGTACGGCCGATCGCGTTTCGCCTTTTTGACCGAGCGAACGGGACGAAGCGCAAAGGAGTGGCCACGCAGAGCAACTCTGGCAAAGTTCGCGGCCACCCGTTGCGCACCACGCACCCCGCGCTACGATGCGCGCAGTGACTCCGCCCCGCACCTTCACCGTCCGCACGTTCGGCTGCCAAATGAACGTTTACGACAGCGAGCGCATGACCGAGGCGCTGGTGGCGTCGGGTTACGAGGCGGTGGACGGCGCGGCCGATCTTACCATCCTCAACACCTGTCACATCCGCGAAAAGGCGGCGGAGAAGGTTTATTCA
>JAABUX010006145.1_pt1 | contig 14422 bp, 12 predicted proteins | sample 5561851 | NCBI WGS metagenome assembly JAABUX01 (sample SAMN10711883, study PRJNA513361) | rock metagenome | isolation source: Antarctica rocks | place: Antarctica: Victoria Land, Richard Nunatak red sandstone | collected 2016-01-03 | reverse complement strand
GCAGCGTGCGCGACAGCGACCGCATCATCGGCCTGCTCGACAGCAAGACCGAGCGTGCCGAACGCGGGGAGCGCGTGGACAAGCACCTGCTGCTGACCCGCTACGACCCGGTCCGCGCCGCCCGGGGCGACATGCTGAAAACCGAGGACATCCTCGAAATCCTGTCTATCCCGCTGCTGGGCATCATCCCGGAAAGCCCAGACGTGCTGCGGGCCAGCAACCTCGGTTCCCCGGTGACGCTCGCCGATCCCGCCAGCGCCCCGGCCCGCGCCTACACGAACGCCGTGCGGCGGCTGATGGGGGAGGCAGTGGCGATGTCGGTGCCCAGCGACCGCAAGGGCCTGTTCGGCAAGCTGTTCGGCCGGCGGGTCGCATGAGCCTGTTCGACCTCTTCCGCCGCCGCGACACCGCCCCGGTCGCCCGGGAGCGGTTGCAGATATTGCTAGCCCATGAACGGGGGTCCGGCAGCGCCTCGCAGCTTGTGGCGGTGCTGCAGGAGGAAATCCTGGCCGTGATCGCCAAGCACATGCAGATCGACCGGGATAAGGTGGTGGTGAAGCTGGACCGCGGCACCGAGGTGTCCACGCTGGAGATCGACATCGAGATGCCGGCCCAGGCCACCCCGCAGATGCGCGCGCGTGCCTGATCCCTGCTCTCTCTCCCAAAGCGGGAGACGGTTGCAGCCCTGACCACCCCCGTCGTCATCCTGGTCACCGGCGGCGGCTCCGGCATCGGTGCGGCGCTGTGCCGGCGCATTGCCGGGCCGGGCCGGGCGGTGCTGGTTCATACCGGCAGCAACCGTGCCAATGCGGAGGCGGTTGCCGCCGCAGTCCAGGCTTCCGGCGGACAGGCGGCCGTTGCCGTCCAGGATCTCGGCCAACCCGGCGCCGGCGCGGGCCTAGTCGCGGACGCCGTCGCCCGCTTCGGCCGGCTGGACCAAGTCGTCCACGTCGCCGGCCGCGCCGACCGCCGGGCCTTCGGCGAACTGGACGAGGCCGGCCTCGATGCGGCCATGGCGATCAACGCCAACGCCTTTCTGGGCCTTGCCACTGCCGCGCTGCCGTACTTGCGTGAGGCCGGGCGTATCTCCGGCCAGGGCCGCGTTGTCGCCACCGGGTCGTTTTTATCGGACGTGTACCGCCTAGGTCCTGGCCTGGGCTTCCCTGCAACGGCGGCGTCCAAGGCGGCGCTGGTGGCGCTGGTCCGCTCCCTGGCGGCGCAGGTCGCGGCGGACGGGATCACCGCCAACTGCGTCGTCCCGGGCTTCATCCAGAAGGCGCCGGGCCAACACACCGCCCTGACGGAGGACACGCGCCGCCACGCCCTGGACCTGATCCCCATGGGCCGCATGGGCCAGCCGGATGAGGCCGCCGCCGCAATCGCCTTCCTGCTGTCGCCGGATGCGGGCTACATTACCGGGCAGTGCCTGCACGTGGACGGAGGGATCACGCTATAGGCGAGTACCACGCCACCATCGCCGGTGAACGCCACCGCTTCCCGACGCTCGCCGCCCTCATGGCCCAAGCGACACCGCTGCGCAGCGGGGACCAGCTCGCCGGCCTGGCCGCCGACACCCAGGCCCGGCGCGTCGCGGCGCAGTGGGCGCTGGCCGACCTGCCGCTCAGCACCTTCCTGACCGACGCCGTCGTGCCGTATGAGGCCGACGAAGTCACCCGTCTGATCCAGGACACCCACGACCCGGTCGCCTTCGCCGGGGTCCGTCACCTGACGGTGGGTGGCCTGCGCGACTGGCTGCTCTCCGACGACGCCACCTCCCCTGCCCTCGCCGCCCTGGCGCCGGGCCTCACGCCCGAGATGGCCGCCGCCGTCAGCAAGGTCTGCCGCCTGCAGGACCTGATGGTGGTCGCCGCCCGCGTGCAGGTCAGCACCCGCTACCGCACCACCATCGGCCTGCCCGGCCGCCTGTCCGTCCGCCTGCAGCCCAACCACCCCAGCGACGACCCGCGCGGCATCGCGGCCAGCATCCTGGACGGGCTGCTGCTCGGCTCCGGCGACGCCTGCATCGGCGTCAACCCGGCCGCCGACAGCCCCGACCGCACCCACGCCCTGCTGTCCCTGCTGGAGGACATCCGGGTCAAGCTCGCCATCCCCACCCAGAGCTGCGTGCTGGCGCATGTGACGACCACGCTGGACCTGATCCGCCGCGGCTCTCCGGTGGACCTGGTGTTCCAGTCCGTCGCCGGCACCCAGGCCGCCAACCGTGGCTTCGGCATCGACCTGGCGCTGCTCGACGAGGCGCACGCCGCTGCGCATTCCCTGGCGCGCGGCATCGTCGGGCAGAACGTGATGTACTTCGAGACCGGCCAGGGCAGCGCCTTGTCCTCCGGGTCGCACCACGGCGTCGATCAGCAGACGCTGGAGGCGCGGGCCTATGCCGTCGCCCGCCGCTACGACCCCCTGCTGGTCAACAGCGTCGTGGGCTTCATCGGCCCCGAGTACCTGTTCGACGGCAAGCAGATCACCCGCGCCGGCCTGGAGGACCACTTCTGCGGCAAGCTGCTGGGCCTGCCGATGGGTTGCGACGTCTGCTACACCAACCACGCCGAGGCCGACGGCGACGACGCCGACACCCTGCTGGCCCTGCTGGTGGCGTCCGGCGTCAGCTTCGTCATGGGTGTGCCCGGCGCCGACGACATCATGCTGGGCTACCAGAGCACCAGCTTCCACGACGCGCTCGCCATGCGCGACCTGCTGGGCCGCCGCCCGGCGCCGGAGTTCGAGGCGTGGCTGGACGCGCAGGGCCTGCTGGACCGCGCCGGCCGGGTGCGCCCGCCGGACCTGCCGTCCCGGTTCCAGGCGCTGCTGGCGTGACGGAGCCGGCCGCGCCCCCCGACGCGGGGTGGCCGGCCCTGCGCGGCTTGACCACGGCGCGCATCGGGCTGCAGCGCACGGGCGCCTCGCTCGCCACCCTGCCGTTGCTGGAGTTCCGCCTGGCCCATGCCCGGGCGAGGGACGCCGTCCATGCGGCACTGGGCGATGTGCCCGGCCTGGACGCGCTGGGCCTGCCGGTGCTGCACGCCGCAACCCTCGCGGAGAACCGCCACGCTTACCTGATGCGCCCAGACCTTGGCCGCCGTCTGCACCAGGACGCCACCACCGCCTTGGCGCTTCACGCCGTGCTGCATGCCCAGAGCCATGCATTGGCCGTGGTGGTGGCGGACGGCCTTTCCGCAGCAGCGGCGGAGCGTCATGCCGTCCCACTGCTGACCCGGCTGCTGCCAGCCTTGCGCGCGAAAGGCTGGTCCCTGACGCCGCTGGTCGTGCTGCGCCAGGCCCGGGTGGCGGCCGGGGATGCGGTTGCCGCAGCCCTGGGCGCAGACGCCGTGCTGATGCTGATCGGCGAGCGGCCGGGCCTATCCGCCCCTGACAGCCTGGGCGCCTACGCCACCTGGGCGCCGCACCCGGCCACCACCGATGCGGACCGCAACTGCGTGAGCAACATCCGTCCAGCGGGCCTGGGTTACGACGACGCAGCATTCCGGCTGGCCTTCCTATTGCGGGCCATGCGCGCCGGTAAGGCATCGGGTGTTAGCCTCAAGGACGGATCGGATGCCACCCTGAGCATCGAGGCCGCCGGCGTTGGTCCTGCCCAGCTCAACAGGGGTTAGGCTCCCGCTCCCGAAGGGGGCAGGCGAGGACAACCCCTTTCGCCATCAGCCCTGACCACAGGGCACCTGCCCGAGGTCAACTCTGCATGCGCGCGCCCAGCACGAAGCCGAACAGCCCTAGCAGCACGATGCCCAGAACGGTCTGTATGCTGGACATGAATTGGCCGAGCAGCCCGCCCGCCTTCGATCCCAACTCCCCCGTGCCGACCGTCGTCATCGAGTCCAGGCTGAACAGCAGGTAGTCGACTACCCCAAGCCGGACGCCCGCTGCAGCCGGGTCGCGCGGCACCAGGGCCCCCGTCAGCCAATAGGCCAGCGCAAACGCCAGCAGCACGACGGTAAGGGTGCGAAGGACGCGCCACAGGCTCTCGCCGTAGTCGCAGATCACCTCCGCGCCGAGATCGGCCAGCCAAAGCAGGCCCGGTCGGAACGCCGCGCGAAGGTCACGTTGCGCCAGCGCCGCACGGGCAAGCTGTGCGTATAACCGCTTGCCCATGCGCCGCCGCCGCAGGAACGCCCAGCGCATGTCTTCGCCGAGTCCCAGCGTGCGGAAGTTCTGCTCAAGCACGATGTAGCCTTCGCGGGCGGCCTCGAACTCCTCGGCGGCCTCCTCGCCGATCATGCCGCCGATCTGGTGGGCACGCAGCCGGGTGCGGTCCAGCCACGCGCCGGCGAACCGGGCCTGATGCAGGTTGCAGCTCGTCAGCTCCACATGCGGCATCACGGCGCCGCCGAGGTCCGCACCCGAAAGGTTGGCGCCGTCCAGCACCGCATCGCGCAGGAGGGTGCCGCGCAGCCGGGCGCCGGACAGGTCCGCCCGCCGCAGCGTCGCCCCGGTCAGGTCCGCCGTCGTCAGGTCGGCGCCGCTGCAGTGGGTCTCGTCCAGCCGCGCCCGGCGGAACCCGGCCCGCTGCGCCTCGATCCGTTGCAGCTTGGCGCCCCACAGGTCGGCGCCGGACAGGTCCGCCCCGTCCATCACCGCGCCGGAGAAGTCGGCGAACCGCAACCGGGCGCCAGCCAGCACGGCGTCCTCCAGCAGCGACTCGCTGAAATCAGCCTCGCCGGCATCCACATCGGTCAGGGTGCTGCCGATCAGGTCGGCCTCCCGCAGCTTCGCCTCCTCCAGCCGCGCCTGGTGCAGCACAATGCCGCTGCACGAGGCGCCGCTCAGGTCGGCCCCGCCCAGGTCGGCGCCCGATAGGTCGGCCCCGCGCAGGCTGGCGCCGGCCAGGCTGCAACCCGCCAGCCGAACGCCACCGCGTCCCGCATCCCACCACGGCGCGCCATGCACGCGCTCGCCCAGTCCGGCAAGGGACACGTCTGCGCCATCGAAGCTGCCGGACTGACCTTCCACCTGCACGGCCTGCCCAGCCATGAGCAGCAGGGCGTCGGTCGCTGCCGCCTTGGACGTGCCTTCGTCCGCGCCGTCCAGCGGACCCGCCGCCCGCAGCCCGTGGAGTGGCACGTCGGCGTTCAACGCGCCGCTGCCGCGCCCGGCGCGAAAGCCTCGATCTGCGTCAGCAGCTTCGTGAAGTCGATGGGCTTGGGGTGGTAGTCGTCGCACCCTGCCGCCAGCGCCTTGTCCCGGTCGCCCGACATGGCATGCGCCGTCAGGGCGATGATAGGGATGCGCGCCGTAGCCGGATCGGACTTCAACGCGCGGGCAACGGACCAACCGTCCAGCACCGGCAGGTTCATGTCCAGCAGCATCACGTCGGGCAAGTCCGCCTTCGCCTTATCGGCGCCTGCCTGCCCGTCCGTCGCTACCGTCACGTCGTAGCCGCGCCGGGTCAGCCGGCGCGACAGGAAATCCCAAATCTCCTCGTGGTCCTCAACGAGCAGCAGCCGCATGTCTAAGTCCTGCAAAATGGTGTCATGGCAAAGTGGCCTCAGTCGCAGCATGTGGGGGCGCCAGCGTGCGAAGTTCACCGGCAAGCTGGCGCAAGTCGGTTTTACCTTTGCTCAGCACCCGGCTTGCGCCGCCAAGCTGCCGCCGCTCATCCGCGTCCAGGTCGCGCGCGGTCAGCACGACGACGGGGATGTCCGCGCAGCCGGGCCGCGCCCGCAGCTCGCGCAGGAAGGTGAAGCCGTCCATGATCGGCATCGTGAGATCCAGCAGAATAAGCTGCGGCGGCGCGGCAGCCACCACCTCCAGCGCCTCCTTCCCGTTGCCAGCCTCGGACACTGTCCAGCCATTGCGGGTCAGCACGCTCCGCAGCCGGGCGCGGGCGTCGGGGTCGTCGTCCACCACCAGGATGTCCCCGGCGTCGCCATGGAACCGCTCCATCACCTTCGCCAGGCGGTCCCACTCGACCGGCTTCAGCACGGTATCGGCCGCGCCGAGCGACACGCCAAGCCCGGGCTCGTTGACGAAGGTCACCATCACCACCGGGATCAGCGCCATCACCGGGTCTGCCTTCAAGGCGGTCAGCACGGACCAGCCGTCCATCTTCGGCATCATCACGTCCAGCAGGATCGCGCGGGGGTGCAGGATGCGCGCCAACTCGATGCCGGCCTTGCCGTCTGGCGCGGTGCGGACGGCGAAGCCCTCCCGCTCGAGGAAGCGGATCAGCAGGTCGCGCTGCGACGGGTCGTCGTCGATGACGAGCACCAGATGCCGGTCGGGCTCGTTATGCTCCTCGGGGGCCTCCTCCGCCGGTTGATCCGGCAGGGTCACCGGCACCCGGATGGTGAAGGTGGAGCCGACATGCTCCGTGCTGGCAACGGTTACATCCCCGCCCAGCAGGCGGCAGAAGGCGCGGGTGATTGCCAGCCCCAGCCCGGTGCCGCCAAACTTGCGGGTGGTGGAGCTGTCAGCCTGGGCGAACCGCTCGAACAGCTTGGAAAGCTGCGCCGGCGTCATGCCGATGCCGCTGTCGGTGACGCTGAACACCACGTCGCCGGCTTCGCGAGAGGCGCGCAGGGTGATCTGGCCGTTCTCGGTAAACTTCGCGGCGTTGCTGACCAGGTTGAACAGGCACTGGCGCAGCTTCACCTGGTCGGTGTGCATCGTGCCCAGGTCGGCATCCGCCTCGACGGCCAGCGTGTTGCCCTTCTGACCCACCAGCGTTCCCACCGTATTGACGACGTCCTGCACCAGCGCATCGACCGCGAACGTCTCGGCGTAGGTCGTCATCCGGTCGGCCTCGATCTTCGACAGGTCCAGTACGTCGTTGATCAGGCTCAGCAGGTGACGGGCGTTGCTCTGGATTTTCTGCACGTCGGCGAGCAGGCCCTTGTCGCCACCGTCCTCCAGCTCCTCCTCCAGCATCTCGCTGTAGCCGATGACGGCGGACAAGGGGGTGCGCAGCTCGTGGCTCATGTTGGCCAGGAACTGGCTCTTGGCGCGGTTGGCGGCCTCGGCCGTGTCCTTGGCGGCGCTCAGCTCCTCCTCGGCCCGCTTGCGCTCAGTGATGTCGGTGTGGCTGCCGACCCACTCGCGCACTACGCCGTCGTCGTCCATCAGCGGCACGCCGCGCACCTCCATCATGCGCCACTCACCATCGGCCCGGTGCAGCCGGTGCTCGGCCTCGTAGGGGCGGCCCGTCGCCACCGCACGCCGCCATAGGTCCAGCGTCGCGGCACGGTCGTCCGGGTGGATGGCCTGCTGCCAGCCGAACCCGGCATACTCCTCTTCCCGCTGCCCGCAGAAGGCGGTCCAGCCCAGTTGCTGCCTGGTGAACTCGCCAGCGGGGCTGGCCGTCCAGACGATGGAGGCGCTGGTCTCGATCAGGATGCGGAACCGCTCCTCGCTCTCGCGCAGGCGGCGCTCGGCCCGCTTGCGGATCGTGATGTCGGCGACGACCAGGCCCGCGCCGGGCGCCTCGCCCTGGCGTCCGGACGCCGGCAACGGGAAGAAGCCGAACTGAAACTCGCGCACCTGCGTCGGGTCGATGCGGCTGGGCACCGCGACCTCCACGTTGGCCGTGGTGCGCCCGGCGGACAGCACTTCCTGCAGCCGCGGCTCCAGGGTGTCGCGGGTGCCGGGCAGGATGTCCCACAGGCTGCTGCCCACGTCGGCGTCCAGCACCCGCTCGGCCATGCCGGTCAAGGCGCGGTTCATGTGCTGCACCCGCAGCGCCGGGTCGAGGAAGCCGAGGCCGATGGGAGCGTTGTCCAGCACGCTGGTCAGCAGGGCCGCGCTGGCCCGTGCGACGCGGCGGCGGCGCCATGCCAGCAGGGCCAGGGACGCGAACGCAGCTAAGACCGCCAGCGCGGCCAGAGCGGCCAGCAGCGGCGTTTGCACCGCCTGCCTGCGGTCGCTGACGGCGATCCGTTCGCGGGCGGTGTCCTGCAGCCTGGCGACCGCGGTCCGGATAGCGTCCATCGAAGCCTTGTCCACCCCGGTCCGGATCAGGGCGATGGCGGCGTCCAGCCCCTCCGTACGGCGCACGCCGACCACTTGACTGGCGAAGCGGCGCTTGGCTGCAACCAATGCAGCCAGCCCCTGCGCCTCCTGCCCGGCGGAGCTGACCCTCGCGGTCTGGTCGTCCAGGGTTGCCTCCGCCTGGTCATAGGACTCCAGGTAGGACGGTGTGCCTGTCAGGGCGAAGCCTCGCTCGCCTGTTTCCAAGTCCTTCAAGGTGGACAACAGGCTCTCGGCTGCAACGAGGACCCGGTTCTGCCCGGCGGCGAAATCGCGGCTGCGCTGCGCGCCGACCAGGGACCAGGCCGCCAGCCCCAGCCCCACCATCAGCAGGATCCCAGCGGCGACGTTAAGCCAGCCGGAGCCCTGCGAGGCATCCTGGCTGTGCAGCGCGCCATCCTGCCTGGTTATCTGGTCCATCCGGCCATGTCCTCGGGGAACAGTTACTACGCAGCGTTCACGCCCGCGTTCCCCCTGTGTTTATCCCAAGCTTGGTGTTCATCCCAAGACTGGTGCTCATCCAAAGCCTGGCGTCACGCCGCTACCGCCTCCGCCCGCCGGGCAGACACCGCCTTGACCAGCGCGGCCAGCTCGCCCAGCGACAGGACGATGGTCTCCTGGTCCCCCTCCGACCGCAGCGCGGCCAGCATGGGGCTGGCACCGTCCGCACGCCACAGGCAGACCACCACCGCGGCGTCCGGCATCAACCGCCCGATGCGCTTGAGCAGGTAGCGGATACCGCTGGCGTTGCTGCCCTGGTCCAGCACGGACAGGCAGCACAGCCGGGCAGTGCCCAGGTTCTGCCCGGCCTGGCTGGCGCCCAGCACCTGGTTGGCCAGGCACTCGGCGCCAAATCCCACCCCGCGCAGCACCTGCATCGCCATCGTTGCGGCTAGGTCGTCCAGCGGCCCGCGCCCGGGGATGCAGACGACACTGCCCTCGGCGTTCCAGGCCGGCGCGGCAGGTCCCTGTCTGGCCTGCCCCAGCCCGGCAAGCAGGGCGGCGACCTGATTATGGATGGCCTCCAGTTGCTCGAACGGCAGCGCGTCGCGCGACAGGTCGGCCTGCGCCAGGCGGAGGCCGGGCAGCGCCACATGGTCGTAGTAGTCGGACAGGGAGGCGGCGGCGACCGCCCGGCCGGCCTGCCGGGCCAACTCCGCGCCGTTACCCTCGATGGCGCGCTGATAGAAGATCTCCGGCGGGTCGAGCGGCGGCTGGTCGCCCAGCATCACGTCCAGGAAGGCCAGCGGCTCCACGTGCCGACCGATCACCACCAGGCACACCGTGAGCGGCGTGGCGATCAGCAGCCCCACCGGCCCCCACAGGAACGCCCAGAACGCCGCCGACAGGATCACCGCCAGGGGCGACAGCCCGGTATTGTGGCCATAAAGCAGTGGCTCGATCACCTGGCCCATCACCATGTCGCTGCCGATGAACAGCAGCAGTACGATCAGCGCAAAGGACCAGCCCGGCGCCACCGCCAGCGCCAGCAGCAGCGGCGGCACGACGGCGATGAAGCTGCCGACGAACGGCACGAACCGCATCAGGCCCGCAAGGATGCCCCACAGCACCGGGTTCGGCAGCCCGATCCACCACAGCCCTGTGGCGATGAACGTGCCGAAGCCGGTGTTCAACGCCAACTGGATCAGGAAGTAGCGGGACAGGCGCCGCGCAGCATCGTTCATCGCCAGGATGGTCCGGTGCAGATCCTGCCGGCCGACCAGGCGCACCAGGCGGTCCCGCAGGTCCTCCCGCGACATCAGCACGAAGATCAGGAACACCACCACGACGCCCAGCGTGGCCAACGGGCTGAACAGCGGCGTCACCACGGTGCGGGCGACGGACAGCGCGGTTGCCGCATCGACGCTGGTTGCGGCCGTCACGGCGGCTGGCGCCGCAGCAAGGGGCGCAGCGGCAGGCGCTCCGCCGCCCAGCATGGACTGGAGGGTGGCGTTCAACCGGTCGAGCAGCTCGCCGCCCAGGGTCAACGACGCCACCTTCTGCTGGATCGTCGCCTGATAGCTCGGCAGGCTGCCCACCAGCGCCGTCAGCTGCCCGGCCACCACGGCGCCGATGCCGATGATGACCGAGAACGCCAGCGCGACGGCGATCAGCACCGAGGGCGCCTTGCCGAGCCGCGCCCGCTGCAGCAGCACGACGATGGGCGCCAGCACGAACGCCAGCAGCGCCGCCAGCACCAGCGGCACCAGCAGCGGGCGGCCGAAGTAAAGCGCCGCCACCAGGACGGCGGCAGCGTTCAGCACCGCCAGGCCGGTGCGCGCCGGGACGGGCAGCGGGACGGGGATCGTGGCGGCGTCGGTATCGTCCGCGTGGGATGACGGCATGAGGGGTCCTTATGTGGCCGCCGGGCCAGGCGTCGGGATAAGCGGGCAAGAGGTGGCCCGTCCCGCACCTGGATGCAATCGCCGCACCCGGCTATCACGGCCCCCAGCTATCACGGTCCGCAGTGCGGCAGGCAGGGGCGCAGGGTGACGAAGGTATTGCTGGTCGAGGACCACGAGGAGCTGTGGGAATTCCTGTCCCGCCGCCTGCGCCGCCACGGCTTCGAGGTCGTGCTGGCGCATGACGGGCAGCAGGCGCTGGACCAGGTCCGGGCGGAGCAGCCGGATGTCGTGCTGCTGGACATGGACCTGCCGGTGATGGACGGCTGGACCGTGGCGCGCACGGTGCGGGCGGACCCGGTCGTGGGCGAGGGGGCGATCGCGGGCGTGCCGATCATCGCGCTCACGGCGCATGCGATGGCCGGGGACCGCGCGAAGGCCATCGCCGCCGGCTGCGACGACTACCATGCCAAGCCCGTCGAGTTCCCGCGCCTGCTGGTGCAGATCGACGACGCCCTGTTGAAGCGTGAGGAAGCCGAATGACCCCCCGCCGCCCGGTTCGGCCCGGCCTCATGACTGACTTCATGATCAAGCCTGCATGAACGACCTGTGGCCCCGGCTGCTGAGCCTGCGGGCGGACCTGGTGTTTGCCGTCGGCGTGGTGCTGGCGGCGCTGGTCACCGTGCACGTCCTGCTGCGGAAACGCGAGGTGGACTCGGCCGCCGGCTGGATCGGGCTGGCCTGGTTCGCACCGGTGGCGGGCACGGTGGCCTACTTGCTGCTGGGCATCAACCGGGTGCAGCGCCGTGCCCGGCGGGAGCGTCCGTCCGAGGCGACACTCGGCGGCGGCGGCCAAGTGCGGTCGGTGCCGGGTGATAACGAGCACCTGGACCCGCTGCGCCGCGGCATCGGCCGCATCACCGCGCGCCCGGTGCTGCCGGGCAATGCCATCCAGGTGCTGAACAATGGCGACGAGGCTTATCCGCCGATGCTGGATGCCATCGCCGCAGCACGGCATAGCGTCGGCCTGACCACTTTCATCTTCCATGACGACGAGTGGGGCGGCAAGTTCGTCGCGGCGCTGGCGGCGGCGCAGGCGCGCGGGGTGGCGGTGCGGGTGCTGATCGACGGCATCGGCGGCGGTTGGCTGCTGTCGCGCGCCTACCATGCGCTGCGGCGGCAGGGGGTGCCGGCGGAGCGTTTCCTGCACTCGCTGCTGCCCTGGCGGATGCCGTTCCTGAACCTGCGGACGCACAAGAAGCTGCTGGTGCTGGACGGGCGGCTGGCCTTCACCGGGGGCATGAACATCTCCGACGCCAACGTGATGGCGACGCACCCGAAGGCGCCGGTGCAGGACACGCACTTCCGGGTCGAGGGGCCGGTGGTCGGGCAGCTCGTGGAAAATTTCGCGCAGGATTGGAGCTTTGCCACCCAGGAGGAGCTGCGCGGCGACGCCTGGTATCCGGACCTGGCCGAGGCAGGGGGCGTGCCGGCGCGGGTGATCGACAGCGGGCCGGACCAGGACCTGGAGAAAATCGAGTTCGCCGTGCTGCAGGCCGTCGCCTGCGCGCGGGAGGCGGTGCAGGTGATGACGCCATACTTCCTGGCCGACGAGAGGCTGCTGACGGCGCTGTCCCTGGCGGCGATGCGCGGGGTGGAGGTGGACGTGCTGGTGCCGGAATGGAGCGACCACCGCTTCGTCGATTGGGCCAGCCGCGCCAACATCGGGCCGCTGCTGCAGGAGGGCGTGCGGGTCTGGCGCTGCCCGCCGCCGTTCCGGCACAGCAAGGCGATGGTGGTCGATGGCGAGTGGTGCCTGGTGGGGAGCTGCAACTGGGACATGCGCTCGTTCCGGCTCAACTTCGAGCTGTGCCTAGAGATGTATGACCGGGACTTGGCAGGGGCGCTGCAGGTGCTGATGCGGAGATGCCGCGGCCCGGCGCTGACGCAGGCGGTGCTGGACCGGCGGTCGTTTCCGCGGCGGCTGCGCGATGCGGCGGTGCGGCTGCTGCTGCCTTACATCTGATGGTGGGCCTGCCCGTGGCGCTTGTGCCGGTGACGGAGGACGATGGCGTCCTGATCGACCTTCGCTATGCGACGGCGGACAACCTCACGGGCCGGGCCATCTACCTCCGGCCGGTCGCGATGCTGCGGCCTGAGGCCCTTGCCATGCTGCGGGCCGCCGGGGTGCGGGCCTTGGTGCTGGGGTTGCGGCTGCGGCTGTTCGACGCCTTCCGGCCGATGGAGGCGCAGTGGGCCTTGTGGCGGGCGCTGCCCGATCCGCGCTTCGTGGCCGACCCGGCGCAGGACCTCGGCCTGCATCCGCGCGGGGCGGCGGTGGACGTGACGCTGACGGACACGGTGACCGGGCGGGACCTCGACATGGGCACCGGCTTCGACGCTATGGCGGCGCAGTCGGCGCACGCGGCGCTGGACCTCCCGGCGGAGGCGGTCCGCAACCGTGCGCTGCTGCTGGGGATCATGGCGGCGGCGGGATGGGAGCACATCGAGTCCGAGTGGTGGCACTACCAGGTGCCGGGCGGGGCGGGGCTGCCGTCGTTTTGGGCGGCGGACGTGCCGGGCGGGCCGATGTAGGGGGTTGCGGCGGCTCCTGTAGCCGCAGGTGCGGCGGCGATGGGCTGCATCCGGAAATGGTAGCATGGTATTAAGAGGCAGAGTTTATAGTAAGTCGGTTTAGTTACTTTATGATGGACCTTTAGCCTCTAGTCCAAGATTATTTCTTCCGATCTTTTCCATATCTTCGATAATGCTAAGATGATGATCATCTCTATCTTCCAGTGACGTGATAAGCATGCCAGCATACAATGCTTTGATGTCATCTACGCTCTTGCGAAGACTTTGGAATCGCTTCAAGCTAACCAACCCGACATTAAGTTTATCGCACAGAACGTTTGTCACCGCAAAATCGAAAAGCTCGAAAATATGCGGACTGGATATTGGATCAAAGCGGCTGAATGCGCCTTTGAGAAAGTCTTGTGGTGTCCTTTCCTCTCCCTCTACATACCTTGATAGTATCTCATCAGTTTGTATCGTCTTGGATATGGTCACTACGGTCTCATCCAAGCTGTTCCCTTCAACTCTCTTTACCGCAAATCGAAGAGAGTAGTTTAAAATCGGCGCTTGTCTCGCTAGCCACAATGGAGAGACAAAAAGATGGAAATAGAAAGCGCCCTTATACGATGTTTTCTCAACAAGTAGTCCTTCCAAAAGATGGCTTGGCCGTGATTTGTAACAGACACCATTCTTCATGGATGAGCAGGCGCTAAAATTCCCGACAATCATTTTTATGAATGCCTTCGACGTGAAAGCAGTTCTCATAAAGATGTCCAAACAAGCGCTACTATATCAACAATCCTTCGCCTCAAAGAAATCGCCTGCCCCTCCATTCATTACCGCGAGGAGCGAAGAAACGTAGCAATCCAGGGGCTGCGGAAACATAGCTGCAGCTTTTACGACCCTGGATTGCTACGCCGCAAGCGTGGCCAGCGAGGACTGACGCTATGCGGCAACGTTTACTTTAGCTGCGCGGCATCTCGCCTGTTGAACCGTCTCCCCTACCCGCAGCGCGACCACCCGCAATCATGGCAAGTCAAGCAAGCCCCCTCCTTCTGCACCCCCGGCTGGTTGCACTTCGGGCACATCGACCCCAACCCCATCGCCTTTACCCCAGCCGCAACCTTGCCAACCACCGGCACCCCCTCCGGAGCCGGCAGGAACCCAGTGCCGATCATGTGCTGCTCCAAAATCCCCCCGATGGCCGCGATCAGCGAAGGCACATACCGTCCCTCGCTCCACTGCCCGCCGCGCGGGTCGAAGATGCCTTGCAGCTCCTCCGCCACGAACCCCACGTCCCCGCCCCGCCGGAACACCGCCGAGATCATCCGCGTCAGCGCCACCACCCAACTGAAGTGCTCCATGTTGGCCGACGAGATGAACACCTCGAACGGACGCAGCCGCCCCTCCTCCTCGATATCGTTGATCGTGATGTAAAGCGCGTGCTCCGCATCCGCCCACCGCAGCTTATAGGTGCTGCCCGTCAGCTTCGCCGGCCGCTTCGGCGGAGC
>JAABUX010006141.1_pt1 | contig 14431 bp, 26 predicted proteins | sample 5561851 | NCBI WGS metagenome assembly JAABUX01 (sample SAMN10711883, study PRJNA513361) | rock metagenome | isolation source: Antarctica rocks | place: Antarctica: Victoria Land, Richard Nunatak red sandstone | collected 2016-01-03 | reverse complement strand
GAAGCTGACAGATGCTCAGCGGCAGCTTCTGAGGCAGGCGAGCCCCTGAGCCTTGCTCGAAGCCATCACTGCTCAGATGAGCACCGGCCTAACTCGCCTGAACAATAGTCAGCGGCGTTTAACTCCACGCACCAAAAGTGATGATGACAGTGACGCCCGCAGGCGAAGAAGCTGCTGAAGGAGCGACAGAAAGAGCTCGGCGGTGGAGGCGGCAACGATGATGAGATTGCAGGCAACGAGCCGATGTTACCGTCCCATGAGGAGGTCAGCTCCCGGTTGCCGTCACCCTGCTGAATTTCTCGAAGGTCGCAGGCAATCTGCGCACGGAGAAGTCTCGATGGACGCTTAGCTTTCTGCTCGCTCATGAGACGATCTGGAAATTCCCTGTGTCTGCTTTGCGTCATATAGCTCTTATGGTGCCATTTCTACCTTGTGCCGCCACCATGACTCATATGTTGTAGGTGACGCCCCTCTCCGAGGACGACTACTTCACCAGGAACCCCGAGTTCTCCACCTGGCTGCGGGACCGCCGCAAGGTGCGCATCCATGGCCTAACAGCCCGCTCGACCACATCACCATACGCCGCGATACCTGCTGACTTTGCCCTGCTCCAAACCCATTGCCAACAGATGCAAAACTTCTTTGCCATGTCTGTGACACTGGCTTTGCGGAGCCTTGCACCATGTTACGCTCTACAAACCGTCCTGCTCTGTCCGACGGTGTGAGAGCGCGAGCAGTGCCTTCAGCATCATGATGTGGCTGGGGACTCTGCACGCGATGCTGCCCCGGGTGTGAGTCAGGTTGGAGCGCCGTTGACGCTCGCTCTTGCTGCGCAGCTGTTCTTCAACGAGCTCACGACGGAGCGAGCGCGGGAGCTATTCAGCGACTTCGTCGGCCTGTGGAACGGCCGGCGGCTGCCCGCAAAATACTATCGTGGCATAGAGGGCACCACCATGCGGCGCACGCAACACTCCTGGGCCGTCAGAGGTGCGTCAATGCCAAAGCGCTCGCATACCTGTGCATCCACACAGACAGAGGATTGACCATGAGGAGCTTCTGTCGCTTGCTCACACGGAGCAGCACCTACGGCTGATGCTCGGTTCACATGCCAGGTTAAAGCACCTCGCAGCCATACCGCGCATATAAGCATGTCAGTGGTTTCCAGGCCAGAGCCAGGTTTTACTGGTCAGCGATAGAATCGGGGTTTGAGCTCGATTCCAGGTAGTATAAGGATCAGGGTCAGACTTTACGGCTCGGCGGACGATCGAAGTCAGAGTATGGCATCACGGTCGTCATCCTGACCGTTATGTCGATATGTCCAGCTTTCATGAGACGCCGACGCTGCCCGCGTGGGTCTCTCAACAGGTGAGGGTTGATCTACGAAGGTATCGTTGTATTCAGCCACTCATATGTCGGTCCGCAGGCGGCGGCGCGGGCGCTGCCGGGGTCGTGACGGGCATGGACGCCGCGATGGAGGAGGAGAGGGAGGCGGCGCGTCGCGGCGCGGCGCTTGAGCGGCGGCGGTGGCGGAAGGACGAGAAGGAGCAGCTGGACGAGCTGGTGCCCAAAGCCACTGGCAGGTGTGCGCTCAGTCATGACTGCAGGTCCGATTGTCGGCAACATAGTGAAGAGGGATGCAGAGGAGCTGCATAGAGCGGTAACCCACGCCCAACTGAAGGTTTGCGCCGAACAGCTGGATTGCTCCACCCGAGCGCCTGCTATGGCTGGTCAGTGAAATGCTGTTGCTTCGGACGCTTTATGTATTGCACAACCGCTGTGTAACTGCCATGCCTGGAATCACCAGTGCGAGCGGTGCTCCGCAACTTCATCCAATGTAGAAGATGGTGCCCAGAAACCACCTTCGTGCGTTCAGGGAGGCAAAGGTGGAGGCGCGGGTGGCGCGGCGGCAGGACGCGCGCGCCCGTGAGGAGAGCCCTGAGATGGTGAAGCTCATCGGCGGCGGGGACGTAATGGGCGGTGACGACTCCTTCGCTGCCGCAAAAGCCAGGCACGCCCCTGTTGCGTTCGAGCTACAGGCAGGGTTTGAAGTCTGCAAGGGCTGGGGGTTCGGTCCGGGTCGGGACTGGTGAGGGCAGGGCGAGGACTGCTCATTGGCGGCAGCGACGTAAACGACTCTCTCGCCGCCGGGACAGCCAGGCACGCGTTGCTTGCAGCAGCTCCAGCTGCGGTCGCGCAGGCTTCATCCTCTCAATTGCCGTCTCGACCATGGCTATATCTCGCTGGCCCCCGATCATAAGCGTCCTAGACTGCTGGAGTGACCATGTCCCCGACCTGACATCGGCTTGTCAGATCGACGCTGGTCCTGGAGTCCACCAGAAACAGGGGGCCTGACTCGCACCGCAGGATGGACAGGCAGCAGCAGTGGAAGGACCGCAAGACGGGTGCCAGGAATGAGGTTGTGGCGGCGAAGGTTGCTGAGTTCAGCGCCAAGGAGGACGCGACCATGGCGCAGTTCCGGGCGATGCTGGGCGGCCAGGGCGGCCCGATCACGATCAAGCGGCGGGACTAGCCGCGCATACAGCTGCGCAGTGGGTGCACATGGCAAGCTTGCCAGCGCCTGTCAGGCAGGCATTGCGATTGTGCCTACCAGACCCCCTCTTGATGTAGGCACCGAGTGCGCCAGCATGATCAGGCTACATATGCCGTACACAGTTGGAACCCATTGCCCGGCCCGGCCGGGCTTCCCACTGCGAGACGGTGGCACGTGACATCCATGTGAAAGGTCGGGGCATACAACTGACTCATTCTCGCATGTTCCCGAAGGATTGCTCGGCATAGCAGGCTGACAACTTGGCTGCCCTTCATGTAAATTACAACATGTTGCGCGAAGGCGAGCAGCGTGACTTGTACAGATCACAGCCTTGTCAAATGTAGAGCCCCCCCTCCCCCGGGTCGGGCCTACCGGCAGCTCACCTTGCCTTCCACAGCTTGCGAGGCGTCTAGTCACCGCCAGCCCGCGGCGGGGCGTCGCCGCGGCTGCTCATGCGAGAGCGCGCCGCTGAGAGCACCGCGCGCTCCGCCGGCACCTCCTCACGGCGCACGAAGCCAGCGGCACGGCGTGCGAGCTCGTCCCCATGGGGCAAGCCGCTGCTGGGTGTCGTGGCCGTCCTCGTGACGGCGATCATACAGCGGCGGGTGACGGGGCCGCCTCGCGGCCGCTGCGCGGAGTCGGACGGCTATCCTGCCCTGCCTCTACCGCCTGGTACGGCCTCCCCGCCCTCATTGCAGACGCCAGAAGTCATATGCAGCATGAAGTGTCGATTGCGTGGGTTTGGGGGGCCTGCGTATACGCTTATGTATGGCGGTCAGCTGGGGTCTGCATACCACCCTACACATGGGACACTCTTCTGAGCATGCTGCAGACCCTGGCGATGAACCCGGCTGCGTGGCGCCGTCCATCGATGTCGCCCACCTGGGCAGCTTCGGTTGCGAGCTGTGGACGGACATGTGCATCGACCAGGTCCGCGCCGCAAACTGTTGCTGTGCGGTGCACCAAGAGCTCTCACGATGGTAGGCCCGCATCGTGGTGCCGAGCCACATGGTGCCTATGCGATCGCACCCTCGTCAGCCTCAGTACCCTGCTGCTGTGTTCAGCAGCCTTGTCTACAAGCCCAGGAAACCGTCGGTGGCTGCTGCTGTGCCAGAAGTGCTGCGCCACGTGCCCTCACCTGAAGACCCATGTGGCGGCGCCGATGGGTGAGGTTTTCAGGTACACTGCCGCAGGGCACGTTCATCAGCTGGGACCCGGCGCGCGAACCCGGATACCACAACATCTCGACGCACGAGTTCACTCTGGGTCCGGCCGCCAGGGCCGCCCTCCCAGGACACGACCCCAAGCTCGAGGTGCTCCATTCCGCCTAATGTCATCTGCTGCGCTGAACGAAGTCTTTTCTGCGAAAGAAATATTGCCAGGACGCTCAATAACAGTGTCAATACCTCTGAATATGCAGATAAAATAAATTTGTTTTGGGCAAAAGCATGCAAAACATTCGACCCTGAGGCGCAGATCCTTGACGAGCCCGGTTTTTGCTGCAGCAATGTCGGGCCTGCTCAAGCTGATGTGTGAAGGTCGCTTACATACGGCCACCGCAGCAGTCAGCAGAGATGCGGCCGCTGTCCCATGCGCCGCGCTGTTCTTGCGTGCATAATTCGATCCATTGTCACCCGCTTGCCGCCCCAGGGCGTCACAAGACCCTACGAGCAGCCCCGCATCCGGGTCGGCGGCCAGCTTCCGGGCGTCGAGCAGCCGGACGTGGACGCGCGTCGGCTCTCCGCCTGCACGCTACCCCTGGTCTGGTGGCCGCCAGGGTGAGCGCGCCAAACCCTGCTCCATCAGTGTCTCTGGCGAGCGCGGTGTCTATGTTGACAAACTGCCTAGGCTTCTCTCATGTTTCAATGGTGGGCGCAAGGTCACATAGCTATTGGTCAAAAAAGATCTACTGTATTATTTTTTTAAAATCTAAGTGCGTTATAACTTGATTTTCGTCATAAAACTCGCCTTTTACGTTATTACGCTGGTTGTGCTGAACGTACCCATACCTTTGTGTCTGTGAGTGGCGCTGCAGCCCAGCGGTGTCAAATGGTCACTGGGAGGGAACCGCATGTACCAGCAACAGTGTGGCGACACGCGCAGGGGCTGGGACGTCACGGACGTGTTCCTCGGCTCGTTGGCCGCGCTGCACGCCGCGGCTGCGGGCCCGGCGCCGCTCCTGCGCGACCGCCGCCTGAAGCTGGTGCCGGCCGTCGGCGGCTTCCGCCTGCCCTCACACTACCACTGGCTCCTGCTGCCCTTCTCCAAGCGCAAGGTGTGCCACATTGGAAGTTCCGAGCACTGTACTGGCCGAGGTTCTCTGCTGCCGCTTGCATAAGCATCATCGTGTAAACTTGTGTACTTGTGTGTGACGGTAGGTCGCTCGAAGCTCGCATTGTTCTGCAATGTCGCCGAAGTTGTCCGGAGTGGACTGGTGATCGTGATCGAGTGCGCCGCCGGTATGGGGTGATGCCGCAAATCTAGCGGCTGTCTGGTTTTATTCCGGCCAAGCCTCAAACACAAGTTTGCGTGGCAGGTGGAGGAGCTGCACGACTTCTCGGCACGGTTTTTCCGAGCCGACCCGCGGCGGCCCCGCTGCTTCCGCAGCGTTCTGCTGTGCGACCCGAGCCCCGCCCTGAACGTCACCACGGGTCGACTTCGACCCTTCGCTGCCGCACAGTGGGTGCGGCGCCTCGCAATGCATGTGCCCCAACTTTGACTTGGTGCGAAGTCATATGGCTTGCGTCGTGCCACTAATGGACGAGGGTGAGTTCGCCTCGAGCTGTGCAGGTGTTGAACTTCTACAGGACTACGCACCGGTCTGCCTTCAGCACCGCTCCGGCTGAGCTGCTGCACATCGTGATCGCGGCAACGAACATCGCCAACCTCGAGGCGGTTGTGGAGGTGCGCAGCCAGCGGGCTGGCTCGAGGTTGGGGGCAGGGTTGTAGGTTCAAAGTCTAGGCTGGTTGGGCCTAGCATCGGATCTCTCGAATTTCACACATCAAACATCACAAGACCCTGAGTGTGTTGACATAGCTGGTCCGTACAGCGTAAGGTTTTGATCACCTTGACAAGGCCGCTTGCATCGCACGCTGATCGCCTGAGCACCCAGCCGAAATCGCAGCGACTCAATTTGCAGTGCACAGACAGTGTATGCAGGGAACGGGCTGTCAGCAGTTCTGAGCTGCGTGCGCAGGAATGCGGCGACTGGCAGCCCAACATTGCAACAGGCTTCATCGGCACCCAGTGCGACGTCGCGGCGTTTGAGGACGACACATTCGTGGTCGACCTCGCGCTGCTGGCTTCCGCCCAGATGCTCGTGCGCTCGCTCATCCGTTTTCATGGTATCATGGCGGCACCGAGGCTGACCCCTAGTCACTGTCCTCCTTGGCTGCACGAGTGCCGTGCGCTCGCTCATCCGTTTCCATGGTACCGTGGCGGCACCGAGGCTGACCCCTATCTAACGTCCTCCCTGGCGGCATGAGCGTCGTGAGTCACGAAATTGCTCGATCATCATGTGCAGGTCGTGTGACAAGGTTGTATCGCATGCTGCTCGCAGGTGGGCACGCCGTCAGCGCCGCTGGTGTATGGCTTCTTCATGCCGCGGGGTTCGACCGTCTTCGAGCTACGTCCGGACACCCACTCAGGCATGCGATTCGTCACTGGCAGGCCGTCATCTCCCCAGATGCGCCACTATATCGAGTGAGCGTGTAAGGAGCCCGATCACGGCAGCTGGAGCATAGGGCCGACAGCCCGCGCGCGTAGCACGTAGCAGCGCGCGGGGCACGTGGCGGCTCACGGCGGCGTCAGCCTCGCCTGTGTTGCCCTGTCACCTTGCAGTCAGTCAGCCGACTGCTGCTCTAGAGGCACAGCAGCCAGCCGCAGGGATCAGCCCGGGCACACGTGCCGACAGCAGCGGGTTGATGCCCTTTCCCCATCGCCATGCGCAGCGCCGTCGCCCCGAAGCTCAATGATGGCTGCGCAGATGGGAGTCGTCTGCAGGGCGCGTTTGGACTGGAGGGCCGGGTATCCCTCTCCGTCGTGACCATGCCGGCGGCGACGTGGGAGCCGAGCCCTCGCGAGGAGGACGCGCGCGGTGAGGCCATGAGCCCGGCCCTGGAAACCTACTCTCAGAGTACATATTCATGTTTGGCGGCGACCCCGCCCCTGGCATGGCTGTTGATCACTGCTGTCGGGGCAACAACCCGTAGCCATGTCGCCTGCTGATGAGTGCTGTGCTGCCCTGGCAAGCTCGCACGTGCCAGGCAACTAGGACATTGGCTTGTGTGGCATCAACGTGTACAGCCACATGCTTGCAAAATGCTGCCAGTCAGCCGGGGTCGGCCGAAATTGTGTCCTCTCAGACAAGCTGTGGCGCGGCGCATGAATGCACATGGAGGTGGAGATGTCGTCGAGTGTTCGCAGCCTGTCGCTGACCCTCATGCGCTACTGGCGGGCGCAGACAGCGGTCTGGCGGGGAGCTGGCCTGACGCCATGGTCCTGACAGCGGCTTGGAGCAGGATCCAGGCCGCAGCGTCTGCTGTTTTTTCCGCTGCATAATGTCTCACGCTAGCTGAGGCATCCGCAGTGGTCAGTGTCCTTCGGCAGAGATGTGCACACAGCTGCGCTGCTCGGGGTGTGTGTCATGCACAGTTGTCCGCAGCACCCACGCGGTGCTTTACAAACTGTGTGAATACCACGACTCTGCTGCGCGCTGAATAGCTGCCCGACATCTGACTCGTCATTGGCAAAACCGCTGTCGACCATCGACGAGAACCCTCTTAGCAAAACCTATCATACGCTGCATTGCTCGAGCGACAGTTCGTGCGCAATAGCCGCGCAGCATCAAACATGGCAAGGCTCCTCTCTGTCGCCGCGATCGTGCTACTGCTGCTCGGCAGCAGCAGCCTGACTGTCGAGTGCAGGCATCTTAGGTTAGCGGGCGAGCGGGGCACCGGCGTGGCGTCCCGTCGACTCCTGGTCGGTAGGCTCCGATCCCCCCCGATTTGCTCGCTGTGGGGGTTGGGCAATTGCACGACGGGGGGGCGCCGAAAATCATCCGACGTCGCAGCTGCATCGATTGAACACCTATCGAACCAGCACGATGGACCGTCGATCGGCCAACACAGCCTGCCATCCTCAGTACCCAGTGATACGACTTTTCGTGCCCGAACCGTCTGCCTGGCATTGCAGACGCAGAGGCATCGGATGAGGCCGCTGCCACCGAAGGCGGCGAGGAGGCTGCTGAGGAGGAAACCGCCGAGGACGGGGCTGCAGACGCCGGCGATGGTGAAGCAGCAGAGGCGGAGCCAGACGCAGAGGGCGAGCAGCCTGCAGCTGAGGAGGAACCTGCCTCAGAGGAGGGCAGTAAGTCCTCCGGCGGTGCAGTGACGAAGAAGTCGGGGAGCAAGACAGTTGGCAGCAAGTCAGCCGCGAAGGCGGATGCTACCGACGAGGATAGCACAGATGCTGGCGAGGGCGAGGGCGGCTCCGCGGCCGAGGGCGAGGAGGCCAAGGGATCAGAGGCCGCGTCGGAGGACGATGAGAAGCCGAAGAAGAAGAGCGCCAAGGCGCTCGCCAAGGCGCTCGCCGCCCTCGCGAAGTCCGAGAAAGCTTCAGGCAAAGCTAGCAAAAGCGCCAATAGCGAGGGGAAATCGTCCAAGGGGTGCGTGATCGAGCGCGATGCCTCCCAGTTGCATTCGCTGCCGCTCCCCTGACCCCCCACGCGACGTCACAGTCGTTTGTGGCCGCCACCTCACAGCTGCAGCCTGTCTCAAGAGCGAAACGCCGTGTGATAACGCGCATTGCCTGCCCAATCAGAGTCTTCACGCTGCGTACATGCGTGCGCTCACTGGCTTATCCTGAGTATGCTGCAATTGCGCTTTTGCTGGTGTGAACGCAGCGCACTGTGTGCTGACTGCGAGAGTGGACTGGCTACAGGACGAAGAAGGTAAAGTCGCTGAAGAAGAAGTCGGCCGACAGCGAGGACGCTGCGTCGGAGGAGAAGCCGGCCGAGAAGAAGTCGTCCGATGAGAAGGTGTGTCTTTGCATGAATACGCATTGCATGGCGCAGCCTCTCCAATGCTGGGCTCTGCAACGTTACGTAGATGCCTGCGGGCTTGGTGTACACCTCTACACCTCGACGCGCTGGGTGGTCCACCGTGTCAATGTTCCGCAGCTCCCAACCTCACGCAGCCTGCCATGCAAAGGGCGCCACAATGGCTCGGCGGCGCTCATACCATCTGGTCCTGACCTGTGAATGCCTGCTCGCCGCTGCAGCCGAAGTCGAAGAAGAGCGAAGCCCCCAAGGACAACGGAGCTTCGAAGGAGGAGAAGAAGAAGGAGGTGACATTCGACGCCTGCCCTCGCAACCACAAAACCATGTGATGCACGCACCTGCATTCCGGCGTTGCACACTGTTGCCAAACATGTCCACCACGTGCAAACCCACTGGACAACCCGGCAGCGGGTGCCTCCGTCGGGCCAGTGTCAGCTCTTTGTTGTATAATAAAACCTGTGTGTCCTCTGAACACCACTTGCCCAGCATACACGTTTGCGATATGCTGGCATTGTGCACTCAGCCGTCAGCGCGGGACGTGCACATAGGGAGTCGCTTGGGTGTCATGAGTGAGCATGTTTGCGTGCTAACCCTACGTCTAACCCTAATACTAATCCTAATGCTAACCTGACAGGCGAAGAAGGACCCTGGCGCGGAGGTGTCGACCCCCTACCGCGACATGTTCATCCAGAAGATGGCCGCAAGGACCTACTCCGCCACGGTCGGCCCCGTCGGAGGGGTGAGCCACCTGTGCAGGTTGTGCCGGCATGGTTCCGTGTCCCTGTCGAGCACGTTCGCTGCGGATACGTGCATCGTCACCCCTGTTATGTCGAGAAGATGCGGTGGGTGAATCTCTTGCACCGGTGATAATGTTGGCCCCGGGCTGCAGGGCTCACCAGCCGGCCGTGACAGGAGCAGCAGCGGCGGCGGCAGCTTCCAGTCACAGTACAACACGTGGCTCCAGCGCTACATCACGGGCAACGATATCAGCGCCAGGTGACTGATACGTCCGCAGATCCATCTATCTGTCTCTACTATGGCCTGCCCCGAATTTGCTGAGTTCATGGTAATTCCTGCCTCAGGTCAGTACCTTTATCTACACTCATATATGTCGCGCTATCGCACGGTCACAAGTTTATATTGTTGGTTTGGAAGCTGCTCGGGTTGCCCACGAGCGGCGTAGTCAGAACTAGCCTCACGGGCACACTTTGCCGATGCCAAGTGCTAGTCCTCTGACGCCGCGCTGTGCTTTTTGCAGCATCGCATTGGTTCTGGCGGGCCTCATGGTCGGCCGTGCGGCGGTCTTCAGCCTGCAGAAGGGCAGCAACCGCCCCAACTCGCCCAGCGCAGCAAGCCGATACACAAAGTGAGCAACACTCCCTCTGCCACAAGATGCAGGGACTGCAGCTGGAAGCTCGTTTCTACACATTGATGCCCACTGCAATTGCACCTCATGCGTCAAGAAGTCCGCACTCAGGAGCAGCTATCGCTTGCAGAACAGCATGTGATCTCATGCGCATGGCAGTCATGGCAATACTTGCACTGCCTCTGTTGTCGTCGGAATCCAGACCTGCATAGAGTCCCATAGGCCGCTCTTCTGCGTCGTGCAGGCTGGCCGGCTCGCCGAGGGCATTGGCATGGCATCTGAAGTGAGGCGCGCATGCAGAGACGCGTGCGCCCTCAACTTGGCGTGATGCCGCTGCACAGCTGGTGGCACGAGCGCTGCACCGCTGCTTGCGACATGGTGCGGCGCCCAAAGAGGGCGTCCTACCCTGCCAGGACGTGGGTCAGCGCCTGGGCGCTGCAGGAGTTTTGTAAGTGGCACGGCCGATAGCACAGGATTCAGGGTTTCCTTTGTTCAGCATGTGCCACTTCAGCATGTGCCACAGCGGTTGCGGGCAGCAAAAGGCTGGCACCGGGATCGGACCGTCAAACCGCGCGTGCAGACATTCGCTTGATGTCATAATACCACTCGGATTCGTGATTATTATGCCTTACACACTTACAGGAAAGTACACTTACAGGAAGGTTCGTTGGGTTTTGCTCGCTCATAGAACCCAGAGTAGATGCTCATGGCGACGAGCGCTAGATCATGTCATGAACAAGCATTGTGAGTGGCTGGGCGTCATGCCATCACTGAAGCGTGACGCGTCCAGGCTCGAGCCGTGTGTGCCGCGGACTGTGTCGTGTAATTTTCAGAAGGTGCTCGACGCTGTTCCTGGACCCTCGCGCAAAACTGCCCAGCACCATACTCCAAAACCAGCATGCTGCCAGGCACTGTTACGATCGTTGTGTGATATCAGTGTCATTACCAGTTTCGTCTTGACTCTTGCAAGGCTGAGACTAGCACTGTATCCAGCTCTGCCTTCACTTGCTCAGAGACGGGCGCACCACTGTTTCAGCACCTGACAAATTGTCTCCCGCTGCAAATCCCGAATCGTACAGGTTCAATATCATCATGACAATTGCAGTCTCAGCACCGATTCCTGCAGTTTTGCACACGCAGCAGCAGGTTCAGATCACGACCCGCAAGTCATTTGCTGTTTTGTGCGCAGGGTACAACAGAAGCGCTGTCGACCAGCTGTATGCTTCAGTCAAGTTGCTCCGTCGTGTCTAGACTTGAGCACGCAGCAGGTCACGGCCCTGCCGATGTGTTGCGGTAGAAGGGCTGCAGGCGCTACTGCAGGCCAAAGTATGCCGGAATGGGCGACTGCACTGCTGCTTGTGGCATGACGGGCCCGGCACGGCAGAGCCCAGCACCGCAGCGCACGGCGGGACCAGCACAGCAGGGCCGAGCACAGCAGGGCCCGTCGTGCTACAAGCACTGCTGTAACCCAACCCGACTTTGGCCAGCACGAGCGCTTGCAGCCTTCACTGGTGCACGTCAAAGACGCTGCAGACGATCGCGGCGCAGTGGCATGGTCAGCTGTTCGCCTCCACATCGCTGAGCAGCGCGTTCGTCGCCGCGACGCTGCATGCAGACAGGAGGTGCCTGCAGGCAGCATGCACCAGTGACTGTGCGGCATGCGACTTGCGACACAAAAACATTCATGCTGCTTAGTGTGACGGACCAGTGCTCCTGCCATATGCTGCTGTTCGATGGCAAACTCCAATGCTCCGATCCTGACCGAGGACCCTGACACAGAGAGTCTCTGACCCTCACCCCGCCCCTGGCATTCAGCTACGAGTGCACTGCCCAGACCCAGGCTCACCAGCAACGGTCTGAGTAGAATTTGTTGACTGTGGCGCCCTGAGGACGTAAAACTGGTTCTCTCACGCATCCCCCTCCTTGCAGCCCCTGAAAATGATCGGTTCTGCCCTTGTTTGGGACTATCCTTTCAGAAAACGGAACTACATCCCCATTCAGTTCGGCAACCCTATCCCTAACCCTGCTCACCAGCCGGTGTGTACGAGCGGGACGCGGGGCGCGACCTCCTCCAACACGAACAGACAGCCGCCGAGCGCCGACGCCCACAGGTGCTCGCGGTGGCGCCGTCGCAGGGCGTCGCTCCGCCGCGCTCGCCGCAGGAACTGGGCCTGTGCGCTTGGTGATTGCCGGCTCAGGGCTCGGTATGATTGGGGTTATAGGCAAGCAGGCCGTCGCTGACTTGGCATTCACGCCGTAGCGTCAAGGTAAGCTCAGCATTGGAGAGGATAGGCAATTCCGAGGAAGCCTCACAACGGCGGCCAACGCGTGGGATCGGCAACCCGACACGACATCACGACGCGGCAGGCATGCGTCAGCGTCGGTGCATGCTTACGCGGGCATGTGCGGCGAGCACAAGGCACGGGATGCAGGCGCTGTGCGCGAAGTTCTGTATCATGCTTGGACGGGAAGTGCAAACATATGCCGCATAGCCAGGGGTCGGACAGGATGTGCATGCTCCAGATGGGGTTGAGGTTCGAGTCAGAGTTCGGTTTCAACATCTTTCGGCCCACCTCGACAGCTGCGCCGTTGCAGGCGGTGACGGCGAACGGCTGGAAGGGGGTCAGCGCGACGGCCGCGCAGGTCAGCGGCGCCGGCACCGGCGTCACCGCCCGCAGCAGAACCGCGCTGGACAGCGCGATCGCCCAGTAGTCCAGCTTCCTCCCGAAGTTCCGCCACCTGCGCAGCAGCGGATACCCGCATCGCACTTGTGCTCTCCTGCTGAGACCCGTGGTGTGCAAGTCTGCGCTCGGGCACTGCGAGCTCGCCGAGCCTAGCTGACGCCAAAATCCGACGCACCTGCGCGGCACAGTGCATGCGCATGCACGGGCACCAGGTGTTTTCTAGTATATTGGATAATTTCTGGTTTACACACTCTTTGGGTGCAGATCAACTCCAGCCAGCTGCGCACCACAAACGAATGGCCGCGCATCATCGCTGCTTGGCTAGAAGCAGGCTGCATAAGCATGCACATCTCGTCAGAGGTGTGCTATGCTTCTGGACACCGTCTGATCCTGAAAGCGGCGCAAGGCAATCACGCACACCTTCCGCTGGACGAGTGGTAGATGAGGGACCCCGCGCCGACGCCCACCAGCGACAACCCGTAGGCTCGCCCCTCTGCGGTCCGGCGACTCCTGTGCGTGTGCGCAAACTTCACAGCCTCCGACTGCGGTTGTGTCTTGAGGTGACCGCGTGGGTAGGGCACAGGTTAGTTTGCAGTCTGCTCACGCAGCACGCGTGCACCATTCCAGTTTGAGGCAAGCTGATCTCGGTCTGAGGGTCAAGCCGACCATGATCTGACATCGAGACTGGAGTAATATCGGCCAAGATGATTGATCCTCATACTTGCGGACTGTCGAGCACGGTGCCCCCGAATGGACAACATATGCAATTCAGGCTGCAATGCTTCAGAGCTGGGCACGCCTCAATACCCTCGCCAACTCAGCACACAGGACGGCTGACACAACGCGCCTGAGAGTGTGCAGGCCGATCATGGTGTAAGGGATGCTGGATATGATGTTCATTGTCCTCTCGAAGCTGTTGTAGTCGCACACCCCATGCCCCTGCACGCAACCAAGGGCACGGCATGGATGCTCTCATCAGATACTTCATTACCAGAAAAGGACGTCACCCGTGCTGACTGCGCGTCTCTATGCACGGCGTCGTGCCAACAGACAGCACCGATGGTGGCTTCCTTTGCAGGGCAAAACTTGATTGATGTGACGCCGGCCATTGTCCTTGCCATCACAGATGCTTGGGACGGCCTCGAACCATGCCTGCTGACGCTCTGAGATCAAGCACGCGCTGAAAGACAGTGTCTCAAACGCACGCCCTGCGCGGTGTGAGAGCGCACGTCGGGTCTGCAGCATGAGTACAGGCGCCGACCGGCCTCGGACGACAGGGTGAGGCCCTGCCGCGACAGCAGCGTGAGCCTGGCCCCCGCGTCGCCGGCGACGATGGCCTGCAGCCCGCTGCGCAGCGTCTCCGCCCGGCGCGAGACGCCAGGCGTCGGTTGCTGGGCCTTCTGTTCGGCTTCGGCTGCGGTGGGGGGCAGCAGCCTCATGTGCTGTGCCGTGTGATCGCGTGAGTCTCGCAGCGGCAAAAATGTTTGAATTAGACCTCCAGCTATCAAGAGGCTAACATGGCGCACCTTCCTATCCGGGCTTATGCGAAGTGGAAGCAAAGCTTTTGCGTGCTAGCATTGTGATTTTTTATGCTAGCAAGCTGCCTTGTGATAGGATCGGCACTCGCCAAGTCGCGTGGGGATCGCTGGCAGCACTGAGCCTGCCGGCCGTCAGCTTTCGACGAGACATGGCGAGTTTGTTGATCGCTGCGCGTTGCCCTTCGCTTCTAGCGGGCCGGCCATCATGCAGGCGGCCTCAGCATCGAGGCCAG
>JAABUX010006140.1_pt1 | contig 14440 bp, 18 predicted proteins | sample 5561851 | NCBI WGS metagenome assembly JAABUX01 (sample SAMN10711883, study PRJNA513361) | rock metagenome | isolation source: Antarctica rocks | place: Antarctica: Victoria Land, Richard Nunatak red sandstone | collected 2016-01-03 | reverse complement strand
CGTAGTCGGCCCCGGCCTCGCCGGCGGCGAACGCCAGTTCGCGGCTGCCGTGGCACGACACGCCGAGCTGCAGGTCGCCCAGCAGCGTTCGCGCCTGCGGCACCGGCATGTCGTCCTGGCCGACATGTGCGCCGTCGCAGCCAGTGGCGACCGCCAGGTCGGGCCGGTCGTTGAGCAGGAACGCGACCCCGCGCGACTGCGCCAGCGGCCGCAACAGGTCGACCGCGCGGCGAATTGCGTCGTCGTCGACATCCTTCAGCCGCAGCTGCAACGCGGCCACGTCGCCGACGTCGAGTGCGGCGGCCAGCGTGGCCGCAAACCCGGGCGGCAGCGCCGGCGGCGTGATTAGGTAAAGCCGGCAGCCTTCGGACATTGGCTCCCCTAACCCGCGCCGTCGCCGATGTCACCCGCGAGCCACGCCGCGAGGCGCCGCGCGGCGCCGGGTTCGGCTAGGTCGAGCGCCGGCGGCACGGCGTCGAGCAACGCGGCCCCGACCTCGCGCGCCACCGACGCGACGCCGCACCACGCCGGACAGGCCGCGTCGAGTGCCACCGCGCGACAGCCGCAGCGGAACGCGGCGAGCGCCGTCGCAGGGGCGTCAGCCACGTCGAGGATGTCGAACGCCACGAGGTCAGGGTGTTTCGCGCGCGCGTGCCGGACCAGCGCCGCCCACCACAGCGGCCCCGCAAATGCGGCGGCGCCGGCGGCCGAGAGCAACGTCACGCGCCGGCCAAGCGCGAGCACGATGGCGACATCCCGCCCGCCACGCACGATCACAGCGGGTGCGGTGCGGTTCACGCTTGACCGTGAACGCGGTAGCGGAGTGTAACGCAACGGTGATTCTGAGCGAGCGAGCGGGGCCGTGGATGGCAAGTGACCTTCCGGCCGACGGAACGGTGGTTTCCGGCGACGAGGCGGCGGATCGCGTCGAACAGGCGCTGTCGCGCATCGAAGCCGCCGGCGAGCGCTCGCGCGACGTCGAGCGGCGAGTGGCCGACCGGCTCGACACGCTGATCGCGCGGGTCGGCTCGGCGCTGGATCAGGGGGCGTCGCGTTGAGTCACATCACCGTCAAGATCAACGGCTATTCCTACACGCTCGGCTGCGAGGACGGGCAGGAGCAGCACCTGGTCGCGATGGCCGAGCAGGTCGAGGGCCGCATCGCCAGCATTCGGGCGCTCGGCGGCAATACGGGCGAAGCGCGGCTGCTGGTGCTGGCGACCCTGCTGATGGCCGACGAACTGCACGACACCAGGATCGAGCTGGATACGTTGCGTGCCGCTGCGGGGCAATCGCCGGAGTCCGCACCCGCACAGCCGGCGCGCAAGGACGTCGAGGCGAAGCGGCTGGGCCGGCTGGCGCTGCGGGCCGAGCAGATCGCGGCACAGGCGGAGACGGCGCAACCGGGCGGAGACTGACGGTCGAGACCGATGGTCAGCGGCGGTTCGCAACCGTCGCAGCAGCCGTCGCAGCAGGCGGCGCCGCAGCGCGCCGCAGCCGGTCGGCCCCCAGGAACAGCAGGATGGGCGCGGCGATAAAGATCGACGACGACGTGCCGACGACGATGCCGAACAGCATCACCCAGGCGAACCCCGACAGCGTCGAGCCGCCGAACAACGCCAGCGGCAGAGCGGCAAGGAACACCGTCATCGAGGTGCCGAGCGTACGGTTCAGCGTCTCGTTGATCGACAGGTCGATCAATTCGCGCAACGGCATCGCCTTGTACTTGCGCAGGTTCTCGCGCACCCGGTCGTACACGACCACCTTGTCGTTGGTCGAATAGCCGATGATGGTCAGGATCGCGCCGATCATCACCAGGTTGAACTCGAACTGCGTCACCACCAGGAATCCGACCGCCTTAGTCACGTCCAGGATCAGCGTCACCACCGCGCCGACCGCGAACTGCCACTCGAAGCGGAACCAGATGTAGACCAGGATCATCAGCAGCGAGATGCCGAGCGCCAGCAGGCCGTTGCGAAACAGCTCGGCCGACACCGACGCGCCGACCGCGTCCGTGCCGAGGATCTTCGTCCCCGGCTGCGCCTGTTCCAGTCCCGCGCGCACCCGGGCCACCATCGCCTGCGTCGCCTGCTCGGTCGGCTGGCCCTCGAGCTGGATGCGGACCTGGCTCGCGTCGCCGAATCGCTGGATGCCGGGGCCGACCACGTTCTGCGCCGCCAGGCCCGCCCGCAGCTTGCCGAAATCGGCCGGCCCGGGGGTGCGCGCCTCCATCACGATGCCGCCCTTGAAGTCGATGCCGAGGTTGAGGCCGGGATAGAGGAACAGGCCGATCGACAGGGTCGACAGCACGGCCGACGTCAGCAGCCCGATGAACCGCCCGCGCATGAAGTGGATGGTCGTGTTGTCGCGCGCCAGTCGCAGCGCCGGGCGGAGCCAGTTCGGGGTCGTCGAGACGCGGGCCATGGGTCGAAAAATCCTAGACCGGCAGCAGCGATGGGCGGGTGATCGCGTACCATCGCACCATCAGCAGCCGCGCCAACAGGGTGGCGGTGAACAGGGTCGTCACGATCCCGACGGTAATGGTGACCGCGAACCCGCGCACCGGGCCGTTGCCGAACACGAACAGCATGACGTGAGCCAGGAACGCAGTCGCGTTGCTGTCGATGATCGTCGTGTAGGCGCGGCGGAACCCGACCTCCATCGCGTTCAGCGGCGTGCGGCCGTTGCGCGACTCCTCGCGGATGCGCTCGTTGATCAGGATGTTGGCGTCGACCGCCATGCCGAGCGTGAGCAGGATGCCGGCCATCCCCGGGAGCGTCAGCGTGGCGCCGATCAGCGACAGCACCGCCAGCATCAGGATCAGGTTCACGATCAGCGCCACGTTCGCGAACCAGCCGAACAGCCCGTAGAACACGCCCATGAAGCCGACCACGAGCAGGAAGCCGACGGCTAGCGAGATGCCGCCGGCGCGGATGCTGTCGGCGCCGAGTTCCGGCCCGACGCTGCGCTCCTCGACCACCACGAGTGGGGCCGGCAGGGCGCCGGCGCGCAGCAGGATCGCCAGGTTGGTGGCACTTTTGACGTCGAACCGGCCGCTGATCTGGCCGCGCCCGCCGGTGATCGGCTCGTTGATCCGGGGCGCGCTGATGACGCTGTTATCGAGCACGATTGCGAACGGCTTGCCGACGTTGGCGCTGCTGACGTCGGCGAACCGCCGCGTGCCGAGGCTGTCGAAGGTGAAGTTCACCACCCACTCGCCGGTCTGCGAGTTCTGGCCCGGCTGCGCGTCGGTGAGATCGGCGCCGTCGACCTCGACCCGGCGGCGCACCGCGATCTTGGTGCCCGGCGCGTCCTCCATCGGCAGCACGTCGACGCCGGGCGGTGGCGGGCTGCGCGGGTCGACGGTTGGGTCGACTAGCCGGAACGTCATGCGCGCCGTCTTACCAAGCAGCTCTTTCACCCGCTCCGGGTCCTCGACGCCGGGCAGTTGGACCACGATCCGGTCGGTGCCCTGCCGTGCGATGATCGGGTCGGCGACACCGCTGGCGTCGATCCGGCGACGCACGATCTCGATCGACTGCTCGACCGCCGACGTGCCGCGCTCGGCGATCGCCTGCGCCGACAGGGTGACCGCGATGCCGTCCGGACCCGCGGCTACGTCGATGTCGGACCGGCTCGACAGGCCGGCCCCCGAACTGGTGGCGAGCTCCCGCAACGCCGCCTCCGCCGCGCCCTGCTTCGCGGGGTCGGACACTTTGACCAGCAGCCGGTTCGTCGCCGCGTCCTCGGTGATCATGTATGGGCGGGCCCCAGCCCGTTCCAACGCCCGCCGCGCACCGTCCTGCAAGCCGTCGAGCCGCTCCTTGACCACCGCGCGTAGGTCGAGCTCGAGCAACAGATAGCTGCCGCCGCGCAGGTCGAGGCCGAGATTGATCTTCGGCAGCCCGGTGAACGGCAGCGGCACCACGCTGGGCAGGGCGAGCAACAGGCCGAGCGCGCAGACGATCAAGACGAACAAGGTTTTGGCGCGGCCGAAATACATCATGGGCGGTCGACACGGGCTCCGATGCGCGGGATGGGAGGGCGGCGACGGCCGCGCTGGCGGCGGACAATGGCGAGACCAGGCGCAAGACGCAACCACGCCCCGCGACGCGGCCGGCGGTCCATGCTAGCCGGACGCATGGCGATCGGCGAGCTGAACGTGGGCGTTGCGGGATGCGGTCATTTCGGCCGCTTTCATGCGCTGAAAGTCGTCAACGCCGCCAGGATGCGGCTGGTCGGCGTCAGCGACCTCGATCCCGGCCGCGCCGAGGCGCTCGCCCGGGAAACCCGGACGGTCGCGTTGGACTGGCGCGAGTTGCTAGCTCGGGCCGACGCCGTCGTGATCGCCGCCCCGGCCGAGGCGCACCACCGGCTTGCCGCCGAGGCGTTGCGGGCCGGCCTCCACGTCCTGGTGGAGAAGCCGATCGCGGCGACGCTGGCCGAGGCCGACTCGCTGGCGGCGCTCGCGGCGGCGGCGGGGCGGGTGCTGCAGGTCGGACACCTGCTTCGGTATTCGGCCGAGCACCAGGCGATCACCAGCCGGATGCGCCGGCCGTTGTACCTGGAATGCGTGCGGATCGCCCCGTTCAAGCCGCGCGGCACCGACGTGTCGGTGATCCTCGACCTGATGATCCACGACCTGGACCTGGTGCTGGCGCTGGTCAACAGCCCGATCGCCCACGTCGACGCGATCGGCGCCCCGGTGGCGAGCGTCCACGAGGACATCGCCAACGCCCGGGTGCGGTTCGAGAACGGCGCGGTCGCGACCATCACCGCGAGCAGGATTTCATTGAAAACCGAGCGCAAGATGCGTTTGTTCAGCCAGGAAGGTTACATGTCGGTCGACTTCGCGAACCGAAAACTGATGATGATCGGGCGCGAGCGTGGCATCCCGCTACCCGGCACCGGCGGCGGCCGGCTGGAGGAAATCGGCTGGCGCGAGCACGACGCCATGGAGGCCGAGCACGCCGCGTTCGCGGCCAGCGTGCTCGACGGCGCGCCGGTGGTGGTCGACGCGCAGGCCGGGCGGCGAGCGCTCGCGGCGGCGTTGGCGGTGGCCGACGCCATGGCGCTGTCGCGGGCGGTGGCCGAGGCATCCGGGCTGATCCTGCAATAAGAAATCAACCGCATGGCGAGTGGCAACTTTCCGTTGTGACATAAGAAGAAACTGTCTTCCCCAGTCACGATCGTGCAATCTCCAATGATGGACGACGAAACCAGCTTCCTTTCGCTCGATGCACAATTGTGCTTCGCCCTTTATTCGACCCTGCACGCCATCGGCCGGGCTTATGGTCCGTTGCTGGAGCCGCTCGGCGTGACCTATCCGCAGTACCTCGTCATGCTGGTCCTGTGGGAGCAGGACGACGTTGCGGTCCGCACCCTGGGCGGTCGCATGCACCTGGATTCCGGCACGCTGACCCCGTTGCTCAAGCGCATGGAGGTGGCGGGCCTGGTCGCGCGCACCCGCGGCACCGACGACCAGCGGGTGGTGCGGATCACCCTCACGCCGATCGGCCGGGCGATGCGGGAGCAGGCGCGGCACATCCCGAACCGGGTGAGCTGTGCGATGGGACGCGATCTGCCGGACATCGCGCTGCTGCGCGACGACGTGCTCCGCCTGCGCGAGACGTTGCGGGCCAACGCCCACTAGTCGCGGAGCACGTCCAGCACCGCTTGCGCGGCGGCGTCGGACGGAGTGCCTCGCGGTGGTCGCAGGCTCTCGACGACCTCGCGAAAGCCGTCTCGCTGGGCGCTGGCGACGGAGGTGTCGCGCATCAGCTCGATCACCGTCCCGGCCAGCAGGTCGGCGCGGCAGCGTTCCTGCAGCAGCTCCGGCACCAGTTCGCGCCCGGCCAGCAGGTTGACCATCGCCACGTACGGCACCTTGATCAACCGGCGCGCCAGCGACGCCGACAGCGGGTTGACGCGGTAGGTGACCGCCATCGGCACACCCGCCAGCGCCAGTTCGAGCGTCGAGGTTCCGGACTTGGTCAACGCGGCGGACGCGGCGGCGTAGGCGTCGTGCTTGTCGCCGAGCTCGGTCACTAGGATCGGTCGCACCGGCCACCGCGCCACCGCCGCCCGCACCGTCTCGGCCACCGCCGCGGCGGCCGGTAACACGGCCACCAAGCCGGGCAGCTCCCGCGCGAGGATGGTCAGCGTCTCGCCGAACACCGGCAACAGGCGCGGCACCTCGCTGCGGCGGCTGCCGGGCATCAGCACCAGCACCGGCTGCTCGGGCGCCAAGCCATGTCGCGCCCGGAACCCGGCGGCGTCACCCAGGCCAGCGCCGCTTTCCAGCACCGGATGGCCGACGAACTCGCTGTCCAGGCCGTGCTTGGCGAACCACGCCGGCTCGAACGGCAGCAGGCACAGCAGCCGCTCCCACTTGTCGAAGAAGTGGCGCACCCGCCATTGCCGCCACGCCCAGACCTGCGGCGCCACGTAGTGCACACGCGGGATCGAACCGACGCCGATCGCCCTTAGCACCCGGACGTTGAAGCCCGGACTGTCGATGCAGACCAGCACGCCCGGCTGTCGCGCGCGTATGTCGGCGATCACCGCGTGCAGCAGGCGGCGCAGGCGTCGCACCCGCGGCAGCACTTCCAGCAAACCCATCACCGCCAGCTCCTCCATCGGGAACAGCGGCGTCATCCCCTGCGCGACCATGCGCGCGCCACCGACGCCCGCGAACTCCAGCTCCGGCCGCAACGCCCGCAACGCCGCCATCAACCGCCCGCCGAGCACGTCGCCGCTGTGCTCGCCGGCGATCAGGTAGACCGTGGTCAAGCGAACGTCGCGACCGGGCAGGGTGGGGGCGCGGCCGGCCACGCGCGGTGGTTCAGCACCGCCCCGTGTTCGCGGACGGCGGCGATCGCGGCCGGGTCCAGGTCCGCAAAGACCCAGCCCGGCTGATCCACCACTCCCTCGGCGACCACGCCATCGTCGCGGAAGCCGTGGTCGACCGGTCCGTAGATGGCGGCGACCCCGTGATTGTTGTCGAGCGATGCGCTCCACGGTGCGGCGCCGACCGTGGGTGCGACCGCGACGAAGCACTGGTTCTCCATCGCACGCGCCCGCGCCGCGATCCTGATGCGCAGATCGCCGTGCCGCGTGTCGGTGCAAGACGGCATCAGCACCAGCCACGCCCCGGCCTCGACCTGTACCCGCACCAGGTTTGGAAACTCGCCGTCGAAGCAGATCGCGACGCCGACGCGGCCCCACGGGGTCTCGAACACGGCGGGCGCGCGGCCGGCGGAGACGCCCCACTGCTCCGCCTCGAAGCGGGTCATCGCGTGCTTGTCCTGCGACGCCACGCGGCCGTCGGGGGTGACCAGGTGCGCGCGGTTGACGACTTTTCCGTCTTCAGCCCACGGCATCGTGCCAGGGATCAACCAGATTCCGTGCCGCCGCGCCGCATCCTGGGCGACCTGCAACAGGACAGGGCTGAGCTCTGTCGCGCGGGCCAGTTCGGCCGTGACGTCCGGCATCTCGCCCGCCGCGACCTCCATCGCCGCATACTCGGGCAGCAGCAACAACTCGGCCCCGCGCGCCTCCGCGATCGCCCGGTCAAGCCGTTGAGCCCAGCCCGCGACCCCGGCCGGGCGGCCAACGCGCCACGCGCAGGTGGCCAGCTTCAAAGCCGCTTCGCCCAGACGTCCAGCGCGTTGTCGACGCGGTCTTCGGTGTCGACCTGCTTCCACCGCATCCGCACCACCACTTCCGGCAGCGGGACGAAACCCCGATGGCGCCAGAACTCGTCCAGCGGGCGCGCGTCGGCGGGGCGCAGCGGGTGGTCCGGCGGGCGGCGCACGGCGCAGAACGCGGCGATGGTGACGCCCGCGAGTGCCCGGGCCTGCGCCTCGCGCCGCTCGAAAAAGGCAACGCCGATGCCCTGGCCCCGGTAGGCCGGCCGCAGCAGGCTTTCGGAAAAGTAGCAGAAATGTGCGGGGTTCAGGCCGGCGGCGGCGAACGGTGCCGTCATGTACTCGGACTCGTCGGCCAGCGGCAGGCAGGTCGAGCAGCCGACCACGTCGTCGCCGTCGAACGCCGCCACCAGCGCCGCCCCCGCGCTAGTTGCGATCGGTCCGGTGTCGACCCGCTCGGCGTTGAGGTTGCCGTCGTACAGGTATGGCCAGTCGCGAAAGACCTCGACCCGCAGCCTTGCCAGCGCCGGCAGGTGGGGGTGCAGCGCGGCACCCACGAACGTTTCCAGGCGGATCGGCATGGCGGTGGCTTGCCCCAGCGCACCCCGCATTGCAACGTGCGCCGCTCATCAGAGGAGACGGCCATGACGCGCGTCATATTCACCGGCGGCAGCGGCAAGGCCGGCAAGCACGTCGTGCAGTACCTGGTGGAGCACGGCTGCGAAGTGCTGAACCTCGACACCAAGCCGCTCGACAACCCGAAGGTTCGCACGCTGATCACCGACATCACCGACAGCGGCCAAGTGTTCGACGCGCTGAGTTCGACGATGGAGCTGCACGAGTTCGCGCCCGACCTGCGCGCGCCCAAGGTCGACGCGGTGGTCCACTTCGCCGCCATCCCGCGCATCATGATCGTGCCGGACAACGAGGTGTTCCGGATCAACACGATGGGCACCTACAACGTGGTTGAGGCGGCGTGTAAGCTGGGCATCAAGAAGGTGGTCGTCGCGTCGTCCGAGACGACGTATGGCGTGGTGTTCGCCGCGACCCCGCGCGAGCCGGAGTATTTTCCGCTCGACGAGGAGTATCCGGTGGCGCCGATGGACAGCTACGCGCTGTCGAAGGTCTGCAACGAGCGGACCGCGCTGGCCTTCGCGCAACGGTATCAACAAGACGTCTACGCGATCCGCATCGGCAACGTCGTCGAGCCGCACGAATACGCCGACTTCCCACGATACTTCGCCGACCCCGGGTTCAAGAAGAAGATCGCCTGGAGCTACATCGATGCCCGCGACCTGGGGCAGCTGACGTTGAAGGCGATCCAGACCGACGGGCTCGGCTTCCAGATCTTCAACGCCGCCCAGGATGACACCGCGTCCGACCTGCCGACCGCCGAGCTGGTGCGCCGGTTCTACCCGAACGTGCCGGTGCGCGGCGAGCTGGGCGAGTTCGAGACGCTGTTAAGCAACCGCAAGGCGAAGCGGGTCCTAGGCTTCGCGCCGGAGCACAGCTGGCGGCGCTACGTGACCGAATAGGCTGAAACGCAGGGTCGCGCGTAGTCCCGGCGCGCCCCGTTCGAGCGTCAGCGCCGCGCCGTGCAGCTCTGCCACCGCCGCCACCAAGCTCAGGCCCAGGCCGTTGCCGGGCGTGGTGCGGCTGAGTTCGCCCCGGTAGAAGCGATGGGTCAGATGCGCCAGATCCGCGGCGCCCACGCCGGGTCCGTCATCGTCGACGGTCAGCGTGCCACCTGCCCCGTCGCGAACCAGGCGTACGCCGATCCGGGTTCCGGCCGGCGTGTGCCGCAACGCGTTCTCGACCAGATTCGACAGCGCCTGGGTCAGCAACTCCTGGTCGCCGTGGACGACGACGTCCGGCGCGATGTCGGCGACGAGATGGTGGCCGGCGTCCTCTGCGTCCGGCCGGTAGGCGTCAGTCACGGAGTCCACGGCGGCGCTGAGATCGACCGCGCCGAAGCCGGCGTATCGCGAGGCACCCTCGACCTGCGCGATCCGCAGCAGGGCGGCGAACGTTTCCAGCAGCGCCTCGGCCTCGCGCATCCCGCCCTCGACTGCCGCCTCGTACTCGGCGACCGAGCGCGCGTGCCCCCGCGCATCTTCCAGGCGCTGATACAGGCGCGTCAACGGCGTGCGGAGGTCGTGCGCCACGTCCGCGCTGACCTGCCGCAGGCTGTCCATCAGCGCGCCGATGCGGTCCAGCATACGGTTCAGCGCGCCGGCCAGCCGGTCCAGGTCGTCGCCGGTGCCCCGTAACGGCACCCGGCGCGCGAGGTCGCCGCCAATGATCGCCTCGGCGGTACGGGTGATCGCGTCGACCCGGGCTAGGAACGCCCGGCTCAGCAGCGCTCCGCCACCGATGCCGAGCAGCGCCACCAAACCGACCGTCCACACGAACGCGGTGGCGATCGAGTCCTCGACTTCGGCGATCCGGCCCAGATCGTCGCCGACCGCCAGCTTCACCCCGCCGTCCAGGTCGGTGATCAACGCGCGGACCCGCTCCGGCCGGCCAGCGTCTTCGGTTGCGTCCGGCACCTCGATGGTCGTCCAGCCGGGCCTCGGCGACGGCCCGATCGCCGGCATTTCGCCCGCCAGCCGTGCTCCGCGCTCGTCCTGTACCAAATAGTCGAGCGCGCTGGCGCCGCGGCCGCGGGTCCGCACGACGGCGAGCAGCCGATCGAGGCCGCCGACGCGGAACTCGTCCTGCAGGAACGCCGCCTCGATGCCGATGTGGGCGGCCATCTGCTGCCGCAACGCCGAGCGCGCGGCCAGGAACACGGCACCCCCCAGCACCATTGCCGAGACCGCGAACACGACGACGTACAGCGTCGCGAACCGGAAACTGGCGGTGCGGAGCAGCCTCGGCAGCGGCAACCTAGCCGCCGGGCGCGCGCAGGACGTAGCCCGACCCCCGGATCGTGTGGATCAACTCGGGGTCGCTGCCGCCGCGTCCGAGCTTGCTCCGCAACCGGCTGATGTGGGTCTCGACGATGTTGGTCCGGGGGTCGAAGTGGAAGTCCCACACCCCTTCGAGCAGCATCGTCCGCGTCACCACCCGGTCGGCGTTGCGGAGCAGGAATTCCAGTAGCCGGAACTCGCGTGGCTGCAACTCCACGCGCTCGCCGCCGCGCGTCACCGACCGTTTCAACAGGTCGACTTCCAGGTCGGCGATGGTGAGCCGGATCGGCGCGTCGGCCAGCGGCGGCCGGCGGGTCAGCGCTTGCAGGCGGGCGATCAGCTCGGCGAACGCGAACGGTTTCACCAGGTAGTCGTCGCCGCCCGCCTCCAACCCGCGCACCCGGTCGCCGACGCCGCCGAGCGCCGTCAGGAACAGCACCGGCGCCTTGATGCCGGTCTCGCGCATGGCGCGTACGAGGCCGAGCCCGTCGAGGCCCGGCAACATGCGGTCCACCACCAGCACGTCGTGGCCGCCGCCGGTGGCCAGGAACAACCCGTCCTGGCCGGTCGCCGCCAGATCGACCACATGGCCGTGCTCGCGCAGGCCGCGGGCGACGTAGTCGGCGGTCTCCCGGTCATCCTCGATCACCAGAATCTTCATACCGCCCCCCGTCGCCCGCCTCGCCTCAGCCGCTGCTCGCCTCAGTCCTGCCCGTCTTCGCCTTGCTCGCCGCCCTGCTCGGCACCGGCTTGGTTTGCGACCACTTGACCGGTCTGCGCGTCGACCGAGATGGTCTGCGCCCCACCCGGGCCGTTGGTCTGGACGACGATGCGGGTCTGGCCGCCGTCGGTGCTGACGCCGGCGTCGTACGCGTGGCCACCGGTCTTCTGTTCTGCGGTGGTGATCGCCTGGGCCAGCGACACCTTGGCGTTTGTCAGCGCGGTGGTCTCGCGGTCCTCGACCTGGTTCGCGGCAAACGCGGTTCCGGCCAGGGTGCCGGTCGCAATGATCGCGGCCAGGGCGAGCGAAGTCATGGTCTTGGCGTTCATGATCTAATCCTCTGTCTCAAGCGGTGGCGTGCTGCCGTCCGCTGAAGTCAAGCTACGTCGCGGGCGATTGGGCGGCCCTCGACCGGGCCATACCGTTTACCAACCTCACGCGCCGGCACTGGCGTGGTCCATCGCCGCGAGCAGCTCGGCCAGTGCCTGCTTGCAGGTGGCGGCGTCCGGGCTGCCGGCGCGCAACGCCGACAGCGTGCGGTCGATCGCCCGATCCACCACATGCCATTGCGCCGCCGCGCGCGGCTTCAACGACGGCTCCGCGTCGTCCCAGGACGTCTCCAGGTCCTTGATCCGCGCCTTGGCCGCCGGCAGGTCGCCCTTGTCCACGATCGCCGCCGTGTCGACGACGATCGTGCGAAACGGCGAGAGGTCGCCGAGGCGCGACGTCGCGGCTTCGGCCGACGCGATCGTCACGCGTGACAGTGGGGCGATGCCGGCCACCAGCGGGGCCAACCCCAGCGCCGCGACCAGGGCGAGTGTCGTGCGGGTGTTCAGCTTGCTCATCACATGGCTCCTTGTTCCAATGTCAGACCGGCTATCAGACCGGCTATCAGACCGGCGCGGCATGTTGCCCGACCGGCTGCTTCGACCCGACGCTCAGCCGCGCGACGAGCGCGATGATCACCGCCAAGAAGATGACGCTGGTGACGATGGTGCCGAGCCCCAAGCCGCCGTAGGTGCGCGACTGTGACAACAGGTCGCCCAGCGAGGCACCCAGCGGCCGCGTTAGGATGTAGGCCAGCCAGAACGTCAGCACCGGATTAGCGCCGAGGCGATAGGCGCCATAGACGGCCGCGATCAGCGCGCAGAAGGCGACGACGCCGACGTTGAAACCCAATCCCAGCGCCTCCGTCGCGAGGTCGCCCGCCGCCGTCCCGAGCGCGAAGGTGAACAGGATCGCCGTCCAGTAGAACAGCTCGCGGCGTCGCGTCACGATGGTGTGGATCGACAGGGTCCGCTCGCTTGCGTACCAGATCGCGAACGTCGCGGCCAGCACCACGGCGAACACCGCCGTGCTGGTATACAGGCTGATCTCGAGCCGATCGGTGAGGGCGTCGGTGATCTGGGTGCCCACCACGCTCACCAGCACCACGGTGAGCCAGTAGATGCTCGGCACATACCGCTGCGACCGCAACTGCACGACCAAGGCCGCGATCAGCAGCGCCGCCATGATCGCCCCGGTCACAGCGGTGCCGAGCCCGACGTGGACCGCCAGGTAGTCGGCGCCGGTCTCGCCCACCGTCGTGGACATGATCTTGATGACCCAGAAGGCCAGCGTGATCTCCGGCACCTTGTTCAGCATCTGCTTGACGGCGGTATTCTGCATTGTCTTTGGAGCTCCGGTTGGTCGGTTGCGGCATGGCCCGGCCGGCGCGCCCGCGTGACGGACAAGCGACGATCTTGCCAGTCCGACAATCGGCGGTCACGGATTGAACCAAGCTGGCCCGGCGATTGGGATTCCCCAATGTCGCGACCGCGACCGGCGCCGGTCGTGGTGCACCCGGCGGCGGCTGGCTACGTCAGAACTTGCAGACCTGTCGATACCGCGTCCGCTCTTGCGGGCCGGTGACGGTGTCGCACCAACTTGGCCGCGGCTTGGCGGCAACCGGGATTGCGACCGCAATCGGGGCAGGCGCGACGGCGGCGATCGCCACCGGCGGGGGCGCGTCGCCGACCTGGCGGGGCAAGGGAGCGTTGGCGGCGGTCGGCGCGGCGTTCGGGCGCCGTTGCGGACAGGTGTAACCGACCGCCTCGAACGCCGCGTGGTTGTCGTCGTCCTGGCACATGCGGGCGACCGCCACGTCGTCGTGGCCCAGCGCGTGCCAGGCGGCGGCGTCACTGCGGCGCTGGCAGCCCGCGTCGCTGCGGCCGAACGTGAAGCTGAGGCCGATCGGGCCGCCCGCGCCACTGCCGCCGACGCCGACCAGGCACGGGTTGGCGCCGGCGAAGTAGCTGCCCTGCACCGACGGCGTCGTCCACTCGTGCCCGCTGTAGCGCACCTCGGTCAGGTTGCGGCCGACCGAGCCGCCGGAGCTGCCTTGGCTGTTCGCGCCGGTCCCCGAACTCGAACCCGGGCCGGTGTTGGCGTTCACGACCACCGAGGTGGTGGCGTTCGACGTCCCCGTGATCGGGTCGGCGGTCTGCGCGGACGCTCCGCCAGCCGCCGCGATCAAGGCGAGGATCAAGCCCGTGAAAAGCCTGGAGCGCATGCCGGTTGCTCGGGAGAGAGGTGCGGAGCGGCGCCGTCAGACGCCGCCCCACGCGCAGCGGGTCGCTGTCGCGGCCTCAGTAGGCGTTCTCGAAGTTAAGAAACCCTACACCGGCGACCATTTTGGAGCTGTTGTTGGCGAAGTTGGTCTTGGTCGTCGTGGTCGTGCTGGTGAACGCGCTGCTGCCGTTGCTCTGGCCGAACGTCTGGTTGCTCGCGTTGAAGCTAGCGCCGTTCGACGCCTCGCCCGACGAAAACGCGGTGTGCGCGCTGGTGGTGCTGACACCGAACGGGGTGATGGACACGCCCGAGTTGGCCGCGCCGAACGAGCTGAAATGCACGCTTGAGCCGCCGGCGGCGCCGAGTGTCGCGTTGCTGCCGCTGGCGCTCGAGCCGGTCGAGTTGCCGTCGCCGGTGGTCTTGTTGGCGCTGTTGAACGCCGCGCCCTGGTTGCTCGACGCCTGGACGGCGACGAAGCCGGCCTGGACGGTGGCCGCGTTGGCCACCGGCAGCACGGCGAACAGGCAGAGCGAGGAGACGAGGAATGCGCGCACGTGATATACCCCTGATCGAAAGCGGCACTTATTGATGCCGTGAAATGAGTATTAA
>JAABUX010006137.1_pt1 | contig 14450 bp, 16 predicted proteins | sample 5561851 | NCBI WGS metagenome assembly JAABUX01 (sample SAMN10711883, study PRJNA513361) | rock metagenome | isolation source: Antarctica rocks | place: Antarctica: Victoria Land, Richard Nunatak red sandstone | collected 2016-01-03 | reverse complement strand
CCGCCGGCCCGGTCATGGTCCTGCACCAGCATCGGATCAGCTCCCCATCGCGGAGGTGGCGGCTTCGCGGGCGGCGCGGGCGCGGCGGGCCTGCTCCTTGGCGCCGGGGTGCAGCTTGGGCATGCCTTTCCAGCCATAGCCAGTCACGTCCCCGGTCCCCACGCCCTCGAAGAACGACACCATGCGGCCGAACCGTGCGGCGCCGCGGGTCTGCGCCGCCACGATCCCCGCCAGCGACCCGGCGCCGGCCGCGCCGAACAGCGGGCGCGCCGACACCATGTTGGTGAAGTACAGCGCCGGGATGCCCAACTCCTTGGCCTTCTGCACCAGCGGCGTGGTGCCGACCGCGAGATCCGGCCGCACGTCCAGCATCGCCGCAACGTCCTGCTCCAGCGAGGCGCGGTACTGCACGTGCGCGCCGCGCGACTCCAGCCAGTCGCGGTCGGCGTCGCTCCACTCGGTGCGCGGGCAGGCGGTGCCGACGTACGGCACCTCGGCGCCCGCCTCCATCAGCAGGCGCGCGACCAGCAGTTCGGAGCCCTCGTAGCCCGAGACGGTCACGCGCGCCTTGATCGGGTTGGCGTCCAGTGCCGCCCGGATGGCGCCGATTGCGCGCGCCTTGGCGGCGTCGACCAGGCTGGCCGGGACGTTCGCCGCCGCCCCGATCGCGTCCAGCCAGGCCGACGTGCCCTCGACGCCGACCGGGCCGGAACCAACCACCTTGCGTCCGGCGGCGCGGAATTCGCGCACGGTCGCGGTGTAGAACGGATGGATCGCGCCCACGACGGCGCAGTCCAGCGCGGCGTAGAGGTCCCGCCACTCGCGCGACGGCACTTGCGGCGCCACCGCCAGGCCCATCGGCGCCAGCAACGCGCCGATGCCGGGCGGGTCGGCCGGGAACAGCTCGCCGATCAGGCTGACGGTCGGCAGGGTTTGCGGCGTGTGGCGGGGGCGCTGCACCGGACCCTGCTCGGCTTCGAGGCGGGCGTATTTCAGCATCGCGCCGGACAGCACGTCCTTGGCTTCGGCGTGGGTCGGCACGCCGAAGCCGGGCACGTCGATGCCGATGATGCGCACGCCGTCGATCTCGCGCGGGAGCAGGTCGAGCGGCACGCCGGACGCGGTCGGCACGCACAGGTTGATGACGACCACGGCGTCGTACAGCTCGGGCTTGGCGGTCTCGAACACGGCGTTGCGGATGTCCTCGAACAGTTGGCCGCGCACGAGGGACTCGGAGTTGAACGGCACGTAGCCGACCGTCCGCCGCGCGCCGTAGAAGTGCGAGGTGAAGGTCAGCCCGTACACGCAGCAGGCCGACCCCGACAGGATGGTCGCCGTGCGCCGCATCCGCAGCCCGACCCGCAGCGCGCCGAACGCCGGGCACATGGATTGCGGCTGGTCATGCGGCCCCTTCGGATAGTCGGCCGCCAGCCGGTCGAGCGACGCGCTTTTGCCGGCGGCGCGGGCGGCCTCCTGCAGGGTGGATTGCCCGCCGTGGCAGCCGGCCTCAGCCTGGGGAACGATGCTGCCGTCCATGCCCTAGGCGCCCTCGTAGATCACTTCGAGCGACGGCTTGTTCAGCACGGTCGCGGCGCACATGTCCGCCATGCTCGCCGGCTCCAGCACCACGTCGCGGCCGACCGCGTCGCCCTTGAACAGGCCGAGCAGGTCGTCGTGGCTGAGCGGCGTCGGGCGCACCGGCGGGGCGGAGGCGACCTGGGCGGCGAGCTGCTCGAAGATCGAGGCCCACTGCCCGCCGGGCCGGCCGATGATCTCGTAGTTGGCGCTCTTGCGGCGGATGTCCTCGTCGGCGGGGATCGCCGCGAGCACCGGGATGCCGGCCGCGGCGGCGAAGGCGTGCGCCTCGCCGGTGCCGTCGTCCTTGTTGATGACCATGCCGGCGACGCCGACGTTGCCGCCCAGCTTGCGGAAATAGTCGACCGCCGAGCAGACGTTGTTGGCCACGTACAGCGACTGCAGGTCGTTGGAGCCGACGACGATCACCTTCTGGCACATGTCGCGGGCGATCGGCAGGCCGAAGCCGCCGCACACCACGTCGCCCAGGAAGTCCAGCAGCACGTAATCGAAGCCCCACTCGTGGAAGCCCAGCTTCTCCAGCAGCTCGAAGCCGTGGATGATGCCGCGCCCGCCGCAGCCGCGGCCGACCTCGGGTCCGCCCAGCTCCATCGCGAACACCCCGTCGCGCTTGAAGCAGACATCGCCGATCGCGACCTTCTCGCCCGCGAGCTTCTTCTTGGAGGAGGTCTCGATGATGGTGGGGCAGCTACGGCCGCCGAACAGCAGCGAGGTGGTGTCGCTTTTCGGGTCGCAGCCGATCAGCAGCACCTTCTTGCCCTGCTGCGCCATCATGTAGGACAGGTTGGCCAGCGCGAAGCTCTTGCCGCTGCCGCCCTTGCCGTAGATCGCGATGATCTGCGTCTCCTTGGTGACGGGAGTCGTAGCGGGCGCGTCCGGCTCGATCGCCGCCTCGTCGCGCAGGTGGTCCTGCAGGCCTTTCACCGGGACGCCGACGATCGCGTTCATGCGCAATTCCTCCAATCCAGGACCATTTTGAGGCAGGCCGGGTCGTTGAACGCCGTGCGGTAGGCGGTTTGGGCGTCCATGGCGTCGCTCCGATGGGTGATGAGGCCGTCCAGCGACAACCGCCCGGCGGCGGCGAGGGACTGGACGGCGGCGAGGTCGGGGGCGGCCCACTGGGCGGCGATGCGAAGGCGGGCCTCGCGCATGAAGGCGGGCGCGAAGGCGAAGGACAGGCGCTCGCTGTAGAAGCCGGCGAGCACGATCTCGCCCCCCGGCGCCAAACGCTGGACCAGGGCGTCGAGCAGCCCGGCATCGCCGCTGGCGTCGCAGATGGTGGCGTAGGTTGCGGTATCGGCGGCGGGGTCACGCACCTCGTAACCCTCGGCGCCGCCGCGGCGGGCGGGGTTGCGCTCCCATACGACCGGCGCGCCGCCGGCGATCACGGCCAGGCGGGCGATCAGCCGGCCGAGCACGCCGTGCCCGACGATGAGGTCCGGCGGCGCGTCGCCGGATACGACGGCGTGCTGGGCGGTGGCGGCGAGGGCCAGGAGCACGCCCTGCTCGCCGAGCCCGTCGTCGAGGCCGAGCACCCGCGCGCCGGGGACGACGACGCGGGAGGCGGCGCCGCCGAACAGGCCGCGGACGTCGCCGAAGCAGCGTGCGCCGGGCACGAACACACGCGATCCTTCAGCCACGCCCGAGGCGCTGCCGGCCTCGATGACGCGGCCGACCGACTCGTAGCCGGGCACGAGCGGGTAGCCCATGCCGGGGAAGTGCGGCATCTGCCCCGACCAGAGCAGCCGCTCGGTGCCGGTGCTGATGCCGCTCCACTCGATGGCGACGACCACGTCGGCGTCGGTGGGGGGCGACAGCTCGAGGGTGCGGATCGAGAGCTGCTCCGGTTCGCTGAGGACGACTGCGGCTGCGTTCATAAGTGTCACGTTAACCTGACGGAATTTAGTGTCAACTAATACTTACACTAATTTCGCGACGAGAACCTGGGTCAGCAGCGGCGTGCTCGTCCGCACCAGGCGGATGCGCGTGAAGCCGGCGGCGCGGAGCATGGCTTCCAGCTCGGCTTGCAAGCGCGGGCGTCCACTTCCCATCGCCAGCAGATAGAAGGCGAAATACGCCCCGACGGACGCGGCGCCCGGCGTGTCCGCCATCGGCTCCGCCAGCAGCAGCGTGCCGTCTTGCGGCAGTGCGCGCCGTGCCGCCGTCAGCAGCCGCAGCGCCGCGTCGTCATCGTGGTCGTGGATGACGCGAATGAGGGTGACCAAATCGGCGTCGGTCGGCAGCGACCCGGCGTGGAAATCGCCGCCGATCACACGCACGCGCTGATCGGCCGCGAAACGCAGGCGCGCGCGGTCGGCCACCGCCGGCAAATCGAACAGGGTCGCGCGCAGGCCCGGCGTCCGCGCCAGCGCCGCCGCGATGAACGCGCCCTCGCCGCCGCCGATGTCGAGCAGGCAGCGATGCCGCCGCATTGGGTAGGCGTCCAGCACCTCCTGCGCGATCATCGTCTGCGAGGCGGACATGAGCGCGGTGTAGGGGGCGGCTTGGTCGCCATCGACGTTCGCGCCGCCTGCGTACGGCCAGTAGCCCGACAGCGCCGTCGTGCCCGCTTCGCCGCGCAGCAGCGCCACCGGGTCGCGCAAATCGGCGTACAGCAGCGCGTGGTGGGCGACCATCTCCGTCACCGCCGTGTTGCCGACCAGAGCAGCGCCCAACGGCCCCAGCCCGTAGCGCCCGCCCCGGCGGCGCGACACCAGGCGCAGCCCGGCGGCGGCGTCCAGCAACCGGGCGGCAGCCGCGGGCGGCAGGCCGCAACGCCGCGACAGCGCCGCGGCGGTCTTGGGGCCGTCGGCGAGGATGTCGAACAGCCGCAGTTGCACGCACGCCTGCAGCACCTGCGAGTAGACGAACCCGGCGCACAGGTCGAACAGCGCCTGGGTCCGGCGGCGCGCGACCGGGCGGGTCGCGGGGAACGCCGCCGCCCAGCGACGGAAGCCGGGGCTGGCGAGGATGCGGTCGCGGACGGCCCACCCGCGGTCGAGCCAGGACTCGCGCGCGCCCTCGCCGGCCAGCACGGCCGGGGTCACGCCGCGCGCTGCGACAGCTCCTTCGGCACCAGCCGGCGCGCCTCGGAGTGCATGACCGCGCGCAGGTCGGACGCGCCGGGACAGGGCGGGATGGCGGCGGCGGCGGCGGCGGCGAGATCCTCCAGCCGGCGGATCGCCCCGTCCACGCCGAGCTGCAGCGCCGCGTTGGGACGGCCGAGGGCGCGGTCCTGCCCGATCGGCTTGCCGGCATCCTCGGCCCCGGACGTGGCGTCCAGCAGGTCGTCGGCGACCTGGTAGGCCTCGCCGAGCTTCTCGCCCACGAGACGCCAGGGTTCGCACTCCACTCCCGCTGCCGCAGCGCCGGCGACGGTGGCGGCCGCGAACAGCTCGCCCGTCTTGGCCCGCTGGTAGGTTTCGAGGTCGGCTTTCGGCTCGCTCTCCCAGGCCTGGCCCGCGACGATGCCGAACGGCATGCCGACCGACTCCGCGACCACCATCATCAGCGGCGCCAGGCGGCCCGGCGAGCACATCGCGCCGCGCGCCAGGGTCTGGAACGCGAGTACGATCAGCGCGTCCCCGGCCAGCACGGCCAAAGGCTGCCCGAACGCGTAATGCACCGACGGGCGGCCGCGCCGGGTGGCGGCGTCGTCGAAACAGGGCAGGTCGTCGTGCACCAGCGAGGCGCAGTGCAGCAGCTCGATGGCGGCGGCGGCGGCATCGGTGATCGCCGGGTCGTCCTCGCCGCAGGCCCGGGCGACGGCGAGGCAAAGCCGGGGACGGACCCGTGCGCCGCGTGGGAACACGGCGTGCTGGAGGGCGGCGGCGAGCAGCGGCGGCCCGCCGGAATGCTCGGTGCGCGCGAGCGCGGTCGTGAGGGCCAGCTCGATCCGCTTCATGGCATCCATGGCCACTCTCCCGCCCGGTAAGTGTAAGTTTTACTTGTCGTGAGAAAGTGTCAGGTCATATTGACACTCATGTCAATCGTCTTTTTCGGACATCATCGTGCCGGCTGACCGGGTCGTCGTCGTCGGGGCGGGAATCGGCGGATTGGCGGCGGCCCTGGACTTGGCGGTCCATGGACTCAGCGTCACGGTGGTAGATCGGGCGGCGACGCCGGGCGGCAAGATGCGGCAGGTCGTGGTCGGCGAGGCTCGGATCGACGCCGGGCCGACGGTGTTCACCATGCGCCGGGTATTCGACGAGTTGTTCGCCGACGCCGGGGCCGATTTCGCCGCGCACGTGACCCTGCACCCGGCCGCCACCCTCGCCCGCCACGCCTGGGGTCCGGACGAGTGGCTGGACCTGTTCGCCGACATCGACCGCTCCGCCGACGCGATCGGCGGGTTTGCCGGTGCGGTGGAGGCCAGGGGTTACCGCGCGTTCTGCGCCCGGGCGCAGCGCATGTACGAGACGCTCGACCATGCCTTCATGCGCGCGCCCCGTCCCAGCAGCCCGCTCGGGCTGATCGGCCGCGCGCCCACCGCCGACCTGCTGCGGATTTCGCCGTTCGCCACGCTGTGGAGCGCCCTCGGCGAGTTCTTCCGCGACCCCCGGCTGCGCCAGTTGTTCGGTCGCTACAGCACCTACTGCGGCGCATCGCCCTACCTCGCGCCGGCCACGCTCATGCTGATCGCCCACGCCGAGCGCGACGGTGTGTGGCTGGTGGAGGGCGGCATGATCCGGCTCGCGACTGCCTTGGCCGGGTTGGCGGCGTCTCAAGGAGTCGAGTTCCGCTACGGCGTCTCCGTCGACCGGGTCGTCGTCGCGGGCGGGCGGGCGACCGGCGTCCGGCTGGACTCGGGCGACCACATCGACGCCGACGCGGTGGTGGTCAACGCCGACACCGCCGCCGTCACGACGGGGTTGTTCGGCCGCGACGCCGCCCGGGCCGTGCCGGATGCGGGTGCTCCCCGCTCGCTGTCGGCCGTCACCTGGGCGATGGCGGCGGCCACCGAGGGCTTTCCCCTGCTGCGGCACAACGTGTTCTTCTCGGAGGACTATGCCGCCGAGTTCGACGCGATCTTTCGCTACAGCCGCTTGCCCGGCACGCCCACCGTGTACGTCTGCGCCCAGGACCGGGACGACGCCGGCGCCGGGCCATCCGGCCCCGAGCGGCTGCTCTGCCTCGTCAACGCCCCGCCGGCCGGCGACCGGCGCTCTTTCGAGACCACGGAGATCGACCCATGCACGACGCGGACCTTCCAGCATTTGGAGCGCTGCGGGCTTCGCATCCTGCGCCGGCCGGAGACGACGCTCGTCACGACGCCGGCGGACTTCCACCGCCTGTTCCCGGCGACGGGGGGAGCGCTGTACGGCCCGGCGATGCACAGCGCCATGGCCCCGTTCCGCCGGCCGGGCTCGCGCAGCCGGATTCCCAACCTGTATCTGGCGGGGGGCAGCACGCATCCAGGGGCGGGCGTGCCGATGGCGGCCCTGTCGGGGCGGCAGGCAGCGGCCAGCCTGCTGGCGGACCTCGAGTCCAGCCGAGCTTCGACGCGCCCATCGCGCCGCGCGGTTACGCGTGGTGGTACGTCGACGCGCTGAGCGACGACGGCCAGCACGGCATCACCTTGATCGCTTTCCTGGGCAGCGTGTTCTCGCCGTACTACGCCTTGGCCCGGCGCGGCGGTGGCGGTAACCCACTCGCCCACTGCGCCGTCAACGTGGCGCTGCACGGTCCCCGCGGCAAGCGCTGGGCGTTCACCGAACGCGGCGAGTCCGCCGTCGGCCGCGGTCCCGACTGGCTGCGCATCGGCCCGAGCGGGCTGTCCTGGGACGGCGACGCCTTGCGCATCACACTGGACGAGGTCGCCGCCTGGGCGCCGGCGCGCATCCGCGGCACGGTGGTGGTGCGGCCGGAGGCGCTGACCTCCCACACCGTCCGCTTGGACGCCGCCGGGCGTCACCGCTGGTCGCCCCTGGCACCGCGCTCCCGCGTGGAGGTCGCGCTGCAGCACCCGGCGACGCGGTGGCAGGGCGACGGCTACTTCGACACGAACGACGGCGACGCGCCGCTGGAGCAGGATTTCCGGCACTGGCACTGGTCCTGCGCCCGGCTGCGGCAGGGGGCGGCGATCCTGTACGACGTCACCCGGCGCGACGGCAGCCGGCTTCCGGTCGCGCTGCACATCGACGCAGCGGGCAAGGTTGCCGAGACCGAAGCGCCGCCGCTGCAGCCGCTTCGAGGGTCACGATGGGGAGTTGCACGTGAAACACGGACGCATGGGACAGCCCAGGTCCAACGGACGCTGCTCGACTCGCCGTTTTACACGCGGTCGGTGCTCGCCACCGAGATGATGGGCGAGCCCGCGATGGCGATGCACGAAAGCCTCGCCCTGGAACGTTTCGCCGCGCCGTGGGTGCAGGCGATGCTGCCGTTCCGGGTGCCGCGAAGCTGGAAATAGCCTAGGCCATCGGGTCGTTCGGGCCGCCGATCCCGTCCGTCTTGCCGCCGGTCTCCTGGCTGCGCTTGGCCGATAGATAGTTCCAGCCCGCAAAGATGATCACAAGCGCGAACGTGGCGAAGGCGAGAAGGTAGACCGGATTTATGGACATCGGACGCTTCCATCGCTGTTGTTGACAACAGGCAACCGCTCCCTCGCAGCCGGGTTCCCGATTCTTGCGATTTTACTTTGGTCTTGGGTCCCGCCCGGTCTTCGTTTCCGCTTCGTTCTGCTTGTCGCGCCGGATGGACCGGTTGACCGAGATCAGCTCGAACACTGCCAAGCCGATCACCAGCACCTCGATCAGCGCCCACTCATAGCGCGCGAGCAACGCTCCCATCGATGGCCCTCCCCGCCTGTTCCCGCTCCAGACGCGCGAACAGCTCGCACAGCCAGGCGATCCGCCCATCGATCGTCCGTGGCGCCACTGGTTGCGGACCGGGATGGGCCGTCACGGCGTCGATAAGATAGCGCGCCTCCGCCAAAGGCGGGTCAGACCCCGCATGGCCCGTCGCCATGACACCCAACACGCTGCGCGCCAGCAGCCACAACTTGCGCCGGCGCGGCACGACGGCCCGCGCGGACACGGAGTCGAACCCGCGCCGCGCCACCTCCTGCCCGATCTCGGCATATAGGAGCCCCGCCGCGCCGATGCCTGGGCGGCAGGCGAGCGGCAGCCGGCCGACCCCCGGCGTCGCGCGGGCATACAGCGCCTCGGCCTCCCGCAGCAGCCGCGCGACTACGGCGGCGAGGGCGGCGTCGAACACCGGGTGCTGCAGCCAGGCCGCCGGGTCGATGCCTGCCTCGCGCATCCAGCGAAGCGGCAGGTACAGCCGGCCGGAGCGGGCGTCCTCGCCGACGTCGCGGGCGATGTTGGACAGCTGCATCGCCACGCCGAGGTCGCAGGCGCGCGCCACCTGGTCGGGGTCGCGCGCGCCCATCAGCACCGCCATCATCGCCCCCACCGACCCGGCGACCCGCACGGCGTAGTCGGTCAATGCCGTCAGATCCTCGTATTGGCGGCCCGCGGCATCCCAGGCGAACCCATCCAGCATCGCGTCCGGCAGGGCGTGCGGCAGGGCGTGCGCGGCCACCACGCGGGCCAGCGCGCGGTCCGCTGGGATCGGCCGCGGCCTGCCGGCATAGGCCAGCGCCAGCCGCTCCCGCAGCCGCGCCAAGGCGTCGCTGCGGGCGTCGACATCGACCGCGTCGTCGGCCAGGCGGCAGAAAGCGTACAGCGCGGACGCCGGGTCGCGCACCGCCCGGGGCAGCAGCAGCGAGGCCATGAAGAACGTCCGTGAGCCGCCGCGCAGCAAGGTCCGGCAGGCCGCGAGATCCGCGAGGCTTTCAAAGGGACGCTGCATGGGGGACCACCGAATCGAGGACGCGGGCGGAAGACAGGACGCCGGGCAGGCCCGCGCCCGGATGGGTCCCGGCGCCCACTAGGAACAGCCGGTCGAGTTCCTCGCTGCGGTTGTGGGGGCGGAACCAGGCGCTCTGGCTCAGCACCGGTTCAAGCCCGAAGGCGGCGCCGCGGAACGAAAGCAATTGGTCCTGGAAGTCGAGCGGGGTCATGATCCGCGAGGTCACGACCTGCTGCTCCAGCCCCGGCAGCACGGTGTCGCCGAGCGCGCGGGCCAGGCCCTGCCGGTAGCGTTCGGCCACCGCCGGCCAATCGGTGCCGCTGCCGAGGTGCGGCACCGGCGACAGCACGTAGAACGCGTCGCAGCCAGGGGGCGCCAGCGACGGGTCGGTGGCGGTGGGGCGGTGCAGGTACAGGCTGAAATCGTTGGCCAGCACCTTGCGGCGGAAGATGTCGGCCAGCAGTTCGCGATAGCGCGGGCCGAGCAGGATGGTGTGGTGCACCACGTCCGGGTACTGCCGGCGCGTGCCGAAATACCAGACGAACAGGCTCATGGAGTAGCGGCCGCGCTCGATCCGGCGGTCGGTCCAGCGGCGGCGCGACTCCGCCGGGACCAGGCTGCGATAGGTGTGGGCGGAGCATGCGTTGGACACCACGACGTCGGCCGCGATCGTCTCGCCGCCTTCGAGGCGCACGCCGGTCGCCGTCCGCCCGCTGGTCGTGATCGCCGCCACCGTCGCGTTGCAGCGGATGGCGCCCCCCTGCCCCGCGATCAGCCCGGCCATCCCCTGCACCAGCCGCCCGGTGCCGCCCATGGCGAAGTGCACGCCCCAGCGCCGCTCCAGGAACGCGATCAGGCTGTAGATGGAGCTGGCGGCGAAGGGATTGCCGCCGACCAGCAGCGGATGGAAGCTGAGCACTACGCGCAGGCGGGGGTCGCCCACGTGGCGGGCGACCATGGCGTGCACGCTGCGGTAGCTGCCGAGCCGCACCATCGCGGGCACGATCCGCGCCATGTCGGTCCATTTGCTGAAGGGCACATGGCCGAGTTGCTCGAAGCCGACGCGGTAGATCGCCTCGCTGGCGCGCATGAAGCGTTCGTAGCCGGCTACGTCGGAGGGGGAGAACCGGGCGATCTCGGCGCGCATCGCGGCCGGGTCGCCGGTGTAGTCGAAGGTTGCGCCGTCGGCGAAGCGGATGCGGTAGAACGGCGAGACCGGGCGCAGGTCCACGTCGTCGGCCAGGGTGCGTCCGCACAATTGCCACAACTCCTCCAGCAGGAACGGCGCGGTGACGATGGTGGGGCCGGCGTCGAAGGTGAAGCCGTCCTGCCGGTGCACCGACGCCCGCCCCCCCGGTGCGCCCAGCCGCTCCAGCACCGTGACGCGGTAGCCGCGGGCGCCGAGGCGGATGGCGGCGGCGAGGCCGCCGAACCCACTGCCGATGACCACGGCGTGACGCCGTTCCGTTGCTGTAACCCGGTCCGGGGGCGCGGGGGCGACTGTCAATGCATCCATACAGGATGAAGCGTAACAGCGTCCTGACGAGAGGCGCTAGGGGGTTATCGCCAGCGCTGCTTCAAATCGAGAAGATGGGCCAGCAGCGATCCGGCAAGGCAGGCGGCGACGATCCACCATGCGGCGCCGGTCAGCGCGAACCGCAGGGCGAGCAGCAGGCAGCCCCCCGCCAGCAGGTTGCCCGCAAGTTGCGGCCCGGCCACGCCGCGTCCGGTACTCCGGTGATAGGCGGCCAGCGCGACCCACTCCAGCGCCGTCAGCGCGATGATGACGTCGACGATCCGCCCCGAGGCGAACAGCTCGGCTATGGCGGCGTTTCCAGCGCCACCCCGGCCTCACGCGCGAGCTTCAGGATCAGCGCGGCGATTTCGGTCGGACGTTCCTCGTGCGCGAGGTGGCCGAGACCCGGCAGGGTGACGATTTGCGCCGCCGGGTGGAGGGCGCGAATCCGTGCAGCCTCCGACGGCGGGATGGTGCGGTCCCTGGCGCCAACGACCAGGGTCAGCGTCTGGGCGAAGCGCGGCAGGTCGCGCTCCAGGGAGCGCAAATCCCAGTTGGCCATCATGCCCAGCGCCCCGGCGACGTGCCCCGGCTGCCGCGCGAGGCTGGCATACAGCGCCACGCCGGGCTCATCGAGGCGGGAGCCGGTGTCGCGGAGCAGCTTCTCGACGACGGCGCGGTCGGCGGCGCGGCGGGCGAACAGGGCCGGCACCAGCGGCACGCTCGCCAGCAGCTTGGCGACGGGCGAGAACAGGTGGGCCGGCGCGCCCCGCAGCGGCAGGATGGCCCCGTTCAGGCTGACGAGCCCGCGTGGCGCGATGACGCCGTCGAGCATCATGCGCGCCGCGATGGCCGCCCCGGCGGAGTGCCCGACCGCGAAATCGGGCCGCATACCCAGGGTTGCCAGCACCGCCGCCAGTCCCGCCGCCATGCCCGGCAGGGAAAGTCCCTCGAAGCCCGGGGTGTCGGTGAAGCCGTGGCCGGGCAGGTCCGGCGCGACGATGGTAAAGCGCTCGGCGAGCAGCGGCGCCAGGTCACGCCAGGAGTGGGTCGCCGCCCCCGTCCCGTGCACGAGCAGCAGGACGGGGCCGTGTCCCATGACCTGCACGTGCCAGCGATAGCCGCCCGCGTGGACGAACCGGCTGAACGCGCGGTTTGGCCAGTTGGCCCCCTCGCGCTCCCAGCCCGGCTTCTCGCCCCGGGCGCGGGCGCGCTCGTTCCGGTTGCTCAAGACGCCTCAGCGCTTAGATGGCGTCCTTGAGTTCCTTGGCGGCCCGGAAGGCGATCTTCTTGCTCGCCTTGATTTCGATGGCCGCGCCGGTGGCCGGATTGCGTCCCATGCGGGCCGGCCGGTTCTTCACTTCGAGGATGCCGAGGCCGCTGATTCGAAGCCGGTCGCCCGACTTGAGGTGGGTGACGAGCATCTCGAACACCTCGCCGACGAGGGTCTCGGCTTCTTTCTTTCCCATGTCATGGCGCTCGGCAAGGGTCGCCGAGAGCTGCTTCGAGGTGATCGTCGCGGGGGAAGCCGATGTCGGCGCGGCCGGCGTGGCTGCCTTCGCGGGCGACTTCTTTGCCGGAGCGGCAGCCTTCGTGGTCTTGACGGCCATGTTGTCGGGTACTCCCATTATGATGATTTGAACACGCAATCACGCCGCGGCGAGTAGCACAAGACACTCCTGATTCGCACCATTCAAACCGGACATCGACGACTGGATTACAGGCAACACCGGCGATAAGTCGAGATGCGCGGCGTCCGAAGCCCTGAAATCACGTGATTTTACCCAACTCGCCGGAAAAGCGGGTCACTCCGGGGAGATGCTGAAGCGCCGCCAGTCGCTGGTGACATAACGGCCGGCCCCGCGCGCGACCGCCAGCACCCGCCAAGCGTAGTCGCCGTGCAGGCTCGGCACGGGGGCATAAATGCTTGAGACGTCGGCGAACCCCGAGAACACCTCGTGCGATCCAGACGCATCCACGGCGCGCAACTCGACGAAGAAACGCACCGGTTCCGGCTGTGGCTGCGACGTCCAGACGAGTTCGACTCCGCCCATGCCGACCCCGGGGTCGCCGCCTGCACCCGGCGCCACCGGGGTCGGCGCCGACAGCGGACCATTGCCCGGCGTCCCGGCACGCAGCGCGGCGAGGCGGCCACGGGCGGCCTGCAGCTCAGGCGCGCTTGCGAACCAGGCGCGCGCGAGGTCAGTGTTGCGGGGGACGCCCTCCCCCGCTTGATACAGCAGGCCGAGATTATCGGCTGCACGAGGGTTTCCGTGCGATGCGGCGCGCGCGTACCATGTCGCGGCCTGCGTCACATCCTTTGCGACCCCACGACCGCCCTCGAGCATGACGGCAATGTTGAACTCGGCCTCCGGGAGGCCGGCCCGGGCCGCGTATCGATATAGGGTGAATGCGATGCGCGCGTTCTGCGCCACGCCATTGCCGAGTTCGTAGCGGGTCGCCTCGTCGAACCATACGGTCGGGTCCGCCGCGCGCGCAGGCGACGCCGACAGCGCCGCTACGAGAACGAGACCACGCCAGGAGGATCGCATCCACCCCTCCTCGGCCGCGGGAGTGGCGTCGTCATCCGGTAATTGCAACTTCGACCGTTCCGGGACGAGGGAGAGGACCGCTTGCGGGCAACCGGCGCTGGACGGCTTCGGGAAGGGCCAAGTCGCTGGCGATACGGTTGGCGCTGAGCCGGTCGTCGATATAGAAGTAGCCGACGCTGTTGGCGGCGGCGGCGATCGTCGCCGCAGCCGGTTCGGCGATCTCCAGGCCATAGGCCTGCAACGTCAGTCCGAGTGCGAGCGCGCGCGTCCGCGCGGGCACGCTGTTGCGGGCGTAGCGCACCACGACGTGCACGGCGACGCTGTCCGGCAGTGCGGTCGGCGACGCCTCGGCGGCAGGCCCCTCCAGGCGTGCAACGGCGGACGGGGCTGCGCCTGCTTTCTGAAGCGCTGCGATCCGGGCTTCGATCGCGGCGCGCTGCCGCTCCAGTTCAGCGTCGCGCAAGGCGGCCCGCGACGGCGGTTGACTCTCCGGAGGGGAATACTGATCGACGAGCAGGATGACGCAGGACAACACGGCCACCATCGCAACCCCAACCAGGCCGAACGATAGGACACCGCGCCATCCGGTGCGCATCCGCGGCGCGGGAGCGGCCTGGGGATCGGGATTGGCGGGGAACCCCGTGTCGCCGACCGAAAGGCGCGCCTGCTCGCTGAGGCGCAACACGGTGTCGCGGTGGGGCCATTCGCCGGTGGGTTTCTGCTGCAGAGGCATTCCTTCGGCGTCCTTGCACTTCTCGGGTCGATCTTCCGCCAAGTCCGGCCAGGCCATCGGATATGATTTACGAACGAATGGGGTTCAATGGCAGCAATTTTTCGAGACGTCGCTGGCCGAGGGCGGCGCCGACACAGGGGCGACGCATGAAATTTGGTCCCGATTTGGCATGCAGATGACCGGCTATGCGACCAGGAGCTTGAGCATGTAGGCGTCGTTCCAGGCGGCCTTCTTCCGC
>JAABUX010006135.1_pt1 | contig 14453 bp, 18 predicted proteins | sample 5561851 | NCBI WGS metagenome assembly JAABUX01 (sample SAMN10711883, study PRJNA513361) | rock metagenome | isolation source: Antarctica rocks | place: Antarctica: Victoria Land, Richard Nunatak red sandstone | collected 2016-01-03 | reverse complement strand
GCTGTGGAGCGCGCGCAGGTCAACCCGCTCACGGCCTGGGGTGCGCGCCCGGCTCCGCATCCGCCCCGCCTCGCCAGGCCCTGCCTGTGCGTTGCTGCCGTTGAGGAAGGCGCTGGCAGGTGCCACTGACGTGCATTGTCCTGACATTGCCATGGTCAGGTTACCCTTTCGGCGTGACCTGCGCTATAGGTTTGCGCCAGTCATAAGGGTGATAGAAAGCCGCCCGAGTTCCCACAGCTGCAGAGAATGGTGCGGCTCTGGCATGCGGCCGGCCTACATGCATGCGCCTGGACAGTGCGCTGCCTGCATGCTATTCACAAGCCACGCAGCAGCTTACACAGAGCAGGTGCATGCGCCGCACTGGCATGTCATGGCAATCTTTCGCATGGGCATGCGGCTTGGTGTGATCCATGACACTCGAAAGATTGTAACAACCTGTGAGCGCTGCGGGGGACCGCCGCGCCCAGGGTTCCTGGAGGACCTGAAGGTGCCCCCCGCCGAGTGGCTGCTGCACAACGGCGCCAGCAGCGTGCTCGGGCGCGAGCTGATCGCGATGGCCAAGCGCCGCGGCACCAGGCTCATCAACGTGGTCCGCCGCCGCGAGGCCGTGGCCGAGCTGGCCCAGCTCGGGTGTGCGCGGCTGGCCCCGGTCCCCGCTTCGTCGACCCTGTCTGCGCACCATGCGTCACCTGCGCCGCTGAGCTGCGGCCTCGCACATGCATCGCACAGCAAGCACTGCAGCATGCGCGACCAGCGCGCCGCGGCATGTCAACGCTCAGCCGGAGCGCTCCATAGGCTCCAGGCGGCTATCATGCCCGCGTTGCCTGCTGCCGGCTTTTGGCCATGCCGGCGCGAGCCGCGCGCGCGGCGGCAGGGCGGACGAGGTGGTGTGCAGCGCCGACGAGGACGTACCGGAGCGTGTCAAGGCCATCACAAGCGCGGCCCCACGTGTCCGCTAGTTTGCGCTCAAAGTCAGCTTTGTGCTGTGCGCTGGGAGGGTCAGCATGGCAGCTGCAAGCTGTGTGGCCTGCATGACCTTTTGTTTTACATGTCTGGAGTGAGGCTCCATAAGCGCCTCGCTGCATGCGTCCTGGATGCGCGACACTGGTACCCATGAAGCGACACGGCATGCAGCTGCTGCACTGTGATCATGATGGACGGCATGGACAGACGCGGCTGCGCGCATGGATGGCAGTTCAGCAGGGCTGTGGGCGGCGGTGCGGCGCAGGCGGGCGCGGCGCCTGGGCGGCGCTCACCCCCGTCGGGCCGGCCTGCCGCTTCCTGGGGCCCTGTAAGTCCTGCCCCACCGCTGTCGCCCTCCCCCGGCCTGCCGTCCTGGACATGCTGGCGCAGCTGCGGCCGCCGGGGACCAGACGGCTAGTGTGTGCTGGTGGAGGCCGCTTCCTATGGCCCAGCTTGTGCACTGCTTCGAAGGCTACGGGGCAGCAGTCAGGTTCCCACCGCGTCTTTGTCTGGCCCAGAGACTGGCATGCCGGTGAGCGTGCTGCAGCGGCGTGCGCGCGAGGCCTGCGCGCGCGGCAGGCCTGCGCGACGCCGGGCCGCTCTTTTTGTACAGCCTGGTCGGCGGCGTGGCGGAGGTGCCCGCGCACGACGTGCTGTTCCGCGGCGTCGCGCTGCGCGGCTGGTGGCTCAACATGTGGCTGGCCTCGCTGCCGGCGCCGCAGCGCGCGGCCGCCGCGCAGGCGCGGGCCCCGCCGCAGCCATGCGCTCACCCTAACCCTAACCCTAACCCTATGCTCCCACGCTCAGCCCGGCGCCGAGGCGGCAATGCCCTAATTCTAACGCTTTTGCGCAGGCGGTGATGGACCTGATGGCCGAGGGCGCGGTGCGCCCGCCGCCGCCGCGCAAGGTGTTCACGCTGGACGAGGCGGCCGCGGCGGTCAACGAGGCGCGCCAGGAGGCGCCCGGCGGCGCGGGCAAGGTCATGCTCAGCAACCAGTATCTCTAGGCTGCTGGGGACCTCGGGGGCTGCCCGGCGCTGGCGCGCCGTGCCGCGCCTCTCAGGGCGGGCGCAAGGAAGCAAGTAAGTCCTGCTCAGCTGTCAGCACGTCTCGGCCCAGAGGCCATGGGCCGCCCTGTGGTGCCATGCTGGGACACACCTGTGTGGGGAGACTGGAAGCAGCGGTTGCTGGTGTAGTACAAGCGGGGCGCCAGCGGACATGCCTTGTTTTGCAAAGTATGCATGCTGTTCATGAGGCCAGACGTGGGGCACACTGGGCACTGCCAATGAGCAAGCGGGTTTGATTGTCGAGTCTCATGAACAGCGCAAGGGTTGCGCTGCCAAGCTGAGGGAGACGCACGCGCCACACACACAGCTGCTGTCCCTGAATCCTGCTTTGATGTCACGGACCGCTGTTACATTCGTTGCCCCACTGGGCGCTGGGACCAGCTCTCACGCAGACCGCCTCAACCAGACCCGTGTTCCTGCAAGAAACCTTGAAAGCTCACGACCCCGAAAACAGATGACAGACAGCCTTGAGTGCGCGGTAATGCCTGCGCTGTCCCAGCCTCCGCAGGTCCTGCAGCAGATGCGAGTCAGCTGCAGCGCCCGCGGCTGCATCCCAGGACAGCGCTGGTGGGGCGCACACGGCGCCACGGGCTGCTGTGGCTCCACTGGCGCACGCAGCGACTCGCTGCGCCTGGACCAGGTTGCGCGCCCGGCCTCAAATGGAGTCTCGCCGCTCCAGGGAGTCCAGCAGCGGCTGCTGCAGCGCGCCGCCGCTCCCGCCGCCGCCGCGGCCCCCACCGCTCCCGCCCCCGCCGCCGCCGCCGCCGCCGCCGCCGCCGCGAACGCCGCTGCTGCCGCCAATGCCGCCGCAGGCGCTGCCGCTGCCCGCGCGCCGCGCCGGCACGTCACGCGCGCGCACCGACCGCGCTGGCGACACGCCGCGCGCCGTCCGCGGCCATGTGCGCTGCGCGTGCGGCACGACCAGGGCAGCGTCAGGGTGGTCCGCACCCTGTCGCAGTGGCGCTTCTGCCCGCCCTGCACCAGGACGGATGCGCGATGCAAACCCCGCAGGGTTATCTTCATCCCCTCGAGGCCACAGTGGGGCGCCGCCTGCGAGCGCACGGCACATCATGCCGCACGCCCGCGTGCGCCCATAGGCCCAGCTTGGGGCGGCGCGCCTGCTGGCCGCCCGCGCGGCCAGGCACCGAGCTGGCCGCCGCAGGCGCGGGCGCCGCCGCCGACGGGTCCGCGGGCACGCCCAGCTGCCGGCCGGCCTTCAGCGTGGCCAGCGCGCCCACGCGCATCTTCTGCGCCTTGAGCAGCCTGCGCGCGCAGGCCGCGTCGGCGCCAGGGTATATGGCTAGGGTAAGCGGCCCCAGACCTGCGGCGTCGCGGCACGCCGTCGTGCCCTGGCGCGCGTGCCTCCACCAACCTGCGCTCGCTGCATCATTTTGCGGCCTTGCTCACGGCCTTGCGCTCTGCTCAAGGGCTCCTTCCCGGCAGGTCTGGTGCGCGATTTGAGCGCGGGCGCGACTGACGGTGTGCGGGCGTGAGCTCTCAGGGCCGCGGCCACGCCGCGCCGGTCGGGCAGCGGGGCTGCAGCCAGCAGCAGGGGCGGGGGGCGCCCGGGAGGCGGCGCGCGGGGCGCGCACAGGCGCAGGTGGCGCGGCAGGCTGCTGAGCAGCAGCGTGGCGTTCACGCGCTGCAGGCCCAGGTTGTCGATGAACTGGTCGGTCTCGTCTACGATCTCGGTCTGGATGAGCTCCTCGATCACGTCCTCGATCGTGATGATGCCGACCGGCTCGCAGCCCGCCAGGCGCGCCGGGTCGTACACCTCGCCCGCGCGCTGCGCCTCCGCGCGCTGTACTCAGCTAGCTCTACCCTAACCCTATGCAGGCGCTGGCCGGCGGGGCCCAGAGCCTGAGCCTAGCCCTGACCCTAGCCCTAGCCTGGCCCCTTTCAAAATACCGGATCGTGTGGGGATACGTAGCAGTCAAGTGAAAGGGTGCCTGCTGCTGTGCTCTTGGCCCTATGCACGAGTCCACGCCAGTCCGGCATGCACAACCGGCCCGCTGCTCAAGGCACGTCAACACGGGCAGGGTGCGGGCTGGTGCGGCTGGACAGACGCTGGGCCCTGCCCGGCGCCCCCAGCTCGGATCGCGCTGCAAGTGTGCTCACTGTTGCTGCGCCCCCAAACCGCTTCATGCTGAGGCGTGCGAGGGCCACTGGGTGAGGCACAGCGAGGCTGCTTGACACTGAGGCGCAGCAGAGCCAATGCAGCGGGCCTGGGCGCGCGCACGTCCGGGGTCGGCGGCGCCGGCGGCGACGCGTCCGCGCCGACGGAGATGCGGACATCGCCGCCCCGCGCGCCCGGCGCGTGCGCAGCATCGCCGTTCGCCTCCTCGGGCGTGCCGCCGGCGCCGGGCGCCGGCTCCCTGGGCGGCTGCACCTGCGCGGTGCAGAACATAGCAGCATCATCAGCTTTCCGGGCCGCCGCTTCCCTGGTGGGCGCAGCCAGGGTACAGGGTTAAGGTTAGCCAGCAGCGGGTGTGGCCACCGCCCGACACAGCCGGCGCTCGACTGTCCCTGATCAAAGGCCAAGGACCGCGTCAACAACGGAGTCTCTCCACGGAACGCTCTGGTTGGTGTCGCCTGCACAGTGCTGCGGTGTAGTGTTAGGGCCTCACAACGGGGCCTACTGCCCCAGCCCCTGCTAGCAAGGGCGCCCCAGCACGAGACACAAAACAACACTCCTACAGCTGCGCATCCGGCTGACCCAGGAGTGCCAAGGCTAGGCACGCGCGCGGTGCGCGGCGCGGCAGGGCCAGCGGAGGCGGGGTAAGCACGGCGCCCGCACCAGCAGCGCCATGTGGCAGCGGCAGGTCTCGAACAGGCGCAGCATGTCGTACAGGCGCGTGTCGGCGCGCAGCAGCGGCATGCTGCGCAGCTTCAGGCGGCCGACCTCGGTTCGCGTGGTGTGGTCCCACAGGATCAGCTCCTTGACCAGGATCAGGCCCAGCACCTCCTGCCTGCACCGCAGCAGCGCCGCCGGCTCACGCGCTGGCCCAGCTAACCACCACCCGCTACAGCCCCATGACCAGGCGCAGCGCCTCCTGCCTGCAGCCTCATCATGGGATGGGATGCGCGCGTGGCCAGTGCTACAGGGCAAGGGAATGGCCGCACCGCGTGCCGGGCTTGTGGATGGGGATGCGCGAGTGGCCCGAGCTCAGGATGCTCTGCAGCGTGGGCAGCGTCAGCTCCTGGTCCGCGCTCAGCATGAAGACCTGCGCGCGCGCGCCACCCTTACCCCAACCCTGTACTAATCCTACCCTTTGCTCTACAGCATGCGCAGCGTCCAGCTCTTGGTCCGCACTCGGCGTTAAGACCTGCGCGCGCGCTGCCCAGCTGCGCGCCGCCCGCTAGCACCGGCCACGCCGCACCGCGCGGCCGGCTGGGCCGCGCGCGCGGCTGCTGCGCGCGGCCGTCACTGGAGCGGCGCGTGCATGCTGCATGGGTGGCGCCGGGTGTGGAACCGGCAACGCGTAGCGGGCTTCACACCAGACGCTGGGCAGCGCCGCCTGACAACGCATTGCGCGGGGCCGACTTGCGGCTGCAAATGCGCGGGGAGAAAGTGTACGCTGTTGCGTCAGCACAGGGGCCCCCGCCTTGTCGAAGGGCGTCATGCAGGTCGCGGCGGTCTTGTGGCTCAGGTCGAGCGCGCCGCGGATGATGCCGATCTCGTCGGGCGTCAGGTCGCCGCCCAGGCCCTCCTCCACGCCATGGATGTCCAGCATCGCCTTCAGCTGCGTGCGCCGGAACGCGCCCTGCGCAAAGGCGCGCGCGTCAGGCGCCCGCGCCTGCCTGGGGACTTGGGCTGTCGCCCTTGCCAACGCGACCCCGCGTCTCAAGCGTCCAGCATCGCGGTCTGGCTGCATGCCAGACCCTGTGACTATAGGCAGCTTGCCATGCCATGCCATCTGACACAACTTTTCAAACCACACCCGTGCGCGTCTCCGCGCAGGACAGCCGCGCTCCGGCCTCATGCAGGAGGCCGCACTCCGGTCGACCGCACTGGGCGGTGCGACACCCTGACAGAGCGGCGGCGGCGCGCCGTGCAGCACACAGCGCAGAGGCACGGCACAGCGCGCCCTGAGCGCAGCCGCGGCGCGGCCGCCCGCCGCGCACGCGCGCATGTCGCTCGACTGTCCCGGTTAAACAGGAGCTGCGCTGGGGTTAGGTCGTTGGGGCGGGGCGGCAGCGGCCCGGCGCACCGACTGCTCCGAGCCCAGGACCCAGTCGAGCAGGCGCGAGAGCGGGTACGACATCGGCGACGTCAGCACCATGAGCGCCTGCACGATCCACGCGCTGTATGCGCCGACCGCCAGCCCGTACCGCGTACACACCGCCTGCGGGATGATCTCGCCTGCGCGCGCGCGGCGCGCGCTTAAAACATGCCGTTGTCGCGCTTCAGCAGAGCGCGCGACAGCTCAGGACAGACTGGCTGCGCGGCGGCGGCGCTGCTCTGCCTGGTGGCTGAAACGCGGCCGGCAAGAAAACCCGGGGCAGGGCCGCGGGGGCGCGCCGAAGATGAGCACGACGGTGATGGAGAGCAGCACGGCAGTTATCGGATCGGCCAGCCTGTCGAGCACCAGGGGCAGCGTCTGCGCGCCGGGCGGCGCTGTCAGCGCCGCCGCCGGGCGCTCGGCGGCGCCGCCGGCCGGCGGCGTGCAGCGCGGCGCGGCCAGCTGGGCGCAGGTCACCGCCGCCGCCCGGCGCCGGGCTCGGCGCTGGGGGCGCGCACCTCCGTGCAGGCGGCGTTGCACAGGACGAGGGTGACGAGCAGGAAGTGCTGGTTGCGCACCACCTGCGCGGCGCGCGCAGGGCAGCGTGTGGCCGCGAAACACGTCAGCGCACCAGCTTGGAGGGTGCACGCGGGGAGCGCGCGAGCGCGCGCGGCCGCGGCGCCTCAGGCGCTGCAGGCCGGGCCCGGGGCCTGCGACGCCTGGACGGGCGCGGCCGGGCGGCTGCGCAACGGCCGGACGCTGGAGGCCGGGGCCGCGGGTGCGCGCGCTCGGGCTGCGCACCGGCTCGATGCGCGCCGCCCACGCCTTCTCCTGCAGCGTGCCGCTCCGCCGGAGCACCTGCCGCACGGCAGCGCAGCTTCACGTTTGCTTGCACGGCCGGCGGCGCTGACCTCCAGCCGGCGGGCCGGCTCCCTGGCTGCTGCCTTGCACGCTCAGGCCGCTGCGCAGGCGGTCAGCGTTGTCACAGGCAGCGGGCGGCGCGACGCACGCTGCCCGCACCTCCAAGTCAATAGAGTCCAGGCTCAGGAGTCCGAGCGTGAGGCCCGACATTAGGCCGGCCAGCAGCACCAGCAGCACGGACGCCAGTGTGAACAGGATGAAGGCGTCCGTGGACTCCTTGGGGTTGTGGCTCTTCTGCCAAAGCGCGGCCGCGCCGCGGACAGCCAGCTCGAGCACGCCCATCTGCAATAGCCAAAGATGTCAATGCGCTCAGCGCATGCTGTGTACTTTCTCCTGAGCCCAGCTGCGAGTACAGAGCAGTGCTGTGCTGTCACGCATCCGGTGTCAGTGTGTATGGGTCTGATGGCTGTTACTCACCTGAGCATCTTTCCAGGTCGTAGATTACAAATGATTATATAAAATGATTATACAGAGTCAGCTAGGGAACACAATACAGGATGGCTGCACTGGCGCATGCTGCACAGCCATGCCCTATGTCAGCGCACGCAGGCCCTGCGCGGCCCGGCCAGCGTCCGCGCCCGGCGCCTCCGCCAGCAGCTTCCGGCCGCGCAGCGCCCCGGTGCCCCCGCCGCGCTGCGCGCGCAGCAGCAGCTGCGCCGCGGCGCGCGGCCGCGCCTGCGCCCTGCGCGCGTGCGCCTGCGCCTCCTTGGCCCGGGGCGACGCCGGCTTGCGCACGCCCGCGGGGCGCTGCTGGCCGCCGGACGCGCCCAGCCTCGCGGCCTTGGGCCCCGGCTGAGCGCCCGGCGACGCTCGCGCCACAGCGTCCGCGGCCTCCCTCCCCGCGCCGGGCGAGCCCGCTGCCCCGGGGCTGGGCGCCGCGGCTGCCCGGGCGGCGCCGACGTCGGCGTCGTTCTGAGGCAGGCAGCCGAGCGGCGAGCGCGCAGGCGGCGCCTGCCGCGCCGTGGGCGCCGCGCCGGCGCCCCCCTTGGCCGGCGTGCCAGGCGCGGCAGCCGCCGGCACGGCGCTCCCGCCCAGGCCCGATGCGGCGGCCGCGCCGCACCGCGGCGGCCGCTGCGGCGCCTCCTGAGCCGGCACCGCGCGCGCCCCCCAGGGCCTGCACGCTGCGCGCTCGGCTGCCGCAGCGGCCGCTGCCGCGCCGCGCGTGCGCGGGCCGCGCGGCGCCGCGCGGCCCACTGCCGCCGCCGCCGCCGCCAGCCGGTGTGGCGCGCCCGGGCCGCAACCAAGCCGCCCCTCTAAATCAACGCAGGCTTCTGCAGCCGCCCCAGACGCACCACCCTCTGCACCTGCTGCTCGGGCGCGTCCCGGGCAGGCGTCCTCCCCGGCCTGCTCCCGCGCCGCGCCGCGCAGCGCCGCCCCCGGCGCCTCCGCGCTGCCCGACCTGACCAGCGCGCGGGACGCGGAGTCGCGTGGGAGCTCCAAGGGCAGGTTTCCGTGTGCCACACCCTCGCAGCAGGATCTATGTGCAGGGTCAGCACAGCAGGCACGGCGTCCCAACCCACAGTGGCCACAGTGACCGGCCCCGGGCCAGCGGAGCACCTGCGACGCGCGTGCGGCCGGGGGTGCAGGGCCGCGGCCGGCGTCGCCGGCGGCGGCGGGCTGGGGGGCAGCGGCCGCTCCGCTGCCGCCGCGGGCCGCGGCGCGGCGACCGCGGGGGCGGGGCCGCGCCGGAACACGTACGCGGTGAAGCTGCGGCCACTGCCTGCGCCCGCGGACGGGGCGCTCGAGCGCTGCCACACATGCGCGTGCCCGCGCCTAGCAGCCGAGCGGGCGGACCGCAGGAGCAGAGCCCCGGGGTTTCTGTCTCTGCTTGGCTGGCAATTGCTCGGTTGTGAGCAGTCCTTTTGCCAGGCACCGCCTGGTTATTCCGGGCTGCCAACAGGGGCTGGTGGCACGCAGACTTCAGACGCAGAATGCCGCAGTGGGCGACGAGCGGGCAAGGCGGGCTGGCATCCGAAGCCCGGACGAGTCGGAGGCCGGAGGCGGCTCTGCCGGGCCGCGAGCGCCGGCGCGCCGCGGACCCAGCGGGCCGGCGCGCCCGACATGCTGACGGCGAAGCAGCCGACCAGCTCCAGCGGCCCGAAGCCCAGCTCGGCCATCACCGCGGCGGGCTCGCGGCCGCGCATCGCGCGCTGCACCACAGCCACGCCGCGGAGCTCCGGCGCCGCGGCGAACAGGCGGCCGAAGGCGCGCTTGGCGGCCTCCGGGATGCCCTCCCAGAACGAGTACGCGTGCGTCGCGGGCGCCAGCGATGCGACCTGCCGCGCGCAGCGCGGACCGCGCTAAGGCGTTGCGGTAACCCTGTTGGGCGGACCGCGCTGAGGCCCTGCCGTCGCTGGCTGGGCGCAGAGCGAGGCGCTGCCCGTGCGAGCGGCAGCTTATCAGCGCGCTTGGCGCCCCCATGTGCTTCATCGCACGCGAGGGGCCGCGCGCCTGCTCCACCGGCGCGCAGCGCACGAGCGGCACAGGCAACGCGGCCGTGACGGCGCCGCGGCGCAGCAGCGCCGCGGCCGCCTGCGCCAGGAACGCGGCCGCCTTGTCGCACTTGATCCGGTCCACCTCCATCCCCCAGCCGCCCGCCACGCCGGGGCTCACCAGCGCGTGCAGCAGCGGCCTGCGCGCGCCCCCCGCGCTAACATCACACGCGCGGGCGCCTGACCGGGGCTTTGACCACAGCTGCTCGCCACCCTGAAGCAAAACGGAGGCCACCGGCAGACAGCACAGCTCCTGATCCTCGCCGTGCCGCCCGAGGCCGGGCCTGCCTGAGGGCGCGTGCAGCGGGCGTCGGTGCGACGGACACGGGCGCGCCGGGCCGAGGCCGCGCCTGCCCAGCCCGGCGCCGACATCGACCAGGTTGCTGGAGGCGCCCAGACCGCAGTGCGCGGCCAGGCAGTCCAGCACGCGCTGCATCCCGGTGCGCGTCACCGAGCCGTACAGGCCCACGATGCCCTCGCCGCCGCCCAGGCGCCCCTGGCGCTCGCGATCTCTTTCACATCCATCCATGTGCGGCACTCTGAGCAACTGCTGCATGTCCCCACGTCACTGCTCCGCTTCAAGTGCCTGGGCCTCTGTCTGCGCTGCGCGCTCACCTCAATGGACTGCATCACATGGTACAGCGCCTTGGTGCGCGCCTCCAGCTCCTTGCCACCTGCTTCCTTGCAGCCCGCCATACCAAACGCTCACACCCCTCCTACGTGTTCCGGCTGCGGCCAGTGCACACCAGAGCTCTCAAGCCTTCGTGTACCCGCTCGAACGGTCGCATGTGGCGCAACCCTCCAGGGCGAGCGCGCACGTGCCACGCGGCAAAAGCACCTGAGCTCAGCACAGCGACAGGCACTGCTCGCTGCAGCGTTGCTTCAGTGTGCATGTATCCTGGTCTGGCCTAGAACCGCGAGGCTCCGCCACGCGCGTCTTCAGACCATGGAACATGCCATGACGCACACAGTGTGTATGTCCAGGCTGCAGGAGCCTTGTCAGACTGTGCAGTGCATAGAGTGACGGCCGTGCGCTTCACGGTGGCCTGCGGGCGTGTTGGTGCTGGGCATGGAGGATGAGACCGGGCATCATGAGGTCAACAAGACGCGGCTGGCGCACCGCCTCATCCACGACGGCGACCTGAGCGCGGCGCTGGTCTTGGCGACTTCGCTCGCGCTGGGCTTGGCGCTTGGCTTCGCCCTGCCGACAGACGACTCGCTTCCAGGTACAGTTCCCTCCTTGGCCTGTCCCGCTCTCACCTCGCATGGCGCCTTCTCAAGGGGTGATATACAATAAGGCAGGTGCGCTGGCCTATCGCTGTTGTGTCACGTTCACATACCACTGCGAGGTTGTCGGCGCAGGCTGTCAGTTGTCAAAGTCATGAGGTGCACATGCAGGCGGGTGGGCGCGCGCGTCGAGCGTGTTGGGGTGGACGTCCTTCTCTTGCTGGTTTATAGGATGGTGCGCACCGCTCAGCGGCTGCGGTCGCTGCCATGAACGCAGGAGCATTCGGCTGCTGGCTGCAGGCGCAGCCGAGCGGCGCTGCGCGCCGCCGGCAGGTATCCTCAGCTGCTGGTGAACGAAGTGCGCAAGAGTGTGGTGGGGCTGAGCTTTGACTTTGCCGTCATCAGCTTCGTGAGCTTTGCCTGCTACACGGCCTTCAACTGCGTCATGTACTGGAGCCCGTCCGTGCGCAGCGACTATGAGTGAGCGCCCCCGCGGCGGGCTCTGCTTGGCGCTACGTTGGGCGCGAAACAAGGTCAGGACGAGCCCGGCAGGACTGCGCGCGCCCAGGCGGCAGCACGGCGGCCAGTCGATCGACGTGCGCAGCAACGACGTCGTGTTCAGCATCCACGCCAACGCGGCCACCGCGCTGACGCTGGTGCAGATCTGCGTCTACCAGCGCGGCGACCAGGGCGTCTCGCGCTGGATGTGGGCCGCGCTGGCCGCATCGGGCGTCGCGCTGGCCGGCTACGCGGCCGCGCTGGCCGCGGGCGCCCCGGCCTTCTCCGTGCTGGGCCTGCTGTACCTGCTGAGCTACATCAAGCTGGCCGGCTCGGCTGTGAAGTATATTCCGCAGATTGCGCTTCAACGGGCCAATGCGTCCACGGAGGGCTTCACGATCGCCAACGCGCTCACCGACCTCGGCGGCGGCGTGCTGTCCATGGCGCAGCAGGCGCGCCGCCGCACTCGCGCAGCCCGGCCTGCCCCCGGCTTGCTCGGCGCAACTCAGCAGCGCGCCGCCGCTGTGCGCACGCAGGTGCTGGATGCTGTGGCCCTGCGCGACGCCTCGCTGGTCACGGGCAACCCGGTCAAGCTGGGCCTGGGCTTGATCTCCATCGCCTACTGCATCGTGCTGGCGGTGCAGCACTACTGCCTGTATGCGCGGCCGCCGCAGCGCTCGCGATACCGGCCGGTGCCGTCGGACGCGCCGGCGTGACCGCGCCTGTAATATACTATGTGCACCTGGCGCAAGCAAACATACACCTGGCGCAGGCCTGTCCCAGAGCAAGCGCGTTTTCTTGTGCAAGCCTTGCGAATTAGCCCCAAGTAAGGGTTTTGGCCCGCTGGGCGGGACGCAGGCTGCCTGCGGGCTCGAAGTCTTGCGTCCGGGTACCGACTAAGGGCAAGCGAAGTAAAGAGGAAAGCAGACTGAGACGGGAGGGGGTTTCCTGCCACCGCGGATAAAGTGTTCGAGCTCGGGACACCGGTGCATCAAGGACATTCGACCTGCGGGTGCGGCCCGGTTGTGCTCCCTGAGGGGCGGCATTGGTTCCGGTCGTTGGCAGCCGGGCGGCAGCGGCGTGCGGGGTGGGGTAGCGCCCAGGCACCGGCTGTGTGGGAACTGCAGTACAAGGTTGCACGCTGTCAGGAGGTCGCCTCTACCCGTTCGAGCTGGCAAATCTGCGGAAGCTGGCTCAGTGCGCCCAGCCAAGGCCACCGCAGGCGCCGCTGAGCGCACCCGGTCTTCTTCCAAGCCAATGCTGCGGCCTGCAGGCGCGCACGGGAGCACTGCGGCAGGCGCGCCAGGTCCTCCCGGAGCGGCGAACATGAGCGCGGCAGCACTGCAGTTCTCCCGCTTCCCGTCAATCCCGGTCGAGGCGCTGGCCGACCTGGATGCTGTGCTGGACTGGACCGCCAAGCCCGCGGTCCAGCACTCGCTCTCGAGCGTGCTCGCTGCTGAGGTGCTCCCCGCGCTCTCGGTATCCGCTGCCCGGGCCTGCGCTGAGCGCGCGCGCGCACACCGTGCTGAGGGTGCTGCGCGGCAGATGAGCCGCGCGCCTCCACAATGTGATGTGCTGACCGACGCTCCATCGCGCGCAGGCCGGCGCTGCGGCCAGAGTTGCGTGCAACAAGGCCAGGGCGGAGGTGCCGGCGAGTCCCTCGGGGCCGCTGGCCGGCGCGGCGACCACGTCGGGCGGCACGTCCGGCAACACCTCGGGCGCGGCGGGCGCGAGCGCGCTGGAGCGCGGCGCGCGCAGCGCCAAGCGCGCCAGCACGGAGGCCGACACGCCGACCGAGAGCGAGGAGGAGGAGGAGGAGGAGGCCAGCGACGACGGCGGCGCCGCCGCGCGGCGGCGCCGCCCGCGGCGCTCCACCCGCCTGACCACCGGGGGCGGCCAGGCGCTCAAGGCGCGCCCTCGCCTGCAGGCGCACTCATGCAGGCGTGTTGCACGCCAAGGAGCGCATGCATGCCACTTGAAGCTCGTATGAAGTGGAGCGCTTGCTTGTCAGCCAGCCGCGCTGTGCGCTTGCACCAGGCCAGGCACATACCACAGGCACCGCCACGTGCCGTAGAGGCATTGCTCACGCTTGCCTGTCGTGGCTGCAGCCGACGGAGAAGCGGCGCGTGGGGCGGCCGATCGAGTACTATGGCGACGCCGACGCGCCCAACCTGACGCCGGCGGAGCGGCGGCGCATCCGCCGCCGGATCGCCAACCGCGAGTCCGCGCGCCGCGTGCGCTCGCGCCGCCTGGGCGAGCTGGAGGAGGCGCAGAAAGCGGTGCGCGCGCGGCCCATGCGCATGCTTAGGGTATAGGGTAGGATTAGGGGTAAGCCTGTCCTGCTGCTGTCGCGCATGCGCAAGACGGCGCCTGCGCGCCCGCAGCTGCTGCCACGCCACGCCCCAGCACGAACTGTCTCTGACGTGGCGGAGGCAGCGCCGGCCCTGCAGCGCCGTTCAAACGCCATCTGCAGCACTGTGTGGTGCCCACCCGTTGTGTTGCTGCTGTCTCACAGGCGCCTGTCTGTGCGGAGCGTCGGCGCACGGGCGCGCCCGACGCTGGCGTCGCCGCCCGCGCAGGTCCAGGGCCTGCAGGAGAATTGCAAGGACCTGCGCCAGCACACCGTCGCGAGCGAGGCGCAGCGCGCCGGCCTGGAGGCGGAGGCACGCGAGATGGACGCTCGCTGGCACGCGGCCATGGCTGAGACCGCGCGTCTGCGCACCGAGCTCCAGCGCCTGCGCAGCATGTTCCAGGCATGCCCGCGTCGCGCCGCCCCTGGCGTCCCGCTTGTTGCTGCTTGGTGAGCCGCGCGCGCAGCGCCCTCGCGGGTCTGCTCGTGTGGGTGAATTAGTGTCGCGGGGTCCCGCAGGCCAGCACCGGCTCCGCCGCTGCGGCAGCCCAGGCGGCTGCCGGAGCGGCCGCGCCGGCCGCGCCGCTGGCCGCCGAGGCTGATGGCGTTGCGGAGATGGAGACGATGGAGACGGCCTCCACGGGCGAGCTGGCGGAGGCGCTGGGCGCGCCGGCGGCCGATGCCAAGGCCAAGGCGTGCGGCGCCGCGGCCGG
>JAABUX010006134.1_pt1 | contig 14457 bp, 26 predicted proteins | sample 5561851 | NCBI WGS metagenome assembly JAABUX01 (sample SAMN10711883, study PRJNA513361) | rock metagenome | isolation source: Antarctica rocks | place: Antarctica: Victoria Land, Richard Nunatak red sandstone | collected 2016-01-03 | reverse complement strand
GCTTTGGGTACCCTGGCATTCGGCTTATTTTGACAGTCCGGTAGCCTGCTGTGGCTGCGTGTGTGCAGAGATGAACTTCTTTGATGGCGTGGAAGGGTTCGGCATCCAGGAGCTGCTGGAGCGGGTTGGCAGCGGCAACGAAGGGGAGTTTATGGAGGTGTGCGGCAATGTCTGTGCTTGTTACATTGGCCACCATGGACGGCACTAATCTTGCGCTGAAATGAATGCATTGACATGTGACGAACACCTCCACGAGCTGCGCTTGGACGAGTGCTGGGCATGAAGGCCAGTCCTGCACTACACAGGACATCCAGCAGTCGCCTCAGATGATCGACGCCATCCAAATGATGCTGAGCGACCCGAGCTCGTACGCGCCTTTGGTAGAGCATCCAGAGCTGGCGCCCTACATGCGTGCCTTGCGCAGGTGCGCCTTCGACTCTATAAGCCCATGGTGCCCCCTGACACTTCATGTTAGACATCAGTAAGGCGTGAACATGCTAAGGGCAATGTAGCCCAGCAGTATCATGCCAGTAAGCATCACAGATGTGTGCGGGCTGGCTGCGCAGGATGGTTGGCATGGAGGATTCAAACCCTGAGGGTCCGTCTCCAACAGCGCAGCCCCAGCAGGCCACGCCTCCTGTAGCAGATCAGCCGACCCCGCAGGAGGATGGCGAGCAGTCCACCCCGTCTTGACCGTCGCGTGAGGTCGGGACGTGAGGATGTTTTTGGTGTACGCCAGTGGCATGAAAGGTCCTGCTTAGCATGTCAGTGGCCAATCCACACAGTGCGCAAGGGCATAAAGTTAAAGATAGAATGCGGGAATTGCACCGGATTAACATGGTGTCTTATACAGCGTATTTCCACAATCCTGACAAGCAGAGGCATGTCACTCATCAAGATCGCGCGCACACTGTATCAAACACATTACAACTGTCCACAGGTATGACCTCATATGGGACACACACGCGACACTGGCCAAAACATTGCGGGTCAGAAAGGTCACACCAGGCGGTGGTGCTGCTCGAAATCCTGGATAGGCCTGCCGCCGCTTGCCCACTTGGCTTGCAGCCACCCTGTGCGCTCAGCGGCGCATACAAGAAATTAGGACAGTGGTGCATGACACGCAAAATGTATGCAGCATGCCACAACCAGCCGCCACCGTTTACAGCAGGAATATAGTGCCAATCGCCGTGGCAAGACATGTTCGGTGTCCTGACATCCCTACGACCACGCTGATGCTCACCGGTTGCGGGCTGGAACCGCGCTTCTGGCCCCCTCGACCGTTTGCGGCGTCATCGCTGTACGCGGCATCACGACCCAAGGGCAGACACCCGCAGCGGGCGGAAGAGTCTCAGCCGCCGAAGCAACGCAGCACCAGAGCAAGGGAGACGTGCAGCCAAGAACAGAACCTCAGCTGGGTTGATGGATTATACTCCAGCAGTAAGGTGAGTTCCGATTGGTCACGACAAGTCGACGCTTCTGGCCGCGGGAGGACTGCTTGCGTCCGCTGCAGGCGGAACCGCTGTTTGAGCCTGCGCTCCGGGTCCTCCGTACTTCACGCGCAAGTCTTGCAACTCCAGCTGCGCCAGCGACAGTTTCTGCACCAAAGACAAGACACCCAGTCAGAATTTACAACAAAATTTCACAGACGAGATGCAAACCAGGACGCACGAGATCGGATCAGGCACGTCTGCTTCCTGAACGTCTGCATGCGAAATTTCTTCAGTTTGGTTCATTTGAGATTGCCATTCGCCACAAACCTTCCGCATTAAGACCAACCTGCTCACCTCCTTCAGGTCGAGGTTTTCCTCCTCCAAGCTTTTCAGCCGAGCGCCCTGCTCCCAGAGCTTCGCCCGCACGGCCGCCGGCAGGACCCGCAGCGCCGCCTCCTGCTCCGCGTCCGTCAGGTCGCCGCCGCTGCGGCGGTCGCCACCGCTGCGCCCCCCCGCCGCCGGCCAGTCGTCCTCGTCCTCCTCGTCCTCGCTGTCCGCCTCCGACCGCGAATGGTACTCGGCCAGCAGCCCCGCCGGCATGCCGGTCCCGAAGAAGTCCAGCTTCGCGCCCAGCTCCGCCGCCTCGTCGTTCAGGTTGTGGTACCCTGCAGGACAACAACGGGGTCATCATCAGCATTTTCACCCTCACGATATGCAATCCTGATGGGCATTTTCACCATCACGATACGCAATCCTAATGGGCTGACTTGATGGCTGGCCTTAAAGCTCAGGCATGCAAGCCTGAGCGCAGCGCAGAGAGCACACATGTCAAACATACGTGCAGCATCAGATGCAAACATTTATGCGGGCAGCACATACCTGCTGTGTAGCCGCTCTGAGGGTGCCCATCTGCCGCGCCCCTGCCAGGTGGTGGTGTCTCACCCGCGCCTGCACATCCAAACGTGAACATCAAAATGTCATGATGACAACCTCAAGCCAAGCAACAACATCAGCAGGCAATCCAGCAGGGTTGGTGCTCCCAGCGAGCGGAAGCAGGGGTGCCGCAGGAAGCTACCATGCGGGGGGACCGTGTGCGGATAAGCGGAATGAGGGACTCACGTTGTAGCAAAAAGCTGCTGCTATTGTACGGCGCTCGCGGTGTGGTCCGTGGGATTGTTGACGGGGTCTCCGCCCGAGCTGCAGGGAAGCGCGAAGCAGCGGGCTCAGCGCGGTAAGGTCGCGACCGCGAGTGATACCACGGCTTGCGTGCAGCCTGCACTTCGAAACTTCGAGGTCGGGGAGCGCTTGCATTACCTTGCAGGCCACCTCGCCTACGCTTCGCAGCGTGGCCGTTGCGCTTTCCATGGCGCTTTCGCTTCTGCGGCTGCCGGGGGCCAGCTGCCTGCGAAAGGGAGGGAGGGACGGGCGGAGCGCTGTCATAGTAAGGCCGGTATTCTTGCGGAGCAGGGAAATAGCCCGGCCTAGGAGGCATCGCTGTTGGAGGCAGGTAATGTGCAAACCGACGGTCCATATCGTGAACTGGTGGCAGCACGCAGGCCATTGGCAAGCAGATGTCGTCGTGCAGAACGTCTAATGAAGCGTCGCCGAGCATTTGGCGAGTAGGTCATGCAATGATCGGCGTGAGCGGAACTCCCATCAACAGCGGTTCGGGACGCATGCAGCTTGCCACTTTGCGATCTCAGGCCGGACGGCGCAACTGAGATAATCGGCAGCCCAGCCATGAGCTCGAAAAGCAGAGGGGCGGGGACATCTAAGGATGTCCCGCCTGCGAAGCTCGTGCAGACCGTGCTCGAGGCCACCTCCTGCACGGAAGAGGAGGCAAAACAGATGCTGCTCGACTGCAATAACGACTGCAACGAGGCGGTGAACAGGCTGCTCGATGGCGGTGCTTTCGCTGCGGTCATAAACAAGAAGCAGCGGCGAAAGCAGGTGAGATCCGACCGATGCATGCGCATGCATTGCCTGCCACGGTTGCGGCTGGGCTTGTCGGCCGATGGCGCCTCGATGACCCGGCGACCACACTCGTGCTGCACGCTCGACAGAAGGAGGACGAGAGGAAGAAGGAGGTCCCGGCCAAGGTGCTCGAGGTCCGGCGACAGCCTTCCTCCTCGCCGGCGCCGCGCGAACGAGCGCGAGGAGTGAGAGGAGGCGAGCGACTATCGGGCCGGGGTGCGCAACTCCCCCCACACCCACTGCACCGCGGGCATTGACTGCTCCGTCAATGGCAGCACCTTGATCCGCTTCCTGTCCGGCCAAACCTACCAACGCTGCTGCACCGTGCGTAGGAAGCCGTAGCAAAGGCGCGAGCGCTGCCGCTGACGCCGTGCTGTCCACGGATGAGACGCTCGCACCTGCGGCCGCCGCTGCGGGAGGAGCGCATACCGGCAATGGAGACTGGGACGATGCCCCGAGCACGTCGGACCCGTGCGCTCCAGCCACAGCCTGGTGTAGTTTGCGTCACCTGGACAACCCCGCACAATTGCGTTGATCTGGTCACGCAGCATCGACCTGCAGCCATGTAAGCCTGTTGCTTCTGCGTCGTCACAGGGCGACGTCAAAGCCGGCCACACAATCGCCGGTCGGGACGCCGGCTAGCCAGCCGGTAGCTCCGCCGCCGCCCGCGGCCCAGGCGGCGAGAGCTGGGTGGGGTGCAGGCGCGCAAGGCAGCATGTCGATGGCAGAGCGGCTGCGGCAGCTCAACCCCGACGCCAACCAGCAGCGCGCGGGCGGCGCTCCTGCCATCGCGGCTGTGGGTCCTCCCCCCGGGGCTCCGCCGCCGCAGCAGCAGCCTCAACCAGCCGCAAATCAAAACCATGTGCAGGCGAGTTTTCTCTTGGTCCACATATCTTGAGAAAATTGGGCTGTGTGCACTTGGGCATGAGTGCTTGCGCCAGCAAGCTGATTTGTTGGCAGCATGGCAAAGCTTGCTGTTATACCATCGGCCGCTGCCCGTGCACACATTAGAACGTGTCGTCTCTGGTTGCGCACTCATGCTGCAGAGCAATCGCTAGCAGGCTGACGCCGGCGGAAGCCCTCCGATCCCGATGGCCCCCTCATCGAGAGCGGTCGGCGCTCCCATCTCTGCGTCCTCGCCTCTGGTCACCGCCGGCGACTGGGACGTGCCGGCGCCGGCGCCCTCCACTTCGCTAGGGCCCACTGGGTCCCTAGCCCCAGGCGGCATAGCAGGCCCCCTGGAACCGCAGGTGTGCGACCCCAGCAGCTCTACCTACCGCACTAGAGCAACTGCACGACTGTGTTTTCCTGCCCACATGCTAGCGCATTGGAGGGCATGCTGCTCTGCATTCTGCAAGTATGCAACTTCGACAACGGGAACGTTACAGACCTGCTATGAGCAGCTGATTATGAATGTCACTGAACACACCATTTGTGCTTGCAGATGGGCGGCGGGGTTCCTGGGCTGGGAGGCGTGGCCGTGCAGCCGCCGGCGCGGCAGATGCCCATTCCAGTGCCGTTTCACAACGACCCGCCGGCCGGCGCGCCGGGCGGTCCGCTGCAGCATGCGGGCTCCTGGCAGCCGAAGGCTGCTGGTCCGCCACACGCACCCGTCGGCAGCGGCGGGTCGAGTTTCGCTGCATCCCTGGCGCCTGGGCCCCCCTCCCAGCAGCACCAGCAACAACAGCAGCAGCTGCAGCAGCAGCCGATGAGCTCCCCGGCGACGGCGTCCCCCCTCCTGCCGCTGGACCCTGCCGTCGCGCCGCATGCCCCGTCCCCCCACGGCGGCAGCCTTGCGCAGCAGCTGGGAGCCGTGGCCCCCAGCGTGTCCCAGGGCGGCGACCTGCAGCCCTCGCTCCTGCACACCGGTGCCCCCCCGCACCACCAGCATCAGCAGCAGCAGCAGCACCAGCAGCAGCCCTACCATGCGTCGGAGGTGACCGACCATCTGGGCATCCAGTTTGGCCAGATGCAGTTCAGCTCATCTAGCTATGGAGGCGCTGGCGGCTTTGGCGGCGGCAGCTACTCAGAGTCGCCGGCTTTCGCCGACGGGCCCCCCGCGTCGGCGTTCGGTGAGCCATCCACATCGGCATTCGGCCCTGGGGCCGTGCCTGTGCTGTCCACCAATGAGTCACAGTCCTCTGGCGCTGGCGCCAACGGTGTGCTCTCACACGAGGGCTCCGGGCTTGCTGTGGGGCCTGCGTCCTTCAAGAATGCTGGGCCCCCCGGCGGGATGACAGGGGCCTCCCCGTCTGGCCACGCGTCTGACGACTTTGCCCAGCCAGGCGCCTCGCAGCGCTCGGGCAGCATCGGGCCGCCTGCGACATCCTCTGCGGCCGGCGGCGGCGGCCAGTACTCCGCATTCGCCCAGCCCAAGCCGCAGGAAGCGCCGCAGAGTCACAGCAGCGCCGGACAGTACGCACAGTACGGCTACAACCAACAGTTTGGAGGCAGCGCGGCGTTCGGCCAGGTGAGGCTTGCGACGCGCTCTTGCATCATTGCCTCGCAGCAGCATTATGCAATGATGGCAAACTCCGCTAAGATATCTGTGGGTTCGCTCACGAACGTTGTTGAGTTACTATGGCATTCCAGCCTCTCTCGTTGGCACAGGTTGGTGGAGCTCTGGGTAAGTGGGAGTACATCTCATAGCGACCCTGACATGTCCTGCAGGCGTCGCAATATGGCTCATATGGGAGCGCGAGCGGGAGCTTCGACGTGCCGCCGCAGCAGACGCAGTACAGCTTCCCTGGCCACCAGCCACAGCCGTCATCGCAACAGGTGCGCAGGACTTCCATGAGTCCCAGGCACATGCTTTGACCACTTGGGCATTTCTTGGCCATGTCATCAGCCCTGCATTGGTTCACATGGAAACAAGCCCGCCAGAGTCAAGAAATAGCCTTTTCGTCGCTTGGCCGACGGCATGCATTTTAGTCGCCCCTCAGCTGAGAATCTCGCCGCCATCACGCTCTACCCCCACTGTTGCAGGCGGCGCCAGGGTATGGCCATGGTCTGGGCGCCCCCAGCGGCGCTCCGCAGAAGCCGGCTGCCGTGGGATCCGACTACGGCGCCCCTCGTGGGCCCAGCCCAGCGACCAAGTTCGGCGCCCCGCAGGCCAGTGGTTCCGGCTCCAACCAAGGCGACGCCCAGCCAGCGTCGGTATCGCAGGTGCATGCGGTATCCGGAAGCTGATCACGCAGATGTATATGACGCAAGCGCCGTGTCGATTGAGGCTCAGCAGTTGAACGGCATCGGCAAACAGGGAAAGCTCGTGGCGTTGTGCACTGCTTGTCGGGTGTAATTATGTGCTGAGGGATATATAGGCATGCTGATCCGGATGGCGCATGGGGCGGATTTGTTGTAATGGCGGCTGAGCAGTCTCTTGATGCACTGCAGGGCATGCACGGCCACGGTGGCCACGGAGGGCAGCCAGCGCCGGCAGCACAGCCGCCGGCTGCGCCGCCCGCGGGACCCCAGCAGCAGCAGCAGGGGCTGCCGGGCGGCTTCCCGCCAAACGCTCAGATGTCGCCGGCGATGCCAGGTGCAGCTGCCTCGCCCACAGTTTTGGTCCTAGGCTGTGCCGTGTACACGAGCAGTGACACCCCTCGGAACACCGCCTAGACAGTTGCCCTGCATGCTTACGCGTGACCAACCATCACACCTGCTTTAGTTATGCCTGATTCTATCTTCAACAGGTCTCAGTTTCGGCGTTGTCTGCGTCTATATGGAAGTCCCCAAACACGTGCTGAAGCTGACCGTTGCCCTCTCGCCCTTAGCCGGCTTCGAGAGCGCAGGCTACGGCTATGGCGGGTACAGCCCGTACGGCTACAACATGTCCGCGGGGCCCGGGTTTTACCCCGGAGGGTATGCCGCGCCCGGCTACGGCTACCCGCAGTACGGCCAGCCGCCGGTTGGCGGCGGCGCGTTCCAGCAGGGCGGCGGCTACGGCGGCGCGCAGCCGCACCTCGGTGGCGGCTCAGCTGGCAAATACGGCGGAGCGGGCTACGGTGAGCAGCTTCTCTCTGGACCACCTTCACCTGCAGACAGCGCTGTGATTGTGTCTGCAATGCTCAGCAAGCATCTCAAGCAAGCATCTTAGTAGCATTGATCATGACGACGGTGCTACCATATGCATTGATGTAGGCAGTCATGCGCCTCGTGTGCATTTGCTTCACATGAAACTCCTGTGCCTGCGACCATATACTCACTGTGCCCAATGCTGACGCCAGTTTTAGTATCAGGGACTGTGTCCTGAAGCATCGAGATCACGTTTGTCACTGTGCCTTTGCGCAATCCTCCTCACTCTGGCAGGCGTGCCCGGCGGCGGCTACGGCGGCAAGGATCTGAAGGAGGGTGGCGGCGGCTACGGTGGTGGTCACAGCGCTGGTGCACAGCAGCATCAGCAGCACATGCTGCCGCCGCAGCAGCAGGCCGCGCCCGCGGGCCTGCCGCGGGATGCGTATCCGAGCTCGTACCCCATGCCCGGAGCGGGCGGGGCGGCCGCCTTCGGCGGTCAACAATTCGGCGGCCAATACGGCGGACAGTACGGCGGGGGCCAATACGGCGGCGGGCACGCTGGGAACGGGCCTGCGCCCGGCTTCAAGATGCAGTAGCTGCGCCAACACCGTCTGCTGTTGGCGAATGGCTTGTAAGGAGGGACGTGGCCGTCTGTCATGAAGGGGCACGGCAGCGGCACGCGGCCATCCGTGCTGCCAGTCAGTCAATAACGGAAACGATCTGCTGCTCACGATGCGGCTGCCGAACCGTAAAGCGATCATTGGGGGCTCTGTGCGCTGCATGGTTCGTTCGTTGCGATCTGGGTCAGTAGTCTAGCAGCTCGGCCGTGTTCCGTACGCATTGGGGGATGTGTGAGGAACGCGTGCCGCGGCTGTGCATAAAGGGCAGCAGTTAGCCGGAGTGCTTTCTTGTCGGACCTTGTCTGCTGGGACATCCTCATCAGCGAGGCAGCAGTTTTGCGACAGGTAGTTGGCTTGTGAGGCTTGTTCGGAGTGGTGCTACGGGTGTGACAGGCATTGCACACTTGGTCTTTCAGCACTATGTTACAAAGCAGGTCGAGCAACGCATGCATGCCATGAACATCACACCCGCCAAACAGCGGTGTCTCAGCAATACTGCTCAACGCATCATCATGCAATGCGGGCTGAGCGGTGTAGCAACGTGGATATGTCACAGATGCGCAAGGGTGGTCTGTGCGTTGATGTCGTCACCTGCGTTTGCCCGCATCCAACCTGTACTCATGCGTCGTCGTCATCGGCATAATCGCACAACAGGAGCGCCAGGGCAGCTTGCCCGGCACCGTCTGCTGATACGCTAACGCCTCTGACAAGGTCAGCCTGCTGCTGCTGCTGCTCTGATGGAACATCGCCATGCATGGGTCCTCCATGCTTGGCTGCGGCGGCGAGCATTGGAACGCCCACTTGCACAGCTGGGATGATAGCACCGGGTTCCGGCGCCACTGCAGCAGTCTGCGAAGGGGCTGCGCCCGCCGTGACGGACTCCTCGGGCCTCGGCGGCTGCTCGGCTTCTCCGGAGAGCGCATCGGCAAACGCAAGAGCCCGCTGCTTGGCCAGCTGCAGGGCTGTGTTAGACTCGTTCCCTGGCGACGCCGCTGCGGCAGCAGACTGCACAGCCGCTGGCGGCAACCCGGTCAGCGACAACTGATGCTGGGTACAAACAGCCGCGACTCCGCAAGCTCGTGCTGCTGTGGCTGTCGGCATGCTCACGGCACCGCCCTCGAAAAGGCGCCCGTCATCTGTCAGCGTCCGCGGCACAGCCCGTTCCAGGACCGCCGGCGCAGGGCTGCTGCCGCCCTGCATGCTTGCCGCGGCGGCGATCCTCTGCCGCCTGGCATGGCCATCGGCGAGTGCCTACAGGAAACATGTGCATCTTCACATCAGGCGCGGTACCTGCCACGGGTGGACTCTGTGATCACGCTGCAGCACCAGCAGCACAGCATCTGGCGGTCTAAACAGCATCAGCAGGCTTGAGAGCGCCACAGCCCTGTCGTCACGTCGCTGCGCTGGATCCTGTGCAGCGAAAACACCAGCGAACAGTTCAGCTGGGCGGGCGCCGCACCGCACGCATGTACGCCTGTTTGTCGCGGGCGCCGCCGGACGGCCAGTCGAAGTACGGCACGCTGACGACCGCCCAGCCGCGCGCCGCCAGCAGCCGGCGGCGGCCGAGGGTCTCGCCGGTCGGGGCGCGCCTGCTGGCCAGCCAATGGTGCGGCCCATCCGCCTGGGTTTGTAATGAGAGACAGACTGTCAGATGCGGTCAGGTATCGAGGCACGGTGCAGACGCTGACAGGACTGTAGAACACTGAATGCTTGTGTTGAGCGTGCTTGATGTTGCCGTCGAATGTGGCTGGTGAACACAGCATCCAGCGGCTCACCGAATGCAGGGTCTGGGTTAGGGTCTAGGTTTTCTGAGGGCATTTGTGCCGCATCTTTGAGATGATGTATACAGAGTAGCCGGGCGGCAGATCCTGCAGGCAGTCAGCTTGCGGCTGGGAATATCATGCGTCACCTCCACTGCAATGCCTTCGCGGCGGAGGAGGATGTCCACTGAAAACGCGCCGTCCTCCGTCAGAGCCTCCATCTCGTGTCTGTTACATGTCATTACATGGGTCAGTGCACGCTCAAGCCTGGACAGGCAGCTCTTGGCTTTTGATTCTGGCGCCAGCCTCATGTCCAAGCAGAGCACAGCTCGATCCAGGCCGGAGTCAGCACCGCTCAACCTCCCGCACACACGCAGTTCACTGGTTTGACAGCTCCCGCCGTGGGTGCAGAGCCATTTCTCTGAGCGCATCGAGAGCGACATCCTGCTGTGACGCGACATGTAGGTGGGTCGTGGGGTCACGCACGGGATGCCCATGGCGGCGAGGGTGGCGGCGACGTCGCGATGGAAGTCGGAGACGGTGACGACGCGCGCCGCCTGCGTCCACACGCCCGCCGCCGCGTCCAGCAGCGCCGCCGGCGCGCCGCTTGACAGGTCCGCGCCTGGCGCCTCCATCTGCAGCAGCAGCCTCGCCTGGTGCACCTGCGCAGCGGGCACCGAGGCCGTGGGTATGGACGCTAGTATGTAGCTTGGTCTTGCCTGGGTCCACTGTCCAGCTGGTTACATCTCACATTTACGCCCAACAGATCCCTGGCCTGCAGGTGTGCAGAGTGGGGAATCAGCGAAGCACCGCAGCACCTCTTTGTGCAGCGAAGACATCAGAACGCAAGCTGCGATCGATGCGGGGCTTGAAAACAGCAGGACAGGGGTTCGCGCCTGCATGAGCGCCTCCTGCGAGAGCTCCGCGAGCGGCCGCTCGAGCCCGTGGAACTGCCCCAGCAGCGCGCGCCACATTCCCGCGTCCAGCTCCTATGCGCATAAAGCGTCCGGTGTGCGTGGAACCACAATCTTTGATGGCTGTGCAGACTCGGCAGAATCCTGTAAGTTCTGGGACTGGAAGAGTGGCTGTTTCCGCTGTGCGTCAGGATGCAGCAGAAAGCTGTTGATCCGAACAACACTGCACGCTGCGCCTGCAAGGCACCAGTCTGCGACCGCGTACCCGCAGCAGGGCAAAGCTCCACAGGAGGTTGCACAGCTGCTGCGCGCTGAGCTGCTCCGCGGCGGCGCGGCGCAGCACCTCCTCGCGCAGCGCGGCCACAAGGCGCGGCGCCACAACGCCCAGGCTCGCGTACGCCCAGCTCACGTTCGTGATGTGCTGCAGGCTCAGGTCCTGCACGCACGCTCTCATGGTTTGCGTCAATCCGGACATACTGGGGTTCAATCAAGGTTTGCTGTTGAGTAGTTAGTGAGCGCGGAGGTGAATGCATGTAGCAGGTGTGCTCAATTCGGACTGCGAGCACCTGGCTGAACAATCGAACAGCCGCTGCTGATGTTTGTGTGTCACGAAAGGTAGAACATGAAGTTGGTACTAGACCCAAACTATGGTGTTTGCAGTGAAACATGACCCCACCTGCATCTGGGCGAGGGCGCGGCGGGCGATGGTGGCCAGCAAGCTCGGGTCCAGGTGGTTCAGCCGGCCACACGCGTACGCCACGTTGGACAAATTCTGCGCAATGCCACCAGAACATAGCACGTCATGCGCAGCTAGCTGGCGAGCGCTTGCTGGGCATGCAGCTGCGCAAAGCAATACACGACAGCAGCGACGCCTTCACATGCCCGGTCTGCATGACCGTGTGCAGCCTGGCCATGCAGCCGCCTAGTACCGAATGCACCTGCTGGCTGAACTCCTCGATGTGCTCCTGTGCCTCGCGCGTGAGCGCCTCGATCAGCGGCGCCGAGTACTCATTCAGCTTCGCAATCGCCCTGCACCAAAAAGGCATGTGGGTCAACGGAGACACCACAATGCGATTCCCGCAAGCGCGCTACTCGGCAGTGCTGGTTGCTCGAAGCATGAGACTATCGCCTGCAAGAAGATGTCCAGACGACAGAAGCGCAGGCGAGGTTGTCTACTCGGGCATGCACAGTGCGCACAAACAGCGTTAGCTGTGTGCGCGGGCAGATTTTCGGGGTATGCTGTGCGCACCAGTATGCGTTGGACACCTCCTGCGGGTTGCAGTCCGCGGCACGCGCCACCAACGCCTACTCAGACACGTGCGAAGCTCTCTTGAGGGGCTTCAGCATGCAGTCCTGGGCAGGATGGCCCGCAAGCAGACTGCATTGGAAACTTATGAGCACCGCATGGTGGCCTAGCCGCTCCAGCCCGACGCTGGTGGAAAGCATGCAGGTGAAGAAGGTTTTCCAGACAGCGGGCAGTACCTCGACCACGGCGTCCATCATCCGGCGGCCAGGGTGCAGTTCCAGCGTCGCAAACGCCCACAGCAGGTTCGCCAGGTGCTGCACAACACAGGCTGCGTGAGGCGCACATGGTCCAAGCGCAAAGATTTGTGCGCAAGACTGTATGTCTTGATATGGGCAGAATTTCGGCGTTGACCAGCTTTGCACATGGCCACGCAATGATGCACCTGACGGCTCCAGTGGCGGTCCCCGGCCTCTGTGCTGCTCAGACGCCGCGCCACCTCTTCGCTGACAGCCTCGAGGAAACCCTGCAGCGGGTCGGCTCGGTTGCAGTATGGTTGCACTACCTCAAAAACGCAGCAAAATCATAGGAACTGCGGGTCGAGACATATTCCAATCACGACCGCACCATGCACTTGGCAGCGGGGAGTCCCAGCGTCGCGATGGCCCACACGGTGTTGGCCAGGTTCTGCGGCGTGAAGTCCTGCAGGCTGCGCATGGCGTGGCCGAGGACGACGTCCAGGAAGGCGCCGGACGGCGGGTGCTTGATGGTGGCGCACGCCCTGCAAGCAACAGAAGTATTGCAGAGGTGCTGAGGTGCAGGGATGCACGGGAGGAGGTGCAATGGGTCTGATGAAGGCAGATCCGCTATGTGTCGAAAGGGTTTAGAGGCTTTAACGCTGTCTAGATGTGGGTTACAAGGCTCGCACCACAGCATGTTGGCGTCGGACTGCGGCGTGTATTCGTGGGTCAGGCGCATGACGTGGCGCATCGCTGCGTCAAGCAGCTCCGGGCACGCGTGCTCGAGCTTCGCAAACGCCCTGCGCCCAGTACTGCAGCGGTCAGCGACATGCTCAAGGGCATGGGCTGCCCATCTTGCTGGCATCGCTTGCAAGCAAGTGCAGATGTCACATGTTGTCAGATGGCCATTACGCCAATGAAATCCACCCAGTGGCAAGAGGTGCTCGAGCGGGGCGGAGCGGAGCGGAGCGGAGAGAGGCAATAGACCGCGCACGCACCACATCGTGTTGGAGATGTTCTGGCAGCTGAAGGTGGGCAGGATGCGCAGCGCCGCGGCTTCCAGCTCGTCGATGAGGCTCTCCGGCGTGGGCTTGTATCCGAACGTCGCATATGCCCACATCTATCACAGGCAAATGTGCAGATACGTGTCAACGCAGACATTCTGAGCTGTGAGATTGCACAGATCCTGGTCTTGACCTGGCATTGGAGCAGATAAATTGACATGCCGATGTGCACAGGTACATGCTGCGCCAAGCAGACAGCAAACCGAATCCTGAGGAATGAGCGCACCGTGTTCGCCACGTTCTGGGCGTTGAAGTCCGGCAGCGCGGGCAGCATGGCGCCCGCGACGGCGTCCAGCAGCGCCTCGTCGCGCTCGCCCGGCGCGGCCAGCTTGGACAGCGCCCACACCGTGTTCGACAGCGCCTGCGACGGCGTGCATAATTCAAGGTTGCCCAGATTGACGGTGCGATTTGTGTGTACTACACTGACCCTCCGCAAAACCCTGTACATCGAGAGCAAAAGTCATCCTGACCGGTCGGTCAGTTCGAGAACTTCCCTTGCGCTAGCAAAGCCTCGACTTTGACATGCTGCAGTGACTGGGCCACCACAGGAAGCGCACGACCAATGCCTTGCATAAACTGACCCGTGAATCCACCTCTGCACAATGTTTGAGTACACATGAGCTTAGGCAAGGATGCAGGCAGGTAGCACGGACCTGCGGGCTGAACAGCGGCAGCTTACGGCGGACCTCGGCCGCCAGCGCCGGCAGAAGGGCTGGAGGGCGGTGGTCAAACCGCGCATACGCCATGACCGTGTTGCTCATATTCTGCACATCACAAACCGCATGGTCAGGCTACAGCCGTAGTGTTGTGCTGCGCTTGCCATGCTGCCACTTGCGCGTAGCGAAGCATGCCTGTGGGGTGAAGTCAGACAGCTTCGCCAGCGCTTCTGCAGCCAGTGCATCCAGCAGCTCTGCGCCGGGCTGCCAGTCTGCACGCAACATACCATCAGGAGCGGTCGACATCACAATTTGCATTCAATGCCGTGCTTGCGGATGTTGTTACTTCTGCTGTCACGCAGCAAGCATTTCTGCACATGTGCGGACCCCAGAAACATTGAGCGCACCGAGGGTCGAAAAGGCCCTGCGGCACAGCATGAACAAGCCGCTCAGTTGTCTGCACGGAGAGCCCAGGATTGAGGGACGGCACAACACAACACAACACAACACAACACAACACAACACAACACAACACAACAC
>JAABUX010006129.1_pt1 | contig 14461 bp, 17 predicted proteins | sample 5561851 | NCBI WGS metagenome assembly JAABUX01 (sample SAMN10711883, study PRJNA513361) | rock metagenome | isolation source: Antarctica rocks | place: Antarctica: Victoria Land, Richard Nunatak red sandstone | collected 2016-01-03 | reverse complement strand
TACAAGGGATGGGTATCATAGGTAGAGAGACCTCCTGAAAGAAGAATGATTTGTTATCTTCTTAATTAGAGGTCTTTTTCTTCTCGTTCTGCTAATGACTGGTCATCTCGTTGCGCATCCCGTGGGTGGTTCCGCTGTCTGATTTCCTCATCGCTTGCTGTTGATTGTCGCATGTTTTCAGCATGGGTATGAAGTCCTGCCTTTTCTAGCGCAGCAGCAATCTTCCCAGCATCGAACCGTTGCCTTTTGTCTGGACTTTGTTCTCTTGGTTGTTCTCCCGATGAGAAACCTGCTTCCTGATTTGCTTCTTCTCCTGGTGGTATTGGTACTCCTTCTGACATATATTTCTTGTAGCAAACTGTCTGCTTGCTGTCAAGTAAACGCTCTTGCATTATGTGGGAACTGTTGTCATACAACAACTGAAGGATAGAGCTGCACTCCCTCATCATATTTTCCCCCCACCTGTGTTCTCTTTTTCATCTTCAAACACTGCCCTCTTGCTTGCTACAATCAAGAAGCACCTTGACATTTGTAGAGCAAGAAGGAGGCTACGGCCATGTATTCCTAATCCTACCATCCAAATTTTCAGGAACGCTAAACTTGTAGTAGAACCCCTTTCGTTCTTAGCACAACGTGGAGAAAATCATGGCAAAAAATCCTTGCACTAAAATTGTTCCCCCTGAGAATGCGTATGAAGTATGGCAGACCAATGACGGTTGGTTCACTACTTTTGTCCTTAAGAAGTACAAGAACCCGGAGGCAGAGGAGAAAGACCCATATGCACGTTGGTACGTATGCACAAAATCATCAGTCACCTCACAACGAGGCGAGTATGGTGACACGTATGCAACAGAAGCAAAACGGAATGCACACCGCATTGCGAACCCCTTAGTAAAGCCATATGACTTTGCGTACCTAGAGCAGACCTATCACATTGACCGTGAAGCAGTCGAAGCGTTACTCCCTCGAATTTGTGAGAAGTACACTATACTCGATGTTTCACCAGAACTCTTAGAGCGTGAAATCGCTAAAACCTACGAACAGATTGTTCTTGACGAAGCGATTTTACAACACAGCGTGCAAGTTCAGGATGAGCAGACAACAGGAGAACCGCATGAATGAATGCGATTATCATTGTGCGTTATGTCCCAACAAATGCACCCTACTAAAAGGGCATAATGGTTTCTGTAATTGCGGAGGCCATGATGATTTCAGACATCCCACACAGGAGTGCAATGAAGAATGTAAATTTTGTTATGAAAAATGTATACGACTTGGCGAACATCGCACACATACCTGCGAAGATCATCAGGACAGACAAAAGGAAGATGATGACTTAGGAGATTTAGATGAACACCCATTTTGGCGCGCCATTTTAACGTAATGCATCAATTGCTCGTAAAATAGCATGAGGTAGAGAGCAAACACCTCATAGGGCAACCTCTTACCTACGTAGGAAACTACAAGGGAACAATAGCATGAGGATAAAGCAGGGGAGCGTGAACGTGTGTAGCGTAGTTGCCCTGCAAGCCCTGTGTGCATGGTGAGTCTGTCTGACAAATCCGAGTTCTCGCGTGGCCTTGGTGCGGCCCATCTCAACACACGTAACGGGATGACATCCAATAAGGTAGAAAGATTAGAAGGCCCTACCGAAATAAACCGTTGCTTAGAATGACGGCGAAAAGCTCTCTTGGATGAACGGCCTGTAATGAACAGGATAGAGAACAAAAGGACACCTAAACACACTAAACGTTGTGCATTAACGGAAAATGGGATGGTCTACGGGTGGCGACACCTACGATCACGGAACCCCCATAGTAGTCAGAGAATGGGAAAGCCATTTACAAGGCGAAGGGGCAGTATCCGAAAGGGTACCAGAGCAAAGAAATGACGTTCCTTTGCAGGGTAGGTGTCAACGAAGTCCGAACAAGGGGAGGCGCGAGATGCGAGCTACCCAAACCGTACTAGGACTTCTCAGTGAACGAGGCAGAGCAGGTAAGCCCTTAGAGCGGGTCTACCGACTCCTCTACAATCCAAACCTGTACCTTGAGGCATACAACAAAATCTATCGAAACAAAGGGGCAATGACCCCAGGCGTGACGACGGAGACACCCGACGGAATGTCGCTCGAAAAGGTTCAAACCATCATCGAAGCCCTGAAAACAGGGAAATTCCGATGGAAACCAGTACGAAGGATATATATCCCGAAGAAAAACGGGAAGAAAAGACCGTTAGGAATGCCAACGTGGACGGACAAGGTTGTGCAAGAAGTGCTGAGAACGATACTCGAAGCCTACTACGAACCACAATTTAGCGATGCCTCACATGGGTTCCGGCCCGAAAGAGGATGTCACACCGCCCTCAAAACAATACAAGGAACATGGACAGGAACAGTATGGTTCATCGAAGGAGATATCAAAGGGTGCTTTGACAACATCGACCACGAAAAACTCATAGACATCCTGAGAGAAAGCATCAAAGATGAACAACTCTTGGCACTCATTCGAGGGTTACTCAAAGCGGGATATATGCAAGAGTGGAAGTACAATGCAACTCACAGTGGAACACCACAGGGAGGTATCATCAGTCCACTCTTAGCAAACATCTACATGAATGCTCTTGACAGGTACCTAGACCAAATACTGATCCCCAAATATACCAGAGGAACGGGGAAGAAATTCAATCCTGAATACACACGGATACAAAACAGGATGAAGAGGGCATACAAGCGAGGGGACACGGCACTTGCTAAAGGCTACCGGAGGCAGATGCAGACGTTACCATCACTACGACCCGATGACCCAGACTTCAGGAGAGTACGATACGTCAGATACGCCGACGATTTCCTCATCGGCTCCATAGGGACCAAAGAGGAAGCAGAGGCAATCAAAACGGATGTAGAGGGGTTTCTGAGGACACACAAGCTGGAAATGTCCAAAGAAAAGACGCTCATCACCCATGCCAGAACGGAAAAGGCAAGATTTCTTGGATACCACATCCATACAATCAAGCAGGACCAAATGCTAGGCATACAAAAGGGAAGGCCGCGCCGGAACCTCAACGGACGAATAGGATTAACCATACCTGACGATGTGCTACGGGAAAAAGAGGAGCGATACGCAAAGCAAGGAAAAGGAGTAGCCCGAAACCTCCTGAGCCACGAACATGAGTACAGCATCGTGATGCAATATCAGTCGGAGTTCAGGGGAATAACGAACTATTACCACCTAGCATACAACCTACACAAGCTCAAGAAACTGAAATGGTTCATGGAGCAGTCGCTGACCAAGACAATAGCCAGCAAACAGAAATGTTCTGTTGTCAAAGTCTACAAGCGATATGGAACAAAGGTCAAAGTGGGAAACACGCTCTACAAAGCGGTACAAGTGGTCGTACAACGAGAGGGAAAGAAACCGCTCGTCGCAACATGGGGAGGACAACCCCTACGACCAAACGTGAGCAAGAAACCTGACGAGTCGATTGCATTCCCGCACTCCACTAGCCGGAGTGAACTGCTGCAACGAGTCATGGCTCAAGAATGCGAACTATGTAAAGGAACAACCAATCTGGAAGTTCATCACATACGGGCACTCAAGGACCTGAACAAATACTCAGGACGGGAAAGACCGGCATGGGTCAAAAAGATGGCAGCAATGAAACGCAAAACACTCGTACTCTGTCGAACGTGTCATGTGGACATCCACGCAGGAAGGCCACTGACGCGAAAGAAAAGTCAAAGTTCACGAGAGTAATTATTGACACTGGAGAGCCGGATGCGATGAAAGTCGCACGTCCGGTTCGGGGGGGAGAGGTCGAAAAAGTGCAGAAATGTAACTCGTCGGCCCCTTACCCTACAGCAAGATACCCTTGCGTGGAGTCATCGGTATGTTGTGTTTTCCGTGAGTCGGCTTGACTTACAAAACATGGGGTTTCCCCATGAACAAGTAGCAAGTCTCACTGATGAGGATATGCAGCAGATCGCTGAGATGATCCGTCAATCATATGACTACTTGGAAGACAATTTTGCGTACTCGGTTGCGTTTGCCACAACGTTCTGTCTCACAAAAAGAGATCAGCCAGTTGTAGGACGGCCCAATTTAGAACTCATAGAAAACCCCGGAGCCGTCATATGCGACATGTGTAATACGTGGGTAGCAACCTATACCGTTACCGCACACAACATCACCTATAACGTGTGTGATAAGCCACGCTGTCAGGAGGATGCATATGCCTCATTAGGAGAACCAGATGAAACGAGATAGGATTGTCTCACCCGATATCAATGAGTTAATCAAGCACAGCTTTGACACTCTCTTAACCGATATCGCAGGTGGACACTCAGCACGAATGCTTGAATACCTTGTGTTTAGTTCACGGTTTCATAAGTATTCCTCGGATAACAAGATGCTCATTTTCGAGCAGTGTCCTCACGCAACGCGAGTTGCAGGATATCGCAAATGGCTGGAAGAAGGCTATCAAGTCGCTAAAGGCGAAAAAGGTATCCGCATCAAAGCCCCGATTGTCAAAAAAGACCCGGAGGAAGAGGACGAAAGTAATATCGTTGGCTTTTTTGAAGTGAGCGTGTTTGACGTTTCACAACTCACTCCCGATAAAAGGCCACCAAGCTTCTTCCCAGAAGTCTACGGTGACTTTGACCAGTTGTATGAGGTAATGCATCAAGCATTGCAGGAAGGAGGCGTAACCGTCTCAGAAACGAGTCACACGTATGGAGCGCAAGGGTATAGCGCAGGAGGCAGTATTGCAATCCGAGAAGGATTAGCAAGCGGCAACAAATGCCTAACCTTACTCCACGAATGGGCGCATGAAGTGATCCATAACAAGCAAGCCCGACAGGAACTTCCCAAGCAGGTGAAAGAGTGCCACGCAGAAGCGACCTGTTATATTGTTGCCACCCACTTTGGTATCCCAGCCCCTTATAGTGCTGACTACTTATTGAGTTGGGCGAATACCCCCGAAACCTTAAAAGCGGAAATGGATATTGTCCAAAGCGCAGCGTCACACATTATCACTCGTATCAATGCAGTGCTAAGTAGTACTGACAACCGAACAACAGGAGAAGAAACACATGGCAAGTAATACCAGTTTGATTTACGTTGACCACCAAAACAGCAGTCCGATTTCCATTAGAACCGAGACCTACGAACAGATTAAAGCTCTCATTGAAGCAAATCGGGCATGTAACACCTGCGGAGTCGTGTTTACGGAAGAGAACCCACGAGTTGCATTTAACAAGTGCCTAAAGTGTGTTCTTGAAAAACACCAAAGCTTTACCTATATTGGCCTTGCCGAGTCCGGCAGCAGTGGCAACTATTACAGCTTCATTGACGCACATGGGTATGTGCATACGACCTATCAGGGAAAAGATGACAGTGATCCCCCTAAAAGCGACTATGAAACCATGAAATATTATGGATTTCCAACGCTTCCAAGCTACACCTACAAGGAAAAAGAGCGACCGCTTGACCGCAGTTATTGGAACATCTATGGGAACTTTCGTGAAAATGAGGTGATTGTTGCCACATGGTATTCCAGCTACGCTGGACTCTCGCTTGCGTTTCTTTCATGCAGGGATGGCACCATTACCGAGATCAACCGACGCATGAAAGAGTACCGCAATCTCTTTACGGCAGCAAAGGCAGTTGCAGAAGCGACCAAAGATACTAAGGGCTTTTACCATGTTGGCGAATATCCAACAGGGGAACTGCGTGAGTCACAGGTATATTCGATCATTGCTGATATCGCAACGAAGGAGTACCGCGAACACTACATTGAACGCAAACGCGCTCGTGTGAACGAATTAGTGCAGGCATGGCTTAGTCGTGACGACGATCCCAAGTGGACACAGACCCTTGCGGAGATTGTAAGTTTGTATGAGGAGCTTCAGGATAGCAAGAATGCAACGGTCTTTCGTTCCCTCCTTGCCCTTGAACAAAAGGACATCAGTGCGTGAGAATACGAGAGAAGGCAGTCATCCAGGAAGCTCGCTTTCTCTGCGACCAAGAGTTACTGATCGCCGCGCTTGGGGTAGGCAACCGAAGTAAATCAATTATTGAAAAGTTTGAAAAACTGTTGCGAACCTACCCACGCCTTGCCTCACTTGTCCAGTTGGACATTGGCGAACTTGCCAATGAATACCACTTAGGCGACGAACGAGGAGCGCAAGTACAAGCAATTCTTGAAATTGCACGACGACTCAGTGACTCACCACAGGAAACCGAACCCCAAATTGTCTACGCCATTGACGCGGTGCGCTACGTGCAAAATGACATGATCTATCTTGACCATGAAGAAATGCGCGTCCTGGCACTGGATACCAAATACCATATCAAGGCAAGTGATGCCTTGTATAGAGGAACAGTCAATTCCTCAGTCCTTCGGGCAGCCGAAATTTACCGTCTTGCGATTGTTCACAAATGTCCGTGTATTGTTGTCCTTCATAATCATCCATCAGGAAGTGTGGAACCAAGCCCTGAAGATATGGAGGTCACGACCCAATTAGTCGAAGCAGGAAAACTGCTTGATATTGAACTTGTCGATCACATCATTATTGGTGGTCGCAATAAGTTTTGCTCATTACGAGAGCGTATGCGTTGGTCAACAGACTGAAAACAGCTTGCATACATGTTTGCGAGTGACTATCAGTCAAAACACCCAACCTTTGAAGTGATGAACTTCACCAAGCCGATACTTTCGGATTCACTCTTTTTGAGGAATTTGATGCTATCGGCTTTTTTTATTGTGCTCATGTCTCTACGTATTGTAGGGAGGCACAAACAACAAGTTCTTGTCACTCCATTTCAAATAAGGGGTATGTGTGAGACTGAAACGGCATTTCCCAGACAGGAGACAAAAAGACGTGGCGCGGGTCGTAGCTTGTCGGCACGTAGGCAAAGAGAAACTTTTCTCCTAAGTGTTCACCCTTCATTTCATGTAACAGTTTCTCGCACGCTGTACGCATCTCACCTACCCTGTGTTCTCCTAGGGGCGTGACAAATGCCCAGGTAAATAAGGCAAGTGGGGTATCGAACCATTCGTCAAAACCGTGTCCCATGAGTTCAATAATTCTTCTGAGTTTATTGGTAAATGCTTCTTCTTTTTCGGTATCCCGATCCAGTTCTAGCCAAATACACGGCTCATCGCCGGAAGCAAATTTAATGAGTCCGTCAGGAATAACGGGACACCCTTGCATCTCTCGTTTAAGAGTGAAATCATGGAACATAGTTTTAATTTGAATGTGGTTATTGACGTGTGGAAGGTAGGACGCAGCAATGAGAAAGTCAGTGACACCTAAGCAATGCCATACATGCGAGGATTTTACAAAGTCTGTCATGCGTGAGGGATGCCGCCATTCTGAAAAGTCATAGTGGTACTCATCAGCAAGATAATGTCTGCCTTTTGCGCCCAGCCAATAGACATAAAAGGCACTGCCACCGACAATATCAACAAGTGGTGTTGTGCGGTGGAGATAGTTTTCATCAGTAAAGCGTTTCAGTTTGGCACTAATCGCCTTTGCCGAACCGAGCTTATATATTCCCCGCGCAGCTAAGAGATGGAGGACTTGGGTATCCGTGAGATAGGGGAAGGGGTGAAAGAGTTGTAAAATCTTTGCTTCTCTTGGTAGGATGTCCACATACACCTCATCGGAACATACTTAGACGATCTTTGGTCTCTTCTTTGGTGGAGGAGCTTCGTCAGGAGTAGCCTGTTCTACAGGAGGAGTTACTTTGCGTTGTTGTTTGCCATTGGCACTAGGAGCAGGTGATGGTACTAAGAGAGATTGATGATGTGCGAGTATTTGCTTTTCAACGTCACTCCGCAATTGCAAATAGCCATCCGTTTTATTTTGTTCTTGAATAGCGGCAATACGCTCTGCTAGTGCCTTATCGCTCATACCTCCTTCTGGTTTGATGGTTGTAATGGTATGCTCACCTGTTTCTATCCGAATACAAGCATGATGTTTAGGAAGATGCGTAATCTTATTTGCGTTTCGTTTCTCGACTTCATCTGAGCCATAGGGCGGCGGTGCTAGTCTTGCTCTGTATTTTGCGTTGTCACCTACAAACACATCTATATCAAGTCTTTTTGCCTGAGCTAAGTATTCCCATTCCAATATCGGTTCGGGACGCCAAATACCTGTCGGAATTTGTTTTGTTCCTGTTTTGTAACACTCAGCTTTCAAGAAGGTAGCTCGTTCCTCAAGTTCTTCTTTTCGTTGCATCCATGTACGCATTTGTTGTTGTTTTTCAATCGGAATATCAGGCAAATTTATTCCCAAAAGACAAGCGTACTTTGTGGCATGGGTTATTATTATTATTTCTCGCCTGTTGCCATTAGTATATAAAGGCCAGTCATTATGCACAATCTTATTCCAATACCCAGCTTTGGCATATATACGATCTATGTACTCTATAGGAAGTATTGTTACATTATTACTATGGTACATAGGGTAAGACTTATTTCCATTATGATACCCCATATAATAAAAGACAGTAGACATAAGAGGGTTATCCTCTATTTGCGTTGTAAGTGCGGTTAATTCTTCCTGCAACTGTGTATATTCTGCTTCTGCTTCTTGTGGCTCCCACCATTCCAACTGCTCAGATTCTATCGTTTGCTCCATGATCTTTTCATAAATCCATTCACCAGGAGGCGGAGTGGTATCAAACACGCCGGCTATTTCTTTCGCATTGTCACTGCTTGCCCGAAACGAGACAATACTTGCTGCTTGGTCACAGGTAGCCTTGATGATGGGATCAATCTGATCGCGCACTTGATGAGCAATGGTTAAACTTAATCCGTACTTCCGAGCTTCTGTAAAGAGGGTCGCAAAATCCTGAATGGCAAAGCGTTGAAATTCATCAGCATACACATTAAATTGCTTCCGCTTTTTCTCAGGAGTATCACTCCGAGAATAGGCTGCGTCAAGCAAGTGACTAATAATAATGCTGCCAACCAAATTCGTTAAGCTATCAAACCGCGCATGGAGTTTAACGAGTAAAATCTTGCGATTGTCCATTATCTCTCTGAGATTAATCGTTGTGTTTGTTTGTCCGAAAATAGGACGAGGCACACGACGAAAAAACTCATCGAGTTTATTGACGACACTGGAAATAGCATCAGCACGACGGACACCTCGTTGATAGTTCTCAAAGAAATCATTCCAGAACCAGCGTACCCAGGCATCAGGTACGTTGTTGACAAGCCTTGTTCGTAAGGTGTCATTGGTCAGAATCCAGGGAATATCAAGAATGGTGTATTCGGGATTATAAAGGAGGGTACGGGTAATATTGATGAAATACTGATTCATTTGGGGTGTACCACGTGAAATTTGATAGACTTTCTCTAAAATATGCATCACACGAGTGACAGCAAGGTCTTCTACGAATGGGTCAGCAGTGTTTTCGCAATGAAATAAGTCCATGCCAAAGACATGTTTTTCATCCATGAGATCAAGGATGATAACGTCGTCTAACCGCTTGTTCATGCGAGAGACGACACTATTAATTAACTCTCCATGAGGGTCTAATACACACACGCCAAGTCCCTGCTTGATATCTTGCAGAATCAGATTTTCAAGCAAGGTAGATTTGCCTGTACCAGTTGCACCGAGAATATACATTCCTTCACGGCGCGAGGATTGTGAAAGTTCAATTCTGTCGTTGGTTGTGGTATCGGTACCGAGGAGAGAAGTTGTCATGGGTTATTCCTTTACCCAACAGCCATATACCTGTGAACCGCTTCCTTGATTGCTTCCTTAAAGACTGCCACTTCCTGCGCCGGTAATCCGGTTGCGTCATATAAGGTAGAGAGAGAGACGCCAATATAGATACCAGGCATCTGTTGCTCTAGCAATCGGTGATACACCTTCGCTAATGTCTCTTTCGTTATGTTGCCTGGAAGATACTCTTCTTCAAAGCCGATCTTAAACTGATAATTTAGCTGAGTTGCTATGCGTTTCCACTCTGGCACAGGTTCACTTGTCTGCGTTTTTTTTGGATCTTCTTTCTTCTTGCCAAATCCAAATAGAGGCATGACTCACTCCTTTACATCCTTGTTTAAGAAAACAGTCACGAAAAACAAATAGTTAGATTCATATATATACCATTACTTGACCATAACTTCAAGACCTCTACACCCCACCTGTGTTTTCATTGCTATTATCAATCGTTCGACTTTCTTCTAAAAAGTGGTTTAAATCTTCACGCTTCACGCGGTATTCACGACCAGGACGATAGGCGGCAAGTTTTTTTGAGCGAATCCAAGCACGTACCGTATCAATAGGTACGTCTAACTCTTCTGCTATTTTCTCGACAGACAACCATTCCGTACTCATAAAGCACCTACAATTTTCTTTTTTGGGAATTATAAACTAGTTCAATCATACCGTCAATGACGGTATCTAAATATATCTAATAACATCAAACCCTTGCATTTTTGATCTGATGAGGGTATCATAATGTATAAGTTCCATTTCGCATCTATTGCGAGGAAGGAGGGCAAAAGAAAGACTCTCGTATTGACTCTACGAGAGCCGTTAATTGAGACTATATACCCGATTAGGTAGTACAGGTTCTCATGAGGAATCAAGCCACATGAGAACCCCTTTGTCAAGGAGAAAGAGATGTTGAACGGAGATAATTTTGCCGTTGTCATCCCCGTAGACTACAAAGAACATACACAAGACAAACCATTTTGCGATCACGCTCTTAACCCCGATTGCCCTTGTCGAGAGGAGCAGACTGCAATACAGCAGATTAATAACTATGTGCAGGAAGGGTTATTAACACCTGATGAAGCACAGCGAACATGGAAGGGACAAATGCTATGAGTACCTTTCTCGTTCCCTGTATCTCAGTGATTGTTGTCTTCTGGCTCGGCTTTGGCTTAACGTATTTTGTTTTGCGTGGACGAGTGAACAGGCTGGAAAGCAGAGTACGGAGACTAGAGAAAGCGACGAACACAAGGCAAACAGAAGACTTGCCACGAACAACGTCATCACAGCCCATTCGACCACGACCACTTGTACCACGTAAGTACATCTCGGTTGAGAGACAGCCAAACCCTCAGTATTATCGCTAGGAGAACATGATGGACGGCGACACAAAATTCATGCTGTGTGTCTATTGCTTGTTTGCGATCTGCGTTACCACCCTCTACTGTGTTCTCTTTTATGCCTTGTGGGAGTATCGAGCATGGGTAGGTGCAAGCCTCCTTGCTATCGTTATGCTCCTTGCCGTTGTGTATACCAGGGGGAAGTACACCGAGCAAGAGTTACGACGAATGCGCTTTCGGCATAAAGAAGAGACACCACTTGACACAATGAACGAATCTGTATTCTGGCATGCAGACGTACAACCAAATCCTCATAGAGCAATCCCACAACACCAGTATTATCAAGAATATCGACAACAGTAGTGCGTAATTTGCAAATATAAAAAACTATAGGGTATACTAGAGGAACAATAGAAAAAAGTGGTGTGTTAGGACTGCAATCCATAACACACCGTTTCCCGTTCTGTGAGTCACCACAGCAACGATTAGTCTCATCGTACCACATTTTGAGGCTAATATCCACCTGTGTGACTTACCTAGTAGGATTGGAGTCACACAATGCCTACCACAACACCTGTGTCCTCTACTATACTCTCAGCTTCATGGGAGTACTATATGCCAAAGCGCAAAGAACGTATGGCCGGATATATTCGAGAGTCCGACCCATCCCTTGCCAACTCCACCACCATTGAGTCAGCAGCCAAAGCCGTTCGTCAATACGGTGAAAAAGAAGGCTACTTATATGACCCAGGCCATGAGTATAAAGAGGCCATTAGTGCTTACACCGTTCCCTATACCGAACGGGAAAAGCTCCTAAAGATGCTTGATGCAGCCAAGCGTAAAGAGTTTGATGTGCTAGTAGTAACAGAAGTACGCGCTATCAGTCGCAGACAAGTGGAAGTCCTTGTGGTCTATGACATGTTGCAAAAGTATGGGGTAAGACTCGAAACCATCAAAGAAAAGTTTGGTGATGATGCAATGTCAAAGGCAATTTTATCGCTGAGAAGTATGTTTGTTGAGATTGAGGTAGAGCAGTCAAAAATGCGTATGCAGCGAGGCCGAGCAGATAGAATAGCCATTGGAGGCGCACCAAACGCACACCCGAAAGCAGCCTATGGGTATACCTTTATCAATACAGAGAAGGAAGTAAAAGGCGGCTATCAGTTTAACACCACGATCTTTTATGTAGATGCTGATGGCAAAGAGTGGAGTGAATATAGCGTTGTGCTGTTCATCTTTGACCTGTTCTTAGAAGGCAATAGCATTCATAGCATTTGCCGCCAACTCAATGACTTACATATTCCCCCACCCAAGAAAGCATTGAAAACCGAACCCCACTGGCAAAAGGGCAGTCTGTACAGTATGCTTATTAATCCGATTTATTGCGGTGAAGTCTGGGCCAATCGTTTTACTGGTGTCAAAAATGAGAAAAGTGGCAAGATGGGTATGGTGAAGCGACCTCGTGAAGACTGGATACGCTTACCAGATGCACCAGCCATTATTAGTAAGGAGCAATTTACGGCTGTTGAAAAGCAATTGACCATCAATAAGGAAGAATCCTTACGCAACAATGCGAAAGAACGAGAGGAGCTAGGACTGTTACGTGCTGGACATATCTTTTGTGGCATTTGTGGGCGTAAGATGAGCGTCAATCATCCGAGTGCTGCTGCGAAATTGAATGGTAATGGAGCGAGATATGGCTGTGAACAATATATGACCACTACCGCAGGGATTGGTAGGCATCGGGTCACTATTGGTGTGCATGATTTCGACTTGGAAGTGCAGGACGCGATTAAAGATGTATTACTCCATCCGACCTGGGTACGAGATCGGGTTGCTGAGTTACGCAAGAAACCAGCACCGACCATCTCTCATGAGGATATCCAAGAAACCATTGACGGCATTAAAATCGCCCTCAAAAATCTCTATGCTCTCGCTGAACATGCCACCGACGATGATACCCTTGCTGATTTAGCCCAACAAATGAATGGATTAGAGCGCAAGAAACAAGCAGCCCAAGCCATGCTACTTGACTTGTCCGAAGACACCGAAGAGGAAGATGCAATCGAAGCAGAGCTTGTCAGATTTGAGAAGTGGGCAGAAAGCGTCAAGCCACAACTCACAGACCCTATGTATCGCCCAACGTATAAAGAACTTCGGCTTGCAGTACGCATTATTGGTATTCGGACGCACATCTATCCAACACAAGGAGACTATAAAAACCGATGGGAAATTTATGCAACCGTGCCGGAAGTGCTGAAAAAAATTGGCGATTGCGTCAACATACGCCCATTGCTCAGGTCGTCGAGCGCAGCCGCCTGACGTGCCAGTAGCGGGGGATTGCGAAACGAAATAGGCGCAACAAGCGGCCCAAAGTGGATACGCTGTGTGCGATCTGCAAGATACGTGAGTGAGACAATCATTTCCAACGAAGCTTTATCGGGCAGTTCCGGATTCGTGAAATGGTCTGAGCGAAAAAGCCCTGCGAAGCCAAGCGACTCAACTTCAGAGGCGAGACGTTTCCAACGCGGCCATGTCAAGCCATCTTGCCCCTCGATCATAATAGATAGTGCAACCATGTATACTCTCCTACATATCTTCTTCGTCTGCTACATCCTCTTTCAGCTCTTCCCACAACGCCTTGACGGTATGGGTTGTGACGCCGAAGCCGAAGCCGCGCCTCTGTAGGAAGGAGCCGAGACGTGTGCGAAATACTTTGTAATCCATATTGGGTAGACGTACAAGCGAAGCAGCCTTTTTACGACCTGCAATCAGGGCGCGTTCCTCGTCCCTGTCATCGCTGACTAGCTCGTCCACGACCTCGCGGTCAACGCCTTTCATACGTAACTCGTTTTTGAGAACATTGGAGCCACGCGGATTGAAATGTTCGCGTGACTCAATCCAGAACGAGGCAAAGGCACGGTCATTGACGAAATCGAGCCTATCCAAGCGTTCAAGTACTGTGTCAATAAGTTCTGGTGGCGTCTCTTTCTTTTTGAGATAGCGGCGCACCTCTTCGCGGCTGCGTGGACGAAACGAGAGAAAATTCAGGGCGCGGTCAACGGCCTGTTGTAATGCCTCTTCGCTTCGCAACTGCACAAGTTGCTCTGATGTGAGTGTTTGCCCCACCTTGAGGCCCATTTGCAGCACAATCAAGGCGTTGGCACCCAGCAAAAAGTGGTCATCGACAAAGATGCTGATGCGCTCCTTGTCAGTTGTTTGTGTCTGTAGTGAGGTGATACGCATGAGAGTATTGTACCACGTAGGGGCCATTATTTATAACGCCCATAGGCGTCAAGTTAAGCAAAGGATGAGGTAGAAAAAGAGTGACAGAAACCGACTTCTGTGAGAAGATAGATACAAGTAACAATCTTCTCTCACAGGAGCC
>JAABUX010006128.1_pt1 | contig 14462 bp, 13 predicted proteins | sample 5561851 | NCBI WGS metagenome assembly JAABUX01 (sample SAMN10711883, study PRJNA513361) | rock metagenome | isolation source: Antarctica rocks | place: Antarctica: Victoria Land, Richard Nunatak red sandstone | collected 2016-01-03 | reverse complement strand
CGTCATGGTCAAGCACCGCTACCCGGACGGGCAGCGCACCGCCTCCGAGGACCTCTGGCCCTTCGTCGTTGAGACGCTGCGTCCAGTGGCGGGCGAGCGGGACGCGGCGCCCGCCGCGGTCGCCCTCTGGGGCTTCCTCCACGGCGTCATCGGGATCACGCAGGCCGACCTGTACCACGAGGGGAAGCCGCGCGCCGAGGTCGAGTTCGGCTTGGACGTGTTCTTGGCTGGCCTCATCCGACGTGGACCGCGAGGGTAGCTTGGCAGCGTCATGTGATGCGGGAAATTGACCAGGCGCGTGTCGCCGCGGTTAGTCGTCACCTCAAGGCAACTGTAAGGTCCACACGAAGCCTTCACGTTGCATGCGGTAGACGACACGACCTTGACGATAGACTGTCGGGAAGCGATCGACAGGGACCCCCGTATCACGGAACACCGGATTGATCCAGCCCAACAGCTCGAGCACCTCCGTATGGCGCCTCAGCAGGACCCAACGGACTCCCCAACCCGCGTGATTGGCCCATTGTGCACGCTGCTGACAGTCCAACCCGGTCGGCGGGCGCGGGCTACCATCCCCCGCCGTCCGGCTCATCCCCAAGATTCATCCGCAAGGATGAGTCGTTTCATCCCTACGGCCGATGCCACACGCCCCGGATGAGCATAGGCTGACGCTATGAGTACGGGACCCGTACCTAACGAGCGTCAGGAGGAGACCTATGACCATGACACCCACTCAACCGGACAGCGCGGACGCCCTCGCGTCGGCGGAAGCCATTATCGCGCGCGCGGTCGCATCCGATTCAGACCCCGCCCCCACGCCCACGCCGGCGATTCGCACGTGGAACCTCACCAAGACCTATGGCACACGCTACGCGGTGGACGGCGTGAGCATGGAGATCCCCGCCGGCGTGATCGCCGGCTTCGTTGGCCCCAACGGCGCCGGCAAGACGACCACCATCCGCATGCTGCTCGCGCTCATCCGCCCCACCGCGGGCAGCGTGGAGGTGTTGGGCACGCCGGTGACCCACCCGGCGGACTATCTCCCCCGCGTGGGCGCGCTGATCGAAGGACCGGCGTTCTATCCCGGCCTCAGCGCCCGGCGCAACCTGGAGATCCTGGCCACGCTTGGCGGCTTCAGCACCGGGCGAATCGACCGGCTGCTTGCACAAGTGGGCTTGCAGGGACGGGAAGGCGACGACGTCAAGACCTACTCGCTGGGCATGAAGCAGCGCCTCGGTATCGCCGCCGCGTTGCTGCCCGACCCCGCGCTGCTCATCCTCGATGAGCCCACCAATGGGCTCGACCCGGCCGGCATCCAGGAGGTCCGCCACCTCATCGGTCAGTTGAAAGAAGAGGGCGTGACCATCCTGATCAGCAGCCACCTGCTCGCGGAGGTGGAGCAGATCGCGGACTGGATCGTCCTGCTGAACAAGGGCCGCGTGGTGTACCAGGGCTGGCTCGACGCGCTGCTCGCGGGGCGGCAGGGCGCGCTGATTGTCGAGGCGCCCGGCACGCACGACCTGGAGATCGTCGCCGCCATGGCGCGCAAGGGGCAGTACGAAAGCGCGCTCGTCGACGGACGCCTGCGCGTACTGGCGCCGGCCAGCTTCGCCGGCGATCTCAATCGGGGCGCCATGGAAGCCGGCGTCGTGCTGACGCAACTCTACACGGAACACACCAGCCTGGAGGAGACATTTTTTGCGTTAACAGACAGAACGGACGGAACGGAAGGAGGCGCACAATGATCCGCGCATTCAGGAGCGAATGGTTGAAGATACGGCGGCCGGCCATGATGCTGGGCGGGGCGGGCGCCATGATCGAGTTCGCCGTGCTGGCCATCGTGCTCACGCTGAACCGGTTGGGCAGCGTGGGGAGCGGCCCTGGCGGGGTGGTGGTCGCGGCGCAGGTGGCGGCCAGCGACGGCTTCGCGACGCTCATGGGCGTCAGCGCCACGTTCATCGGTGTCGTCGCGCTCGCTGTGTGCGCCGTCGCCGTCGGCATGGAATACGCGAACGGGACGCTGCGCAATCTACTGGTGCGCCAGCCGGCGCGCCCGCGCCTGCTGGCCGGAAAGCTGCTGGCGCTGGGCAGCTTCCTCGCTTTGGCCGTCGCGCTCGCCTACGGCGCCGCGCTGGCGACCGCGCTGATTTTGGTCCCCGGCCACGGGATCAGCACCGCCGCCTGGTTCACCGGCGCGGGCGTGCAATCGCTGCTCGCCACTGCGGGCAACCTGCTCCTCGCCACCCTGGCCTGGGGCGCGATCGGGGCCGGGTTGGCGGCCGTGCTGCGTTCGACCGCGGTGGCCATCGCGGGCGGCCTGGCCTACGTGTTGGTGGTCGAAAACCTCCTCACCGCGACCTGGTCCGGCGGCGCGCAGTGGCTGCCAGGCCAACTGATCGACGCCATCGCCCAGGGCGGTACCGCCTCCGTGTCCTACACGTCGGCGCTCGGGCTCGTCGGGCTCTATCTGCTCGTGGCCGGGGGCATCGTCGGCGTGCTGTTCCAGCGCCGCGACGTCACGGCGTAGCGCGGCCACGCTGACACCTCCACGGTCGGCTCATCCCCAAGATTCATCCGCAAGGATGAGCCATTTCATCCCTACGGCCGATGCTACGCCCCCCAGATGAGCATAGGCTGACACTATGAGGACGGGACCCGTCCCTCCCCCCACGAGCGGTGCCCACGCCACCGCTCCCACGCATCCACTCCAAAAGGAGAGACATCATGTTCCTGGGGATCGATCTCACGCAATTAGTTGCTACCTACGGCGTCTGGGGCGTCGTCTTCTTCGTGGCCATCGAGAGCATGGGCGTGCCCGTGCCCGGCGAGACCATGCTCCTCGTCGCCGCCGTCTACGCCGGGGCCACGCATCAGCTCTCCATCGCCGCGGTGATCGCCGCCGCCGCCGTCGCCGCCATCGCGGGCGATAACCTGGGCTACCTGATCGGCCGCCTGGGCGGCGACCGCCTGCTGCGGCGCGTTGGCCCCGTCCTGCATCTGACCGAGGGTCGGCTCGCCGTGGGCAGGTATCTGTTCCAGCGGCACGGCGGTAAGGCCGTCTTCTTCGGCCGCTTCGTGGCCGTCCTGCGCGTCTTCGCGGCGTTTCTGGCGGGCACGACGCGCATGCCGTGGCGGCGCTTCGCGGTGTTCAACACGGCGGGCTGCCTCGTCTGGGCCACAGTGATGGGCCTGCTGGGCTATGGGCTCGGCGCGAGCGCGGCGGGACCGTTGGGGTACATCGGGTTCGCGCTGGCCGTGGTGATCGTGGTCGCCGGCGTGGTCGTGCTGCGGCGCAATGAGGGGTGGTGGGAACAGGAGGCGACGCGGGCCATGACCACGGCGCACGACGCCGGCCCGGACGGCCGGGGGATCGAGGCAGCGGCGTGAGCGCGCACGGGGAGACGGGTGAACAGGGAGCGGAGGCGCCGCGGCCTATCGGGGGCACGAGCGCCACGGTGGCGGTGGCGATCGACCCGCCGCTGCTCAGTGGCGCGGGACAGGAGGAGAGGAGGTGAACACGATCGCGCCCCCCGGCCGCCGCCGTTTTTTTACGCCGATATGGTAGTGAATGATCACTACCATATGTGAGGGGATAGGACGCCATCTGTCAGTCCGACGGCCACGGCCATCCCATCTTTCATGTGTTGCTACGTCGTAGTGACTAGTCATAAGCAAACAAAAAAGGACGGATATTGACATGGCATCTATCACACACTGGATTCTGCGGCATCGGATCGTCGTCGCCGCGTGCTGGATCATCATCGCCGTTGTTGGCCTGGCCTCCACCGGCGCGGCGACCGGCGCTCTCTCGCCGCGGTTCACCCCGCCCGCGGGCTATGCGGGCATCGACACGAATAGCGCGATCCTCCACACCTACGGCACGGACGGTGGCGCGTCCCCGCTCGTCCCCGTCATCACCTTGCCGCGCGGCACGACCGTCGCCAGCCCCGGGGTTAAGGGCCAGCTCGCCGCCGCCTTTGGGGCGGTCACGGCGACGCTGCCAAGGGCGCGTCTCACCTCCTATATCTCGACTGGCGACCGCGCCTTCGTCTCGTCCGATGGGCGCACCACCTTCGCCCTGGTCTATCCGTCCGCCCAACCGGGCGCCCAGGCGCCGCCTGTGCAGACCATCGCGCGGGCGCTGGCGACGCATCCCATCGCGGGAGCCCACACCTACGTCACCGGCCGGGACGCGCTGGCGGCCTCGACCGGCGGCGGCGGTGGCCCGAGCGTGCTGACCGAGACCCTGATCGGGGGCCTGGGGGCTCTGCTCATCCTGATCGTCGTGTTCGGCTCGTTCCTGGCGGTCGTACCCCTGCTCATGGCCCTGGTCGCCATCCCGACCACGTTCCTGCTGGTCTGGGGCCTGACCACCGTCACCACCGTGTCCTTCATCGTCGAGTTCCTGATCGCGCTGATCGGCCTGGGCGTCTCCATCGACTACTCCCTGCTCATCGTCACGCGCTGGCGCGAGGAGCGCGCGCGCGGTCATGCGAATGACGAGGCGGTGCGGCGCGCCATGGCCACGGCCGGCCGCGCCGTCGTCTTCAGCGGCACGACCGTCGGCATCAGCCTGCTCGCGCTCGTCGTGCTGCCTGTCCCCTTCCTACAGAGCATCGGTTTCGGCGGCCTGCTCATCCCCCTGGTGTCGGTCGTCGTGGCCTGCACCCTGCTCCCGGCGCTGCTGTCCACGGTGGGGCCGCGCCTCGATTGGCCGCGCCACGGGCACAGCGAGCGGCCCAGCCGCCTGTGGGCGGCGTGGGCGCGCGGCGTGGTGCGGCGACGCTGGCTGGCCACCGGCATGGTCATGCTCTTCCTGGGGGCGCTGCTGGTCCCGCTGAACGCCCTGGCGCTCGGCAACCCCTCCGTGAACGCCCTGGCCTCGTCGGGCCCGGCCTATCAAGGAGTGCGCGCGCTGGAGACCGCGGGCGTCGGCGCCGGCGTGCTCGACCCCATCGTGGTCCTCTCCACGCGGCGCGACGCCTCCGCGCTCGCCCGGCGTCTCGCTCTGGTCGGCGGGGTACGCGGCGCCGTGGCCCCAGCGACACCGGCGTGGCGGCGGGCCGGGACCGCGCTGGTCACGGTGCTGCCCGCGGCCGACAGTACCTCGGCCGGGGGACGTGCCACGCTCGCCGCCGTCAGGCAGGCGGCGCACTCCGGTTCCCTGGCGGCGCGTGTGGGCGGGCCGGCCGCCGGCGACACCGATTTCGTGGCGGCCATCTACGGCACTTTCCCCCTGATGGTCGGCCTGATCGCGCTGGTGACCTTCGTCCTGCTGGTGCGCGCCTTCCGCTCGCTGCTGCTCCCGCTCAAGGCGATCCTGCTCAACGTGATCTCCGTAGGGGCGGCCTGGGGCGCGATGACACTGGTGTGGCAACTCGGATACGGCTCGCAGGCCATCTGGGGCATCGCGGCCACCGGCTCGCTCACCGCCTGGATTCCCCTGCTGGTCTTCGCCTTCCTGTTCGGGCTCTCCATGGACTACGAGGTGTTCATCCTCGCGCGCATGCGCGAGGAGTACGACCGCGCCGGCTCGACCGACGGGGCCGTGGTTGGCGGCATCGGCCACACCGGCCGGCTGGTCACCAGCGCGGCGCTGATCCTGACGCTGACCTTCGTGTCCCTGGCCTCGTCGCCCGGCACGGAGATCAAGATCATGGCCACGGGGCTGGCGGCGGGCATCCTGCTCGACGCCACGGTGGTACGCATGCTGCTGGTCCCGGCCCTAGTGTCGCTGTTCGGGCGCTGGAACTGGTGGCTGCCGGCCATCCCGGCGCGCCTGTTGCGCGTCCGGCCGTCGCCCCTCCACACAGGCGCCACACGCGTCGAGGGCGGCCGCACGGTGAGCGCGGCCCGGTAACCCGCGACCCGCGCGCGGGAAGACGCGACGCGCACAGCGCCGCACGCGGTCATGGCCGGCGGGCAACCGCTCGCCGGTCCCACGAGAGGACGACTATCTCCACTCACCCCAGAGCAGTGGTCATGCCCCACTCCCACGCATCCACTCCACATGGACTCGGCGCGAGCGCGGCGGGGCCGCTCGGGTCCATCGGGCTCATGCTGGGCGTGGCGATCGTTGTCGCCGGCGTGGTCGCGTTGCGGCGCAATGAGGGACGGTGGGAACAGGAGGCGACGCGGGCCATGACCACGGCGCACGACGCCGGCCCGGACGGCCGGAGGATCGAGGCAGCGGCCTGAGCGCGCACGGGGAGACGGGTGGGCGAGGGGCGGAGACGACGACGCTATCCGGGAGGGAAGCGCCGCGTCGGCCGAGCGCGCGCTTGCTACACTGAGACAGGGGTTACAGGGGCGACGGAGAGCGGAGGGGAGGGTCGATGATCGCGATGTTGAGGAGATGGATTGGGGCCTGGCGCGGCCTCCCGCCCATCACGGCCGACCTGCTGCTGACCGCGGCGGTGACGGCCCTCTCGCTCGGCGCGCTCTTGGGGCCGCGCGATCACCCGCACGGCCCGGTCGCGTGGCCGGCGAGCGCGCTCACGCTGGCGGGGACGCTGCCCCTGGTGGCGCGCCGCCGCTACGCGGTGACCGTGTACGCTGCGGTGGCGATCGCCGAGGCGCTCTTCCTTGTCACCGGCCCGCTCACCACCCCCGGCGCCGGCCTTGGCCTGGCCGTCGCCCTCTACACGTTGGCCAGTCGCACCGAGCGCCACGTCTCGTCCCGGATCGCCGGCCTGAGCGCGCTCGTCTATGCGCTCGTGTTGCTCGCGAGCGTCGCCAGCGGTCGCGATGGCAGCGTCATCAGCCTCTTCAGCGCGACCGCCGTGGTGGCCGGCAGTTGGAGCGCGGGCGAGAACGTGCGCACCCGGCGCGCCTATCTCGCGCAGCTGGAAGAGCGGGCGCGCCGCCTGGAGGCCGAGCGCGAGGAGAGCGCGCGGCGCGCGGCGCAGGACGAGCGCGCCCGCATCGCGCGCGAATTGCACGATGTGGTCGCGCACCATGTCAGCGCCATCGCCGTCCAGGCCGGCGTGGCCGCCGTCATCGCCGAGCGCCAGCCGGAGCGCGCGCGCGAGGCCCTGACCTCCATCCAGGAGACCAGCCGGCAGGCGCTCGCGGAGATGCGCGCGCTGCTCACGGTGCTGCATAGCGGTGAGGAGATCGGCGCGGAGCGCGCGCCGCAGCCCAGCCTGGCGCAGGTCGCGCACCTGGTGGGCCAGAGTCGCGCCGCCGGCCTGGCCGTGACGCTGGAGGTGGAGGGCGCCGCGCGGCCCCTGCCCGAGGCCCTCGACCTCTCGGCCTACCGCATCGTGCAGGAAGCGTTGACCAACAGCCTCAAGCACGCCGGCCAGTCTCAGGTCCATGTGCTGGTGCGCTATGCTGCCGACGCGCTCGAGCTCGAGATCAGCGACACCGGCCACGGGGCGTCGCCCGTCGCGGGCGTGGACGGCGCGGGGCGGGGCCTGGTCGGCATGCGTGAGCGCGTCGCGCTCTTCGGCGGCGCGCTGGACGCGGGGCCGGCGCCCGGACGCGGGTTCCGCATCCGGGCGCGCCTGCCCCTCGGGGACAGCGCGCGATGAGCGCCAGGACGAGGGTGCTGATCGTCGACGACCAGGCGCTGGTCCGGGCCGGTTTCCGCCTGCTCCTGGAGGCCAGCGCGAACGTGGAGGTGGTGGGCGAGGCCGCCGATGGGCTCGACGCGGTGACGCTGGCCCGGCAGGTCCACCCCGATGTCGTGTTGATGGACATCCGCATGCCGGTGATGGATGGGGTCGAGGCCACGCGCATCCTGACCGCGCCCGGCCCGGACCCGGCCCCGCGCGTGATCATCCTGACCACCTTCGACCTCGACCAGTACGTCTATGACGCGCTGGGGGCGGGGGCTAGCGGGTTCCTGCTCAAGGACACCTTGCCGGCGGACCTACTGCGGGCGATCGACGTGGTGGCCGCGGGCGAGGCGATGCTCGACCCGTCGGTGACCCGGCGTTTGATTGCGCGGTTCGCCCAGCTCCCCTCGGCGCGTTCCGCCGATCCCGTCGCTCTCAAGGATCTCTCGGCGCGAGAGGTCGAGGTGCTGCGGCTGGTCGCCCGCGGCCTCTCCAATGCCCAGATCGCCGCCGAGTTGGTCGTCAACGAAACGACGGTGAAAAGTCATGTGGCACATCTGTTGATGAAGCTGAACTTGCACGATCGGGTGCAGGCCGTGGTCTTCGCCTACGAGTCGGGGTTCGTGACGCCTGGTCAGAGCTGACCTCCCCACCTAGGGGTAGCCCGCGAGACACGGACACGGACATCTGGATGGAGAGCGCTAAAAAGTCGAGGGTAGCGCACCAGGAGGATGCGTCTGTCTGTTAGGGTGAAAGGGGAGGGGGTTGACTCTGGATGCGTCTGCGCGGTGTCGCTTGGTCCTGAGCTGTCGCCTCCTCCATCGTCACGCACGGGGCGGGTAGACCGGACGGGAGGCTGTTCATCAGCGCTACTCAAGACAGACACGTCGCCCTCATCGTGCGCTGCTGAGATACCACGAGAAGGACGAGGACGGCGACATGTACATCGGGGTAGATACACACAAGAAGCAGCATGTATTGGTAGCGATCAACGAGCAGGGGCGACGGGACGGGATGCACTACAGCCTCAACACGCCCGAAGGATGGGCGCAGAGTGTCGCGTGGGCGCGGGCGCACGAGAGCGCCTGCCACTGGGGGATCGAGAACAGCGGATCCTTGGGCAAAGGATTCGCCCAATTCCTGCTGGCGCAGGGCGAAACGGCCGTGCATGAGGTGAGCCCCCACCGCACCGCGCAGTATCGCCGACGGGGACGGACACAAGACAAAACAGACGAAACGGATGCCCTGGCTATCGCGCGGCTGATGCTGGCCGAAGGGGACCAGCTCCCCCGCGTCCGGCGCGACGACATGAGCACGGAGTTGCGCCTGCTGAGCGACCACCGCGACAACATGCTCGTGGAACGGACACGGCTGATCAACCAGCTCCACGGCCAGATGTGGAACGGACACGGCTGATCAACCAGCTCCACGGCCAGATGTTGCAGATCGACCCCTCCTATAAGGAGAAGAGCGGGCGATTGACCGCCGAGTCCGGCGTGATCTATTGCCGCGACCTCACCATCGCCGACGCCGACGGCCTCGTCCAGACGCGCCTGCGCATCGTCCGGCAGCTCGCCGCGCAGATCCTGCGGCTCGACGACGACATTGCTGCCGTCACGGCGGACCTGGAGCGACGCGTGCAGGAGAGCGAGACGCCGCTGCTCGCGCTGCGCGGGGTGGGGACGATCGTGGCCGCGCGCGTCATCGGGGAGCTGGGGACGACGCCACGCATCTCCTCGGCGCCGGCGTTGGCAGCCTTGGCGGGGATCGCGCCCGTCGCGGTGTCCTCGGGCGGCCGGGGCGGCTACCGCCTCAACCGGGGCGGCAATCGCCACCTCAATCGGGCCATCCACATCATCGCCCTGGCCCAGCGGCGGTGCGAGCCGCGTGCGCAAGCCTACTATGCCAAGAAACGCGCTGAAGGCAAGAGCGCGCGGGCCGCGATGCGCTGCCTGAAACGTCGCCTCGTCGACGTGCTCTATCGGGCCCTACCCCAAGATCAGGCCGGGATGGCGCTGACCGATGCGCCGGCCGCGTGAGGCATCCGTGCCCCACTGGGAGGAGGCTAGCTCACCCCGGCGCCCGTCTGCGCCGTGTGCATGTCCCCCCGTGTGCTGAGGCGGCGCGGTCACAGACGGCTGTTGTCACCTACAGGAGTGCCCCGGCCAGAAATCACCGGTGCTCGGGAGGCCGGGGGTGCAGGGGCGCGTAGCCCATATGCATCAGGCTAACCCTGCGAGGGAGGGCTCAAGGAGCAATTGATAGGTATTGGGCTTGGTTTTGCGGCGGTTGAGGCGGCAGCCCGCCGCGACGCAGCGCTGGACGACAGCGAGGGCGTGGTCCAAAAACACGGGATAGGCGAGGGCACTAGCGAGGGAGAGGGCGTGCTGACGAATGGTTTGGGCCGCTTTGAGGAGGCTACGGTCGGGGAACGCCCAGCAACTGACCAAAAGGAGCCAATGTTGGACGACCATGGCGAGCAACTTGGCGAAGACCTCACACAGAACGCGCCAGGGGTGGGCACTGCGCGACTCATCAATGTGGCCGTGGCTTTTCCACAGCTTGAAGAGGAGTTCAATGGTATGATCACAAATGAGGTCGTTTCCTAACCCGTTCACAGGGCAAAAACATGAAGTTATGTCGAACAAAATGCCTATTTGGCCTCCGAAAAGGCCCCATAAGGCTACCTTCAGGCCTCTCCGATGGCACGGTAGGGGCCATTCTGCACGACATAACTTCTCCTGAAACCCCTTTTGACGCCTGAAGAGGTAGTTAGGAAACGCTCTCCACAAATGACAAATTCTGCACGACCCGCGCGTGCGTGCTGCCGCTGTCGTGGTGGCGCTGCCCGAAAAGCCGACGCCCGTAAGTCGTCGGCGGCGTGAGGCCGGGCGTGAGGCCGGTGTTGGGTAACTAAATCGCGGAAAGGGGGTGAAAAAATGAGGACAAAAAGGCCGGCGGTGTGGGAGGACATGTTCAGCCACGTCAGCATCCTTGATGGCGGGATCCGCGTCGATACGCCCGCCTGGGTCGCCTGGCTCGACGCGCCGACGACGACGAGCTTTGCCTACCCGATCGACAACGCGGCGCAGGGCTATATCGAGGCGTTCATGACCGTGCGCAAAGAACGACGCCAGCGCGGCGGCGCCTATTGGACGGCGTACTCCCACGTCGGAGGGCAGATGCGCAAGGCCTATGTGGGACGCACGGCGGCCGTGACCGACGCCCGCCTGCGCGCCATCGCCGCCACCTTCCTGGAGCGCCTCTTGTGTCCACCCCCCGCGCGGCGCGCCACCCCTGATCAGGAGGGGGGCAGCCAGCACGGACATTGCCTCTGCGCCGCGCGCCGCTCGTCCCGTTGTCCACGCGTGACCAGACGCCAGGGGGTGTGGCGCAGCCGTTGCGGCGCACGCTCCGCGGACCGGCGCCCCAGGAGGCGCCGGAGGAGGCGCGATGAACGCTCACTGGCGGGTGCGCCGCACGGTCAGCGCACAGGACACGGGGCAGCAGCGCTGGGATCTGGCCTACCAATGCCTGCTCCGATGGCGAGAGGACAGCAGCGGTCTCCCCTGCACGGAGACTGACGGACACGCCGGGAACATAGACAGAGACGTAGCGGATGGAGACAGACTAAAGGAGGCGCCGCATGGATGTCGCCCTGTATGCGCGGGTCTCAACCCGCCGGCAGCAACAGACCCAGACCATTGACCAGCAACTCACGCGTTTACAGGCCCATGTCGCCGCGCACCCGGAGTGGCGCCTCGCTGAGGAGCACATGTACCGGGACGATGGCTACAGCGGGGCCAAGCTGAGCCGGCCTGGCTTGGACCGCCTGCGCGACCACGCGGCGCTCGCGGCCTTTGAGTGTGTGGTGCTCACCGCGCCCGACCGACTCGCCCGCACCTATGTCCATCAGGTGCTCCTCATCGACGAATTGGCGCAGCGAGGCTGTGCCGTCGCATTCGTGGATCGCCCCATGAGCGACGACCCGCACGACCAACGCGTGCTTCAGATCCGGGGGGCCGTGGCCGAGTACGAGCGGACCTTGATCGCGGATCGCATGCGGCGGGGGCGCCAGGCCAAGCTGCGTGGGGGCCAACTCCTCCCCTGGACACGGGCGCCGTACGGCTACATCCTGGACGCCGAGCGGCCGCGCGACCCCAGCCGGGTGCGCCTTGATCCGGTCGCCGCCGCCGTGGTCACCCAGATCTTCGCCTGGTACACTGACGCCCAGACGCCCACGACGCTCTACGGCATCGCCAAACGGCTCAGCGACGAGCGCATCCCCACGCCGACGGGCCAGCCACGCTGGAACGTGGCCAGCATGGGGGATATGTTGCGCTCACCGGCCTATACCGGAACCGCCTACAGCGGGCGCACCCGTCCAGCCCCGGCGCGCCACCGGAAATCGGCGTTGCGGCCGGTCGGCCCCGGCGACAGCCACGCGCCGACTCCGCCCGAGGAGTGGATCGCGATCCCCGTTCCGGCCATCGTCAGTCAGGAGACCTTCGACGCGGCCCAGGTCCAGTTGGAGCGCAACCGCCAGATGGCCCGCCGCCACAATACGGCCCATGCCTACCTGCTGCGCGGCTTGGTGAGTTGTGGACAGTGCCAGTTGGCCTGCACCGGACGGTCCCGCGCGCCTGGCTATGCCTACTATCTGTGCCGTGGCCACACCGACGCGCCGCGGGCGGCCCGCGGGCAGCGTTGTACGGCACGCTTCGCGCCGGCCGTGGCCCTGGACGACGTGGTCTGGCAGGACCTCTGTCGCGTCATCGCCGACCCGGCGCTGCTGGCCCACGAGGTGCACCGCGCCCACAGTGGCGCCTGGTTGCCCCAAGCGCTGCAGGCGCGGCAGCAGACGGTGCGCGCTGCGGTCGCCCAGTTAGAACGCCAGCAGGAACGCCTGCTCGCGGCCTACCTCGCCGAGATCATCGACCGCGCCGAATTCGCGCGCAAGCGGCAGGAGATTTTGCAGACACTCAACGGCCTGGCCCAGCAACTCCGCCACCTGGAGGCACAGGCCCAGCAGCAGCATGATGTGGCCGCGGTCGCACACGGACTGACGGATTTCTGCCAGCATCTCCAGCCGACCCTGGACCACCTCACGTTCGACCAGCGCCGCCAGCTCGTCGAACTGCTCATCGACCGCGTCATCGTGGACGACGGGCAGGTCGAGATCCGGTACGTCATCCCTACCGGTCCCAAAGGAGCAGAAGCCCCCTTTTGTCATTTGCGTTTAGACTATCTCGATCTGCCAGCGCGCGCGCAGCAAGACGAAGGCTTCCCGCAGGGACAGCAGCGGGGGCGGGACGCTGGTGACCACGATGGTCCAGTCGCACCAGGCCCGTTGCGCCGCGCTGGGCGTGCGGCCACGGCGCGTCGCCTCCATGCGGAGGCGGCGTCGGCGCTGGTTGGCCACCTCCTCCGGAACGCGCACGGCGAACAAGCGCGCGGGCAGGCGGTGATGGACGCCGAGGGTGACGTCCACCTCCACGGTCGCCGTGCCCTGAGCGGCGAGCAGATCAAGGGCTTCCCACCGTTTGCCGTCCAGGGTATAGATGGCGGTCCCTGGCGCCAGACGCGAGAGCCAATAGACGCCCTGCGCCGTCATGGCCGCGAACACCCCGAGCGTGAAGAAGCCCAGATCACTGATGCGCAGCGCGCCACGCGGCAATGGGGCGGTCTGCATCACGGTGCTGCGGTCGGAGATACGCCCCTCCTGCACCAGCAGTCCGCTAAGTTGACCCCGGCACAGATCATAGCGCACATGGAGTTTGAGCGCCGCCGTGCCCGCACTGCAGTCCGGCCACCACAGCGCGAGCGCCGCCGGCAGGGTGACGGTCGAGGAGTCCAGGAGCACCACGGCCGTGAAGCGCTCCAGCAGGGGAATGGCGACGGGGTCGGCGGCGATCACTGTCTACACCGCGCGCGCCAGCAGGTTGTCCAGGAACACCGCCGCGCCCTCCGTGAACCGCTCGTCGAGCGATTGCGCCCGGATCGTGACCCCCACGACCGCCGCGACCTGGGCCAGCCCCTCCAGCGACGCCTGCGGATTGGACAGCCACCCAAAGACCAGCATTTGGGCAAAGAGCGCCCCGGTGAGTTTGGAGGTCCGCTGCACAAAGCCCGTCCGCCGCGCGAGCGCATCCGCTGTCGTCGTGAAGACCTCCTGCAACGCCTGGGTGAGTTGTGTTACCGTGGTCATAGGGACGCTCCTTTGACATCTAAGGTCATCTACACCCTTATGATGCCAAAGGGGCTTCCCTCCCCATTTCTTCGCCTGATGCATATGGGGTGCAGGGGCGCGTAGCCCCTGCGGACGATCGCGGGCGGAAGCGGAGGCGCCGCGGCTTGACGGCCAAGGCGGAGCCCTCTGCTAGACTGCGCAGGCGAGAGAGCGGCGGGGGCACCCGTCCTCTCCCACCGTCTGCTCTCTCGGCGAAGCAGACGCCGCAGAGGTGCCGCAGGCCGTCAAGCCCTAGCCGGAGCGTGGGTGCTCGTCTAGGCCCGCTCAACGCTGTCGCTTACGCGTAAAACAGGAGAAAGACGTGCGACCTGTACAATCCTTGCCATGCCGACGCCCCACCGGTCGCGCCACGGCCAGGCACCGCGCAGGCGCGTGCTATACTGGCAGCACCGGGGTGGTGGAGTACCGGCCCACATTCCAGGTCTGGAGAGTGCAACAGCCTGGGGCGTCAGGGCTTGTCTTCAATCCCGCTTGCGGGAGCGCCGCTCTCCGTTGTACCATATCCACCCCGGTATACTCCTCTTCCTAACGCGGCAGAGCCGAAACCAAACTTGTGCGCATTTTGCGATCAATGTCACTCGTAAGGTCCTAACGCGGCAGAGCCGAAACCAAACTTGTGCGCATTTTGCGATCAATGTCACTCGTAAGGT
>JAABUX010006125.1_pt1 | contig 14466 bp, 19 predicted proteins | sample 5561851 | NCBI WGS metagenome assembly JAABUX01 (sample SAMN10711883, study PRJNA513361) | rock metagenome | isolation source: Antarctica rocks | place: Antarctica: Victoria Land, Richard Nunatak red sandstone | collected 2016-01-03 | reverse complement strand
GCTTGCTGTTGAGAGCTGTTCTCGGTGGCCAAGGCGCAGGTTTGCTGCCGGCTGCCCTGGTCGCGCTCGACCTTGCGGAAGGGCGGCTCGTCAAGCTCGCGGACGTCGTGCTGCTGGAAGACTTCGCGTACTACCTCGTTTATCCGGAAGGCAACGGCGAGCGACCCAAGGTCGCCGCCTTCCGCACATGGATCCTCAACGCCGCGGCCGGCGAGTTCCCTCGGGCCGTGGCTATGCCCGGCGTCCAGGTGGCGTGATCAGCCGGCCGGAAACACGGCCTGCGCCTTTCCAGCGGTATTTGTCCCGAGCAATCTGAAGCCCGGCGCCTTCAGCGTGCCGTCGGCGTGCAAGTAGTGGTAGAGCGTGCTCGCGGGCACGCTGCCCAGCTCGCGGCAGATTGCGGGGATGCTGCGGCTGCGGTCGGTCATGAGGTGCTGGGCATAGCGCAGCCGCTCGGCCGTCATCAGGCGCGGACGGCCTCCCTTGCGGCCACGGGCACGCGCGGCCGCGACGCCCTCCTTGACCCGCTGGCGGATGACGTATGCGCTCCATCTCGGCGAAGGTCGCCTGGATCTGCAGGAACGCACGACCCATCGGAGTCGTGGTGTCGAAGGAAGCGTTCAGCGCTCGGAAGCCCACACCACGGCCCTCCAGTTCGTCCACGAGGCGGATCAGTTCGCCGGCCAAGCGCCCGAGGCGGTCGAGGTCGAGCACGACCAGCACATCGCCGCGCCGGAGGTAATCCAAGCACGCCTTGAGTCCGGGCCGGTCGGCGCTGGCCCCGCTGCCGCGGTCGTCAAAGATGCGCTCGCAGCTAGCCGCCCGGAGCGCGTCCACCTGGCGGTCGAACACCTGGCGCTCCTCTCGGGTGGACACCCTCGCGTAGCCGACCAGCTCCATCGCTCTCCCACCCCAGCCTGCTCACAACAACCTCGATGAAGGTAGGTTAGCCGTCAACTGATTGCTGCGGGGTTGTCGTGAGGGAAAGTGGCCCGTCCGGCACGCCGATCGGCACCTCACGACAAAGAAGTGGTTGTCGTGAGTTGGAAGCGGTCGCCAGCGCGTATGTGCGGGCGCTCAGGCCCTTACCGTAAAAATCCGCACGGATGCTGCCAGTGGGCCAACCGTACAGGAACAACGCCTTGCCCCAGTCCGTCCGGGTCAAGTGGAACGAGCCGTCCGCCCCTGCCCACACTGGACCGGGCTGGGAGTGCCGCGGGCTGCGTCGGCGCGGCGCCCTAGCCAGATAGCACTTCGATACGGCCCGCCCCCGCCCGTCGCCGCGCCGGGCCGACCACGATCCGCACGTCCCGGCCCAGCCGCGTCAGGCAGGCCAGCATCTTGGCCTCGCTCACGCCCCGGAACTGGCCGCGCAGCAGGCCCGACAGCTTGGGCTGCGGCAGGCCGGTGATCTCCGCCGCCGCCGTCTGCGTCAGTCGCCGGCGCTTGATGACGTCGGCGATCCGGCTGGCGAGCTGCGCCTTGACCAGCATCTCGTCCGCATCCGGCCGCCTCAGGTCGGCATACACGTTGGTGCTCCCCTCCTCGATCTCCACAGTGTTTCCCGTTCCTGCATCCGCACTCATGGCGCTTGTCCCTTTGCATGGGCCTCCGCCGCCTTGAGCCGGGCCGCGATCAAGTCGAGGTCCGGCTTCGGCGTGGCGATGCCCTTGGTTGCCTTCTTCTGGAAGCAGTGCAGCACATAGATCGCTGCGCTGAACTTCACCGTGTATACGGCCCGGTACGTGTCACCCTGCCAGTCCTCGACCACTTCCAGCACCGCCGCCGACCCCTGTCCTCGCAGCGGCTTGGCCTGGCCGTGCTTCAAGCCGGCCTGCGCCAGGTGCAGCGCGTAGCCGAACACGTCCTGCACTTCGTCCGGCATTGCCAGCAGATCCCGCTTGCTGCCCGCCACCCACATCAGCGGCTTTAAGGATGGGGTGTCGTCCACCCGCCTTCTATACCCAATTGGGAATAGACCGACAAGATGCCCGTCAGGGCGTCTCCCCCGCGGGTGCGGGGGCCGCGTGCTACTCGCTTCGCTCCCCGAGCCGCCCTTGGCGTCTCGGCCCTTCGGGTGACGCCCGCTGACGCGGGTTCTGGCGCCAGACGGCGCCCAACGAGGGAAACCAAAGGGCGCTGCCCTACGGTTTCCCTTCTGCACGCCGCCTACAGCACGGCAGGGCCGCATGCACACCCTTCCCTACCCGGTCTCGCCGACGGGCAAGGAAGCAGCGGGGGCTGCTTCCCGCCGCGAAAAGGAGAGCACCACCATGGCAAAGACCGGAACCCGGACCACCCGTAACGCCAGCAAGGGGGGCACCCGCAAGGACGCCCATGCAGCAGCCGCCTTGGCAGCGTCACCCGCCGCATCGGAGGAGGGCCGGGCCGACATCTACCTGTAGATGCTCGACATCATCGGTGGCCGTGCTCGCTTTCATCCGTCAAATCCTGCTCGGATTAACCGCCTCCAAGGCAGCGCCTCCGCTCACATTAACCGCCTCCATGCTCGCAATCGCGGATCGGTGCTCGACATCGAGAGCGCGTGCTCAACATCGGTGGTTGTGAAGTGGAATGCCTCGGAATGTGCCGTTCAGGTCTAGACCCCAGGGGCTACGCATGAAATCCTTTGTTGGTGCGTAGGGGGTCCGCTCTGCTGATTATCGTGTCTTTTCAATTTATTGTTCCATCGCAGGTGAGGCCCCGGTTAGGACGCCGGTGCGGAATACAGCAACCATCCTCGTCCAGCGGATGGTTGTGCCTCCAGCCCCTTCACCTTTCACCAGCTAATGCGAAATTCGGCTGCAGTGCTGAAAGAGTTACGATCTGGAGAACAGGCTCCAGAACGAAAATAAGGCAATAGACAGCCAATATAGTTTCATGCGTTGCCCCTGGATACCACCCCATGCGCAGCAACTGCGCGATGCCGCGTGCGTCCCGCCGGTCGGTCTTAACCGCCATCGCCGAGAGCGCCGCCTTGACGTGGCGCGTTTCCAGCAACACCGCATCAAAGCTAGCCTCACGCAGACCGTCGTAGAGCCACTGCGACAACGGCCCGGCCTCCAGGCCGACACGGGCGATCGGCAGCCCGAGGCCGCGCAGAAAACCGACCAGCGCCTCCGGCTCGCTCGCGACCTTGGCCTCGCGCACGACCTTGCCGTCAGCATTCAGCACGCACAGGCTGCTCAGCTGCAGCGACACGTCAATCCCAACATGGTGCTCCATCGCCGTATCTCCTGATGGCCGGACCCGAACCACTCGAGCCCGCGCGTCACGCCATCACTCTGGAAGAAAGCCGACCCGGAAAGCAGCCCCGGTGCAGGCCCATTACGGCATCTACCGGACCCCCCGGTCCGGGGCTGCGGTGGAGCAGAGGTTCGGGGCGGAAGGCGTGCGCGTCATGCTGCGGGCCGAGGGCCGGGCCGGTCACGTCAGCGTCCGTCACGCCGGAGCAGCGGCCGGCGCTGGACCGGGTGGCTGCACTGGCCGCGACGTTAAAGCGGGGCGAGCGGGCCGGCGCCAGCCTTGCCCAACGCGAGGCCGAGCGCGAATACCAAGGGCAGCGCCGGGACCTGCGGATGTAAGCCTGAGGGCATTTCTAGCACAGCCGGATGACCGTTTGGGGTTCCGGTAGCAGGCGAACCGAAATGCAGTTCGGCAAACCCGCAGCAGCACAGAGGACACGACCGCATTTACCTGAAAACCCGGGTTAGGCACGCCGCATCCGCTCCACGTCGAAGCGATACTGCCAGAATGGGTTGATGGCCCACTGGTAGCATCCGTGCGAGAATTTACGGGAGCACTTTACGGGCAACTTTTCGCGTCGGTGATGGCGGCGGTTCACGGAAGCTTCTAAATTCGTATTCAAGGCGATGTGCAAAGATATGGTATCGATCCTTGCCATGGTCCAGAAGGGTAAGGTACATGCTGGCACTCACGTGCCTGGATTTCCAGGTCGATCGCGAAAATCTCAGCCGGTTCCGCTGGACGGAGACGCCGATCGATGAACTTGCCGCCGATCTGCCGCCGGGCGGCGCGCTCCTTGCCGTCCGGCGCTTCGCCTTCACGGCCAACAACATCACCTACGCGCTCTGCGGCGAGACCTTCGACTACTGGCGCTACTTCCCCGCGCCCGACGGCTGGGGCCGCATCCCTGTCTGGGGCATAGCCGAGGTCTCGCACACACGGACGCCCGCGCTTTCCGAGGGCGAACGCGTCTACGGCTTCTTGCCCACATCGACGCACCTGCCCGTTCTGCCGGACGACATGAGGGACACGGGTTTCCTGGACGCCGCGCAGCACCGCGCCAGCCTCCCGAGAACCTACAACGAATACGTGCGGATCGACCGCGATCCGAACTACGATCATGCGACGGCCGACCTGCACCTGATATTGCGGCCGCTGTTCAGCCTGTCGTTCTTCATGGCCGCCTTCCTCATGGATAACGGCTTCTTCGGCGCCATGCGTGTCCTGATCTCCAGCGCCTCCAGCAAGACGGCGCTTGGCTTGGCCTTCCTGCTGGACCGCCAGCGAACCGCCCGCGTCGAGATCATCGGACTGACCGGCTCCGGGAACGCCATTGCACTGGCCGGACTGGGCCGGTACGACCAAGTCCTGAGCTACCCCCAAATCGACCAACTCCCGACGAATGTGCCGTCCATCTTCGTCGATATAGCCGGAGATCCCCAGATCACCGAAGCCGTTCACCGGCGGCTTGCCTCGGCTCTGACCCACAGCAGCGCCGTTGGCTTCACGCGAGGCCGCCCGCAAGGCGGGGTGCCCGACCTGCCCGGTCCGCGCCCGGAGTTCTTCTTCACGCCGGCCCACATCCTCGCGCGGCGGAAAAGCTGGGGAACCGACGAGTTGCGCCGCCGCCTCGCGGAGGCTTGGACCTCCTTCCTGGCCGAGATCGCGCCGCGCTTGCGCATAGAGACAGGCACCGGTCCAATGGCGCTTGAACAAACCTATCGAGACGTTCTCCAGGGAAGGTTGTCGCCGGACCTTGCCCGCATCGTCTCCTTTGCCCAGGCCTGAGCGCCCTCCGCGCCGTCGGCTGCGAGTGCGTCTATGACGATCGTGGCAGCGGCGCGAGCACCGACCGGCCCGGCCTGCGGGCGTGCCTGGACTACCTCCGCCGCGGCGATGTGCTGATCGTGCTCGACCTCGACCGCCTGGGCCGGCTCGCTGGCGAGTTGATCCGACTCGTGGACGAGCTGGAAGGCCGCGGCGTGGGCTTCCGCGCGCTGAACGCTTCCTTCGACACCACGACGCCCGCCGGCCGCGTGTTCCTGCAGATCCAGGCGGCATTTGCCGAGATGGAGCGTAACGTCATCCGCCAGCGCGTCAGGGAGGGCATCGCTGCCGCACGCGCACGCCGCAAGGGGGGCCGCCCGCGCCTGATGACGGCTGAGCGGCTGCGTTACGCCCAGCATCTCATGGCTGACCGCCGCCGCAGCATCCCCGATATTTGCCGCGAGCTGGGCGATGTGCCCGCGAGCGGCGTTGGTGCAAAAATCGGAGACTGCGAGCTTTGGTGACTGGGCTGTGGAGCGCTAGGGCCGCTTCTTCGTTCTTTGGATGACCAATGCCCTACAAGGCCAATGAGGCGCGCCGTCACAAGATCCCGCGGGCGCGTTACAAGGTCACCAACTGGCCGGAGTATGACAGGGCGCTGCAGCAGCGTGGGAGTTTGACGGTGTGGGTGACGCCCGCGGCGCTCGCGGCTTGGAAGCCGCCCCGGACTGGCGGGCGGGGTCGTCCCCGCAACTACTCGGATGTGGCGATCGAGACCGGTCACCTGCTGCGCCTGGCCTTTGGCCGTCCATGGCGGCAGACGGAGGGTCTGCTGCGCTCGATTACGGCCTTGCTTGGCCTAAGCGTAGGTGTGCCCGACCACACCACGTTCTCACGGCGCAGCCCTGGGCTGGTGCTTGCCACGGCGCTGACGCAAGCCCGGGCGAGCGGGCCGGTGCACGTCGTGATCGACGCGACCGGCCTGAAGGTTTACGGCGCCGGCGAGTGGCTGGTCGAAAAGCACGGCGAGCGCGGCAAGCGGGGTTGGCGCAAGTTGCACCTTGCCGTTGATCCCAGCACCGGTGAGATCCTCGCCTCCGAGCTGACGAGCAACGAGGACGGCGACGCGTCCCAGGTCGGTGCCTTGCTCGGGCAGATCCCCGGTCCTCTCGCCTCAGTGATCGCGGACGGTGCCTATGACGGCGAGCCCACCTACCGCGCCGTGGCTGAGCGCCAGCCCGACCCACCCGTGGCCGTGATCATCCCGCCACGCTCAACCGCGGTGCCGAGCGCAGTCGCAGGCACATCGTCTGTCAGTCAACGCGACCAGCACATCGAGATGATCCATGCCAAAGGCCGCATGGCTTGGCAGAAGGCGACCGGCTACGGCATGCGGTCGCACGCGGAAACCGCGATGTTCCGCTACAAGGCCATTATCGGCAGCAGCCTTCGCGCCCGGACCCTGTCTGCCCAGAAGACCGAAACCAAGGCTGCCTGCTCGGTGCTGAACCGGATGACCAACCTCGGCATGCCAGTATCGCAACGGATCTGCTGAAAAGTGCTTTGGGCTGGCGCTCTGCGTCCACCATCCGAATTACGCACCAACGTCTGTCGACTTCGTCTCAGCTATGCAGACCTACGAAAACCGGGAAGGGGTGCAGCGCCATCCCCGGCCCGCACTGGTGACCTCAACTTCTCAGCCCGAGGCTCAGCCGGTGTATTTGCTCAACCCGGGTAGGGAACGGCCTGCCCGCGTAGGGTTTGCTGGATAGCCTGGTAGGCGCCCACGCTGCGGCGCGCGGCGGTGCCGATGACGGAGCGCACGCCTGCGAACAGGTCAGCGCCCCACTGGGAGCGAAAGCCGCCGGTGACCTTGCGGTAGGTGGCGGTCGGCCGCAGTTCGCGTTCGCTGCTGTTGTTGTCGGCCGGCACCTCGGGATGGTCGAGGAAGGTAAACAGGTGCGAGCGGTGCTTGCCGTAGCGTTGTCGCAGGCGCTGGCCGTCGCGGTGGGTGGGTGCGAGCGCCATGACGGTGTCGAGCGCGCACTCGAGGCGCCGACGGTATTCGCGCCGGGTGCTCGGGGCCAGGTCGCGGCTCCGCCGGGCGAGCACGACAGCGCGCAGCAGCAGCGCCTTCATGCGCGGGGCGAACACGGCGTCGCCGGCCTCGATGGCGTAGGTGCAGTCGCGCAGCTGGTGCGCCAGGCAGATCTGCCACTCCTCGGCATGGCCCTGCTGCGCGCCGTAAAGATCGGACACCCAGAGCGCCGGCCGGTGCCCGTCCAGCACCTCTCGGACGACGCCGGCGCCGCGGCTGTTGCGGACGACGTGGATCACCACTTCGCTGTTTTGAAATACCCAGTTCCAGCAGGTGCGGCCATCAATGCGCACGCTGGTCTTGTCCGAGCAGATCACGCGAGCGCGGCGCAGCCGGACGAGGATGGCGGCGACATCGGCGTCGACGTGCGGCTTGCCCCGGCGGAACGCGGCGTCGAGCGCGCCCTCGCTGATGGCCAGGCCGAACAGCTCCAACAACAGCCGGCTCAGCCGCTGATAGCTGATCGCGTGCAAGAAGCGTAGATACATCGCCAACGCCACGATGCCCACGCTGAACGGCGTGCCCGGCTCCAGGCCCTCCGGCACCGGCGCAAGCGTCGTGCCGCCGCAGCACCGGCAACGGCCCGCATAGCGCTCCACCCGCGTCACCACGGGCGCGACCTGGGGCAAGTCGATCTTGTCGTAGCGCCCGTGCAGAACATGGTCCGCCTCGGCCAAAGCCGCCTGGCAATGCGCGCACCGCACCGGTTTGGCGCTGACGATCTCGTCGGGGGTCTCCGCCAACGGCCGTCCACCGCCCATGCGGCCCAAGCTGCCCAGGCGCGGGCCGTGGCGCGGTGCCGTGGCGGCCCGGTTGGGCTTCTTGCCCTGCGAGGGCGGCAGGCTGGAGTTGTCCGGCGTTTTCGGAGGCTCGCCGAGCTTTGCTTCCAGCTCTGCCACTCGCGCCACCAGTGTCTGAACCTGCGCCCACAACGCCCGGATCAGCGCGTCTTTCTCCTCGTGCGTCAGACGGCTGAGATCAGGAAGCTGCATCACCCCAGCCTTGAATCCCAACCATCCCAGTCACGTCAAGCCGCATCATGCACTGCGCCGTACACTCCAGATCGACAGGGGAGATGAGCAGCTACCAGCCGGTGCCAGATGTCGCAGCAAAGAAGTCCGTTCAACGATCGCGGGTCGGCAAGGTGTCAATCGGCATGTGGGTCGATCCCGCAGTGAGGAAACAGCTCGCCCAGATCTCGCTCGATACTGACAAGGATCAAAACGATCTTCTCATTGAAGCTCTCAATTTGATGTTCGAGCGGTATGGCAAACCTACGATCGCGCAAGCGGGATAACGGACGGAACTTCTCGGCATTATGTAGCAATCGTCACAAGATCAGGTTCCCCGATTCCGCTACGAAACGGGGTTGAAGCGGAATGGCCTAGGGAGCGTCAGATAGGTATCCGCCTCGCTCACGCGGAACACGCGGGTGAGCAGCAGAGGCCACTCTGCTTTTCTGAGCAGGAAATGCTGGACAGGCTTTGCCCGCTTGCGCCGGGGCAACAGTTTCAGGACGACGGTCACGCGCTATCGTGCCGCATAGGGATGGGAGCATACATTACGGTATGCGCTAGCACTCCCTGAACGGCTGCGCACCTCTGGCCAGAAAATTGAGCCCACCTGCTCCCCGGGCGTGTCCACAGCCATCCCGGCCAGTGTCTCCCGGATGGCAAACAGCTCCAGCGGCGCGAGTATGCGCGGCGTGCCGGCCAGCACCTCCCGCCGGGGTAGCGGCGTGCAGATCAGCTTTGCCGCTCCTCGCATCGGAATTCCGGGCCGCCTCAGCGCCGTGCGGCGGCGTATTCGGGTCCGGTCATGCCGCCGCCGGCATAGGCGGCGTCCGCAGGGTCGGAGGAGAATGGTGCCGCAGCGACCTCGGCACCGTAGTTCCCGCCGCCATACGGGCCTGCGCCGACGCTGCCCGCCATGCCGATGCGGGGCCCGATCGCGGCGACGTAGTTCACCGTCTCGTCCGGCAGCATCGTGCTGCCGTTCAGAAACGCGTCCACCCGGTCCGGCCCGGCATTGTAGGCGGCCAGGAAGGCTGGGGCGCCGAAGCGGAGATACATCTCCTTGAGGTACGCGGTCCCGGCCAGGATGTTGTCGTGCGGGTCGTATGGGTCGGGACCCAGGGCGTAGCGTTGCCGCAGCACGCCGTAGGTGCCGGGCATGACCTGCATCAGCCCCATCGCGCCGGCGCTCGAGGTGATGGGGGACCCGTCCGCGCTGGTCTGCTGGCCGCCTGATTCCTGCTGCATGACACCACGGATCCAGGCCTCCGGAACGCTGAGACGGACAGCAGCTTCGTGGATGTAGGGACCCCAGGGATCGCCGGGCAGTCCCGGTGCCGGGTAGTTCTGGCTGGCGCGGGACTCGAACACCGCGGCCTCTCGCGGCGCATCGAGGTTGTAGCCGTAGTCGCCGTGGCCGTCGTAACCGCGCCGGCCGTCCCAGCGGGTCGTCGGATAGGGCTGGCCGCCGCATCCCGCCAGCGCCAGCGCCAGCACGGTCGCGCTTGCGAGCAAGGTGGAGCAGCGTCTCCAAGCGGATTGAGGCATGGCGGATCCTCTCGCCGAGGCAGACTGCCCCGCGGCAAGGGGGATCATAAAGGAATGCCACAGGTTGTGTCCCGATTCATAGCAAACGACCTTCAGGGCACTTCAATCGTAAACGTCCGGCCGTCGCAGCTTGACAGGCCATGGTGCCATTGAACCGGCTCGGCCCTTGGTATAGTCGGCGGGTGCGCCGATGCTGGACGATGCGGCGTTGTCCGCCACCTGCTCTGCCCGTTATCCGTCGGCTCCGCCTGATATCGGGACCCGGCCGCTGCGGTTGCTGGTGTGGGTCGAGTTCAGGGCGGCCTAGACCGGCAGACTTCGGGAGAGACGTCGACCCGCCTCTCCAGCTTGGAGGCGACGGTGATGAAGCCTCTGCGCCCTGGATGGGTCCAGTAGAGCCCGATTGGGCTAGATCTTCGCCGCCAGAGAGAAGAAGAAGCTGCGGCCTGAGTTCGTGAAGAACAGCGGCTCCGACGGCGGCCCGACCGTCTGGCCGGCAAACCCGATGATGCTTCGGTTGTCAAACAGGTTGTAGAGGTTGCCCCGGAGCTGCAGGTTGTGGCCATTGAACGGGAAGGTGTAGCCACCCGCCAGGTCCACTTGCCGGTAGCTTTTGATCGGGAAGCTGTTGCCCTGCCCGGGCGCCGAAGTGTCCTGCCCGTATTGCGGCCCGACGAACTTGGTGAATAGCGACGCGAACAGATTATCGCCCTCGCGGAACACGTCGCCCTGGTCGTAGATCGGTCCAATCGCCGCGGTGTAGCGCGGCGTCTGCGCCAACGCGTTGCCGTTGGTCGTGTAGCCGCTGTAGTTGAGCGATCCGTTGGCGTACAGCGCGACGCCGCGCTTCAGCTTGACCGTCCCTTCAACCTCGATGCCCTTATACACGGCACCGCCCTGGTTGAAGAACGTCGTGAATCCGCCGACCGTGCGGCTGTTGATGAAGTTCTCATACTGGATATAGTAGAGGTCGGTTCCGAGCGAGAAGTTATCCCGGTCGATGACACCGCCGACCTGGAAGCTGTTGGTCGTCGAGGGCGTCACCGAGGTCAATTGCGTCGTCGAGAACAGGTTGAGGCTCGGTGTCTGATAGCCGCGGGCGGCCTGCGCGAACACCGAGGCCCAGTCGGTCACGCGCCAGTTGACGTCGATCGCCGGCAGCGGCGTGCTGTAGCTTTGGTGGACATCCTGCGGCGCCCCGGTCAGGCCTGCGTCGCCCTTCAGCGTCCGCGTCACGAAGCTATACTTCAGCCCCGCCGTGACGGTCACCTTCGGCAGGGCCTTCCAGGCGAACTCGGCGTAGGGCTGCAAGGTATCGAGGTTGGAGCGGTAGTTGTTGACGAAGATCGACCCAGGCAACGCCGTGTAGGGCAGGAAGCTGCGCGTGGCGTCCGCCGCGAACGTGTTGGTCGTGAACAGCTCATGCTCGGCCCAGAGACCGACCCGGGCCTGGCCATACGGCGTGTCCTGCGAGATGCGCAGCAGATTGCCGGTGTTGCGGAAGTAGTATTTCGAGAAGAGCGCCGGCACGTCGCCCGACAGGTCGGCCGGGGTCACGCCCCCGATGAAATAGGTTCCGGCCAGGTTGGGCCCTTGCCCGCCGACATCGGCGCCGTGGAAAGAATTCTGGTAGTAGGATGTGGTGTAAACCTTGTCGTCGATGACCAGGCCGTTGCCCAGATCGCTCTTGATGCCGACATACTCGAAGTCGGTGTGGTAGTTGTCGTGGTTGTACCGGGAGAAAGATTGCGAGGTGGGGTCGTTGTTAAGCGCATAGCCCGGCCCGAATGCCTGGATGTTGGCCAAGGTCGCGCCGTAGGGCGTGCGGGTCTTGGTGTTGTCCAGGTTCACGAGCGCAGTCAGCACCGTGTTGCTGCCGATCGGCTGCTCATACTTGATAAACCCGTTCCGTCGCTCCGTCGAGGTGCCGCTTCCAGCGCCCCCCGACTCCAGTTGCTCGAGGTTGACCCTCACCCGGCCGCCATCGAGTAGCGCGATCCCCCCCGTGTCGCCCAGCAGCCCGCCGAGATGGGTGCCGTAGCTGCCGGCCGTACCGTAAGCTGTTGCTGTCGGCGTGTTCGACAGTGCCGGCGACTGCAGGTCGACATACCCGCCGAAGGTCGCCGCGCCGATCGCCGACGCCTGCCCTGGCCCGCGATGCACCGTGACCCACCCCAAGTTCTGGTTTGTGAAGTAGATTCCTGGTTGCGGCGCGAAGTTGATGGGAAATCCCGGAATCGGGATCCCGTCATAGAGCACGCTGAACTGGGTGTATTGCAGGCCGCGGATGCTCTGCCCGAAGTCCTGCTGCAGCCCAGGGCCGTTCGGCGCGATGTCGATCGCGCTGGGCGTCAGCCGCACGACGTCGTTGTAGTTCTCGGTGGGCACAATGATCTTGCGGAGAGTCTCGGCGCCGACGGTGCTCGTCGGCTCAATCTGGTTCAGGTCGGGCCGGCTGGGAGCGAACTGCTTCGCCGTCTGCGGCACCTCCGGCGATACGGTCCCGCTTGCGGGGCCCGTCGCCTGCACGGTCCCGATGTCCGTGGCCGGCTCCGGCGTTGATTGCCCTGCGGCCACACCGGCCAAAGCGAGGCTACCAACCACCGAGGCGCCCGCGACCGGCATGAGTTTCCTTATCGTCGTCCGCGCCATCCAACGCTCTCACAAACCAGCGCGCAATGCCTACCCTTCAATCTTTAGAATGGCATATGATAATTTTGAGACAGCTCTCGACACTTCAGCGCATGTAAGCGCAGCAGCCCATGCGAAGAATGGAAAAATTGCGTTATCGTATCGTTCACCTGTCGTAGAGCTTTAGGCTTGGTTCCAGGGCAGCAACGGGACTGCCGCAAGATTGGGGGTCGTAACCATCTTCGGGCGCTGAACGGCGTGGTCCCTGATGTGTGCAGGGACTGTCTCGTGTCGAATAGCGGCCAACACCAGCTTTGCTTTCAATAGGATCAAGCCCGAATCGGAGATGTCGCCGAGATTGTCAGGCCGGTTGCTCTGTGTGTCGTCCATGCACGGCTTTCACTCTCGGCGCCTTAAGACGTTACGACCCCCAATCTTGCGGCAGTCCCCAGGTTCTTGACCCGCGAGCCGGCTGTTCCGTTCTCGGTGACATCGCTCTGGTCGAGGCGTTGCAGATAGTCGTCGAGCCGGGCGTCCGCCACTTCGATGAACTTTGTCAAGGACGCGCGGGTGAAGTTGCGGTCCTTGTTGTTGACCGCCTTGATCCGGGTGCCATCCACGGCCAGCAGCTCTCGGCCGAACAGGTCCAACTGGCGGCAAAGCAGCACGAACTGGCGGAAGATCGGGCGGAAGGCCTTGCGGTTGTCGCGCCGGAAATCGGCAATGGTCTTGAAGTCAGGCTTGAGGTGGCGCAGCAGCCAGATCACCTCGATGTTCCGATGGGTCTCAGCCTCCAGCCGGCGGCTCGACCGAACCCGGTTGAGGTAGCCGTAGACGTAAAGCTTCAACAGATCCTTTGGTGCATAACCCGGACGCCCGGTCACCTGGGGCGCCACGCGGACGAAACCCGCCGCCGTCAAATCCAGTCCGTCAACGAAGGCGTCGATGAACCGCACAGGGTTCTCGGGACCGACATAGTCGTCCACGCTTTCTGGCAGAAGCAGCGTTTGGGATCGGTCATGACCGGCAATGTGAGACATGCCGGATTCTACCAACTCTCACGCCGCGCCGGAATCCTGCTGGACGGCATTTCCACACGGTCTGTAAGACTTTCGGAACGTCAACTAGGGGCCTGTCAGTTCTTGAATTCTATGCCGTCACTTGATCCAGTCCATAGTTGCGGCCATGCAGAGCACGCCCATGAAGGAGCAGGCAGTCTTCTCGTAGCGGGTTGCCACGGCGCGCCACTCCTTGAGCTGCGCCCACAGTCGCTCGACGCGGTTGCGGTTTTGGTAGATCCAAGGAGGGCAGGCCACGGCGGCTTCGTTGCGTTTGGACGGGACCGCCGGGCGCGCGCCGAGGTTCCAGATGAGTTCGCGGAAGGCGTGGCTGGCGTAGCCGCGGTCGGCCACGATCCAGAGGGGAATGATGGAGAGGACGGTCAGCAGCAGCGGCGCCAGCGGCAGTTCATGCGCCTGCCCGGGCGCCAGCGCGAAGCCGATGGCGCGGCCCTGTGCGTCGGCGATCACGCAAGCCTTGGTCCCGTAGCCGCCGCGCGAGCGGCCAAGCGCCTCACGCTCGTCGCGCTGCGCTGAAGTCCCCCCTTTTTGGTCGCGCCTGCGGCCTTGTGGCGGGCTCGGATGCGGGTCCCGTCGAGGAACGCCATCCCCGCCTCAAGGCCGCCATGCTGCTGCGCCACTTCCAGCAGCCGCTCCCAGGCGCCCAGGTGCGACCAGCGGCTGAAGGTCTGGGCCGCCATCCACCACGGACCCAATTCGGCCGGGATCTGGCGCCATTTCGCGCCGTTGTCGTGGCGCCAGATGATCGCCTCGATCGTCCGACGTAGGTCGTGATGCTCGGTCTTGTGCGGCGGACGACAGGCCTCGATCAACGGCGCCAGCACCTCCCACTGCGCATCCGTCAAAACCCTCATCCTGTCTTGGTCTGCCATTCCCCACAGATAGGAACAGTCACCAAGGACTGACAGGCCCTAGCTTCAACAATTTCAAGCGGTTGCGCTTTCCAAAAGCTATGACCGAAACTAATCCCATTTTGGATTTGCACGTCCGCACCTTTTAAGATACACTGTATCTCATAAGGTGCATTGGATGGCTGATGGATTTAAGAAACTGCCCGCGATTTTCTACCGGACCGGATCAGGCG
>JAABUX010006122.1_pt1 | contig 14475 bp, 15 predicted proteins | sample 5561851 | NCBI WGS metagenome assembly JAABUX01 (sample SAMN10711883, study PRJNA513361) | rock metagenome | isolation source: Antarctica rocks | place: Antarctica: Victoria Land, Richard Nunatak red sandstone | collected 2016-01-03 | reverse complement strand
ATTCGCCGGAAGCGCCCGGCGCAATTCCGTTAGCGGATCTCGTCTCCATGGAGTATCATCCTCTCACGCCGGCAGCTCACTAAATATTGGAGGTAGCCGGTACCAGTCCATCTTGACACGTGGGGTCTCAACACGCGCGCCGGCTCCCTCGATCTCGAGATTCCGCGAGCGCGCAACAGTAACTTTCGGCCAACGATAATCGACCAATTCCGACGCAGCGAGCGGGCGTTGGTTTCGGTCATCCAGGAAGCCTTTGTTTCTGGTATCAGCACTCGCAAGATGGAAGGCGTCCTCGCAACGATGGGTGTCGAACGACTTGCCAAGTCGCAGATTAGCGAGCTTTGCGCGGAGCTCGACGCAAAAGCCGAAGAATTTCGCAGCCGCGCGCTCACGGAGCCGTACCCGTATATCTGGTTGGACGCGCTGTATGAGAAAGTTCGGATCGGGGGCGCGGTGATTAGCAACGCGGTCGTGATCGCATACGGTGTAACGGCGAGCGGCTTTCGCGATGTCATCGCAATCGACGTTGTCGACACCGAGAGCAAGGAGAGCTGGAGCGGTCTGCTACGCAATCTTCGTAAACGCGGCCTGACGGGTACCAAACTCGTGATCAGCGACGCGCACGAAGGTCTCAAGGCGGCGATTTCAACCGTCATGCAAGGCGCAAGTTGGCAACGTTGCAAGGTTCACTTCTTTCGCAATATTCTTGCGCATGTGCCGCAGGCTCGCAAACTTGAAGTCGCTGCCGGACTGCGCACGGTTTTCGCTCAAGTGTCGATCGAGTCGGCGCAGCGAGCGGCAACCGAGTTCAAATCTCTCTTTGGGAAGACGTTGACGAAAGCAACCGAGATCTTTGATGCTGGGGTCAACGACGCGTTTGCGTTTTTGCGCTTTCCCTTGGAACATCATCGGAAAATTGCGACGACCAACCCGATCGAGCATCTTAACAAGGAAATCCGGCGACGCACGCGCTCGATCGGCATCTTCCCCTCACGCGAATCTGCGTTGCGAATCGTGACGATGATTCTTATCGAGCAGAGCGAAGAATGGATGGTCGAACGAAAGTACCTGACGCCCGAAAGTCTCGAACTCGTTCTGCAAGTCTAAGTTACACCATACTACGATCGTCGAAGTTACACACTAATCCGGACGCAGTCCAGGGCGATTTACGTATACGCGTCCGTTGACCGTGTTAGAGTAAGCAAAATTGATCGGGTGTGATGCAAGTTGGGGTGCGATCGCAATATGCGCTTTCAGATAATCTGCGATTCCGCGTAAAACAATCTCGCGTTCGCGTCCGACAATTCTTGCGTCGACTTGACGAAAGGCCATCCGCGAGATAGCTGCAGCGTCTGGCTGGCGTTGTACTTGCACGGATCTTGCGCTCGCCGCGTCGAGCATTTGCATATTCAGACATAGAGCTGAAACGCAACTTAGCCCGACATATTTCCAGCTAGATCGTAAGCTTTTTATGATATTCATTTAGAACCTCACAAGAAGTGCCGAAAAACGACCGCATACCGGAAAGCCGCAGTACTTTTAATCTACTCGCACTAATGTTGTTTGTCTATATTTAATGGTACAAAAGTATCTTCGGGCGCTCGAGCGATAGGACCATGGCGGCCTCAAGGCGTTATCGGCGAGCGCTCGTACGGTTATTGTAGTCCGTCCGAGAAACATCTCGCTTGAATGCACTTCGTGCTGCGTGGACGACATAAAGTTGTGGCGAACGAAAACGGCGTCCCATTGCACGTCCTGCGGCCATGCCAAGAACGCCGACGTCAACGCAGCGCGCGTTCATAACAAAAGGTCCTAAATAGGGTATATAGGGAGTTTGGGCGCAATGGCGTTGGGCGCAGAGATACGAAGTGCGTTACCGTCGGGGCGGACCTGACCTACGTTGCAGGCGGCGTAATAATGCACCTAACGAAGTAAATCAATGGTATTTAGTTTTCATGCCAATCGCTTTAATGGTTTAGCCGGTTCGTGTAAGTGTCGCCACGCTTGCCTTACACATCGAAGGTCACGAGCGGGAACGCAACCGCGCGAACATCTCGCACAATACCGAAGTAGCGCGAATCGAAGCCATTGGGCTTAGGAGTTGTGAGCCAATATTCCCCTGGGCTGAGTCGGTAGCGGCGGTACGCAACGTGTGGAATTGTCCGCCCGAATCCGTCGCTCGCGACGGCGCCTGAGCCGGGCAGCAACGTAAGGTTAACTCGAACGCCGGCAGCTGCAAGTTCAACCGAATCGCCGGCGCGCGCAGCGACGCGCTTAAGCACGGGCTCGACGCCGTTACAAAGACCAGCCTCGAGAAAGCCACGGGCAAAGCCGATCGCCGCGAAGCGATCGGGGACGCACGCAATGACGATATCGCCGCGGTGCGCCCCCGACGCCGGTATGGGATTGCGCCAATATAGTCCCGGTGGCAGCGAATTTGTGTACGTTACGACGAGGTGCGGTTCCACCGCTCGGAGTGCGAGCAGTGGTGCTGCTGCGATGAACAATGCGCCCGCAATGCGTTGGAGTGCACGAGTGGCCCGTGATCGTGGTGAGGCCTGGGAGGTTACCTTAATCGTTCGAACCCCGATGCTTGAACCATAAACAAAAGGGTCGCAAGAACGAGCGTCGCGAGAATAAACGGCGCCGCCGGGGCGTTGCGCAGTACAAAGGTTGCCGCAGCCAGTGGTTGATGCACGATCGTGATGCGAGCGAGCGTCGCTGTAATGAACCACGCGACCACGCCGACAACGCTGATGGTCCCAATCAGGCGCGCTGGAAGCATGTTGATATTCGCCCGCGTTTTCTGCCGCGCCGCGCCACTGCCCGCTCCTCGCGCGGCGACGCGCTCGGCGCGCCCCACGACATCATCCAAGCGCTTGAGGCGTTCGTCCGTTCGTCGCCCGAAGAGCAGCACTTCCGCCACGGCAAGCAGCACGGGATGATCGCTGCCGAATCCATGTCGACGGCATACATCTCCAAGGTCAACGCGTTCTTCGACGGTTAAATGGGTGTTAAATATTCGTTCGACGGGTCCAAAATCTTCGGCGGCGGGATCGCCCGGCATTTTAAGCGAGACCGGCGTCGCCGGCGGACGCGGCCGCATGTGATGATGCTCCGGTTTTGCTTGCCGGTACAGCTGCGGCTGTCAGGGACGGGACGGCAATCCGATGCTGTCGGAACTCGACGAACATCGCGTCGAGAAAACTCTTCACTCGACCGCGGTACGCCCAACGCTGCGGATCGCGATCGGCGATAAACTCTGCCATTGCAAGGCCGGACGTATCAAGAACCTTCACGGCGTTCTCGGGATCGGACATCTTTGGCATGACGAATTCGATCGCGTTACGTGCTTGCATTTCAGGCCTGATAATGCGCCCGTCTTCGTATCCGGCGAGTCGGCCTTTCCATTGATTTTTCACGACGACCCATTGTGCGCCCGCAATGTCGTCAAGCAACGCGACGTTGTTTTTTAACGTGCTGAGTGACTGTGGTTCGTCGAGCAACAGGTAGTACAGCATGAGGTTGAGGCGTCCACCGATTTCGTTGACGAGACCCGTTTCGCGGAACGCGCCGAAGAGCGCGTTAAGTTGTGCCGCGCCCATGTCAACGACGAAACGTTCGACCGTGCCGCTTTCCATCGCGGCCGCGATGGCGTTGACGATATCGTTAATCGCGGATTCGTTGAGGCGCCCGGTCTCGTCGTAAAGCGTGTGTTGAGAAACTTCCCGGGGATAGTCGTGACTAAAAAACTTGTTTTCCTGGTCGGTGTCGATGCCTGCCCACGTGGAGCGTTGCTCGTTGAGCCATGCGGCAAGTGCGCGGGCAAAGAGTGTTTTCCCGACGCCGCCTTTTTGGCCGGTTACAAGATCAATATACATAAACATCCCCTAGAAATGTGCCCTAGAAATTGAGTGAGATCTTACCGGACGCGTTCGTGGAACGCTCCGGTACAGCGTGTGATGGTTCGCTGGGCTTACCGGGTGGCGAGGCCGGTTGGCCGTGCGGAACGGGAGGCACGTCGAGCGATGGTTCGTCGCCGGGCGGGTGCTCCGATCGGGACCGCGTGGCACCGCGCCGAGGCTTCTTTGGCGCGCGTCGTCGTTGCGGCACCTCGACTCCGAACTCTCGGTCAAGCTCCAGCATATAGAGCCGCAGCGTATTCCAGCCGATGAGGACGCCCGCGTCGTTTAGCGTTTCGGCAATGTTCCGCCACGGGTGTCCCAGTTCGTCGTGCGCACGCTTCACGCGGTTGTAGAGAGCACGAACGCACGCTCTTTTTGGACTCTCATGGTACGGGCGGGAAGCGAGTCCATCGAGTAGCTGAGCTGCCCGCCGAAGGACTTCATCGAACGGCTCAAGCGCTGCATTATTCGTCGCTTCTGCGGTCGAGCTAGCGGCGAGTGACGACATAGGCCGTGGGCATTCTTCCTCGCCGCTTTGGCGCCTGTATTCTTCTATTGCAATGTGAGCTTACGTTATTTGTGCAAGTTTCGCTCCTGGATCTAGTTTGCAATCGAGTAAAGTTCTCGGATAGCTTCACAGGAGAGGGGTTTGTCATACCGCGCGCTAAAGCGCCCGCCATGTCAAACCCGACGAGGTGCTCGGCGCCCTACGGGCTTCTCGCACCCATTATGCCTCGGCCCCGTTGCCGTTGAAGCGCGCTCATGGCAGCGAGCGCCGCCGTCTCGCGCAGGTCGTTCAGTTCCGCGCTTCGACTGCCGAGAAGCGTGCGCTCGAAGAGCGGGCGCTTGAAGCCGGCTTCCGCTCATCCGCCGATTATTTGCGCAGCCTTGCCCTTGGGCCCGACGCCGAGCTGCGCCGGCCGCGCACGATCGAGATTCCGCTTACTGCGCCGGAGCGCGCGATTGTCGGTCGGCGGGCGGAGCGGGACGGCTTCACCGACGCCGTTGCGTATGCGCGAGCGCGTCTGCTCGATCGCGACCTCGAGGGCATGACGATTAGCCGGGCGATCATGGAACTACGTCGGATGACTGGGCTTCAAAAACACCTGTTCAACAACGATCAACTCCGTTCGCGGGAGTACGCCGAGCTCGTCCTTGGACTCGGAGTCGCGCTCGAGAATGTGTGTGCCGTCGCGGACCGCTTCGCGCGCGCGCCGCGTCGCACGACGGACGCTTAGCCCATCGGCGTCGTCTGGAAGAGCATACCGGCTCGTAGCGGCACACGAACGTTTACTGGCGTCGTTCATTACGTCACGGCCGGCCAGATGCTCACGCGACCGGCTACGGGCGGCATTGGCGACCGCGTCGTCTATGCGACGCAGCCGGGTATCGTCGACCCGGTGACCGGCGAATACCATGCCAAAGCCATCGCAATCGAAACGAACGGCGTACAGAGCATTGCCACCGCGGCCTTTGAAATGAGCGCCGTCGTATCGATGAACGGTCGCCTGCGAACGGCGCCGGAGATCCATCTCGTCTTCTCCCTACGGGCCGGCGATACGCTTACCCACGAGCAGTTCTTCGACGTAGGCCGCATGGCGCTCGGCGAGCTCGGGCTCGCGGAGCATCAATCGGTCATGGCGATCCATGACGACACGGACAATCTGCACATGCACGTCGTCGCCAATCGCGTTCATCCCGAGACGTTTCGAGCCGTCGATATGTATCGCAACTACGAGGCGCTCGATCGCGCGTGCCGACTCGCCGAGCTTCGCTTCGGACTTTCACCGGAGTCTGGACTCTACCGGGTTGTGAACGATGAGCTACGACGCGAACCGTATGCGAGCTCGCGAACTCCGCCGCTCGGCGGTCGCGGCCCCGACATGCACGCCTGGAGCGATGAGCTGCCATTCGCAAAGTACGTTGCCATCGCAGCGCCGGCGCTAGCGATCGTGCTCGAAAGCGCGCATCCCACGTGGGCCGGCGTGCACGCATGCCTCGCAGAGTATAACCTTCGGCTCGAAGCCAAAGGCTCCGGTCTTATCGTGGTCGATCGTGACAATCCGTCACGGATCGCCAAGGCATCGCAGATCGCACGTTTCGCCTCTCGCCCGCGCCTCGAGGCTGCGCTCGGTCCGTTCCAGATCGATCAACATCGGTCGCCTGAACAAGACGTAGCAGCACGCACCGCGACCCCGGCGCAGACGCTTCCAACTCCCGATGCGCCTACGCTCTCCGCCTACGCCGAATACCTTGTTTCCGACGACGAGCGCGCGCGAGAGCGACGCGGCGCGGAACTCGCGCGCGCTCCCGAAACCCTCTTAGGTGAGCTCTTTGCAACGAGCGCCACGGTTTCAACCGACGACCTGCGCCGCGCGATCGCGCAGCGCGTCGCGACGGCCGAGCAAGCCGAATCGGTTTGGCGCGGTTTCGCCGCCGTGTATGCTCGTGGCGACCTTGTGCCGTTAGCCGGCGACGAACAAGACGACGAATCGGTAAAACGCGACGTTGGACCGCGCTGGACGACAACGGAAATTCTCGCCCGCGAAGCAGCGCTCCGTCAGGCCATCGCGGAGCTTGCAGCGCGCTCGCCCGCGCCCGCGGCGCTCTTTCGTAACGTTGACGTTGATGCGTTGGGCCTCCAACGTGGCCAGCGCAACGCGATTGACCGTGTCATCGCGGGCGAGCCACTCGTTGTGATTGAAGGCTTCGCTGGCTCGGGAAAGTCGTTCGCATTCGGCGCGCTCGCCGGTCTCCAGCCCCAGTTCATGTACATCGGCCTCGCCCAAGGTGGCCAAGCCGCCGCAGACCTGGAAGCGTCGACGGGCATTCGCTCCATGACGATCGCCGCATTCCAGCGGCGCGTCGCGGCAGGCGACCTTACAATAAATCCAACCACGCGCATCTTGCTCGATGAAGCGAACATGGTCGGCACCGACGAGATGCTTGTCGTCGTTACGACAGCGCTCGACGCTGGCGCCACCCTGGTCGTCGCGGGCGACCGATCGCAATTACCCGGCGTCGCGGCGGGCGCGTCGTTTCGCTCACTTGCGGCTTCCAGCACACCCACGCAACTCTCCGAGGTCGTTCGCCTTTCGGGCTGGCGGGAAGTTGCCGCTCGCCATGCGCGCGACGGCACAACGGTGCCACGCGCCCTCGCGATGCTCCGCGAACACGGCTTCACGCACGAATGCAAAACTACGGAGAGCGCAATCGACAAGGCGGTTGACCTCTGGCTCGCCGGCGGCGGCGCCGATCGCGATCGTTTGCTCGTCGCGTTTCGGAACGAAGACGTCGATGCACTCAATCGTGAGGTGCGTGCGCGCCGGCGCGACGCCGGTACTCTCGACGACGGCCTTCTGGTCACGACGAAGCGTTACGGTGCGCTCGAGTTTAGCGCCGGTGATCGCATCGCATTTCGCAAGAACGAACGCCTCGAAATAAACGTGCGCAACGGCACCGTTGGCACCGTGACGTTAATCGAGGCAGGACGCCTTACCGTGCGCCTCGATGACGGCCGCGACGTCGTCGTCGACCCATCACGCTACAACGATCTCGCGTACGGCTACGCGATCACGTTTTATGCCGCCGAAGGCAAGACGGTCGACCATACCGTGTGGTATGCAACGCGCGCCGATCACCAGGCGTCGTGTTATGTTGCGCTGTCGCGCTCGCGCCGCGACACCCACGTCGTCTTTGCGCAAGATGACTTTACGTTCTCAACGAAGTTCAAGAAGCCGCAAGACTTCTTCCGCAATTTCGGCTTTACGGCATCGCGTGAGCGTTCGAAAGACCTCGCCAGCGACTACGAGCGCGTCAAAGCAGAGCTACCGCCAAGAGTTGCGCCCGATGGTACTCAACCGCGGTATACCATGCGCCCAAACGCTGACGAAGAGAGCGCGACGATCCGACGTCAGCCGGGCCAGCTTCGCTTCGATCAATACCTCCGTAGCGAGCTCGCAACCGAACTTCGTACGCTGCTTGACGACCGGGCGCCCTCCCGGCGTTCATGGAACGCATTCCACGCTCTATTTGCAGCGAACGGTATTATGATCGAACGATCATCGCGCGGCCTCGCCTTCGTCGATTATTCGAAGCCTGCGTGGCGTTGCAAAGCATCGTCGCTACCGACCCTCTTCCACCTCGCGACGCTCGAGCGAGCACTCGGGCCCTATCGTTCTCCCGTGGCGCCGGACCCGGCGGACGTGGCGGCCGCCGCGTCCTCTCGCGAACGCCGCGAAGGCGGCGTCGCGCGTCCTCTCGATTCGCTCGACGCGGCACGCGCCGCCGCACGAGCGTCACGGTCTGCGGAGGATCCGCGTCACGCGGACTTTTCAGCGCAGCGCGCGGACCGTACTGTCGCCGCAAACGCGTGGCGCGAGCAGCGGGCGAGCGAACGCGATCGTCACGCAAACGTTACCGAGCGCAAGCACGGGATGCGCCAGCGTCTCGTCGCCCAGGTCGGCCCGCGAGCTGCGAGCTCGATTGCGGCGGCCTGGGCCTCTGAACAACGCGAAGCGTTACGTCTTACCATCGACGAAGAACGCGCTGGCCTGCAAACGGCTGCATCCCGACGTCCTAATCCATCTTGGAGAGGATACATGAACGACGACCGCACTGCCACCGCCGCACACCCTCGCGAGCAACCGCAGCCTGCGCGCGGACATGCAAATGCGCCACAACAAGAAGGCGCGTCGGCGGCCGAACCGCACGTGACGATCGAGGGCCCTCCCACGGCGCACTCGCCAAAACCGCTTACGATTCCGGGACTGCGCTATACCGTTCACGAGAACGGCGACGTCGCCTATCGCTTCAGTGATTTACATTCGCGCGTCTTCGGCGGCGACACGTTCCGTGATCACGGCGGCTCGATCACGATCGAGATGACCTCCGATCGTGCCGTCCGTGCCGCGATGCAATTCGCACGTGAGAAATGGGGTGACACGGCCGTGACCTTACGGGTCACGCCGGAAAACCGCGAGCAGCTTGTCCGCGAAGCCGTGCGAGCCGGCTTACGCGTAACGAATCCCGAACTGCAGCGCGACGTGGACCGAGCACGCGAAGCACAAGGTAAAGGCGTCTTTGCAACGGCTCGCGGTCGGCAACCGGAACGACCGAACTCGCAGGAACGGAGCCGATGAACGATAGCGCGCCATATTAAGCAGTAACGGTTCAGCTCGATGCTGCGCGCTCGCGAACGCCGGCATGTGCAAAACGCCGAGACACGCGCCCAGACCCTTTGTCGCTTATCTTTCTTGTCGCGATCACGCAGTGACGTGAAAGCTTTGCAGTCTGCTTTGGTCGGGCTCTCGCCGGCGCAAGGGTCGTCTCCGCACTCGCTGCGCTCCGTGCCTCGAGCTCTCGCTTTGCTCGCCCCTTGCGCCGCCGCCCTTCCGTCGCGTTGCGTCAGCATTCCACGTCACCGCGCGATCGTCGCGCAAGGAGATCAACCGCAATGGCTAGCTTCAATCGCATTACCGTCGCCGGCAACCTCACGCGCGATCCCGAAACGCGCTACGTCGACGGCGGCGGCAAAGCCGTCACGAAGTTTGCGCTCGCGATCAATCGCAAAACGAAAGCCGGCGACGAAACGATGTACATCGACATCGTGGCTTGGGACCGCCTCGGTGAAATATGTAGCGAATATCTCAAGAAAGGCATGTCCACACTCATCGACGGACGCCTTGTGATCCGGGACTATACGAATAAAGACGGCGAGAAACGCCGCGCCGTCGAGATCGTCGCAAGCGAGATGCAAAGGCTCGGCTCGAAAAGTGCCAGCGGGCAGAGCGGAAGTTCGCAGTCCCCGGTGACGCAAAGCGACGACTTCGATGACGCCGGTTTCGATGATGAGGCGCCCTTTTAGCGGCTCGCCACTCGGCGTCTGCGGCCGTACACCCCTCCCCGGCACCGAGATTATACCACGCGGGGCTCCCACCGGCCGCAAGGGACGCTTCGCTTAAACCCTTGCACCCGGAGCCCCGCATGAACAACGCGGCAGTTACCGGGGCAGGGCGTTTTGCTCGCTTCAGATTTTACCATTGCCTGAAAGCAAGCACGTGCTTTGCTTGACCGGAGGACGTCGACTGATGACTTTAATTAAGATCGTGCATAAACCCGACGTCGCGCGTCTTGATCGCGATCGGCTTCGCGCTCTCTGCCTCAATTTAAGAAGCCGGATATCTCACTCGTTTCTCGAATAAGAAAGTAATGGATATGTCGAATCCTGTCGTCGTTTCGGTTGACCGCGAGCAGCGCGAACGCGACGTCGCAAATACACTCGGGTCGCTGCGGATTGAGGGTTTCGAGCTCGACGCGGAAGCGCGCGCGATCCTTGACCAATACATCACAGGTGAGATCACGCTTGATGATGTTGGGATCGTTTTTACGCGGTATCCGTAAGCCGTGGCCGAGGATCCCTATCTCTACCCGGGGACCTCGGTCCTCAAAAACATTCCAGGTATACGCGACGCGGAAGGCCAGAAAGCGTTCGAAGGCCGCGCGACGGCATTTCGGATACTTGAGCTTCAACGGCATTCGATCGTTGGTAACTTTGATCGGGCGCATTTACAGGCGATCCACAAACATATTTTCCAAGACGTCTACGAGTGGGCCGGCAAACTACGGACTGTCGAAATTGCGAAGCCCGGTTCGCCTTTTTTCGCATTTGAACGTTATCTCGTGCCGTCTCTCGATAAACTGGCCGCGCAAATAAAAGCGCAGGATCAATTGCGCGGCCTTACCGTTGACGAATTTGCGGTGCGTGCTGGCCATTATCTGGGCGAACTTAACGCGGTCCATCCGTTTCGTGAAGGGAACGGGCGCGCGCAACAAGAGTTCATTCGCGAGCTCGGGCTTGAAGCCGGCCACACGATCGAATGGCAAAACGTCTCACGCGAGCTGATGTATGCGGCTTCGAAGGTGAGCTTCGAGCGTGCCGATCCGTCAGGGCTCGCGGCGGTTATTAGTATCGCGATCGTCTCGTCCGATCGCGAGCGCGCCGCCTTTATTCGTCAGGCAATCGGCGCGATGCGCGAAGCGAAAACGACGATGCTACCAAGTGCGATCGGAGAACAAGAGACGCGTGTTGGTTCGATCGTGAGGGGAAAGATCGTAGCCGTCGACGATCGCCACGTGGCGATTGCGACAGGTCCGCGCTCGTTCGCAGTTCTGGAACGAGTGAAACTAACGGAGGCCGTAACGGTCGGCGATCACGTCACGGCGCGGATCGGAGCTCGAGAAATCGTAATCGAGCAACGCGCTCAAAGGCAGAGCCGCGAACGTAGCCGGTAGCACGACGCGTCTATGGATTGCCTTTGAAGCCGTTACCGCGGGCCAGCCGTGCTGATTTACGTACTTTGCAAAGCTCTGCGCTGACGATTGAGCGCCGTCTCAAATAGGAATTCGAATGGCGGCAACCGACGGCAACGATCGCCTAGCGCAAGCGATGAAGAACGTGTGCGATGTTTGCGCTGCGTCGCTCATGAAACAACTCGGCATCTTGAGTACAATCCGGCTGTGGCGATCGATCGCGATGACGTCACCATTGGGAAATCCTAGTACGCCGTAATCGCCTAAATTCAAGTACAGGTTTACGCGACGTTGCTTTGAGAGATGTCTTGCAACGACGTCGCATTTGGCAGCGTGCAACGACCACGTTCCGTCGGATCGCGTAACGGCGAGATCACCGCCGGGCAGCTTCCCAATGAACGACGCTGCCTCTCCCACCAAAGTTGCGGAACCGGGGTCTGTCTTTCCCCAAGGGAAACGATAGAGTCGGCCTCCTACTTTTCCGTACACGGTGTCATTACCCAATGCGACTGCCTCGCCTTCGCAATCCTGTTTACATTGCGATGCGAGCTCTATCGGTGGTGGCCGGTAGGTCCACGCATCGCGCGTCATGCCAGCCTGGTTATCGACTCGCACATGAAAGCTCGAAAGTTTGGTAACAACGTCTGATCCTAATTCGACGGCATCTCCGAAGACGTAGCCCGCGCGTGTTCCAAGGAATCGCTTCGCGCTATAAAAGGACGGCCCGAATTTTCCAGTGGCGCCGGTCGTAACTAGACGCCAGGGAGTTACGAGTATCGCGCCGGACCCTTGCTCCGGAATTAGAGCAGACGTTGGGCCAGTCTGGACAGGCAAATTATGCGCCGCGTCTTGGTCGCTGGCAAGCCAGATCGTCTTACCGGTGTTCTGTAGCGCGACGAACGGTACGTGACCCGAGTCAACTCGGCCGTAACTCGTTGCCACGAACGATCCGCCGACGGACCACAGTAGGGTACGCGCGTGCGGCAACGTCAGGGCGGGGTCGACCTTGAAGCGAAATGACCAAGGCATGTCACCTGCGCTTGATCGGACGGAACGCACGACGTTGTCCCCGTCCACATAGGCAATGCGGCCCGAAGCGAAAACTGGGTGGTCGCCGGAGGTGGCGCACCATCGACGCTGTCCAGATGCGTTGTCGAATCCGCACATGCGCGCGCCAGACTTAAACGCAACGATGGCGTTTGCGAGGACGACCGACGACTCAAACACGTCAGTAAGTTGCAGCGAAGAATGCGTATCGAGAGGACGCGACCATAGGATGCGCGCCCTCTTACTATCGTCTTGGACCGCCACCACTTGTTCGCCAAGAACCTGTGACGATGATCCGGGCGCGTGATACGTGCTCATCGCGCATGCTTCAAGAAGGACCGCCAGCGCAAAAAAGGCTGTGATCACGGAAATCGCCCAATAGATGCTATAGCCGCGCACTTATTCTCCGTTATGGTACATCGAGAGAGGAAATATCTTTTCATCCGTAAAATCCTCTGCCTGCTTCGAGCGGCAAGGGAAGAGCCGTTTGACTGCGGCTAGCTGGTAATGAGGAGAGACTTTGTGGCTTTACGAAGCTATTTCTTAGTTCCGATTCTGCTTACTTTTGTAGCATGCTCGAACGGTGCTTCTCGTGGTACGCCCTCCATAGTTAACAATTCTCATGCGGCAACAGCGAGTCGTGCGACATCGGCTAGTCGAGCCGCCGCCAACAACGTTTCAATCCCAAACCATTTTGCGCAGGCGCGCGGTTACGATCTTCGCGACGCCGACATTGACTCGTAAATCGATCGTTCCGTGACCGGCAAGGATCGTGCGCTTGCGCACAAATTGATGAAGCTGATGCCGAAGAACCAACGCGGCGACTTCGTCTTCTTCGATCCAGCGTTAAATCGAAAATTTAGCAATAACGCTGCCCTCGCCGATGCATCAACTATTTCGCCGAGATTTGCTGGTGCCGCTGGACCGCCAGCGGCACCAGCAACTTCTCGGCGCGCGTCCTCCGTTCGCACGCGGGACGACTATACAAGCTCCTGTGGTCCGGACCAGCCCCATCGCGGTACCGGACCGTACGGTCGAATGGTATCGAAATGCGGCTTTACCGGCGGCATTGGATTCGTTAATGTTGCGTGTGGAACGAGTTTAATGCCAACCGGAGATCAGGGCAATCTGTACTTCGCCGTGAACGCCGGACCAAATACAGCTGCGGAAGGCGGCCTGCAATACAATAGCGACTCGTCGATTCAGCCATACACGGCCGGCCTCAACGCAACCCTCAACAACGCAACCGCGAAATATGCGTGCGGTCAGGACCTGGTAATCTCATTCGGTCCCGTCTATGGTGAGAATATCGTGTTCGCTGAAGTCGGGCAATCACCGTCGTCGTTCGACCCGCGCAAGTTCTGGGACGGGTCACAAGAAATTGTTCCTAACAATGCAGCGTGGACCTTCACGCCATCGCCGTCTCAATTTAGCGGTACAGGGACGGATGGCTACGGCACTCCTTCACCTTGCATGAATTGTGCCATCAGCAAGATCACTTCGATCGCTCAACACGGCGACGCAGACGATGGCGCCGTGTTTGGTGTGAATGGAAATAATCTGAACGATATTCATTGGATGCAAGTCGCCTTTGGGAACTGGCTAAACGGCTGCCGGGACGGTCAGCTTTGCACGTTACGCTATTCCTATAATCAATTTACATACTATGGCGGGGAGCAAGAGTATTATGGCTTAAGCGGAAATCCTGACGTCGTTTATCAGGATGGCCCAACGCCGTCAGGTTTCGGTCCGTATGAAACATATGACGGCATCATTCTGCCGGGCGGCCGGTATGCAAGCGGCCATCGCTTGCCTGATGGAGCATTTACAGCTCCCACTCCTCCTCCCAATGCGACGCCAGCCCCTGTAGCGCCGCCCTGCACGCTTGATAGTTCCGGGTATTGCGTGTACGCAATTGATCGACACACTTCAACATCGCCATGCTATAACGAGTCTGGCATTCGTGACCGCGTTCTAACCGGCTACATAAACTATACGATAACCGATTCGACCATGACCAACACGGTTTATGAGTTGTCTTATTCCCCTTCGGCCTATTGCAGCAGCGACATGACCTGGAGTCCGGACCCCACGTGTCAAGATGGACTGGTACCGGCTACCTCCAATATTTAGTGAGCTGCCGGCGTGAGAGGATGATACTCCATGGAGACGAGATCCGCTAACGGAATTGCGCCGGGCGCTTCCGGCGAAT
>JAABUX010006121.1_pt1 | contig 14476 bp, 13 predicted proteins | sample 5561851 | NCBI WGS metagenome assembly JAABUX01 (sample SAMN10711883, study PRJNA513361) | rock metagenome | isolation source: Antarctica rocks | place: Antarctica: Victoria Land, Richard Nunatak red sandstone | collected 2016-01-03 | reverse complement strand
GCAGGTAGAGGGATCGCCTCGATCTCTTCGAAAGACTTATAGTCCTAGAAGGCATGATCCGCTAGGGCGATTACTAGTAAAGGTAGTACTAGATTTATAAATAGCGGCTCTATATCCTTATATATGCTATATTATAGCCTAGAATTATATCGGAATAGTTAGTAAGGATTACCCCTAATTATAATTCCGAAGCTTTAGATAGTAAAGTAACCTTTTATATAGCGTCTATAAAAAGCCTTTTACGTCCCTTATAACTCGTATACCTATCTCCGCCTCTCCTTTTTTATTTTTAAATACGGTGAAGTCGATTATCTACTCGTAGCGTAAGCGTAATACCCGACAGCTTTCTTAATTAGTAGTACCTTAGAGGATTACTCTACTTACCTCGTATAGTAGTCTACGACCGGAGCCTCTACGTATATTAGATTTAAAATACTCGCCTACTCGCGCTAAAGAATAAATAAAAAGTATATAGGTAGCGTAATCCTATATAAGGATCCGTTTATATCTATATTAATACTAATCTTTCTACTATATATACTTAATAATAATAACGAAGTAGTTTACTATTATAAAGTACCGAGTTCGCTAAGTAATTAAAAGGTTGAACTTCTTCCGTAGCTCGGTTTATATATACTAGTAAAACTATTAGATCTTACGGCTAGGGAGGAAAGGCGGATTAAAGCTCTAGGTACGAATAAAATAAATAGATTCTAATACCTTAGAAGGGATCTTATTAGTACTAGGCCGTCGCTTCTAACCAGCGCTAAAGTCTATCTACTTCTAAAGCATAGTATATATAGACGGTTTCTTTTTACCGGTACTATAGCCGCGTATAACGCCCTCTATAAAGTACTTTACCGTTTTTATATTATAAGGGCTGGCACTAGGGTTCCTTCTATTATACCTAGTCCACCGAGGTAAGATACTATTAGTAAGGTTTATATAATATTTCGTAGTAGTAGGGAAAGATATAAAGACTTACTTATCCTAAAGGACTAGTATCCGGTTATAGTTAATTTTAGTACTAGACTCGAGGTACTTAGATACCTTATCGCTATTAATATTAGCCTCGATTAAGGACTCTAGACTATTCGTTTCTATATTATTAAAGAACTGCGCTATAGTCCTCTTTTTCTATACTATTAGAGTCGAGGTTAAGGCGAGAGTAATAGTAAGATAAGAATGCCTAGGCCACTAAGACGTATAGAGCGAAGAGAGAAAGAGGCCGTAATATATAATAGATATGAGATGACCACGTATATAATGGCGTATTTAGTATATAGATGAGTTGCTATAAGCCGTAGGGAATTAGAAGTAAAGGGAAGAGTAAGGGCGAAAGAGTAAGAGGGTAAGAGTAGAAGATAATATAGTGGGCGGTTAGTAGAGCTATAACCGGCTCCTCTAATTAGTATCTAAAATAGGCTAGCTAGACGCTTTCATTTAAACTTATAAGAACGTAATAACAGCTGAAGAGTAGGAAGTGGCTGAGGGGGAGCACGAGGGAGCAACGAGGGAGTAGGGTAGAGCAGCGAGGGAGTATAGGAGAGTAACGAGGGAGCATATTAATGAAATAGGCTTTAGCGGGGGAGTAAAGCGGCGGGACCTTAGTCAGCGACTGATCACGTGTTAGCCTGGGTTCGGGGATGTTATATATGTATATATATATATAGTAGCATGAGCTCTGTACTACATATCCAGTCTTTGCTTTCTGCTCTTATCTGAATGAAGCGCTGATCGAAAAGTTGTACATGAGCTCTCATGCCGCCTTATCATGATGATGATTAGGGGATTGTTGCACTGCTTGCATTATGTTATTGATGGGGCTTAAGGAGTATATCGTGCAGTCCAGGATTAGGTACTTCATAAAACGCCCATATGGCTGCTTTGGCTGACTTTGGTCCCACTAGGTAGAACTTCGATTGGATCTGCCCATCCACCAATTGCAACGCATATCTCTGCATCAGCGCTGAGAGATCTTCGTCGTTCCATATCTCAAGCGGATATTACCACAACAGATCCACCACCCAACCAATCAGCACGACCGCAGTCACCCCCCAAAGCATCCCCCAGCTCGTACCCACAACGCTCGCCGTACTTCTCTTCCCTCCACCGGTATCGGCCGGTCCAGTACCAGGAAACAGATGGCTTTGATTCGCATCGATCAAGATATAATCATGCACTAAACCTATCCCCGCAATAACATTTCGCATCTGCTCATCCGTACACGTGGTAGCCAACGCTAGCACATAGCACTGCGGACTGGGACTACCTAAATCGCGATTTTTGACTTCAAATGTCGTGCTCGAGCCCACGGTGCTGTAACTTGCATTATTAGACGCAGAGAGAGTACCCGTCGCGATATCATTTCCGAAGATGGCGCGTTGGAAAATTCGATAGGCGGTCTCGGGTTGGTACGCTGGCACCTCGTGACCAGCTTGGAAGACACGGCTGAAGCTGAAATTGCCATGCTGTCGCACCTGACCGCCTACGTACGTCGAGTTGACGGAGATGTTGGCGTAGCCTGCGCTGGCAAAAGCTGGTGACTGGCTGTAATTGACAGCCAGAGAGGCTGCCTCGCCGCCAATCCAGTTGCAGATCCAATCTCGATCGCCATACATCAGAGCAACTTTGACACCGCTGTCGAGAAGGGCGCCGATGTCTCCAAGATAGCCTCCGGCGCTGTTGGCGCGGGGGAAGTCGCCCGTACCTTGGAAGGCGGAGTAGACGCTTGTGGAAGAGTCGGTGTAGTTCACAGGTACACCTAGTGCAGCTTGCACGTGTGCGTTGGCGAGGTAGCCTAAGTAGTAACTTGGTGGGAAAGACGAAGGCTTGAGGGCGGCGATGTCGTAGTAGTCCCGACCAGAAGTCTGAACGTAGGCGCCCTCGACCTCGGTGGAACAAAATGAATCGGCGTCAGAGCAGGCTGCATTGACTGTGGCGTTTGCTCCTGTGAAATTTGGATCGCCATCTGCAGCTAGTGCTCGGCAGTTGAGTATCAAATCGCGACAGCCAGTCTTGGGACGATTGAAGGCATCGATAGCGGCTTGATAGTTGGTTTGATTGATGGCTTGGATACCATAGGTGTTGTTGTATGCCATTTCGGCGTAAGAGGGTTCTTGCGCTATGGAGTCGATACAGCCATTGACAATACCTAGTGTGTCTAAGTGGATTATATAGGTATCACCTGTTGCGTTGATCGATTGATTTGCAATTTTCGCGTTTTGCTCTTCGAAAAAGGTGGACACAGCTGGTCCATAGTGGCCGCCGTAAGATTCGGCGAATATGGAGATCCCGTTGTTGTTGGGCTTGTAATCGGGAAATTCTTGAAACCAGGTCTGGGCAAAATGCCAAAGAGCTCGTGCTGCACTCCGGGTATCATTCGCGGTGCTTCCTGGGTCCTGACTTGGAAAAGTACCAACATTGAAGGTGTCATTTGTCCTCGGAACTTCGCCCGAAAAATCGGTTGGTGTAAGATCGCCCGTCGCCTGATTTATGGTTCCATTCGTCAAGACATCCCACGAGAAGCCCACTTGGTTCGGTTGATCAATATACAGCATATTGACTTCATTATTAAAAGACCAGGGATTCAAAGTGGTCGAGTTTGAGTCGACATTCACATTGCAAGGGCCATTCTCGTTCAACAGGCCAATCATAGACGAAGAGCCAGGTCCACCATTGATCCATATTGAAAGTGGTGCATTGGTCGGGTCTTTGCGCGATTCGAAAAACCAGAAAAAGGTGTTGATGGGGTAGTTCTGGCTCTCACCCACATCAGAAAGGGTTCCAGGTGGTAAGTGAACGTAGCCTGAGTATGATTTCACTCCTGGTGTAGTCTCGCATATTTTAGGCTATGAATTTGTTAGCATAGCGGAGATCAGATGTATGGGAGAGGTATACTTCTTTGTAAGAGATGGTGATATCGCTGTGGAATTTCGATTTAATCACAGTCACGCCTTCTGGAGTGGGAGGAAACTGCGAATTGGCACAAGCAAGCAGTCTAGCGCCAATTATCAATGCAGAAAGGGAACGCATTATGGACTCTCTGCGGAAAGACTTGGACCGAATGTATAACTGACTCCTCTCAAGGGAAAGCATGTGAGATCAAGTATAGAATATAGTAAACTTCTTGGAGGCTGTGTATCTGGACCCTCTTTGCAAGGCAGAAGTCAACAAATCTAAGGCTGAACATGGCGTCCGTGCCTCATGCAGAGAGATGTCCGCGTTGTTTCATCTTTTTGATCAGAACACCATAGGATAATAGGTTCCGAACGATGACAGCTGGACAAGGCGACCCATTGGCTGTGGCAATTTCCACGGAACGCTACGCCTCAGGCCCGGCGCTTCCGTCCCTCGTTTGTAAAGGGGGAGGATCATCGGGCGGCAGGGATCCTTCGAAGGAATTGCCAGCACATCGCATGGCACATATCATACGACTCTGATAGAGTGTTCAGAGTGAGAGCGTGGATGGCTTCAAAGGCTTGATGAGAGACAATTGGAGAAGAACTCTAGCTCCACTTCTATGTTGTAATTAATCCGAGTACACTAAGAAAATACGGTAACGCTAAGGTAAATTTCGAAAAGAATGGACCGTATTATAGCTGTCCATGTCGCCCGCCGTAGTTAGTGGCCGCCTTACCGTGGCTCCTCGGGACTAAGCCTCCTTACCTTATGCAAGCTCATCCAAATTCTATAAATACAAACAATTCCTCCCCCCCAACACTTACATAAGACTGATATACAGATAGTCCCGAAAAATTGTAGTATCCTATACCCGACAGAGACGAATGTTACGAATGGCTTTTCATTAAAGAGGAAACATCACTCAGAATCCCCGTAGATTTAGTTCAAGCCGTAAAGGTAATATGGATCCTGATGTAGGTGGCTATAGTACAAAAGTCGAGATGCGAGATGACTTCCGACGGGAACGAGAAGAGTTTGGGAGAAGGGTCTCGGTCGAGAGATTCATCATAAGGGCCAGCATGCCTGTAGCGCCCTTGCTTTGAGGATATAAAAGGTGATCTATCTACTGGAGGAATTTGCTACTAGCGGAGACACGTTGGGTAACTTGCAATGAAAGGGCAGGATGGCTGGGAAGCTGGCGAGTTCTATGACCTATTGAAGCATTACCTGGAATGTTTGATTGCAGATGAAGGCAAGCCAAAAATGCAAATACCGTCTTACAAATACATACTCCATCAAGCCATTGCAAATTCTCCATGACAAGCACAGCAGCGTCTTAGATCAGGTGGCCAAGCTTTCGGAAATGCAAGCAAAGGAAATTACGGCTAATTCATCTCGACGCGTAGTAGATATCGCAGCCGGACCTGGGCAACGTCATAGACGATATATTCCTGGCAAAACGTCAGCGTACTGTCAAGTAGGGAAAGGACAGATAACCACGAACATTGTACTGCAAATAACCATTGGCGCCGGTAGGTCCAGGTGGAGATGCCACGTCGGGCTAGGAGAGTGTAAGCCTGATACGAGAGAGCAAGGGAGATCAAGTCGGTTTTACCATCATGACGCCTGTAATGTCTTCATTACCGAGGCCAGCTCGCCCGCCTGCATCTTTCCAACGTCTTGGCCCCGTTTGACCCTTCCCCCAGGTGGCGATACATCCATTTCGCTTCGCCAATGCTTCCGCATTGCAGTCTCCATGTTCTAATTCCAGCATTGGTGCCTCATTGGCTCTCTTCAGCAACACTTCGCATAGTAGCAGTAGACCTGTGTCGCCTGAGGTGTGTGAATGGCAATAATTTGCGGATTTGGAGCTGGCATCGGCTGTTCACCAGGTTAGTCGTTAATCTGAGCTCCCGAGAAAAGAATGTTAGATACCAAAATAGAGGCCCTTCCCAAACGCGTATCCGCTCACTGGAGCTTCTGGGGGAGCAATACGTAGACCTTGGGAGAGGATGCCGCCGAAGTTTGTGCAGCGAGAACCATGCCACAGTAGACGTCGATCACCGGCATCAGAATGGCCTGGGTTTTCTTTACCTTGCCCAAGGAAGGTGCGACTAGAGGCCACGGCGTCCTGATGATGAGTTTTGGATACACTGACAAAATGGTCTGCCTCACCCTGACGCTGAACGCGGAAAATATCTTGAACCTGAATGCGGTATGAGTATTCATCAAATTGCAATGGAAAAGTGGACAGACCTTGAATTGTAAGTTATCCGTTGACCCACGGGAGTGAATCAAGTAGTCCTTTATGCCGAGAAATTCATGCGATAACCGGTTGACTGGGCAGCATTGGTCAAAGACCGCTTAGGGGAAAAGACAGGACGAGAGCCAGTTGTATCTTTGTTGATTCAGTAGCTACTCACCAGGAACCATCTCCTCGAGATTTAGGGCTGCGAATTGCCTATCCAACGGATGGACCGTATCCCCCTCCATGCCTTGGTTTTTGCGGTCCTCCATGATCGTATTGGCGATTTCCAGATCGCTCAAGGACTCCATCAGGCAGATTTCTTTCCTTAACGCCTCCTCAGTGCGGATGATTGGGGGCCGTTGCCGGCCGAAATTGTGGGGAATAAGGGTATAAAACATGTTGCTACATCTTTCAAGGGACTGAGCCCATAGGAAGTCACCAATATTGGGGTTAGCGAGTAGTTCACCGAGGTCCTTCAAGGCTTTGAAGCCTTGTTCTAAGGTCCGTTTGCTTAATTGTCCGAGTGGGAGCTTCTCGGCGTCGTAATCTAGGATCCTCATCGTGTCTTCGAAATACTGTTTGTTGAAGATTAGCCTCATCAAATCCTGAACTTCCTTGGACAGTTGGCTCTCAACATGGGTCGTCTTGGTGGCCATAGTCCTAGCCTTTGTATTACCAGAGCCTGCGAGGTCGTCTTCATCGCTAGAATCGTTCTCATACTGGCGCTCAATAAAAGCGTAGAATGCTTTCTTTCCACCCGTCCTAGCAGGCTCGCGCCTATTCTCCCACGAATTTCCAGACTTGTCTTTGAACTTCTTTTGAAAGTGAGATATCGCGCTATCCAGGCTGCCGTCCCCAAGTACTGCACTAGCACCAGCCGCTCCGACCCTGCCCCATCGTGTCCATGTTTTGTGATTGCCAACCCCTGAAACGAGAAGCTGGATGCGGTAGTACTTATTGTGATTATCGCCAGCGCTTGTTTGGTTCAACGACGCCTATGTTCGACACCAAGTCAGCGTTATCTGAGGCTGGGAACCCTCGTGAGATCGCAACGAGTGGCGCAACATAGGTCGATCCTCTCGAAAGGCAAAGCAGATATCTCAATTATTGAAGCAAACGATGACCTTGCAGATGGAACTATGACCCGTATGTTGAAGCCAGATAATGTAAGTATAAAGAGTGAACTATTTAGAGAGTGGGCATACTCTCATATCATAGAGCCAGTCAAAAAAGTGTCCGACTTGAGGAACAGCATACAAAAGGGTGTATGATTCCAAACATTGTGTTGCAACTGCTGGGGAATACGTCAGAAAGTATAGCTTACGTCGTAGATAATGCCGTCCTCGTCAATGTAAACTCGATGTGTACCTATCGTATGTCAGCATCACAACACGAGACGTTGAACGGTTTTGTGCCATACCAACTAGTGGACAATGTTCGTCCACAGGCACCCGTAGCGAGGTTGATTTGGCTTTCTGGCCATCTTTGCGCTTCTTTAGGGGGGACTGCCTCGCGTCTCCTACGCTGTCATCTGCTGATAGATCTACATAGATCGGTACAGTTGCGTTGCGCGGTCGTTTCCTGCCTTTTGGCACTGTTGCTGCTTTAACCGTTGCCGCGGGGCTTGCTGCGCTCTCTTCGTTGACCACTGTTGCCCCAGGTGCCGCCGATGGCGGGTCCCCAATCACTATAGGGCTTGCCGCCATCCGTGTGTCGGTACTGTCACCAGTTGGCACGTTGATCTCATGTGCGGCCTCACTCTGCCTCTGCTGACGGCTGACAGAGTCAACCAGCCAATGAAAGTCGACAATTTTAATTAGCGGAAATTGCACAGCTTGCATCACTATGAGACCGACGAAGCAAGCATTAGCGACCTTTGTAATCTGGATTGAGGACACCAAAGGGATGTCCCAATGTAAAGTCTCACTTTTGGGCTCCCTTGCCAGCATCCTTGCGGTGTCTATTACAAGATGAGTCAACCCATCAGTGACCTTCGCACTGTGCTTTCCGCCATTCGTCTTGATCTGTTTTGCTAGCTCGCCTACTTTGGTGTCAGCCAGGCGTTCCCTTAGATAGGACAGAACCGGTGTCGAAATATTGGCGTCTGACCATGGGTCTGTTCGAATTTGCCTTCCAATGCGATCACACAACCCTCGAAAGGCATTGTCATTTTGGAAGGCGGTATGTTATCCTTACTGCTCAAAGCTGGTGGTTTACAAGATGTTGCAAGGGCTGGGCATGGTCGTCTGTTGATGTTTAGGCGGAAATTAACCGCTCACTAGCGCGCTAGGCACTCTTCCTGTGGCATGAGATTCCGAGAATATGGGAAGGTTTGAGCCGGCGTGGTCAAATCGAAAAGGGTAAGGTATTGTTCATTCAATCGTATGGACACTTCTAGTAAATATGCAACGCAACGTTACCTCGTTGAGAAATCCTCTTTGTCCTTCATCGTCCAGCATGTGATACTGCCTCAAGAGGAGTGCTAGGGACTGAATGGAAGTCATCCTCTTCATGCAGGCCCTTTCTCACAGGCTCTTCGTTCTCCTTCCCCGTCCTGATGGCCAACCCAGCACCTGATTCGTTGTCTTCCATTTTGATCGTAGTTTGTCCTGGCGCCTCATGCGAATAGTCAGATCCACTCAATGAAATCTCATCAAACCCATCTTTCCGGGGTGATAGCCGATCGGGGTCGGTTCGGGGAGCTACGTGCAATTCTGTGAGCTTCTCTTCCAGTGCAATTTGGGATGTCGCAGGGTCGAAACCGTCGTCTGCTTGCCGGTTGTGGTCCTCCGATGGTCGGGTGAGGTTGATACCCAACCCATGGTCTTGATGCTCAAGAACGCTGGGGCTCAAGGGTGGCCTGTAGTCGGCGGGCTTAGGTGTTGAGTTCCGGTAAGGACTCCTGGGTGGTAGTGTTGGCGGTATGCGCTTAGGAATGGTGACCATCTTGGCTTTCGAGATAACAGGCATCTCATGTGCATGCTCTTCAACGTTTGCGTGGTCAGAAAGAGCACCCTCGCCATCAAGCTGTTCCAGGTTCTCCGAAGCCTTCGTGACAGGACTGTGGGTTCTAGACTCTCTAGCTGACTCGGCAAACCCTGGCGAATCGAGTCCATCCATTGTCTGAGTGCCACGATCTGTATGGGTGCTGATGATACTCAACTGACCACTGTTTCGTTTGGAGAGCCTCTTCGATATGCTATTGGTGCGATTGAAGTTTGCGAAAATCGGGCTAGAAGGGGCAGGCTTGTACTCGAAGGCATCGCCGCTGGGACGGAAATGCGTACCAGCTTCTCTGATTTCCATACCCTGTTCCTCTAAAGCATGCACCCCAAATGGATCGGGGTCATCCTCGGTGGGTGGTAAGCCAAAACCTGACCCTTGGTCCGCTGCCACCTCGAAGTCGCCAGGCGTAGGCTCGGAAGGCGGCAACGCGCTCTCGTCAACATCGTTGTCTCCTTGGGCGGCTTTGATCGTAGCCAAGAGAGTTCTAGTCTCGTATGGAACATGCCTGACATTACCGGCAAGAATGTCTCCTACACTTACCTTCTCTCCGTAAAACCTTTCGTTCTCATCTCCTCGCTCGATAATGACCGTACCATCAATCTGCACTCCAGCGTAGAAGCCTCGACTTTTCAAATAGTTCCATACCGGTGCTTGTCTCTTGTGCATCTCCGTCTCCAGTATCCCACCCACCCCAACCGGTCCAGCCACAGCACTGACTTCTCCACCAAGCGTACACCGTATCTTCGTGAACGCCTTCAAAGCCTTTTCAGTATTGATGACAACAACGCAGTCGTAGATATCCACCCCAACCAAGAAGCCCAGTCCAGCGGTGTGTAATAATATGCCGGATGGCCCAGACCAAGTCCCGTCCTCTTTCCTAGCCACTAAAATACCACTTCCCCCGGCCCCACTAACCCACAACCCAGTCCTCATGGTCGTAAAGATAGCCAAGCCCTTCGCCTTCCTTACCACCTCTGTCGGAATCTTCTTGACAACCTTGGCCTTCCCCTTAGGAGCATCCCCGGATTTCTCATGAGCCTCTTGCTCGACGTAGAAGCCATCCTTACAGAAGCTCCTCAGAATTCGCGCAGCTTTGTCCGATTCCTTATCAAGAGTTGTTGGCCAGAAGGCCTCTGAGCCGAGTGTGTGGGACAGTTTATTGACAGGAGCTCCGAGCTTGTCGACAAGATTGTAGACTTTGTCGAAGCCTGATGATGATCTCAGCGGTCTATCATTGCCTTTGAAAGAACATTCTCGAGTCTCGAGAGTCAATCAAGAAGTAGTTACGCCGCGTACATGCGTACATTTATCGGGACTCGGAAGGGAATTCTGGTACTCGACTTACCTTGTTTAGAAGAGGTCTTGGTCTGAGTCCAGCTAGGAAATTGGATCGGCATGCTGGTTTCTTGGCGCGTATGTGCGTCTCAATAATTCGGTTGACTGAATCGCATTACATTGTTGAGGATAGGATAGAGGATGCACAGAAGTACTGGAGAAGCCGCTACTTCTCCCCCCTCGAGGGCGCAACTGCTCTGCTGATGTTGAGACTGTTTGCCTGGGATTACTACAATTACAAACTCGGCCAATCAGAGACGCCGATCTTCCGTGTGTACTCTTCCGAGCCCTGCCGAGCTTACGGAGGAACCCTCTACATATAACAGTAGTGGGCTTCTTGGTCAAATCCATCAAAGGTAAGGTATGCAGGTAAGAATTATTTGGCTATGACGACTCCGGTCATTCCAAGCTGGAGATTCCGCTATAAACGTGTCTTGCATCTGGCAAGTGTTGGTAGACTGTTCACAGAGCTTTTACAGATGAGCCAATTCTATACTTTAGACAAGGTGATGCATTTGCGCTATTAACGTGGAGGTATAAAAATATTCATAGCACAACAGGTGGCCCCTCGGAGCGGATCATACCTTTTTCACTCTCGTCCATCCATTCAAGCTCGCCTAATGCAATCAACGTCGTATGACGCTCGGCTTTGAGATTTACATACATCTTCCCTGCTATTACTGTCAGGCAGATAGCGAAGATGATGACAAAGAGTGGGAGATCGAGGTCTTGGAGGCAGTCAGTGAGGAACATGGAAGACCTCTTGGGGTCTATTGGCGTACCTTGTTCTTGAGTTTTCTTAAGGAGGGAGTGGACGAGTTCAAGTTTTCCTGTTGACGTGTGATAACCGGTCCTTATACGAAGACAATCTTCTAGGCGGCATTCTTGGCTCATACTCTTCCGTTATCAAATTGAAGATGACTGTTAGGGATTCTCGCTTGTGGGTCGAGGGGTCTCTGGAGTTTAGAAAGTGTTTGCAACGACAAGCGGTGGTCACTGTATCACTTATAGAACGAAAGGAACAATTCTTGGACAACGGAACAACGAAAGCTCAGTGTGGTCATTAGTAGAACAAGAGAAAGGCCAAATTTGCTTTGTGCTAAGCTGACAGTCTTGTTACCATGCCCATATTTGGCTTCTGTGATTGTTCAGACTTTTCTGTTGCTTTTTCCAAACGGATGAGCTGAACAAACCCCTACCTTCCGCTGTTGAGATATGAGCTTGAGGACGGTCGGACATAGAGGATTCAAAACATGCAGGCTGTTTGTTGCGCATGGAGCTGTCCGTGCCGCCACAGTTGCAACAGTGCTTCGGGCCATCGCCAAGAAGCCCATAGAGGAGTATTGCAAGACGGTAGAAAATAGTTAACGCGCTCTTCTATTCTTGCATTGACGGGGATCCGTGTCGATATGCAGATACAACAAAGATCCCTTGGAATGACTCGCAATCACAAAGGTCTCATAGCAATGAATGATTGGCAATGCAAGAGGTCTGAACATCGAGCACATAACTCATGGGGATTCTTGGAATAAAGTTCCATGTGATTGTGATTCCAAAGTGGCGAAGACTCCTAATGGCATCGAATAGTCCCGGCTTGCAAGGACGTTTCACAGATATCTTGCAAATAGATCCAGGTTCGCAAACCCTGAGCGGTTGAAAGGAGATGCAAACCGGAATATAGACAAGGACCAAAACCTTGACGCTGCATTATTGTTGAGTTTTTACTTTCCTCGCTGAGCAGGCACGGCAGGTAGGTAGACAGATCAAATCAAGTCCTGCCGTCGTAGATTAGACTATTCCCGATACAATACTGTGCTTGGCGCAGCGTGGCCTAGCCTCGGCCGACGCTAAGGCCCGATACCGAGGACCGGAGCGGTCGTACAGGTTAACTGACCTTTAACTCCACTGTTATCACCCAACTAAGGTAAATATGTTAAGGATTATGGAACGGAGGCAACCGCCTAAGTATCTCCCTTTTGTATCCTTAGATATGCCACAATCATGGCCTCCCAAGGAATGAAGACTCTCCTCTCCAGTGCAGCAGAGGAGCTCGGCGTCCTCTCGATTCTACACTCCTCCCGCGACACAAAATTACTATGTCTGCAAAGATTTACTCGCCTCTTCGCATATGGAGCGTCGACCCTCATACTCGCGCTCTACCTCTCGAGCCTGGGGACATCTGATGCGAGGATCGGCTTATTCATGACATTGACACTCCTTGGGGATGTCGTTATCAGTTTCCTCCTCACACTGGTTGCGGATGGATTAGGAAGGCGGCGGATCTTGATCTTGGGTGCCGCACTGATGAGCGCGAGCGGTGTCATGTTTGTCGTGACCGGGAATTACTGGGTCTTGGTTGCCGCCAGCATATTCGGTGTTATAAGCCCTAGGTAAGGGGGTGCATGGTCATGTCGAAAAGGCCAAGCAGCTGACGCTTTAGCAGTGGAAATGAGATTGGCCCATTCCGTGCAATCGAGGAGTCTACTCTTGCTCAACTTACTCCTGCAGCGATCCGAAGTGACGTATTCGCTTGGTATACACTGTTTGGCAATGCGGGCACAGCGTGTGGGACAATGGTCTGCGGGTGGATCGTGCAGAAGCTCCTTTCTCGCGGGCATTGGAGCGAAGTGAACGCCTATCGATTCATCTTCGGCGTATACGCCGTTCTTGGCCTCGTTAAGCTGGTCCTGTCGTTGCTTCTAAGTGATAAATGCGAGCCAGAGCCTCCAAAGCAAGAATATCAGGCAGTGGTTCAGATGGACTCTGTAGAAGCTGAGGGATTGCTGTCGGACGAGGAGGACACTGAAGAGGAGCCTCCGAAGAAGCAGGCGCCACCTCCAGAGATAAAGAGGAAGTCCATATGGCCAGCTATATCCCCACAATCTCGGAGCACACTCATCAAGCTATGCCTTCTATTTGCCGTTGACTCCCTAGCCTCTGGTCTCGCCCCTCTCTCCTGGATGACTTACTTCTTCAACCGTAAGTTCAAGATCCCCGAAGGCCAGCTCGGAACGCTCTTCTTTGTCACAAATATCATATCCTCCATATCAAACCTCGCAGCATCCTCTTTGGCCAAGAGAATCGGGTTGATCAAAACCATGGTCTTCACGCACTTACCTTCCGCGATCTTCCTCGCTCTCATACCGTTACCAAGCAACGCCTGGCTTGCAATGACCTTCCTCATACTCCGTGCAAGCATGCAGAGCATGGATCAAGCACCTCGGCAAGCCTTCCTCGCAGCAGCAGTCCTACCAAGCGAGCGGACAGCAGTGATGGGGATTGTCAATGTGGTTAAGACTTTGAGCCAGAGCGGTGGACCTGTTGCGACAGGCTACTTGGCAGGGATTAACAAATTCTGGATTGCTTTCCTGATAGCAGGGGCAATGAAAGCAAGCTACGATCTGGCAATGTTGAAGATGTTCTTGGGCTACAAGAGCCGCGAAGAAGAGGATGATATCAGGAAACGAGCCAACAACCACGAAGACGGCGAGACGCAGAATGGAAGTGCTCGAACCTAAAGAAGCAAGCTTATTAGCACAAATTAAATTGATGCAATAATGTCCTAAAATCATGCTCTCACGGCGCCTCTTCCAATTATCAATGTGCTGCACTCAGCGAGACTCTAAATCCACCAAAGACGTTGACAATGCTCAGGAGACATCAAATGTGAATACCCATGACTCTGTCGACTACGAGTAGAGATACCACTACCGCTAAGACCAAGCTCCCCAACAACTCCCAAATCCCTCTCCATCCTCACTTCTCGATCCCCCCCCAACCGACACCCAAATTACAAGCACCATCAGTCACCCTCCGCCCACCCCTCAAGCAATCCCCGCAAACCGATCCCCCCAAAGCCCCACAACAGTAACGATCCATCCAACCCCAAAAACCACCGTCCGTCCAACCTGCACCCCCCTCCACCTCTCCATCCCCTCCCTGACCACCTCCCCATTCACCCCCCCACCCTCCCCCTTCAAACCC
>JAABUX010006120.1_pt1 | contig 14477 bp, 14 predicted proteins | sample 5561851 | NCBI WGS metagenome assembly JAABUX01 (sample SAMN10711883, study PRJNA513361) | rock metagenome | isolation source: Antarctica rocks | place: Antarctica: Victoria Land, Richard Nunatak red sandstone | collected 2016-01-03 | reverse complement strand
GTTCGTAGCCGCCGCGATCCACACATACAGCCCTGCCTTCGAGAAGCGCAGCTGCTCGAAGTCGAGCGCGACCAGCTCGGCTCGCCGAAACGCCCCGGCGTATCCGAGCAACAGCAGCGCAAATCGCGCGCCGCCAGCAGATCGTCGGGCATTGCCAACAGCAGCGCCGGGAGCTGCTCGATGAGCAGACAGAGACTCCTTTTTCTTCACCGACATGAAGAGTACGCTGACGCTGTCCCAGCGGTTGCCGGCGCGGATGTAGCGCCGGGCGACCGTGACGCTTTTCCAGCGGCCGTGCTTCATGATCGCCGCTTCCGCGAAGCCACCGCGAGCGGCCGCCGTCGCGAAATCCGATCGTAGTGAATGGGCACCAAAGTCGCCGGCAAGCCCGGCGGCTACTACGCGCGCTTTCACAATCTCGCCGATCGCCCACGGCGAAAGATTCGCGCCAATCGTCCCGTGGCGGTCGGTGCTCCGAAAGACGTTCCCTTCGGCGATCGCTGCTGCGGCGAGCCAACCCTGCAGCGCGCGGACCGCGCACTGCTCGAGCTCGGCCGCGAAGGCAACGGCGACTTCTTCTCCTTCGCCCTCCTGGTCGCGCTTCGAGCGGCGGATCGCGAGCACGACGCCCTCCCGCTCGAACGCGAGGTCGCGCAGCTCCAGCGCAGCGAGCTCGCTGCGGCGTAGCGCGGCCGCCCAGCCGACGAGGATGAGCCCGCGATCGCGCAAGCCCCGAAGATCTCCGGGAATCGGCGCGACGACGGCTAGCAGCGGATCGCGCACGAGCGCGGTCTTCTGGTGCTGCGCGACGCCTAGCTTACGGCGGTATCCGCGTTCGACGTCGCGCACGACGCCGGCGCCGTGGGCGGATCGAAGCCCAACGCCTTATGATAAATCCCGATCGTCGCGAGCTTGAGCGCGATCGTCGCGAGCCGCCGGCCGCGCGCGGCGAGATCCGCGACGTAGAGCGCAACGGTTTCCGGCTCGGCCGGCAACGCGTCGCGACCGATCGAGGCGCAGGAGGCGCGGAAGTCGCGCCAGTCGGCGGCGTAGGCGCGTTCGGTCGCGGGGGCTTTGCTTGCGTCGGCCGCCTCGCGCGCGGCCGCGCGCACGTCGGCCACGACGGCGTCGATGGTCGACTGGAGCGGTGCGACGCTGCCGAGGGCGAGATCGCTCATGCTAGGGTTGCGCTCAATTTGCGGCGCCAAAGCCGCGATTCCTAGCCCATTAGAAAGAGATATTATCGAGGGTCAGGATGGTGATGGAGGCGTTACGATTGCGGCGGCCGCAAAGCCACTCTAATGAGTGAAAAAATCAGCGCTCGCTTTGCCGAGGCATACCTAACGATGGTGCATGACGCTAGGTATCGGCCGGAGGCACCATCGGATGGCCTGGGAACCGTTTTGTTGACCGCCGACGAATTGCGCGAAACGGGTCGACTTGCGTCGGAGGCGCAACGGTACGCGGAAGATTTGGAGCGCCAAGATCGCAAGGGAAGCTTCGTCTTACACGGTTGCACGAATTGGATGCAGAATAAACTGTTTGTGTATCTCCTCAACGCGACGACACTCTGCTTTACGGGCAGTGGGGCGCTTCCCGCGCAGAAACGGCTTCTCCAATCGGCTCTTCGGGAGATCGAGCAAATTGAGAGAGACACCAATTAAAAAACGGCTAACGCGCATTGCCATCGCGACGTGCGCACGGCATCGCGACGTTCGAGCCGTCGCACACGACGCAGACCTGCGCCGCCGACATCGCGATGCATATCTACGTAATGCCGCACCGTTCGCACAGGCGGCGATCTAGCCCAAGGCTTGCGCGCGCCGCTGACAGTGTGGTGTGCGCCAGATACCATAAAAGCGGTCTTCCATGGTCTCCATAGCGTGCGGGAGATCGGCGAAGACGACCGTGTGGCCATCTTCGCTTTTCTCACGACCGAGGACTAACGCCGACCGCAACGGCGGCCGACTCGACGAACGGTGACCGTGACGCGTTTGCAAACGCGCAACAACCGCCGAACGGTGATCCAAACCATGTTCTACCGATTGCTTCGGACCTATTCCGTGGCGGTGTGTCGGCGCCAGCGTGTGAACTGTTCGCGCGCGACGTCATATTGGGCCGACAACCCGTCAAATGCACGCTTAATAGCGGCGGTCTCGTCGCCTCCGGTGCGCGAGGCGAGACCCGTCGCAACGATCTCAACTTCGACCGGACCGGCGATACCCGCCGTCGCTGACGAGGCTGCGGCTAGCAGGTCTTCGGTCTGCACGTCGGACCAGTCATATTCCATTTCGTAAGGCTGGAAAAGTTGTGCGCCGATTACCAACGTCCGTCGGACGACCCGCAAGAGCAACAGCGTAGCGTTGGGCGGATCGCTCTTGCTCAGGCTGGAGGCGACATGCGCGAGTTCGCGCGCCGTCGGCTCGTCGGCATGGGCGACCAGTTCATCAATTATCGCATCGTCTACGGGCGTCAAGGTTCGCTGCCGGCCGTGAATCTCGCGCCAGATGGTCCCCGCGATCTGGCTGCGCTTGGGGTTGCTGCGCGCATGCGCGAGCGCTCGTTCCACGGCAGCGGCGTCGTCCGGCTTGCCCCTAGCGATGTACATCGACGCGGTGGCGACCGTGTCTGTCAAGTCGTATCCGACGAAGAACCGCTCGCGCTGCGCCGTCGTCATGCCGGGATACAGGCCGGACAGCGTTCCGCTCGCGACATCGCGCAGGTTGTCGCCGCCTTTGGTCCCTGCATCCAAGAGGAACTCGATCGCGCGTTCCATTGCCGCGCGGTCGTTTTGAATCTCGACCACGTACTTGCTTATCGGACGGACCGTCGCGGCGATCGCGACCGGCGACTCGAACTTGCGAGCTCGTTCGAGGAGGTCGACGCTGAGGTCGCCGAACCAGTTCTTCGGCCACCGCTGTTGACACATGACGATTCCGAACCATACGTCGTCGTGACAAGTCTCAGTGGGTACGCGGTCGTGCTCAAGGTCCCTGGCGTCGCCCCAGACCTCCGCCGTCGCCGCGTCCTCCTCTAACGCGCGACGCAAGATCCGCAACGCGACCTCGCGCGGCACTTCATGGATCCAACGGATGATCTCGCGTCGACCTTTCGGTCCCGCCGCATCGTAGAAGCCCTCCGTGAGGCGGGCCCTCGTAGCGGCGGGCATCGTGCGAAGCGACGACGCGAGGTCGTCTTCGATGCCGGGCACATCCGCGAGTATGCGATGCATCCGCGGGCGGGTCGCGGCCAACCGAACGATTTCGCCGTAGGCGCCTTGCATCGACAGCATCAGGCGGTCGTATCCAGAAAGTATCGCGATTCGAAGCAGCTTCGCCGCGAGCAACGGTTTGCGCTTCGCCCACTTCATGCGGCCAAAGAATTCGACGTTGAAGAGATCCTGAGCGCGGAACTGCGGATCGGCGAGAAATCGTTCGGCCTGCTTGGCGGCGAGACGGTTCCCGGAAGCGAGCCGCTCGTGGAAGGCGTCTGCCTGCGCCGCGCTGAGCGGCATACCGAAACGATCCAGCGCGTCCTCGAGCGACTGCTCGCGCATGCTCGCCGACTCGGCCGCGCGCGCGTCGAGCGCCTCGGCCAACGACGGTATTCCGGTGCTGCGGTCCCGTCGCCAACGGACCGTCGTTTCGGGCATCGCTTCCAATTCGGCGATCGGCGATGCGAGGATCATCGCGCGCAGGCGGAAGGCCGGGTGGAGCAGGCTCGTCTCGTATTTGCGCATGCGCCGCGAGAAGTCGCGCCCGGTCGAAGCGATCGTCTGCATCGCCGGGATGACGGTATCCAGAGCCCAGCCGTTGTCGCTGTAGCGCCCCATCATCGACGCAGACCCCGCGATTTCGCGTCCCCCAAAGCCGCATTTCTTCCATTCGATGACGTAGGCGCGTAGTAGCGTCGCACTGGCCCAAGCCTCGAACGCCGTCGACGACGATCGCGATCGAACCGAGTCGAGGCACTTCAGCATGTCCTGCGCGTAGCTTACGCCGCGATAGTGAGTTCCGCCGAACTGCCCGCCGCTCGAATTTGCTATCGCGAACGTGGGAATCGTCTTACGTAGGAACGCGCGAGCCGCCACGATGTCGAGGCGTTCGCAGATCTCGCGGACCAGAGGCCAGAACGTATGGCCTTCGTCTTCAAACCCATGCTTTCCGATAACCCGCTCTTGTGCGAGATTGACGGCGGCGATGGCGTCGCTTAGGGAAATGGTTCCGTCCGTGAACATCCGTCGCGTAAGCGCGAGAACGTCGTGAAGCGTCTCCCTATCAGTCGCGCGGTCGAGCCAGACGCGCCACATTTGTCGCGAAACGGTTATTCCTCGATGGAACGCGTAGCGCGGGGCGTATCGGTCGTCCGCGAGTTTCACAAGTAATTGCGGTACGTCGGCGAGATGATGACCCGCGTAACCGAGCACCAAAGATCGCTCGCGCGGAGCGATGTCGGCGGGCACCGCGTCGGCGAACTCGTTCCACCACCCCGTTTCGCGCGTCAGGAAAAGCGCATTGAGAACATTGTCGGCGACAGCGAGCCTTAGATACTCGCTACGTACTGCAAGGTCCGTTGCGGCCGCGTATTCCAATGCGCTATGGCCCACAATCGGTCGAGCAAAAAGATCCGCGACCGGCTGATTCGCGAGGGCGTCGTCGCGGATACGCCCGAACCGGAAACGGACGCGCGCGTTGCGCTGGGCTCCTTCTTTTCGCAGTACGCCGGAGAGAAGGAGCCCATCAAGATTCGCGGCGTCGGCGTCCGCGGCCGCGAATGGCAGGACGACCGAGTCTGCGTCCAACGTCGCGAGGGCCACGGCGTCGATTTCCGTCTGGATCCGCTCCGGCTCAGTGTTGGCGCGCCGCGCGACGTCGCCGGACTTCTTTCGGCGATAGCGGTCGTACAGTTCCCGTTCTGTAAGATCCGGATTGACAGCTTCGCCGGTGTACGCCTCGCTTATCATCGCCATCATTTCGGGCAGGCGCGCCATCTCTTTGGCGCGTCCGAGGAAGCCCGAACGCAAATCGTGCAGCCTGACGTACTCTCGTTCCGCGCGATCGCGCTCGTCGTCCGTAAACTGGAGCAGATCGCTACGGCGAATGGTGTTGCTCGCGAGACGTTCGTTCTGAAGAAGCGATTCGACGGATCGCCCGCGCCCGAAGCAGACGACTTTGATTCCGAGTCCGCCGGCGAACTTGATGAACCCGGGAAGATGTCGCTGCGCCGACGGCCATTCGTCGAGCGCATCGACGATGATCGCGCACGGCGGCCGACAGTCACGCTTCCGGTAGCTTTGGAGCGTTTCGAGAAACGTACAAAGGCCGCCGGTGAATCCCGTGACGTCCTTAATCACGCGTTCGATCTCCTCGCGCGGATCGTCGATGGCGCCGCCGTCGAGCCAGAGCGGGTCCCATTCAGTCGCGGCCGCCAGTTGCCGCGCGTACGTCGTCTTGCCCGCGCCGGCTTCACCCGCAACGAGGATCGCTTCGCATTCCAATGACGCAACGAACTCTCGAAGATCGAAGATCGGCTCGCGCACGATCGTCGCGTCGGCTTGGGAGACGTATCCGAGCCGCTGAAGGGCCGGAAACGCCATGAACATTCTGTAATCCGCGCCGAGGTCTAGCGGGCTCTCGCGGTCGTCGGGCGCGAGCAGCAGTCCGCCGACGATCTGATGGATGTAACGCTGTCCGCCGTGCTCCAAAACCAGCGTGTCGCCGTCGCTTGTCGCCACAAATAGTGGACTCGCGTTGTCCGCGTATCGGCGCGCTTGGTCGCGAGCCTTGCCGCGCTGCCCATCGGTTCGAAACCTGTCAGGTCGCTTCATCTCGACGATCAACCGGATGTCGCCCCGTTCCGCGAAGATGTCGACACGCCCGATTCCGAGGCCAGGCTTCTTCCGTCCGGCGCCCGGCACGGGGACGTCCTGACGCACGGTAAAGCCGCGTTGCTGGAGCGCCGCGGCGACACGCTGCTGCGCATCGCGCTCGGAAGGGGTCCGCCACTTCTCGTGCATATTGGCTTCCACCGTATCGAACGTAGGTTCGACGATACGGCCTTTCAGCCTTTGTAAATCCGACACGGTGGACCGTGCGATCAGGCGCTCTAAAGCGAGCGCCGAACGCGCGCGCTCATCGACAGGAAGACGAGTCGGGGTGGAAGGCCCGGGAGTGGTGGCAGCGAGGTGGCGAATTATCGCGAGCATGGGAAAGGCACGCGATCTCGTGGAGGCACGCCGTCGGCATCCGACATCGTGTCTATACTGTGCCGCGCCCCCGGATAGCGAGGAGCACGCCCTTCCGCGTGCGATGGGCGGGCGTCTCCGCGCGCGCATATTGTGCCGCGCGCACAACAACGCGGTATCGCCCGCCGACAATGCCCTCAGTACCTGGTTCGCCCCGTTTACTCAGATGCTCATAGTACCAAAACAGGACGGCGACCGAGGAACATCGTTCGTCGCGCCGGCGGACGACGGCCGAATGCTGAAAATCGAGGCGGACGGGCGCGTCGTCGACCGAAGGCCGGTGGTTAAAAAGGACGAGCGAGGCAGCATTGTACACGCGGAAGGGAGCGAAAAGTGGACCCGCCGATTGCAGGCCGCTAAAGAGGCGTCCGGGCCTGGCCCGTGGATGCCGCTCATCGTGGTCCCAGGCGGCCGGGAGAACGTTACGGTGTCGCTCGGCCTGACACGCGACATCGAACCCGGCCTCGTCAAGGCCGCGCTCCACTTCATCGCCGCATTCATAGACGACGTCGTCGTTCCCGACGAACTCCGCGAGGTCGTGCTGCGGAATGAAGTGCCCGACGAAGACGGCGTCTACGTCCGTCCGCTGCGCGCCGATCCGCCGCTGTTCGGCGAGTCCTGGCCGCCGAGCCACGAACTTACCGCCTATCCCTGGCGAGGCGGCGCGTACGCTACGATCATGCTGTTCGGCGTCTTCGGGTTGGTAGTGCGGCTGCCGGGCGTTCGAGTTTCGCACGCGCTGCGGTACGTGCAGCAATTCGACAGGTCGGGTCCGATGCTTGTGGACGCCGAGCCCCCGTTTGCGCCTTGGGCCAGCGCCGGCATCTCTCCCAACCTACGGACGGCGTTTTTCGCGGACTTGGAGGAACGCCTCGCGCGCGTCTACCGGTTTAATGAGGCACGGATCGAGCACGACCTATGTGCAAGAGCTGCGCGCGCGGCGCACGAGAAAGGAAAGACGTTCAAGACCGGTTTTCTTGATCTGTTCCGGGCGGAGCTAGATCTATTGCTCCTGCCGCCATCACAAAAGGACGAGCTAGTGAATGCCCAGCTTCGCAGCCTCGACGCCGGAATTATCCCGTGGAAGATCGCGACGAGCCTGGAACCGGGAGGCCCGAGCTACGGCGACCTCGCCTGATTGCCGTAGCCGGAACCGACGGTCCGTTTCTGGACGCTTAGTTTGATTTTGTGTTGCACCGTTTAGTAATTTGCGACAGGTATCCGATATATTACCCGCCGATGATTGCCGCTAATGGCGAAACATCTTCGAAAAGTGTTGCGTCGCGGACGTAGCCGCGCAGGACCTCGAACGATCGATGCCGGTGACGCGGGCGATATCAATTTCCGGGACCTTTTTTCTCGCGGCGCTCGTCACGAACCCCGCGCGCAAACTGTGGGCAGCGAAGTCTCCGTCGAGTCCAGCTGCCGCGACAAGACGCTGCACGATGCGCGCGACGTCCCGGCCTCCGATCGCATTGCCCGTAAGATCACCCTGCATCGAAAAGGTCCGAAAGACGGCCCCGTCCGTAATTCCGGCCTGCGCAAACCACGTCTCGAGGGCCGCGACCGGACAGCACGCCGATCGCCCTTGCCGCGGCAGGGCGACCACGCGACCCTCGCCTTCCTGATCCGTCTTCGACCGGCGCAGGGTGACCGCCACGCCACGCGCTTCGAAGCGCACGTCGTCGACGGTGAGCACGGCGAGCTCGGAGCGTCGAAAAGCGCCCGAGAAGGCGACGAGCATGAGCGCGCGATCGCGTAGCCCCTTGAGATCCGTGCCGGCGTAGCGTAGGACCGATTCCAGCAGATCGAAGGTCAGGGCGGTCTTCTTCTTGCGGGCGGTGCCGAGTTCGCGCGCGATGCCTTTCATGATCTCGCGAACGATCGCGTTCTCGGTCGGCGATGCGTGCCCAAGGAGCCGATGGCGTTGCGCGATTGCGACGAGCCGCCGCCGAATCGTGGATACGGCCGCCGGCCGGGCGTCGATCGTCGTCGCACCCTCGGCGCCACGGCACATGCGTCGAATCGCCGGCCCCGGGTTTAATCCGTTTCCAACAACGATCTTGCCGCCTTAATGCGATAAGGAGAGGAATGAACACGCGCGCGTTGAGTTCGGCCCTCTTATTCGCCCTTGCGGGTTGCGGCGCAAGCGCCGCAAGCGATCCCGATATTCAAAAGATCAAGCACGTCGTCATCATCATGCAAGAGAACCGCTCCTTCGATAGCTACTTCGGTACATATCCTGGCGCCGACGGCATCCCGATGCGTGATGGCGTTCCCACCGCATGCGTTCCCAACCCTGCGGGCGGCTGCGTTCGCCCCTATCACGATACGAGCGATCTGAATTCCGGCGGCCCGCACAGCAACAAAGACGCAACCGCAGATATCGACGGCGGCAAGATGGATGGGTTCATCGCCGATGCGCAAAGCGGCCGTCGAGCGTGTCGCAACTTGCAAGACCCGGCATGCACGAACGGCAACCGCCGCACCGATTCGGTCGGCTATCACGACCAGCCTGAAGTAACGAATTACTGGACGTACGCGCACGACTTCGTGTTGCAAGACCGCATGTTCGAGCCAAATGCTTCCTGGAGTCTGCCCGAGCATTTATTTTTAGTTTCGGAATGGTCGGCCCAGTGCGCGACCATCGGCGATCCGATGAGCTGCAGCAACGAAGTCCAAAATCCCGACCCCCCACACGATTTCGGAGCCGGCCGCCAGAGCATTGGGACCGGGCGCCCGGACTACCACGTTAGCTGGGCGTACTACGTGATGGGCGGCACCGAACCGGATTGTGCCGATGATGCGATGGATTGCGCCCCGCGCAAACAATCCGCGCACACGCCGGGCATTTGGAATCCGCTGCCCTCGTTCGATACGGTCAAGCAAGATGGCGAAGTTCGCAACGTGCAAGACATCACAAACTTCTACAAGGCTGCAAAAAACGGCACGCTGCCGGCGGTCGTTTGGTTAGCGCCCTCGGGCAAATACAGCGAACACCCGCCGGGTCTGGTCAGCGTCGGCCAAGGTTACGTGACCGGTGTTATCAACACGCTGATGCAGAGCCCCAATTGGAATAGCACGGCAATCTTTCTTACGTGGGATGATTGGGGCGGCTTCTACGACCACGTCGTTCCGCCGCGCGTCGATAAAAACGGCTATGGGCTGCGCGTTCCCGGCCTCGTGATCAGCCCGTATGCACGGCGCGGCTACATCGATCATCAAACGCTCAGCCACGATGCCTACGCGAAATTCATCGAGGATGATTTTTTAGGTGGCGCACGCATCGATCCGCAAAATGACGGCCGCCCCGATCCGCGTCCGGACGTTCGCGAAAATGCGAGCCAACTTGGCGATCTTCGCAACGACTTCGATTTCTCGCAAACCCCACGCGCTCCGGTGATTTTGAACGGCCAGATCTTACCGCCGTTTACGCGCGGACGTTAGGGCGAGGACTAAATCTTGTCGCCTCCTAACGCCCCGGGGCGTCCGACCGACGCTCTGGCAAACGAGAGAACATTCCTCGCATGGATACGGACCGCCCTGGCGCTCGCGGCTTTTGGTTTCGTCATCGCGCGCTTTGCGCTGTTCACGCGCGAATTTTCGTCTTTGACGCACTCGACCATCGCTGGAGCTGGGAGCGCTACGAAACTCGGCGCCGCCATGGCCGCCGCAGCGGTCGTCGCGGCTTTGTACGGATCCTACCGCTACGTCGCGACGGCCCGGGCTCTTCGCCTGGATACGGTCCTTCCGTTGTCCGATTATGCGGCGATCGCCGGTGGTGCATTCGTCGCTGTCGTCGGCATCGTTGTCGGCATCGACCTCATTCTGATTCGTTGAGCGTCCGTAGCGAACCGTGAGGACGCGACGGCAACGCGCATCGCCCGTTGGACGCGCTCGAGCAACTCGACGCGATCCTTGAGCACGTTGAAGAACGCGTGCTCGCCAAGAACCTCACGTTTCAATTCGCTTCAGCGCTAAACGGCCGCACGTCATTACCGAACTTATCCCTTGCCATCTTGCTCACCTCGCCCGTCGGCTTCGCCGCACATGCGGTTGCCGGCGGTTCGCGGCGCTTCCGCCCGCGGCAGGCGGCGCGCTGACGCTAGACCACCGATAAACCCGCCTGCCCGGTCGCGGTCCAGCCGGTTTCTCAGCTGATACAAAGCGGTGCGACGTTGAGCACGTAGCCGCGCTTGCGTTCGATCATTGCAGGGACGAGGAGCGCGCAGAGATGTACGACCGCATCGATGTCGACGTCGAGCATCGCCTTTTGCTGCGTCCACGGAATCGTCGTAAAGCGGCCGTACAAGCCGAGCCCCGCGTTATTGATCAGCACTTCGACCGGTGCGCCGAGAGCGGCGATTTCCGTCGCGAGTCGCACGCGTTCGTCGTCACGCGCGAGATCGGCGACGACGATTTCGACGCGCCGACCCGACGCCGCGCGCACCGCATCGGCGACGGCAACGAGCTTCGATTCGCGACGCGCGACGAGCACGAGGCGCCAGCACGCAGAACCGGCAAATCTCGCGCGTGCGTTCGCAAGCGCACTCGTGCTCACGCTCGCGAACCCGGCGACGGTCGTATCATTTCTCGCACTCGCCGCCGCGTTCGTCGGCGCACGTTCGATCGGCGCGTCGGAAGCCGCCGTCTTTGCGATCGGCGTGACTGCCGGCTCGGCGGCATGGTGGTTGATTCTCGCCGCCTCCGTAAACGCGGCGCGCCGAGTAGCGAGCGATGCCTTCCGCCGCGCGCTCGATGCGCTCGCAGGCGCCGCGCTCGCGGCGATCGGCCTCGTTGCGATTCACAGCGTTCTGTAACGCCGCGACCGAGGCGCGATCTACGGCGTGCGGCGTTGGGCGGCGCGTGGCAGTTCCGCGACGTCGCGCAGTTCGACAACCTCGAGCACGCGAATCTGAAAGCGCGGATCGTACGTGCGGCGACTACACCGCCCGCACGACACGACCGCGGGCGGACGCTTGCGGCGCAACACCTCCATGCCGCACGCGTCGCAGCGCAAGATAAAGCGTTTCGTACTCTCGCGGCGCGGCACGGCGCTGCCCATGTCGTGGTAGATCGAGCTGAGCCCGAGTTCGCGCATCTTCTTCTTGAATCGCGCCGTGTGCCCGGGGTTCTCACCGCGCGCGTAGAGCCAGGCGTGGATCATCTCGTGCAGCAACGTTTCGCGCAGCGCTCCGGGCCGCAGTTCGAAATGTTTGGGCGAGAGTTCGATCATCGGCGGTTTGTACGTGATGCGCCCGGCGAGATTCGAAAAGCGTGCATTGTATGCGATCGCGTGCGCCGGAATCTCGCCGGCGAAATGATCGTTGTTGAGCGCGGCAAAGAGCATTTGGAGATCGCTGACGTCGGGCAACACGGAGTAGGCCTTCAAAGTCGCCGCGAGAACATCCCTGCTCGTGCCTGGTGAACCTGGTCGCGGCCTTCCGGCGCGCACGTACGTCCCGATTCTCGTCGTCACGATGCTCGCGTTTCTCGGCATCGTCGGCTATTTTTTAAAGATCGGGCTCGGCACGACGGGCTCCGCACTCGGCCCGACCGCGCAACAAGGCGACGCAAACATTCGCGCGCGCGGCGCAGATGCGAACGCGCCCGACAGCGCCGGTCTCGGCGGCGCCCCCGTCGGCGGCGAAGGCATCCTCCCGAGCACGGCGCCCGGCGCCGTCGGTGGCGCGCTAGCCACCGCGGCGCCCGGAGAGGTCGTGGTGCCGCAGTCGGGCGGCGGGAACGCGGCCGGTGCGGTCGCGGGACCAAACGGAGTCGGCGGCGGGACGCCCGTGCAGGCCGGTGCAGGCGGTCCGCCCGCGCCCGTCATGCGGCTCTTGGTCGATCTGCGCGGACGCTTGCAGAAAAATCCGAACGACCTGGCGGCACTCGTGAGCATTGCGAACCTGTATTTCGACGCGGGCAAATACGCACAGGCGATTCCGTATTACAAGCGCGCGCTCGCGCTCGATCCCGCCAATCCCGACACGCGCACCGATTACGCGACGGCGCTGCACGGCAAGGGCGACGATCTGCAATCGATCGCCGAACTCGAACACGTGCTCGCCAAGCGTCCCGATTTTCCCGAGGCACTCTTCAACGAAGGCGTCGTCGCGAACGCGATCGGCCGCCGCAGCGAAGCGATCGACGCCTTCACACGCTTCCTCAAAGTGAAGCCGTCGGATCAACGCGCGAACGACGCACGCCAAGCGCTCTCGAATCTCGGCGTGTAGGGCGTGAAACTCTACATCAGCGCCGACATGGAAGGCACGGCCGCCGTCGCGTCGTGGACGCAAGTCGATCCGAAGAACACGACGGAGTATCCGACGTACCGGAAGCTGATGTCGCTCGAAGTCCGTGCGGCAATCGACGGCGCGCGCGAAGCGGGCGCGACCGCAATCCTGGTCAACGACTCGCACTCCTCGATGCGCAACGTCCTCTGGGACGATCTGCCCGACGACGCGCGCATGATCTACGGTAATCGTAAGCCGTTTTCGATGACCGAGGGCATCGACGGCACGTTCGCGGCGGCATTCTTCACGGGCTATCACGGCGGCATCGGCGACCGCGATGCGACGCTCGCGCATACCTATTCACCCGACACGCTCTACAACGTTCGCGTCAACGGCATCGCGTGTAGCGAGACGCTGCTCAATGCCGCCGTCCTCGGGACGTACGGCGTCCCGGTCGCGCTCGTCACGGGAGATCGCGTCACGTGCGAGGGCGCGCGCGCGCACCTGCCGTGGATCACGACCGTCGTCACGAAAGAGGCGATCGGCTACTACGCCGTCGATTCGCTCTCGCCGCCCGAAGCGCGACGTCGCATTCGCGCGGGCGCGCGCGCCGCGCTCGAAGATCTCGCAAAGCTTCGGCCGTTCGTCTTCGAGCCACCGATCGCACTCGAACTCGATTTCGTGCGCGTCGAGAACGCCGATTTCGCCGAACTCATCCCGGGCGTGGAACGAATCGGCGGCCGTACGGTGCGCTACGTGCACGACGATTACCGCGTCGTTTTCCGCACGTTCATGGCAGCGATGCGCCTCGGCGCCGCAGCCAACGCGCCCGTGTGAGCGCCCGCGTGCGCGTCGCCTATCAGGGCGAACCCGGCGCCTTTACCGATGATGCCGCGCAGACGCTCGTGCGCGATGCGGAGACCGTCGGGTACGGCACGTTCGACGACGCCTTCGCCGCCGTGCAGCGCGGCGACGTCGCCTATGCGCTGATGCCCGTCGAGAATTCGATCTCGGGCTCGGTGCCGCGCGTGTACGATCTGCTCTGGGCCGACCCGCGCCTGTCGATCGTCGACGAGATCGTCTACCGCGTCGTGCAGAATCTCATCGGGTTGCCCGGCGCGGAACTCGTGCGTATCCGCGAGGTGCGCTCGCACCCGGTCGCGCTCGAACAGTGCCGCACGTTCCTGGGCACGCATCCCGCGATGCATCCGACGATCGTCGCCGACACCGCGGGAGCCGTGCGTGAGATCGTTGCGCTCGGCGATCCACGCGTCGCCGCGATCGCGTCGGCGCTCGCGGCCGTAAAATACGATGGCGCCGTGCTCGCGCCCGCGATTCAAGACGTCGACGCGAACTACACGCGCATGTTCTTGCTGCAACGCGACGGCGCGGCACGTCACGACCCGACGCGTGCGTGCGTCGCGCTGATGCTCGCAAACGAACCGGGTTCGCTGCGGAACGCCCTCGGCGCGTTCGCGGCCGAAGATCTCGACTTGCGCACGCTCGTCTCGCGACCGTCGCTCGACGAACCCTTCACATATCGATTCTATTGTGAGATCGCCCGCGCGACGCGCGAGCAACTCGATCGCGCCCTCACCACGATCGACGGAACGACGCGAGTCCTCGGCTTTTATTAGGCCGCCGTCGTCCCTGACACGTGCGATCGGCCGAATCGAAGGAACCGCGGGTCGAAGCCTTGCAACTAACACATTGAGCGTGTTACAAAATGGCACAGCATGGCTACTGAAACGCTAAGTGTTCGGCTCGACGCTCGAACGAAGCAAATTCTTGCGGAGTCGGCAGCGACACACGATGCTGCCGGCGCCTCCGCGCTCGCGCGCGACATTTTGGAACGCTGGGCGAACGAAACGCTTGCAACGCGGCGAAGAGAGAGCGCCGAAGCGGCGGCGGCGTTTCTCTGCGAGCACAATGGTGATTGGGCCGATGATCCGGCCGATTTTTTTCCCGACATTTCACGGTACTGATGAAGTCTGGAA
>JAABUX010006117.1_pt1 | contig 14488 bp, 13 predicted proteins | sample 5561851 | NCBI WGS metagenome assembly JAABUX01 (sample SAMN10711883, study PRJNA513361) | rock metagenome | isolation source: Antarctica rocks | place: Antarctica: Victoria Land, Richard Nunatak red sandstone | collected 2016-01-03 | reverse complement strand
CCCGAGACGATTGGCTCGGGAGTAGTGCTCTAGTTCATCGATAAAAAGAGCATTAATTCCGGTCAGGTGATTCCACCCGATCGGAAAATGCTCTAGCCCGCGATCAGCACGTCGGCGACCTCTTCCGAGAAGCGCATCCGGACCCCCTCGACGCGCACGACGTCCGGCTCGGCGTCGGGCTCGCCGCGCGGCATGCCGTGCGCGAGCAGGGCCCGCGCGCAGCCCGGCCAGTCGCCGCCCTCGACCGGCACGGTGCACGAGGCCCATCCGAGCGTGCCGGCGACGTTGCTGTCGTAGGCGTGCGCCTCGCGCCATGAGGCGCCGTGCTCGAGCAGGAAGCGGGTCATGGCCGCATCGCCGCGAAACACCGCCAGGTTCAAGGCCGACGCATGCCAGTCACCGCCCGGGGTCGCGATCGGCCAGCCGAGCTCGACCATCAGCCGCGCCGGCGCGTCGGCCCCTTCGGCGACCAGGTCGGGCATGAGGCGAAGCTGCGCCGGCGCCAGTGCCGCCGGCAGATCGGGCCGCCCGGCCGCGATGGCGCGCGCGCGGGCGACGTCGAGCGCGGTGCAGGCGGCGACGAACTCCTCCTCGGGCAAGAGCGCGTCCGCCCCGCCGCGCTCGCGGAGCAGCTCGGCGACCGCGGTCAGGCCGAACTGTTTCGCCATGCGATAGGCGCTGACCCCGTCCGGCGTCGCGGCGCAGGGATCGGCGCCGGCGCCGAGCAGCGCCGCGATCGCGTGGACCGATTGCCGCCGCCGGATCGCCCAGAGCAGGGGCGAGTTCCAGTCGGAGATCGGCTTGTTGCGCGCGGGCTCGTTGGGGTCGCCGCCATGGGCGAGCAGGAGCTCGATCGGCGCCGGGTCGGGCAGGTCGAGGGCGCGATAGATGGCGTTGGTGCCGCCGATCCGGGCGCCATGCTCGAGCAGCAGGCGTGTGCAGGCCGCGTTCTCGAGCGAGTGATAGAGCGATTCGCCATCGTTCGGGTCGGCGCCGGCCTCGAGCAGGAGTTGGGTGAGACCGGGGTCGCGCGCGGCGCCGGCCGCGCCGTAGAGGGCCGAGAGCGGATGTGCGGCGTCAGGCGCGGCCAGCGAGGCAGGCCGGTAGCGGTTGCCGATCGCGGAGCGGGGGCTGGCGCCGGCCGCGAGCAGGATCTCGGCGCAGCGAACTAGCCGGTCGCGCCAGACCGGAAGTCGCAGCAGGCTGGAATGGGTGACGGCGACGAGCGGCGGCAGGGCGAACGGGCCGCCGGGCCGATCGATCCAGCCCGCATCGCCCGCGATCGTCCGCCGCAGCACCGCTTCGTCGCCGGCGGCGCAGGCGTGAGAGGGCGAGAAGCTGGCGAGCGCCGGCTCCGCGTCCAGCATGCGCGCGGCCAGAGCCGGTCGCGCGATCTCGATCGACCCGGTGACGTCGCCGGCATAGACCAGCCCGAGCCAGCGCCGCGCCCGCGTCTCGAGATCCGTCGCCCCGGTCGATTGCCACTCCACATGGGTCTTGAGATCGGCCCAGGACACAAACCCGTACTCGCGTGCGAGGCAGGACTGGGCGTCGTGTAGCCGCAGGCCAAGGGCTGCGATCGTCGCCGGGGTGCGCCCAGACGTGGCGGGCAAGGCGGCGGCGAAGCGGGCAAGAGCGTCGGGATCGCCGGCCCGGTAGCCGCGGATCAGCTCCTTGGCTTGCTTCTTGAGATAGCCGAAATCGGCGTTCGCGGGGAGTGCGCGCATGGGGAACCTCCGTGCATTGGTCGCCGACGGTCCGCAATACCGGCTGCACAAAGGTGGTGGACGTTGGCTGGCAACGGCAAGTGGGTTCGACCCTGCCCGCGGACCCGGTTGCGGCTTGCACCGCAATAAGAGCTTAAAGTCGGCACGTGAGCCGGGTCAAGCCTCGCGCCCCTCGCGCCCGTAGAGCAGCAGCAACGCCAGGATGATCACGCCGTAGATGATGCTGCGCCCGTATTGCGGCATGTTCAGCGCGAGCAGCACGCTGACCAGCGTCACCAGGCTGATCGTGCCGGCGACGACGCCGATGTAGTGCCCGCGCCCGCCGAGGATGGCGACGCCGCCGATGACGACGGCCGCGATCGACTGGAACAAATAGGGGTCGCCCATCCCCAGCGCCGCCTGCCCGCCGAAACCCACCAGCATGATGCCGGCCGCGGCCGAGAAGAAGCCGGACAGCGCGTAAAGCGCCACCGTCGTCGCCGCGACGTCGATCCCGGCGAGATAGCTCGCGCGCGCGTTGGTGCCAACGGCGTAGGTGCGCCGGCCGAACCCGGTCAGGCTGAGCACGACCGAGACGACGATCGCCACCGCAAGCCAAACCCAAAGCGCGGCCGGGATGCCGAGCAGCGAGGCATGGGCGGCAGCCTGGACCACCGGCGGCCCGTAGGAGGCGCAGGCGTTGCAGGTCATGCCGCCGGAGAAGCCGAGCGTCAGCCCCTGCATGATCCCGTTCATCGCGAGCGTCATCACCACGGCCGGGACGTTGAACAGCGCGATCCCGAGCCCGTTCACCGCGCCGACCACGAGGCCCATGCCGAGCGTCAGCGCCAGGCCCCAGATCGCGCGGCTATCCTGCCCGAGCGAGCTGGTCACCATCAGGATCGCCGCCCCGTTCAGCACCCATGGCACCGACAGGTCGATGCCGCCGATCAGGATGACGAACATCTGCCCGGCCGCGACGAGGCCGACGAACGACGCGACGACCAACACGGCCGCGATGCTGTCGGGGCTGGCAAAACCCGGCCGCACGATCGAACCGATGGCAAACAGCAGCACCGCCGCCAACGCCGCGAACAAGATGCGTCTGCGGTCCTGGGTCATCGCCGCAGCACCCGGCCGATGCCGCCGGCGAGCACGACCGCGGCCAGCAGGAACAATCCCTCGTAGAAGGATTGATAGAGCGGGTCGATCTGCGCAAAAAACAGGATGTTGACGATCATCGTCGTCACGAAGGCGCCCATGACAGCGCCCGCCGCGCTGCCGCGCCCGCCGAACAGGCTGACCCCGCCCAGCACGACGGCGACGATCGAGGTGAGCGTGAAGCCGTTGCCCGTCGTCGCGTCGCCCGCCGTCGCGTTGGCCGCCAGGAACAGCCCGGCCGCCGCCGAGCACATCCCCGCCAGCACATACGCCAACACCTTGGTCCGCCGCGGCGCGACCCCGTTGGCCGCCGCCGCCGCCTCGTCGTTGCCGATGGCGAAGATCGAGACGCCCAGCCCGGTCCGCCGCAGCCCCCACCACAGCGCGAGCAGGAGGGCGACGAACAGCAGCGAGGTGGGCGCGTCCGGGTTGGCGAAGAGGGCGGTATAGGCCTCGGGCACTTGGCCGCCGGGCTGCGGCAGGACGCGGATGGCGATGCCCTGGAAGATGGAGAGCGTCGCCAGCGTGACCAGGATCGGCTGTAGCCGGCCGTAGGCGACCAGCACGCCGTTCAGCAGCCCGCACAGCGCACCGATCAGCAGCACGCCGACCGAACACGCCGCCATGCTGAACGGCGTCTCGCCGAGCCCGATCGCGGCCACCGCATTGGTCAGGTCCAGCACGCCGCCTACTGAGAGGTCGATGCCGCGGGTCAGCACCACCAGCGTCTGCGCGACCGCGGCGAGCACGAGCGGCATGGTGTTGTTGACCGTCGTGGTCAGCTCGAAGCCGCCGGGGAACAAGCCTTGGGCGGCATGGTAAATGCTGGCGTAGATGATGAGGCTCGCCAGCAGCATCGCGCCGGCCAGCAGCAGGCCGAGGTTCTGCGCCAGCGCATGCCGCGCCCGGCCGTGACGTATTCTCTCAGGCGGCCCCCCCTTAAGCGGCATCGCGCACCGCGGCCGACACCACGTCTTCGGCGGTGATCCCCGGCGCCTGCAACTCGGCCACGATCCGCCCCTCGCGCATCACCAGCACCCGGTGGCACAAATGCGCCAGCTCCTCCGCGTCGCTCGAATAGAACAGGATCGCCCGGCCCTCCGCCGCCAGCCGGACGACCAGCTCGTAGATCTCGTGCTTGGTCGCGACGTCGACGCCGCGGGTCACGTCGTAGAGCAGCAGCACGTGCGGTTCGGTCAGCAGCCAGCGACCGAGCAGGACCTTCTGCTGGTTACCGCCGCTGAGGGAGCCGACGGGGGCGGCGAGGCTGGCAGTGCGGATTTTGAGGCGGTCCACCTCGGTCTGCGCCAGCCGCCGCTCCATCGCGGACCGCAGGATGCCGAAGCGGGACAGGATACGCAGCAGGGCGAGCGACAGGTTATCGCGCACGCTCATCGAGAGCAGCAGGCCCTCGGTCTTGCGGTCCTCCGGCACCAGCGCGATGCGGGCGCGGGCGATCGCGTCGCGCGGGCTGCGCAGCCGGACCGGCCGCCCGTCGACGCTGACCTGGCCCGCGGTCGCGCGCTCGGCGCCGAACAGGGTGAAGAACAGCTCGCGATGCCCATGCCCGGCCAACCCGCCGACGCCCACGATCTCGCCGGGCGCCACCGCCAGATCGATCGGCGGCAGCCGCGGCCCGGCCAGCGCACGCACGCCGAGCGCCTCGCCCGCCGAGGGGCGCGGCGGCAGCCGCGGATACAGCGTCTCGACCCGGCGGCCCGTCATCAGCGTCACCGCCTCGTCTTCGGACAGTTCGGTGAAGCAGCCGACATCCTTGCCGCCGCGAAACACCGTGATGCGGTCGGCGATGGCGCGGATCTCGTTCCAGCGATGCGACGTGAACACGACGCACGTCCCCTCCCCCCGCAGCCGCGCGATCAGACCGAACAGCCAGGTCACCTCGCGCTCGACGAGGGAAGAGGTCGGCTCGTCTAGAAACAGGATCTTCGGCGCATGGCTGACCGCGCGGGCGATCTCGATGACCTGGCGATCGGCCAGCGGGATGTCCTCGACCAAGGCGCGCGGATCGACGTGGTGGATACCGAGCCCGGACAGGACTGCGTCCGCGCGGGCGGGCAGGCTGGCGCGATCGATCAGCCCGGAGCGGGTGCGCGGCTCGCGGCCGAGCAGCAGATTCTCGGCCACCGTCATGCCGCCGAGCAAGGTGAGTTCCTGGAACACGGTCCAGGCGCCGAGCGCATGGGCGTCCGGCGGCCCGGACAGGCGGACGTCCTGGCCGTGAAGCCGGATGCGGCCCCCATCGGGACGGACCCGGCCGCCGAGCGCCTTGATCAGCGTGCTCTTGCCGGCCCCGTTCTCGCCAACTAGGGCATGGACCTCACCGGGCTCGGCGGAAAACGAGGCGGCGTCCAGTGCGCGAACGCCGCCGTATGACTTTTCGAGGCGCTCGGCCTCGACAATGGGCATCAAGCGGCAGGGAGGTTCACTGCAAGGGTGCCGCCGCAGGGTGTGCCGTTCAGGGCGGAGTCGACGCAGAGTTTCAGGATCGGGTGCTCGCCGCCGTCGGTGAAGTCGGCAAAGAAGCTGTCGGGTTGGTCGAGGAAGGCGGTCTCGCCGATCTTGACCTGGTCGCTCGTCAACGGCGCCAACGGGACGTGCAGGTCCTTCTTGGGATACTCGCCCTTCAGGATCCGCCGCGCGAGCTCGAGCGAGACGACCGAGAGGTAAGGCGGCTGGCCGATCGACAGGCCATCGACCTTGGTGCCGTTGTAGCCGGTCATGAACTTGCGGAAGCCGTTCTCCGCTTCGCCCGCCACCGGCGGGACCTTGCGGTTGGCGCCGATGAACGCCTTAATCACGCCGTCGGTGCCGCCCTGGCACCAGATGCCGTCGATCGGCGGCAGCGAGGGCAGGATCGAGGCGGTATTGCGCTCGGCCGTCGAGCTGTCCCACATGCCGGTGTAGCGGTTGACGATCTTGATGTCGGGGTGCTTGGCGAACACCTCCTCGGCGCCCTTGTTGCGCTCCTGGTCGACCTCGGTGCCGGCGACGCCGGTGACCATCAGGACGTTGCCCTTGCCGCCCATCTTCTGAACCAGAAACTCGGCCCAGGCGGTGCCCATCTCGCGCTGGTCGGTGTTGACCTTGAGGCACTTGTCGGTGGTGACCGTGTTGTCGAACGCGATCATCAGGATGCCGCGCGCCGCACCCTGGTTGACGATGCCGTTCAGCCCGGTCGGCGAGGCCGCGTTGATGATGATCGCGTCGGGCCGCTGGGCGATGATGTTGGAGAGCTGCTGCGACTGCTTGCTGACGTCGTTGTCGGCGTTGAAGACGCTGCCCTCGATCTCCGACTTGAACGGCTCCATCTGGAGCGCCGCCTTGAAGACGTTCTCCATCTCGATGCGCCACTTGTTGCCGATGTAGGAGTTCGACAGCGCGATCTTGAACTTTTTGGCCTGCGCGGCGGCCGGGCGGGCAACAAGCGCCGCCCCGCCGGCGATCAGCAGGGTGCGCCGGGACGGGTTCCAGGTGGTCATCTCGTTCCTCCCCAATTTTTGGTTCTTGGAACCAACCCTGCCTTCCCGCCGTCAGGGGGTCAACGCTGCATCTGCAGCATCTGCCCCATCGGCATCATGTTGTGGTTCAGGTGCCCCATGATCCAGACCGACCCGGCCACGATCAGGAACACGATCAGCACACCGAACGCGAGCGCCATCGTGTTGTTGGTATTGTCCGCGCCGGTGTCGATGTGGAGGAAGAACACGAGGTGGACGCCGATCTGCGCGATCGCCATCGCGATCAGGGCCGCCGGGATCGCCGGGGCCCAGATCGCCGTGGTGCCAGCGATCGAGAACGACAGAACCGTGAGCAGGACGGCGAGGGCGAGACCGGCGCCATAGGTGAGGACATTGTGGGCTCCGGGCTCCCCGGGGGCGCTGTCGCCCGCGTCGGTGTCGTCGTTCATGCCGCCCCCAAGAGATAAACCACTGTGAACAGCGCGACCCAGATGATGTCGAGCGCGTGCCAGAACAGGCTGAAGCAGTGTAGTCGCCGCCGGATGTCGGGCCGGAAACCCCTCAACCAAATCTGCGCCATCATCGTGCCGAGCCACAGCAGCCCGGCCGATACGTGCAGCCCGTGCAGGCCGACCACGGCGAAGAACGACGACAGGAACGCGCTCCGGTCCGGCCCCGCACCTTGCGCGACCATGCCCCAGAACTCGGTCAGTTCGAGGGCCAGGAACCCGGCGCCGAGCAGGCCCGTGACCAGCAGCCAAAACTCCGTCGAGAACTTGCTCCGCTGGGCAGCCGAGATGCTGGCCATGCCGCAGGTGAAGCTCGAAAGCAGCAGCGCCGATGTCTCGAGCATGGTCCGCTTGATGTCGAACAGCTGCGCCCCGGTCGGCCCGCCGTCGTAGCTCGTGGCCAGCACCGCATGCGCCGCGAAAAAGGCTGCGAACATGATGATGTCGCTGAGCAGGAAGATCCAGAAGCCGTAGCCGACGACGATGAACGTCGAGGCCGGGCCGCCATCGCCGTGCCCAGTCGATTTCTCGCCGCCGCCGCCGCCGCCGTGCGACGCGTGGCGGCCGAGCTTGTAGGGATCCTGCGCCGAGCGCCGCGGCAGCGTGGTCGTGCTCATGCCAGCTCTCGCTGACGCGCGGCGGTATCTTTCAGCCAGGCCTGACGCGCGGTGCGGCGAGCGCGGTCGATGCGCGCCACCTCCGCGGCCGGGATCTCCTCTTCGGTGCGGTCACGCCAGGCGAACACGACGAAGGTCGCGTAGGCGGCAGCCAGGCCGACGAGCGCGAGCCACCAGATGTGCCAGATCATGGCGAAACCGAACAACGTCGCGAAGAACGCGCAGACGAAGCCGGTCGGCGAATTGCGGGGTATGTGGATCGGCTTGTAGTCGGGCTCGCTCGTCATCTCCTGACTCTCGATCGCTTTTTGCTTGAGCTCCCAATAGGGCTCCTCGTCCTCGACGTTCGGCAGCACGGCGAAGTTGAACACGGGCGGCGGCGAGGGCGTCGCCCATTCGAGCGAGCGGCCTTGCCACGGATCGCCGGTCACGTCGCGCAGCTGCTCGCGGTTGCGGATACTGACGACGAGCTGGATCACTTGGCAGAGCGCGCCCACCGCCGTGATCATCACGCCGACGCCGGCGAGCCAGAGCCAGGGCCGCCAGCCGGCGACGTCGTAGGTCTGCATGCGCCGGGTCATGCCGAGCAGACCGACCCAGTAGAGCGGCATGAACGTCACGTAGAAGCCGCCCAGGCTGAGCCAGAATGCGCGCTTGCCCCATTTCTCGTCGAGCGAGAAACCGAACGCCTTGGGGAACCAGAACGTGTAGCCGGCAAACGCCGCAAACAGCACGCCGCCGATGATGACGTTGTGGAAATGCGCCACCAGGAACAACGAATTGTGCAGCTGGAAGTCGGCCGGCGGGACCGCGAGCAGGACGCCGGTCATGCCGCCCAACGTGAATGTCACGATGAACCCGAGCGACCACAGCATCGGCGAGGTGTAGCGGACCCGGCCGCCATACATGGTGAAGATCCAGCCGTAGATCTTCACGCCGGTCGCGACCGCGATGATCGAGGTGGCGATGCCGAACACCGAGTTGACGTCGGCACCCGCGCCCATGGTGAAGAAATGGTGCAGCCAGACCGTGAACGAGATCAGACAGATCGCCATCGTCGCCAAGACCATCGAGCGATAGCCGAACAACGGTTTGCCGGAGAAGGTCGAGATGACTTCGGAGAACACGCCGAACGCGGGCAGAACCAGGATATAGACTTCCGGATGTCCCCAGGCCCAGATTAGGTTCATGAACATCATCATGTTCCCGCCACCGGTATTGGTGAAGAAGTGGAAGCCGAGATAGCGGTCGAGCGTGAGCATCGCCAGTGTTGCCGTCAGCACCGGGAATGCGGCCACAATCAACAGGTTGGAGGCCAGCGCCGTCCAGCAGAACATCGGCATCCGCAAATAGGACATGCCCGGCGCCCGCATCTTCAGGATCGTCGTGACGAGGTTGACGCCCGACATCAGCGTGCCGAGGCCCGAGATCTGCAGGCCCCAGACGTAGTAGTCGACGCCCACCCCTGGCGAATACGGCAGCTCCGACAGCGGCGGATAGGGCAGCCAGCCGGTGCGCGCAAACTCGCCGACGACGAGCGACATGTTGATCAGCAGGAACCCGGTCGCGGTGAGCCAGAAGCTGACCGAATTGAGCGTCGGGAAGGCGACGTCGCGCACGCCGAGCTGCAGCGGGACGGCAAAGTTCATCAGCCCGATCATGAACGGCATGGCCGCGAAGAAGATCATGATCGTGCCGTGGGCGGAGAAGATCTGATTGTAGTGGTCGGGCGGCAAGTAACCCGGGCTATGCAGCGCCACCGCTTGCTGGCTGCGCATCATCAGCGCGTCGACGAAGCCGCGCATCAAGCCCAGCATGCCCAACATGACATACATCACGCCGACCCGCTTGTGGTCGACGCTGGTGATCCACTCGCGCCACACATACGGCAGGTGTCCGCGGACGATGATCCACCCCAGCACGCCCAACAGCGAGACGCCCACCAGCCCGGCGGCGGCCAGCGGGATCGGCTGGTCGAACGGGATGGCGGACCAGGAGAGCTTGCCCAACATGCTACTTCTCCGCCGAACTGGATTGGATGGAGGCCGGCGCATTGGCCGGGCCGGGGCCGGGCGGGATGGCGCGCGTGCTGATCGCGTCGAACAGCGCCGGGTCGACGCCGCGGAAGGTGGATGGGCCGTCGGCTACGCCGGGCTTGGCCATGGTCTCGTAGGCCGCGCGGTCGAGCGTCGGGCCGGACGCCTTGGTCGTGTCGACCCAAGTCGCGAACTCGGCCGGCGGCACGGCGTGGACCAGGAAGTGCATGTCCGAGAAGTGGTCCCCGCTATACATGCCCGAGCGGCCTTGGAAGTCGCCCGGTTCGTCGGCCGCGAGGTGCAGCTGCGTGACCATGCCGTTCATCGTGTAGATCATGCCGGCCAGTTGGGGGACCCAGAAGGTGTTCATCACGCTGGCCGAGGTCATCTCGAGCCGGATCGGGACGCCGGCGGGAATGACGAGCTGATTGACGCTGGCCACAGCCTGCTCGGGATAGATGAACAACCACTTCCAATCGAGCGAGACGACCTGGACCGGCATCGTCTTCTCCTTGCTCGCGATCGGTCGATAGGGGTCGAGCTGATGCGCGCCGAACCAGATCAGGCCGCCGAGGAAGACGATGATGAGCGTCGGCACCGACCAGACCAGGATCTCGATGCGGGCCGAGAAGGTGAAATCAGGCCGGTAGCGGGCCCGCGGATTGCCATCGCGGAACCACCAGGCGATCCAGGCGGCGCCGAGCAGCGTCGGCACGATCAGCGCCAACATGATGGCGAGCGCGTCGAACAGGATCTGCCGCTCGCCAGCCGCGATCGGCCCGTGCGGATCGAGCACGCCGCCGCCGCAACCCGTCAACGCGAGAAGCGAGATGCCGATACCGACCGCGCGCCCGGCCATGATTTTGCGTCGACGTGGAACCATTAGCCTCAAAACCTCGCAACGCCCGCTGTGCTATGAGCCCCAGGTCTGAACCAAGTCCAGGGCGTCAACCGTTGGAACGGCATCACTCCCGCTCGATTGCCGAGGTTACACGATCGGGTTGACACGAAATGCCGCGACCCGATCAGAGTGGGACATGGAGGAGACGCCGAATGGAGCATCGCACGATCGTGGTGAACGGGGCGGCGCTGCACGTTGCCACCGTCGGCGAGGGGCCGCCCTTGCTATTGCTGCACGGATGGCCGGAGTTCTGGCTGACCTGGGAGCCGGTCATGACGCGGCTGGCCGATCGGTTTCGGCTGATCGCGCCGGATCTGCGCGGGTTTGGCGATAGCGACAAGCCGGAGGGGCCGTATGGGCCGGAGGGGCATGCGGCGGACATGCTGGCGGTGCTGTCCGCGCTCGGGGTCGAGCGGGCGGGCGTGGTGGGGCATGACGTGGGGGGCGCCGTCATGCAGCCGTTGGCGCGGCGGGCACCCGAGCGGCTGACCGGGCTGATGTTCTTCGACTTCGTCTATCCCGGCGTCGGCGCGCGGATGGGGACGCCGGATCGGCTCAATGAAATCTGGTATCAGTCGTTCCACCAGATGGCGATGGCGCCGGCGCTGGTGGGGGCGACGCGGGAGAGTTGCGCGCGCTATATCGGGCATTTCCTGGAGCATTGGTCGCATCGCAAGGACGCGTTCGACGACGTGCGGGAGGCGTTCGTCGATAACTTCTTAAAAGCCGGGCAATCTAGGGGGCGGGTTTGCGCATTATCGGGCGTCCCATGCCGGCCGGGTCGCGGGGATGATGGGATCGGCGGCGCCGCTGCCGCCGATCGGGGTGCCGACCTGCGTGCGGTGGGCGGAGCACGATCCGCTGTTCCCGTATGCCTGGACCGACCGGCTGGGCGAGACGTTTACGCGCCTTGATCTGGCGATGTTCGAGGGCGTCGGGCATTTCCCGCATCGCGAGGACCCGGACCGGGCGGCGGCCGAGATCGCACGGTTCTTCGGCCGCCTGGGTTAGACGTGCTGGCCACCGCTGATGTGGATCTCGGCGCCGTTGATGTAGGACGAGGCCGAGCTGCACAGGAAGTGGATCGTCTCGGCCACCTCGCGCGGCTCGCCGAGGCGGCCCATCGGGACCGCGTTGGCGACGAGTTCGTCGGTGCCGGGGGAGAGGATGGCAGTTTCGATCTCACCGGGCGCGATGGCGTTGGCGCGAACGCCGCGCGGGCCCAATTCGTGGGCCATCTCGCGGGTGAGCGCGGCTAAGCCGGCCTTGGACGCCGCGTAGGCAACGCCCGCGAACGGATGGACGCGAGAGCCCGCGATCGAGGTCACGTTGACGATCGCCCCTTGCGCCGCCTCGAGCTCGGGCAGCAGCGCGCGGGCGAGCAGCGCGGTCGAGATCAGGTTGACGTTGAGCACGCGGGTCCAGGTCTCGGCGTCCGACGCGAGCACGCCGAGCCGGCTGCGCTCGGGCCCCTTGGGCGAGATGCCGGCGTTGTTGACCAGCGCGTGCAGCTTGCCGGCGGGCAGGCGGGAGCGGACGTCGGCGACCAGGCTGTCGATGTCGGACAGTTCGGACAGGTCGGCCTGGATATGTCCCCAGCGCGCCATCGGCCAGCGGCACTCCTCGGAGAATGGCTGCCGCGAGACGGTCATGATCCGCCAGCCACGTTCCTGGAACAGCTTGACCGTCGCGTGGCCGATGCCGCGGCTGGCTCCGGTCAGGAGCATGATGGGCTGGTCGTCGTTCATCGCGCCCTCTCCCTTGGAGCGGGCAGACTATAGGCGGGCAGCGGCCCGGTTGATAGCGCTGGGGTGACCGCTCACTCCCACTCGATTCTAAATCATACTGTAAGTGGTCGTTTTTCCATGTATTAAATGGGGCACACATAGTCGATATCGTCAAAAATACCGTCGCAAATCGGTTCAAGCCGAACCTACGCTACAGCCCTCTGCCCTGTCCGAGGCCGCACTCGGCAGCATTTTCGGCTCAGTTGGGAGCACCGCAAACACACCTGACGGTATCGCGTTAGCGTCACTCTGCCGAGGTCCTTTTTGCGTGCCCGCAGGCGGCTATTTGTGGGCTCGCCGACTGCGTGGTGTGAAATCGCTCAGCAGCTTCAACGGTTCTATGGAGTGCCTCCCCACAAGAGGGCTCCGCCCGTGAGAGCGCTACCTCGTTGGGTAAGACTTGGCCGGTTTGCGGACTGACGTCGCTGTCGGGCTGGCGCGCCATCTCCAACTGTTTGGCGTGCTCGGCCTTGAATTCGGCTGCCGTGGGGCGCGGTTCGTCAGGCATCGGCGTCGTCTCCAGCGGGTTCTTCGGCGAGCCAGAATCGCCGCGCGAGCCGCGAAGCGTCCGCGGTGCATCGAGTTCAGGGGTGGTCAGGGTGCGGCGGAAATTGCGCGGATCGGTCCCGTAAGCGCTGCGGAACGCCCCCGAGAAATGGCTGCGGCTGGCGAAGCCGATGCTGGCGGCGATCACCTTGATCGACACGTCGGTCGATCGCAGGCAGTTCGGCGGCGTGGTGGAGCCGGGTCTTGGCGACGAACTCCATCGGGCTCATTGCGAAGCTGCCCTGGAAGTCGCGGGCGAAAACCGAGCGACTCATGCCGGCGATTGCCGCCAGCGAGGCGACGGTGTGCACCGCGGCGGGACTGTCGAGCACCGCCATTACCGCCTTGCCGAGCCGCGGGTCGCTGGCGTCGGCCAGAAACATCGAGTGCGGCGATTGGCCGTGGAAATGGCGGCGCAGTACCATCACCAGCCAGGTCTTCATCAGCGCACCGGTCAGCGCGCGGGTCGCGAGCTTCGGGCCGCCGATCTCGTCGAGCATGATCGCGAAGGCGTGGCGGACCACCTCCATGTCGCCAACGTCGGCGGCGAGCGGCGCCTTGATCTCGTCGAGCAGGCCGAACGAGCCCGAGTAGCTCGCCATGATCCGTCCGCAGGCGACGCGCAGGTCGCCGTCGCCGCCCTGCGCGGCGTCCAGCAGCAGCAAGCCGTCACGGGTCATCGCGCAGCTGTCGTCGGCGGTGATGTTCTGCGGCGTGTTCGGTGGGACGATGACGATCGAGCCGGGGCCGGAGACGATCGTCGGCGCGTCGGGGACCATCAGGTACATGGCCCCTGAAAGCACATAATGGACCTCGATGGCGTTCGACGGCTTGCTGACAAGGCGATACCCCCGGCGCACCTCGCAGATCGCGAACGCACTGACCGCCACGTCGAGCGTCACGAGCAGCCTGTCAAGGTTGCGGTTCGACATCCCATTGAAGCGCCGTAGCGGCCGTGTCGTTCCGCATCCGGGAGACCCGTATCCGAGGCGCGTCCGCTTTTGCACTTTTTACGGACGATAAAGCACATCCTGCGTGGTCTAAATTGCCCGCCGACGATTTAGGATCGGGACGCCGAGGCACAAGCCGCGCGTCGGAGGAGAGGGCGGATGAAGTTCATGAGATTAGGTGTTGTCGCCGCCATTGCGCTGATCAGCGCGTCGACGCAAGGCGCGACAATCATCGGTGTGGCGCAGCAGGCCGGGACTTTCACCAAGCTGCTTGCCGCCGGAAAACTGGCCGGGGTCGACGAGGCGCTGACGGGCCAAGGGCCATTCACCATCTTCGCTCCCGACGACGCCGCCTTCGCCAAGGTGCCGCAGGCCAAGCTCGACAGTCTGATGCGTCCGGCCAATCTGACGATGCTCAAGACGACGCTCGGCGCACATTTGCTGACCGGGGTACTTTCGATGCAGGCGATCGAGGCTGGCCTCGCCGACAACGACGCGGTCGTCGCGACCACGGTCAACAACATGCCGCTGGTCTTCAAGCGCGAGGGCGGCCAGATCACCGTCAACGGCGCCTACATGAAGCCGCCGATGGAGGTCGACAATGGCCTCGTCTACGTCATCGACACCGTGCTGGTGCCGCCAACACCACTCCAGGCGACCTACTGAAGGACCGCGCCATGGCCACTATCGACACCGTCTCCGATACTACCGTATTGGTCGCCGCGCCGCGTGCCCGCTACGGCGGCTGGGCGATCACTGCGGCGCTCGCCATCATCTTCCTGTGGTTCGGCTGCCT
>JAABUX010006116.1_pt1 | contig 14490 bp, 11 predicted proteins | sample 5561851 | NCBI WGS metagenome assembly JAABUX01 (sample SAMN10711883, study PRJNA513361) | rock metagenome | isolation source: Antarctica rocks | place: Antarctica: Victoria Land, Richard Nunatak red sandstone | collected 2016-01-03 | reverse complement strand
GGGGGGGGCCCCCCCCCGCCCCCGCCCCCCGGGGCCGCGGCCCCCCCGCCCGCGCTCCCAGGACGATCTTTTGCAGACCCTGCGTCGGACGCGTTGGCGAGAGCGGTGTCGTTGCATCAGCCCCCAGTTCGTTGCCCCGGCCCCGTGCCCGGGATGTGCCCGCGACGGCGGGGCGACGGCGTTCCAGGCGGACACGCAACGCGGTTGCCCACGTGAGTGAGTGCTTGCCGTCGCCCCGCTCGCCCCGCTCGCCCCGCTCGCCCCGCCGCCGTCGCCCCGCTCGCCGCGCTGATGATACGAGGGACGCTACCGCGCCAGGATCAGGGTGGACGGCGTGGCGGTCGGCACGAACGAGCGGTCCGCGAAACCCGCCTCGTCGAGCCAGGACTCGTAGTCGCGGCGGCGCCAGGTGGCCCCCGCGCGCGAGTGCAGCAGCATATTGACGTGGAACATGCCCACGAAGGGGTGGCCCGTGCGGTCGTCCTCAAGCACGAAGTCGTCGACGACGAGCGATCCGCCCGGGCGGAGGGCGGCGCGGAGCTTGCGGAAGGCCGCCCGGTTGTCCTCCGGCGACTCCTGGTGCGCCACGTTCGCGTAGATCGCGATGTCGTAACCCGCGCCGTAGTCGGCGGTGTGCAGGTCGCCGTCAATGGTCGAGAACCGATCACCCACGCCGAACCGCGCGGCGTAGCCGCGGGCGAGGCGGTTCACGTTGGCCCAATCGAGCTGCGTGGCCCGGGCCTGGCGGTTGTGCGCGAGCAGCACGGCCGAGACGATGCCCGAGCCGCCGCCCACGTCCAGGATCTCCACAGGTCCTTGTTCGCCGATGCGCAGCAGTTCGGCAATGGCCACGGCGACGGGGTACGTGCTCGGCGCGATGGCGGGGACGAGCTGCTCCCAGAAGGAGTCCTCCGGCGCGTCCTGCGGCTCCACGGGCGCGCCGCTGCGCACCGCCTCCGGCAGGCGCGCCCAGACCGGCAGGTCGGCCAGCATCGTCCGCGCGAGCGGCGCGAAGTTGGCGGGGACGCCCTCGACGAGGAAAGAGGCCGCATCGGCGGCGTTGGCGTAGGCGCCGTCGTGGACCTGCAGCAGGCCGAGGCCCGTCAGTCCGTCCAGCAGGGCCTGCACGCCGCGCGGCGAGAGCCCGGTCCGCGCGACGAGCGCGTCGGGCGTGGCGATCCCATGTTCGATCAGCGTGAAGAGGTCGTACGTGGCCGCGGCGCCGACGATGCCGCTGGCATTGAAGCCCATGATCAGCTGGAGGATGCGCTCGGGCGAGGGGGGCGCCGGGGACACGTCCCGCTCGGAGAGCGCCGTCTCCGGCTCCTGACGCCTCCCCTCGCGCGCGGCCTCCGCCGCGGCGAACCCGGTTGCCGGCGTCTCCGCTGTCGATGTCATCATCTCGGTCATGTGCCTATCTTCCATCGCTCCGCGCTGCCTTTCTATGCTCTGTGTCCGTACCACGGGGTGAACTGTTGTACAAGACGCTCCTTGTTGACTAATCACGGGACGAGCCCAACTGTCCGCTTGAGCCGGTAGGGACCGTGGCCTGTTCGTCGGCGTTTCTCGGCGCCCCGTTTCTCGGCGCCTTATGGAACGCCCGATCAGCCATGCGAAAGATCCGCCCCTCGGTTAGTTTCGGCCAAGCCGTACTGGCCTCACTGCCGTCGTGACGGTCGTTAGCTCGGTAGGGCGAGCACCTGGCCGGGAATGATCAGATTCGGGTCGCTGAGCACCCCGCGGTTGAGCGCAAAGATGTCGGACGAGCGCGCCGCGTTGCCGAGTTCCTTCTGCGCGATGCCCGACAAGGTGTCGCCCGATTGAACGATGTGGAACCGCGGCGTGGGCAGGAGGGGCGTGGCGTCTGGCAGGATGAGCGCCTGGCCGGGAACGATCAGATTCGGGTCGCCGAGCACCCCGCGGTTGAGGGCGAAAATCTCAGGCCAGCGCGCCGCGTTGCCAAGTTCCTTCTGCGCGATGCCCGACAAGGTGTCGCCCGATTGGACAACGTAGGTGCGCGGCGGCTTGCCGCCCCCCAGCACCCCAGCGAACCGCAGCAGGTCCGCTAGCTCGAAGCTGCCCGGATGGGCGCCGGACAGGGACGGGAGCCACCCTGGGATGCGCAGGAACGAATCCTCGCTCTGGCGCACCAGGCCAATCAGCACCTCCGCGACGATCGTGCTCCCTACCGGACCCAGATGGTTGCCCTGAGCAGAGTGCTGCGCTTCGGCAAAGATGTAGTACCAGAGCGGTGTGCGCTCCTGGAACCCGCCCGCGCGCAGGGCCGCCACCTGCGCGGCGCTGTTCGCGGCCGCCTCGATCTCGGCCGGTGTCAGCGCCGACAGGCCGAGGTGGGCGGCCAGGGCTTGGCCCGTGGGCAGGCGCAGCCGGTAGCCGCGCAGCAGGTTGCGCACCGCCAGGCGCGCTGCGTCGGGCGGCGCTTCCATCTGCCCGACGAGATTATGCAATCTGAAAAGGGCCGAGGGCGCGGTTGGATCGGTGGGAGGGAGGGTCGCGTTGTCGGACGAATGACCGGCCAGTTTCGTGTCAAGACGGCGGGCTTTGCCGAAAGCGTTGCCTGTGCCGGTGTCGACGATGTTCTCCCATTCGATAATCCAGTTAAACGGCAGCGTGTCCGATCCCTGTCCGATTCCGAGCTGGCCGCTCAAGGCGGTGAACGTGAAGAGGAGGAAGAGGGTCGCCGGAGTGGAGGGGGCGCCTCTCAGGTTGAAGTTGAGGTTGAAGTTGTATGCGGGCCGCACCATGGTATGCCCGAAGCGGTAGGCGGCCACGGAGAATTCCAGCGGCATGAAGAGGTCCGCCAGCGGGTTGTACACCCGGTTGCCGTGCTGGAGGATGTTGTCCACGACCGTCGGGTCGGCGACCCGCTTCAGGAAGTCGTGGATGACAAGGTACTGATAGTGCTGGCGCAGGAGTTTGCGCGCCTCCTCGAACGGCCTGCCCTGATCCACCAGCGCATTGTGGGCCTTGAGGAAGGCCAGGTGCAGCTGGGAGACAATCAGGTTCTCGTCATTGCGCGGATCGCCGATCAGCGCGGCGCGGTCGTGGAGGTCGTTTCCGGTGACGCGTGGCTCGCGCGGGACGTCATTGTCGTCGAGCTTGCCCGGCGGGCGTTTGAACGGCGCCTGGTACGCCTGTACGTCTGTGATCGGCCGCCCAGTTTTAGTATCTATGGGGGTCGAAACGGTCCCAATCTTCATCTTGGCGCCGTTGGCAGGGTCGCGGGGGGCGGGCAGGCCGTAGAGGTGGTCCATGTCCAGGGTCGGGGTCCGGAAGTTCCGGAGTGTATTCAGGACCACCTCTTGCGGCAGCGGGGTCATCTTGGGATCGAGGAGCGCCTGCATGGAGCCCGATTGCGGTGGGGGTAGATTGGCCGGCAGGACCTCGAGCGTGATGTCGTGGTCCACGAATTGGCCGAAATAGGTGTAGGCCGCGGGGATGGTGGCGTCGCCGGGGTCGGGGCGGTCGCCGGGATCCTCCATGCTTCGGCCAAGCACTTTGAGCTTCTCAGGGGTGTCGGCCGCCTCCGGCAGCAAGTTGGCGGGGTCTCCCTGGAGCGTCGGGAATAAGTACCCGAATGCCTGCGGGTCGACCATCCGCGCGGCGGCGAACGCCAACGGGACGTCCACGCTGCTCGCGGCTAGCGCGGCCTGGGATTGTTGGACGTGCGCCATGGTCGGAACTTCTCCGTGGAAAATACGTGCCATGATCGATTCCTCTCTCTGATTAAGATGTAACCCTGTGCAGGGATAGTGTCCTGCACCAGGGGCTTCTGACGAAGTGGCAACGATTGATCAACGTTGTCGCGGTTGTTCGGCGCGTCACCTCCTTCTTTCTTAATGGGCGCTGTCTCGCGGGAGGGGGTGACGGGGCGTTGGACGGAGCGGCGGGGGAAAGCAAGCTCCTCCTGTCCTCGCCGCCCCTTTACCGCCTCGACGCGGCACATTCACTTGGGCAGGAAGGGCTGTAACTCCGGGTTGGCCGCGATGCGCTTCATCACGGCTTGCTCTTCCAGCGTCAGCGGCGCGCCGCCCTGCTGCTTGGTGAGCAGGTCGTGATAGTCGCGCAGGGTGCCGAAGTTCGAGTATTGCCCCACGGTGTCCCGGACGAACTCGAGCGAGGACGCGAGCGGGTTATTGAGATTGCCCTGCGCGAGTTGGGTGAGCAGCGTGGCCACCCGCTGTGACACCACGAAGTCGGGCGAGGGCACGTCGGCACGCTGCACCGCCAGCACCGCGTAGGCCAGGTGAGGGTCGACGGGGGCGCCGTCGGCGCGCACCAGGCGCTCGTCCTCGGCCAGCAGGTAGTCGGCCCCGGCCACGTCCCCGTCGAAGGCGACGTAGTGCCCCGCGCGCAGCACGGGCACGTCGCGCAACTGGTCGGGGACCTGGTCGTCGTGCATATAGAGCTCCAGCGGGCACGAGAGCAGCGGGACGGTGCGGTCGGTGTGCGCCCAGAGCGCGTCGACGGCCTTGGCGAAGCCCGCGCCGGCGGCGGCGTAGGGCAGCATCACCGGGAAGGCCGCGCCGGCCTGCGTGGCCAGGCCAGTGAGGACTTGCACCACCTGCTCGCGCCGGGCCGGGTCCTCGGGCACGGCGAGGATCTCGACCTCAGTATAGAATCGCTCACCAGAGTAGTCGTCGGTGCAGTGGACCACGTCCGAGAGCAGGTCGTCGATCCGGATCACGGCGCCGGGGGTCAGGGAGGCCTGGTAGTAGTGGATGCGCCGGAGCGGAGGCTTGCTGCCCTCGGTGGTGTTCGTGGCGACCACGAAGTCATGCCGGCGCAGGCGCTGCAGCAGCGAGGCGAAGGCGAGCACGATGTGGACGCTGCGCAGCGAGACGGTAAAAGGGGCGCGGCGGGGGATGGTGTCGCCGCCGCACGCCAGGTCGTAGGACGACGTGATCTCGCCCGGCGCGTAGCCCACGCCGGGCTCGAAGGGCACGAACCAGAGGCTATTGGTAGGGCTCGACGCCAAGTTGACGCGTGTCTTAGGCGGCGCGCTCGCCGCGTCGGGCATAACTACATCGGCCATTACATCGCTCCTCTTTGACATAGCGCCGCGCGCTGCGGATCAAGTCCGAGATGCGCGCTGCGGATAGGCCTGCGGCCTCGGATCCAGCTGTGCAAGGCTGGGCTACTGTGGGGCGAGAGTTCGCTCCAGCGCGAACACCCCCTGTTTGTCATCAACATCCAGTCACATACCCAGGCAGCGATGGGGATAACCGCAGACGCATCGGTTTATCATGCGTCCGCGGCTATCTAGTCATGCCAGCACGCCGCCGAGCGACTCCCAGCCGGACCAGGAGCCGTTGTACCATCTGTGCCACAGGGCGTTGTCCTGCCTCCGGGCGAACATGTCGATCCTGTTGGCCCCCCAACTAACCGCCGCCGGGGCCGAGGTGATGACACCCCCGACCCCGTTCTCCCAGCCGGACCACCGCGCGCCGTCCCACGCGCGGTGCCAGACCGCGTTGTCCGTCCCGCGCGCGAACACGTCCAAGCGGCTGGCGGCCCACGAGCTGACGGCCACACCAACGTCAGTGATGTCAACTGCTACGTTCGGGGGATGGATGACGACGGGGGGGCGGCCCCCTGCTACGCGCGCGGGCAAATGGGCCTCGGCCTCGGGGACGTTGAGCTTGTCGGGGAACTTGGCGTCGCGGGGGTGGTCGATTGCGTCGGAGGCGGCTTTGGCGATGGTGTCCAGGTCGGCGCCAAGGTCGTTGCGCAGCTTGTCCAGCGCGCCCGCGTCCACGCCCACGAACTGCTTGGGGTTTTGCACGATGTAGTCGATGTCGTTGAGCACCTGCAGGTCCTTGTCACGCCACTTCGCGCACTCGATCAGCACGTCCTTCTGGTGCTGCAGGTCGATGTAGTTAGGCGGATTGGGCAGCGGCAAGATGCTGTAGCTGTCCAGTAGGGCGGTGTGGGGTACTGCAAGGCCCTGTACCGAGCCGGGCCAGTCGCGGGCCATCGCGAGGAGCGAGGTCACATCGCTGGGCAACGGGGAGTTCTTGCCGCCCTCGATGTAGCAACGGACGACCGTCTGATGGTGCGACAGCGTGTCCTGGAAGTTCGCGTCGAATTGCGCGCCCCCACTGGCGAACGCCGCATAGCTCGCCTTCACGCTCGCCTGGACGGACGTTCTGTCGGTCTCGTCGCTCGTGGTGATTTCTATCGTGCCGAAGAACAGGCCACCGGTTTGGAAGCCGCGGACGAACATGTCGCCGTACTGCTGCTGGAAGTGGTCCATGTCGCCATTGGCGAGCAGGGCCGCCGTCGCTGGCGCGATGCCCGGCTCCTTGATCTGCCTGAACGCCTCCGTCACATTGATGACGACCAGGACGAAGACGGAGCTATGGTTGACGGCGCAACTCTTGGCGAAGTCCGCCCGGCCCGAGGCGCTGAAGAGACCGATACCGCCGTTAGCCGAGGCCGAAATGTTGAGCGCGGTCTTGAGGTCCTCCACCTCGCTCACCTCGGTCATGGAGTACGAAACGATGTTGCCCCCCGCGTTCGGGATCATGGTTGCGGTCCCCGTGACCGCGACGTTGCGCGCCTCGCCGCTGGGCGTATCTATGCCCACCCCGTAGTCCTGCCCGATGTAATACCCGACGGACGTTGACGCCATGACGTTACCCTCCTGCCGTGCCTACGCCGGTGCGTCCGCGTGTGTCTGCGGAGCCCGACACCTACTTACTGGGATAAACGTATGAGATGTGGGGCGCGGCCCGCCCCGGCCTCCGTTCTATCCATGGACTCGAGCTGACCATTTGCCGCGACGTGGGCGAGCGCCCCGCCGGACGGCGGCACCGTATCCGGATCGAGATCGACCATGATAACCTCCTCGCGGGGTCGATTATCCCCTCCCGACGATCCTACGCGTAGGAGAACTCAGCGGCGGGCGACGGGGCGTTGCTGCCTGCCGGGGTTGTGACGGTCACGGGAACATTACCGCTGCCTGTCGGGACCGTGACGGTGATCTGCGTGTCCGAGTCGACCGTCATGCTGGGCACGGACGTGTCGCCGAACCCGACGGAGGTCGCGCCGGTGAAGCCTTGACCGGCGATGGTCACGGTGTCTCCCACGCTCCCGCTCGACGGGTCGAGCCCGCTCACGACCGGCGCGGCCGTCCCATCGGACGGCTGAGGCTGCGGAGGCTGCGGGGGCGCGCCCGACGCGGCCAGGTCCGTCGGGTACTGCAAGACGGAGAGATCGAGGCCCTGCGCGACGACTTGGGCGGCGTTGCTGAACAGGGTGTGGTCGGCGGCGTTGCGCGGCGTGACACCCGGATTGCCCGTGTCGTCGATGTGCGACTCAGCGGCCGCAGTGACCCAGTCCTTGGCCGCGCACGCCGCGCGGAACTTGGGGAACTTCGCGAACCCGCCCAGTGCCCAGGCCATGCTGAGCAGACCGAGCTGGGCGTCGGCGGGCCAACTCTCCAGGTCGGCGAACTCGGGTGTCCCCTTGAGGGCCGCCTCGTTGCTGTCGAGCTTGGAGAGGACCACCTGGTCGATGCCGTCGTCAGTGAGCTTGAGGGCGGTGAGCGCGTCGAACTGGCGCAGGTAGTCCTTGGCCGTCGCCAGGTCCTGTCGCCCCTTGACTGCCTGCCAATCGGTCTGGATCTCGTCCTGCGTCGCCGATATCCCGTCCGACTTATGCACAAACGGCAGCGGCAGGGCGAGGCTCACGGGATCGATCAGATTGCCGACCCCGACGCTCACCAGGCCTTTGATGTCCAGGTACATGTAAGGGATGCGGCCCTCGAAAGGTCTGCTGAACGAGAGGAACGCGTTACGCACGCCAGGATACATAAAATTGATCTCCTTTGGTGTTGCTACTGCCCCGCGCCGGTCCGCGCATCCGCCAGGATCTCTTGCCACGCGGCATCGGCGGGCGAGCGAGGCCCGGTCGGCCCCTGAAAGTGGCCGGTAGGCGCCGGGCGGCATCGTGACGACGTGCTGCTCAAACGAGAGCGCGTGGTGGGCAGCGCGGATCGTCCCCGCCACGTCAACCCCGAGTGCGAGGTGCCCGTACAGTATCCCCCGGCTCTCGTCATGCGACACGGCCCCGAAGCGCGCCCCGTCGAAGCGCCGCGAGGGTTGCTCGTCGCGCAGCGTGTCCGCGATGAGATCCGCGAATACCTCGAGGCCCACGGTGTCGACGCCCGCAGGCACGGCGCGGAGCTCGGCCTGTAGATCGTCCTGCAGCGCCGCGAGTTGTTGCCGGTCGAGCACGACGATGTAGTCCGGCTTAGCCCCGCCCCCGACGACGCGCAAACGAGGTCATCGGATCTTAGCCTTCGTGCGTATCCTCCACAATCGGAGGGTAGGGTGTCTTTTGTGGGGGGGACGGGGACGATGGGACGATCCGGGTCAAATCCGGGGCCTTGGCCGGCGTCGTCCTGGACGAGCGCGTCGAGCAGGGCGATGCACGCCCGCACTGCGGCCACATCGAGCCCCTCCGGCGGGCTCTGCAGCCGGGCTGTGAGCGCCGCGGAGAGGGCCTGCATCCCCTCCGCATCGAAGGCGCGGACATACTCGGGGAGGAACTGGCCGCTCGAAGCCATCGGCCGCAGGTAGAAGTGGCCCTGGTGGTAGTCGATCTCGGCCTGATCGGCCCCCCACGCGCCGGTCAGCTGCAGCGTCACTGTCGCCTGCGCGGCCGCGAACTGTACGGGCGGCGCGGTTGCAGTGTCTGGCGGGCTGGTGTCTGTCGGGCTATCGGTCACTTCGAACACCTCCTCGTGAATGCATCTCTGAAACGGTCGGATGGTCGCGTCGGCCCTCCTGTCGTTGCCCGCCTGCGAGACCAGTGTGCCATCGTGTCATAGAGATAAATGGGGCGACTGCACTGCGTCCGTCTCTCGGCGCAACACCCCCGCTCGGCCTTCATCGCGGTCATTGGGGCGCTTCGCCGTCGCCGAGACATCCAACACCACCCACTGTAGCGCGTCCCGCGCGCCGACTCCACACATTTAGGCACGTAAGACCCACGTAATGACCCACGTAAGATCCACGTCATTGGCATCGTCGCGCCGGGCGCGCCCCGCTGTACCGCCCATCACCTTGTTCGCGATCGCGCGGCACGCTATCATGACACTAACGCGGCCCGACGCGGCCGCACGTCTCGCCGTGTGCAAAGGATCTCTGATGCCATGGAGACCCAGTCAGCGACGGCTCGCGCAGCCCTCTTCGGCGCGCTGCTGCGGCGCTACCGCACGGAAGCGGGGCTGACGCAGGAGGCGCTGGCCGAGGGGGCCGGCATGTCCGCGCGGGGCATCAGCGACCTGGAGCGCGGCGTCAACCGCGCTCCGCGCCCGGTTACCGTCGCCCTGCTGGCCCGCGCCCTGGGGCTCAACACGCCGGACCGCTGTGCCCTGGAGGACGCCGCGCGGCCGGGCGGGCTTGACGGGCTGGGGGCGCTACCCTCGTCGCCGACGGCGGACGACACGAGCAGGGATGTCTCCCTGTCGACGCTGCCGCCACTGTTGCCGCCGCTGCCGTTGCCGCCGACGCCCTTGATCGGGCGTGAGCACGAGGAGGCGGCCGTCGCGCACCTGCTGGGGCGCGCCGATGTGCGGCTGCTGACGCTGACCGGGCCGGGTGGGGTGGGCAAGACGCACCTGGCCCTGCACGTCGCCGCCGGCCTGGCCCCGGACTACCCCGATGGGGTGGCCGTCGTCGCGCTTGCCCCTGTGCGCGATCCGGCCCTTGTCCTGCCAACCGTCGCCCGGGTCCTGGGCCTGCGCGACGACGGTCGAGCGCCCCTGGAGCGCCTGCGCGCGGCCCTGGCCGGCACGCGCCTGCTGCTGGTGCTCGACAACCTGGAGCACCTGCTCCCGGCGGCGCGCGAGGTCGCCGCCCTGCTGGAGGCGTGCCCCCGGCTCCGGGTGCTGGCCACGAGCCGGGCGGCGCTGCGCGTGCGGGCGGAGCAGCTCTACCCCGTCCCGCCCCTGGCCACGCCCGATCCGTCGCAGGCGTCCGCCACCGGCGCGGTGGCCGAGTACGCAGCGGTGCGGTTGTTCCTGCATCGCGCGCGGGCGGTCAAGCCCGATTTTGCGCTGACGCCCGAGGGTGCGCCGGCGGTGGCGGAGATCTGCCGGCGGCTGGACGGGCTGCCGCTGGCGATCGAGCTGGCGGCGGCGCGGGTGAAGCTGCTGCCGCCGGCGGCGCTGCTGGCGCGGCTGGATCGCCGCGCCCCGCTCGCTCCGCTGCTAGCCGATGGCGCGCGCGACCTGCCGGAGCGGCTGCGCACGATGGAGCGGGCCATCGCGTGGAGCCACGACCTGCTGGACGCCGAGGAGCGCGCGCTGTTCCGACGCCTCTCGGTCTTTGTCGGCGGCTGGACGCTCGAGGCCGCCGAGGCGGTGTGCGGGCAGGGGGTAGGAGAGGGAGAGGGCTCGCGCGGGACGGTGGAGGGAGTGACGGACGTGCTCGATGGCCTCACGCGCCTGGCGGACCAGTCCCTGATCGCGGCGGAGCCGGAGGACCCGGGCGTGGCGCAGGGGGGCCTGCGCTACCGCATGCTCGAGCCCATCCGGCTCTATGCGGCCGAGCGGCTCGAGGCGAGCGGCGAGGCGGACGACGCGCGGCGTCGGCACGCTGCGACCTTCCGGGCGCTGGCGGAGCGAGCCGCGACCGCCCTTAAGGGCCACGCGCAGGCGGCGTGGATGGCGCGGCTGGAAGCGGAGTTGGCCAACCTGCGGGCGGCGATGGCCTGGATGACGGAGCGCGCGGCCTGGGAGGACGTCGCCGCGCTCAGCTACGCGCTCTGGATTTTCTGGACGATGCGCGGCTATATCAACGAGAGCCGCGGCTACGTGGAGACGGCGCTGGCGCGGGCCGAGCGCGAGGGGCAGGAGATTTCTCCGTGGGCGCGGGCGCGCCTGCTCTCGGTCGCGGCAGTGCTGGCGCACGGTCAGGGTGACTACGCGCGGGCGGAGCCGCTGGTCGCCGAGGGGCTTGCCCTCTTCCGCCGGGTGGGCGATCGGCCCGCGACGGCTTGGACGCTGGGCCTTGCGGGGGTCGTCGCGTTCGGCCAGGGGCGGCATGAGCGGGCGGAGGCGCTGCTCGAGGAGTGCGCCGCCGCCTACCGCGAACTGGGAGACCCACACGAGCCGTGGGAGGCGCTGGCGTGCGCCTGGACGGCGCCCATTGCGCTCGCGCGCGGGGAGGACGAGCGGGCGCTGGAACTAGGGCGGCGCGGCCTGGAGATCGCGCGCCGCCGGCGATTGCCTGAGCCACGTCGCGTCCCTGTTCACTCTGGCCACGGTGGCGCGGCGGCGGGGCGACTATGAGAGCGCCGTCGGCGTCTTCGCGGAGGCGCTGCGCCTCTCCGTCGACGTCGGCGATCGCAGCAACGCGGCCTACTGTCTGGAGGGCGTCGCGGAGGTAGCGGCGGAGCAGGGCCAGCCTTCTCGGGCGGTGCGGCTGTGGGGAGCGGCGGCGACGCTGCTGGCGACGTTCGATCCCGAGCTGTACCCTCACACGCCCGACCGTGCGCGACGCGACGCTGCCGTGGCCTCGGCGCGCGCCCGCCTGGGCGAGGGGCCGTTCGCCGAGGCGTGGGCCGCGGGAGAGAGGCTGACGCTGGAGCAAGCGGTCGTCGAGGCGGTCGAGGCGTGTGAGGACCGGTCGAGCGATGCGGGGGGACGCGAAGGGCGGGACAAAACGGGGGCGACACCGTCGGATCGCGGGCGCGGGAGCGAGCCTGGATGATTCACGAGGGGCGCCGGGGCGGCGACCGTTTGCGTTGGGAGAGCCGGCTCTCCCAGGGACTGCGTCTCGTGACTAATGTGGGCTAGCCGACGAAGCTCCAGAGGACGAACTCGGCGGCGACGAACAGCATCAGCGGCGCGCCCAGCAGCAGGGCGATACGCTCCAGCCGGCGCCCTCGCGCTCGGGCCGCAAGCACGATTAGTGCCGGGAAAACGGTCAGCATGTAGCGCGCGGTCGACTGGTGCAGGCTGAGCGTGACGATCCAGGTGGCAAGGGCGTATAGCCAGAGCGGCGTGCCCAGCAATCGCCGCGCCGGCAGGACCAGCGCCAGCGCGCCGACCGCCAGCACGATGTTGAGCAGGTCAACCCAGTTGCCGTTGGGGTAGGAGAAGATGCGCCAGTGATGAGCGGCCAGGGCGGACCAGGCGGCGCCCAGCGTGACCCACGGCGGGTTGATAGACATGCCCCAGTGTCGCGCCAGGGTCTCCGTCGCCAGGCCGGCGTGGAGAACCAGGCGCGCATACAGAGTAAAGAGGCCGGTCGCCAGCGGTGGCGCCAGCGCTGCCAGCCATGGCCGGGGATCGCGCTGTCCGGCGCGCCACCCTTGCAGAGCCACCCATAACAAGGGCAACGTGAGAACCACGCCCTGGATACGCGTGAGAGCGGCCAGGAAGGCCAGCAGGCCGGCCAGCAGCGGACGATCGCGGTCAAGGGCCAGAAAGCAGCCCACGGTCAGCGACAGAAAGAGCGACTCGGTGTAGGCGCCCAGCAAGAAAGACGCCATGGGGAAGACGCAGAGCAGCAGCACGGTACGGCGCGCCGCTCCATCGCCATGGCGGCTCGCCACCAGGCGATACAGCAGCAGCAACAAACCGGCGAAGCACAGATCCGACACGGCCAGCGCCGTCAGCAAGAGGTTCCCGCCCAGCAGCGGCGACGCCAACCGGATCAGCAGCGGGTAGAGCGGGAAATAGACGGTACTGCCGTCCTGGGCATGATAGCCGTGCGTGGCGATAGCGGTGTACCACAGCGCGTCGAATCGCTGCCACGGCGCCACCAGCGCGTCGTGCAGCGGCGCCTGGCCGAGGTACTGCGCGCGCACAATGGGCGTTAGGCGCGGTGGGTGCAGCAAGAACACCCATGCTGCCATGGCCGAGAGCGTCAGGCGCATGCCTACGGCCCACGACAGCGCATAGCCCGTCCCGGCCGGTAGCCACGACCATGGGCGCGCCGGCGACGTATCTGGGAGCGCGGACGGCCCGCCCGCGCCCGTCCGTCCGGCTGGGAGCGCGGGCATCTTGCCCGCGTCCGTCCGTCCGACTGGGAGCGCGGGCGGCTCGCCCGCCCCCGTCGCGGCCGCACGGGTTGACGCCGGCAGTCCGACTGGGAGCGCGGGCGGCTCGCCCGCCCCCGTCGACACCACGTGTTTTGACATCGGCAGTCCCACTGGGAGCGCGGGCGGCCCGCCCGCTTCCGTCGCGACCGCGCGGGTTGGTGGTCCCGACCATTCTGGGGACCGGGCCAGGCGGGCAAGATGCCCGCGCTCCCAGTGTGGCGCCGCAGGCCCGTAACGGCGAACCGGGCGGGCGAGCCGCCTGCGCTCCCAGTGTAACGTGGTTGACTTTCGAGAAGCCATCAGCCGACCACCGCGTCCCGTGCGCTCGCCGCCCATGTTGACCTCACTCGCCCCGGCCTCGAACGGACGGATGTGAGCGTGGCCGTGCACTCGACGAGCAGCAGCAACGCAAGGGGAGCGGCCTGCACGAGCAGCCGCGACAGCGAGGTCTGCACGTGCGCGGTGTAGGGCTGCCAGTCAGAGAAAACGAAGGCCAGGGCGTACGCGCCCAGTTGGGCCAGCAGCAGCAGCAGCAGACCGTAGCCGGGACCGCCGAGACGACGCAGCGATAGCGCCAGTAGCGCAATCAGCAGCGCCCACAGCATGCTCCAGTTGGCAATGTCGAGCATCTGCAGGGCAAAGGTCGGGACAATGTAGGTCAGGCGCCCAACGTGAGCCAGGAAGACGACCGGGGTCGTCGGCAGGAAGTCGCGTCCCAGGGGATGCGTCAGCAGCATAAAGAGGAACCAGGGCAGAGGCAGCGCGGCCCAGGCCGCGACGACGGGCACGAGCGAGCGCAGCCGTGCGGCCAGCCCCGGCCCGCGGCGCAGCCCTTCGCCGATCAGGTAGGCCAGCAGCAGCACGACGGCGACCGTCAATCCCTCTTTCTTGGTCCACGCCGCGCCACCGGCGAGTAGGGCCATGATGACGGCGTCGGCGGGACGGCGCAGCCGCCACCACAGCAGCAGGTAGAGCGCGGCGCCCCCACAATAGAGGGCCAGCGGCACATCGGCGTCTCCTCCCGCGGCCTGCAACGGCAGCGCGGGTACCAGCGCCAGGGCTGCCGTCGCCAGGGCCGCGGTGACGGGCGCGTAGAGCCGTGACAGGCCGGCATAGAACAGCAACAACAGGGCGGCGAGGCAGAGAGGCCCGATCGACGATGCGAGACGTGGTCCCAACGAGCCGGCCGCGCGCCAGACGATGGCTTCGGCCAGGGGCAGGTTCAGCGGATAGTCGGGATGGGTGTGCAGGGTGGCGCCATCGTGGAAGTAGCCGGGGCGCGGCCCGCCCAGCACGAACATGCGCGCCTTGAAGGCCCAGACCGACCAGGCGTCGAAGGCGGCGAGCGGTGAGCGCCACGCCATCCAGGCCGACAGCACAACTTGCACCAGGCTCAGCCCCAGACCAATA
>JAABUX010006115.1_pt1 | contig 14491 bp, 25 predicted proteins | sample 5561851 | NCBI WGS metagenome assembly JAABUX01 (sample SAMN10711883, study PRJNA513361) | rock metagenome | isolation source: Antarctica rocks | place: Antarctica: Victoria Land, Richard Nunatak red sandstone | collected 2016-01-03 | reverse complement strand
AATGCCACCCTCATGGTTTCATCTGGTAACAAGTGGGCGCGTATGCAAATCTGCGCTGTTGTCCTGCACGAGTGCTGCATTGCTGCATGTTGACGCCGGCAGCTGCATGGAAACAGTGATGCTTGTGGCAAACGAGAGCGACCCATCAACTTCTGCGTCTGCCCTGCAGTTGCCGCCCAACATCCCACCGTTCGAGCACTACGACAAGCGGAAGTGCTGTGGCGGACCCCAGGACGGCCTCAAGTGGATGCTCAAGATGCAGGTGCGCCTGCGTTCGCTGCTCCCGAGTGCACAATTGAATGCTCTGCATCGCCATCTGTCATCTTGCACACCAGGAAAGGCCCAAAGCTCATAAAGCTGGGTCACGCCACCAACTCCACGTCGGTTCCACGGCAGGTGCAGTGCTGGAGACGCTGGTCGGCTTCACAGCCCGTTAGCATTCATCTGTGATTTCCCATGCAGAGCAGCAGATTCTCCACGGTGCTGCTCACGTCTGGCTCCGTCATGTTTAGCGGCAATCCCGCCTTCTCACATTGCTGCTCAGCAGTCTACTGACTGTGCATCGCCGGGCGTCGCAGTCGGCGCCGCAGGACACGGCGGCGATCATTGTGGAGCCGATCCTGGGCGAGGGCGGCTTCATCACGCCGCCGCCCGGCTTCCTGAAGCTCCTCCGCGAGCTGTGCGACGAGCACGGCATCCTGCTCATCATCGACGAGGTGCGGGCGGCACGGTCTCAGGACTGTCCTGCCGACCCTGCATTGAGCGTGACGAGGACTTCGTTTTGTGTCGTCGTGATGAATGCAGTACGCCTGCGCTCTGTATGTCAATGCTGCATTGTGGCCTGACTGGTGACGCTGTCCAGATGGTCCATGTGATGCATGGCTCGTCTGTGACATGGTTCTCGGATGCTGACAGAGAGGCAGCCTGGTTTGCGATTGTCAGGGCTTGCAGCTCGACCCTCACCACATTGTGTGTGATGGTACAGGTTCAGGCGGGCGTGGCGCGCACGGGCAAGTGGTGGGGCCACCAGCACTTCGACGGCGCCCACCCGGACATCATGCTCTTCGCCAAGGGCATTGGCAGCGGCTACCCCTTCGCCGGCATGGCCGCCAAGCCGCACCTGTACGACAATCTCAAGCCGGGGACCATGGGTGCGCGCTCATCCGGCTGCCTGGTTTTCAACACCCTGCATTCTGTTATGATGGCGGCTCTGACCCATGCATGGCACGGTCCGCTCTTCCCGATGTCTTCTAGCCTGTATCCCTGGTGTCAGCGTTCAGTTGTTCCCTGTTAGTGGTTATTGTCATGCCATGGATGCACCGTCGCTCGCGCTTCTCATTGTTCGTGCCCTGTAGAAGAACGGACCGCTTTGAATGCTCGCTTTATTCAGTAGGGCACCTGAGTTTGATCTCGCGTGCGCAGGCGGCACGTACGGTGGCAACGCGCTGGGTTGCGCCGTGGCCTCGGCGGTCATCGACGTCATCGAGGAGGAGAACCTGCTGCAGAACGCCACCGACCGGGGCTCCCAGATCGCGCAGGTCAGACACAGAGCAGGGGCCCCGTAAATGCCTGGCTCAGTGGCTCACCTGCTGACCGCAAAATCATGGCTCAGGATGGCTCAGGACGGTCCAACAATGACCGCTGCTTGCAAAGTCATCTCTGCCGCACGCTTTGCAACGTCACTTTTCCACGACCATGTCGAATCAACAGCCAGTCCATCTCTTGCACTCCTGACCCAAAACACAAGGCGCAAATTCCCTCTGACAGGGACTGGTCCCGCTGCTGGAGAAGTACCCGATCGTGGACATCCGGGGCCGCGGCCTGATGAGCGCCCTGGAGTTCGGCGGCCGCGACGGGTCGCTGCACGCGGAGTCGGGGACGGCGGCCAAGCTGGTCCGGGCCGCCGGCGAGCGCGGCCTCATGATCCTGGCGGCAGGCACGTCTTACGCTCTTCCGCTGGCATTCATCACGTTCGGTTTGCGACCTCAACTCTCAGCTCAGGCTCAAGACCACTCCTGCCCCGCTGATGTCGATATGTGGTGTTCGACACATAGGCATATCCCGAGTGACAGGGCTCGGAAACCAGACGTCAGATGATCCATCGCCACAGATGCCATGTCGGTTTGCTTTGTGGCTGAGCGAGACAATGGGTCGGTATCCATGGCTCCGTCACAACGTATTCACATGGCTGATGTGACGCTCAGCTTGACAAGTGCAAATGTACGCAGGCGCCCGTGAGTCGGTGCGCTTCCTTCCGGCGCTGAATGTGAAGGAGGGCGAGGTCGCCCAGGCCCTGGACATCCTGGACCACGCCATGGCCGACGTCTTCAACAACTAAGCTGCTGTGGCCGGGCCGACGTCTTCCACACCCACGCTGCCGTGGCTGGGCCGACGTTGTCTACGGCACCGTGGCCGGGAAGACATTTGGCAGCAGTAGCAACAGCAGCAGCAGCAGCAGCAGCAGCACGTCGGGGACGACCCTATCGACAAATGGTTCACCCAGGCCGCGGAATAGTCATCTGCTGCAGCACGGTGGGATAGACTTCTCGCAATCGCGGCTGTAAACGAGCACAGCGTCTTGCGACAGCCGACGGCAAATGCAACGATGCGGACTGCGTGCGGCCGGTTGCGGGAGATGTGACCGGCCAGGACACTTGGCGCTGACTGCGGGGCCCGCGCATGTTGGCATGAATGCCACAGCCGGTCTTGATCCGCGCCGCAATGCAATGCACATATGCTGGCAGCTGTCTCGAAGCCAGGATAGCAGCAGCACACAGCAGCGTCAGCTTCTCACGCTGCGTTAAAATCGCACGGCTTTACGTCATGACAGCTGGTTGCGCAGCGGTGACCAGGGAGTCAAACACCCCACAGTATGCTCATGTTGGCCGTGCACGTTGTTCAGTGGGAGGTCCAGCATACGTGCAACAGCTTGCACCGTTTCGACATGGTATAGTCAGGTCTTGCCTTTATACAGTGGTTATTGGACGCCATCGAGAGGTCTTAGATATCAGTAGCCAAATCACGTTTGCACATCGACGGACTGCAGTGCAGCTGCCCGTGATGGCTGAGTGCTGGCAGTTGGAGACAGCGTTTTGCGGTCACTTCGCAGCTGTGAGGCATATGCAGATTGGCGGCTCAGAGTTTTAGCTCACGGGCTTTCTTTTACTCTTTGCAATGCTCAGGACACGGCCAGGAGCTGAGGAAAGCGGTGTTGCTGTTCAGCACACATTTAACGGCAGGGTTGCTCCAGGTTCCAGACGGGCGTACAGCTGATACCTGCAAGCTACATCAAGCGCCTACGGTCTACTGTCAGAGTTCCGACGGTTCCTGGAAAATCAATGACCCACGAGTTCGAAACATACCAGCATTTATTCAGAGGTTGTGTCCATGCATCAACGATGCTGCGCGCTGTCGTATGTCAAACCACGCTGCCAAGGCGCTTCATCTGCGCCACGGATTTTGTGCTGTCGGGTTGCACCTTTGATGTGGCCAGTTTATAGCTCATGACTGCTTGTTCTGGGATTTGCTCGCCACGCTACTCACTGGCTGCGATGGCAGCTCTCGCGCTCTCACGCACTCTGATGCTGAAACAGTAACGCTCGGGCGCAATGGCTCCGCTGTCGCTGGCCATGGCTTGCTGCCTCAAGGCCCTGCATCGGTAGATGAGTCGACTGGCAGGCTTGAGCCCAGGCGCTGCCGATGCTGCTATGCTGTCGATCAGCACTGGCCGCTGCTGCGGCATAATGACACGCTGCGCAGGCCCAGTGCTGATCAGGTAGCGTAGCTGCCGGCGTATGCGCGGTCCAGGCGGCGCCCGAATGCCTGAGGCGAGCAGCACCATACCGTCAGCCATTAGCATGTGTTGCGTTCCAGCGCCGAATCGACATCCTGCTGTAATCCCTGTATTGCAAGACAACACACAGCAGTGCTTGCGCACAGCCATTACCCTCCCTAATGCTATGTGATGCTTGCAGGTGGGTTGCAAATAAGCCAGGGCTAAGGAATATCCAAGTGCCGTCATGCACTCGCCTCTACTTGCAGATCTGGATATGAGCGACGATGCACTGCCGATTCCCGTTGACGAGCGTCTTTGTCTGGCCCGTCAGCTTCAGCGCGCGTCCACTGAGGTAGTTGGCTGCCCTGCCTGCGCATGTAGGCAGGCCACACATCGGCGGACGAGCAGAACACATGGCTCCAGCAGCTGCAATCCTTAGCATGCTATTGCTCCTCTCGAGTACTTCCTGACACCACCAGCTAGGTTATTCAGTGCCAACACCCACTTGCCCAACATGCTGTCCTGGCTGCGCACCTGCGAAACTTGATGAGCTGAAGGTGGCTGTCACGACGCCGCCGGAGGTGTCGTAGCTGAACTTAGCCGTGCTGGTCACGGGGCCGAACCCTGCGTATCGGCGGAGGTGTCAACTCTGCTGTCAGCCTCGTGTGTGCCGTCCCAGATTTCACTGCATACTTGCATTCCGCTCGGTGCCAGGTACGAGCCGTATTAACCGCTGGGCGAGCAGCAGGCTAGGTGCATCAACAGCTCTTCGATGAGACGCACTGGAGGGGGCGTCGGTATCGTCGAGTAGGAATGCAGCAGCAAAAACAGCACATCACTGCATACGTTATTCAACATGTGGCTAAGGGTTGGACGGCGTACCTGTGAGGGCGAGCGTGGAGGCGAGGACGCGCGGCATCTGCGACGGGTGGCTGGCGTACTTGAGCACGAAGATGAGCTTCTGGCGGCTGGCGGGGTAGATGCAGGTCCGCGTCGTCTTGGTGCCCGCCTTGAGGTGGGGCGCCGCCGTCAGGGTCAGCGTCTGGCCGCAGGTCACCCTCGGGACTGCGGGCAGCGGCGGCGGCAGCGGCGCGGTCACGACGGTGGCAGGTGGTTGAGGTGGTGGTGGCGGGGGCGGGGGAGGCGGCCCCGGCGAGGGCGGCGGGGGCGACGGCGCTGGGCAGGGGACGCAGGCCGGGGTCAGGGGGCGGGGCGGGGTTGCGTTGTCAGGGTAAAGAGGCTCATAGAGCGGCGCCAAGACGCAAGGTGGCGTCCCGAGAACGACACCAGGCCAGCGGTTGATTACCAAGCATTTGCGGATGGACAGGCTGCCAGCCCCTTTTGGCCACCAGGGCCATGTAAAACGCTGGGAGTTACACGGCAAGCACTACACTTGCGGCGTGCGACGGCAGGGTGACGCACCAGCAGGCACTGGGACGGCGGCGGCGGCGCCGGCCTGGCAGCTCATTGTGAACCGGCCGAGCAAGCTCGCAGGGAAGGCCTTCTTGCACTGGACCTGCGGATCAGGCAGGCCGCTGCTCCTTACAAGCGCTGTGCTATGCAACCGTGCGAGGGTTTTACAACGCAAGTCATTGTCCTGCTCTGGTGTGCCCGTTGAACCGTTGATTCACGAGTCCACAAGAGCAACACCGGCGCCACCCAAGCACCCTGACCCTAACCCTGACCCTAACCCTAACCCTAGCCTGACCCTCACCCTAAGCCTGGTTCTGACCCTGACCCTAACCCGGCACTCACCCGGGTGTTGTCGGCGAGGACGATGTACAGGTTGTAGGGTCCAGGACCCGGCATGTTGTTGACCTCCCACTGGCCGCCCCACTTGTTGACGGCGGAGATCCAGGTGCTCAGCCCGGCGCCCTGCACCGAGACCGCCGACACCAGGCCCACGCCCTTCACATTCTGCAGGGCAGACGGCTAGGCTTGGCGGGCACCCTCTGTAGTCTCTATGGTCTCACGTACTATCAACACAGCAGCTGGTCGCTACTACTCGTCGTTTTCTGATGGAAGGCAAGCTGACATCAAGCTACACACCACAGCCTGCAGGCAAAATGCAAAATTGGGTTGATGGAGTCAGTGGCTAGGGTTAGGGTCAGTGACTTGCCTCGATGCCAAACCGACTCCAGAGGCCCGGTCCGCTGGAGCCCGTGACTTGCACCACCATCTGTGATCGGCACAAAGCTGCAGTCAACAGCTGCCAATCGAGCAGCAGCGGGCATCGCATCGGCTTGTGCAGCTTGCTGGTGGTGGGCAGCTGCGAACAGCTCCTGTCCGATGCACCTGGCGGGCGATGAAGAACAACGGTGACGACATTGAGGCGCTGAGGGTGGTGGCCAGATGGTATAAAAGATCAGCGCACGTTGCCGGGCGGGCTGCACGGGACCTGCTGGTAGTCGATCGCCATGGACCCGTACGCGGGGTCCGCCAGCTGCGCAAAGGTCAGCGCCTGCCGGCCCAGCACACGTGAGCGTCTGAGCAAAGACCGGCTGCAATGGATGCCGAGGCCTCGCCACGACGGGGACATTTGCCTTGTGCGCTTGAAGGGTGCGCGAAGATTTGCGACAAGCACACTGTTGCATTGCTCTCCAAAGAGAGGTCGCCGACCATGTCGCAATATCGCTGTGAACCTGAGCGCTCTGCGCAGCTGCATATCACCATGCACCGGCGTTGGCGCACCTGCGTGTCGAAGTCGGCGTTGTTCTTGGTCTTGCACTCGGGGCAGGAGTCGGTGATGAGCACGGTCACGCTGCCGCCGCCGGGCTTGCAGACGCCGACCGGGTTGGACGCGCTGCAGGTGAAGCTCCAGCACGACCTGAGGTGCCATGCGAGAGCCATTTAGTACAGGGCAAGGTATAACACTCCAGGAGGTGATCACACTATGTCATTCTTCGGCGTTTGGCACGGGCCCTCTGAGCTCCAACCAGACCAAGCAGCCACCCGCATAAGAGACCTGAGCGCAGTCGACAACAGGAGCCGCCGATCCCAGGCCTGTGCCACGCGAGAAGCACGATGCACTGAGCAGTGGCGTACCCGCAGCCCTGTGTGGGACCGTTGATGTAGGCGGGATTGGCGGTCGCCAGCGCGGCCACATGCCATTGCGGGTATGCATTCTTGTCTAGCAGCCCGAGCCTGCATGACGCACCACAGTGGTAAATACAAACGTCCGTGGGTTCAGGCACGAGGTACGGTGCCACTTTTACAGCCCGCACAGCAGGGGCGGTTAGGCATGAGCCTCATGTACTTGCGTGAATACTTTGCAGATGCTGTGCAGCGGCGTGGCATGGGAGGCAAAATACAAACAACCGCAGGGAAGCCAGAAACAGAACCAAGGCTCCACGGCAGTTTGGACAACGTCACAGGGTGACAAGGCACGCACCCGCAGCTGCCGTCCAGCGTGCCGTAGGACGGGTTGTTAGGGTTCATGTCGTCGGGAGCGCCGCCGTAGAAGGTGGTGCGCCCCGTCTTTATCACGCCATAAGTGAACGCATGTGCCACCTGGACCAGGCCGGCACTGATGCTGGACTCAATTGTTTGTGTGTAAGCAACATGCGACCAGCATGCAGGGTACCGATGGCGACTACGTGAGCTGACATGTTGTATCTCAATGTAGGGGAATCACGGACTGCATCTGAAGCTGAGCGCGCAGCTGTACTGATGCATTTTGGGGATGCCAAGGATGATGCACCTGGGTTGTCTGGCTGAGCAGCAGCAGCGCCGCGAGGACGCAGCAGGGCCGCTGCAGCAGGCGCCGCGAGCTGTCTTGTTGCTGCACAGCCGCCATGATGAGAGGATGCGCTGCTGACCTGCAAGTAGGCACGAGCTGCACAGCTCAAACTGAGACCCAAGCACTGTTGATCAGCTATTGCAGGGACGCCTCGGTCCTGTGCAAGCCGAAGCAAGGCTTCTGTCTGCGGATGTTCAGCGACCACCAGCTGTGCAGCGAGTCAGACTGGACGCCGGCGTGGGGGGACGTTCGGAGTCAGGCAGCTGATGCATTGTACATCCATGAGGGGATCCGGCCGATCAAGGTTTGACGCGTCGGTTGCGTTCTGTTGCACCGACTTGAGGACAGCGGAGCGGTACGCAACACGGGCAAACGCACAGGGCAACCGCAGTCGTTCGAAATCAGTTGCATGACGTCCCGGTCAAGCCGCAGGCATGCCAAGACGCTCCGGTTCAGCCGACGTCGGTGCCAAAGACTCGCTGATCGCAGCAAACGCAATCATGCACTTGCTCTCGTCTGCCAAGGCAGTGCTGGCCCGCACCTCTTCACGTTCTGCAGCCTCTGCAGCTCTGGTCGCCCTCCTCCGGTCGCGGTGAAAGCTGCGCGAAGGCGGCCCGAACTTCGCTGATATTCACTGGCCATAAAAACCCAGGGGCCTCTTGAGGGGGGAAGATGCACGTCAGGGGGGAAACACGGTCGACGCGATTATGGCACACGCATGCTAACGCACGCTCAGCAATGCATACGAATCCAAATCGAACGCATCGCTTCTCTGATGGCAGGACAGACTGTTGTCGCACGTGACTCGAGGGATTTTGAACTGCTCGGCTTCCGGTGGAGAGTGTTCCGTCGACGCACATCCAACGACGCACAAGGTGCATTTGAGTGCAACTGGATGATTGTTCCACCTCGAGGTTTGCCGACCAGCTTGAAGCATAGCGAACCCGGCCACGAATGGTGCAATGCGCTGCCCGCGTCGGCATCGCACTATCTAATTCGCTCGCCTCCGCAAGATTGATTATACGGCATGGTCAACGAGCAGCCCCACTGCCAACGACAGCGGCCCTGTATATACCACCATTGGTCTACAGATCAAGTCCTGCTGCTTTCACAGGAGAGGTGCCGTGCCAAAATCAACGCAAGCCGGGGCAGCTTGTGACACGTCTGGCAACTACATATGGGCAGCCCCTGTCAAAGTGTGCTGCCATCGCCCCAAGGTTCATTGCAGCCAAGCTGCTGCCACTGCCGGAGGCTGAGCAAAACGGCAGGAGAGCCCACCGAGGGCCGGCAACGTGCTGGTTGCTGACGCGCCGAAATCCTCGGCACGGGCTGTCGGAGAGCTTACCAGGCCAAACTCCATGGATATATGCACCGAGTTTCTTGCCACAGGCTGAATGCCGGTGTTGCCGGCTGCTGATACCAGACACGCAGCTCCGCTCCATGCGCAAGTTCGACGCCAGAGCCGCTGAGCCGATCGACGCTGCAAGATCATGTTCAGCCGCCGTGGGCGGTGCCCACCCAGCCGAGGATGCTGGCGGTCTCGAACAGACCGACGATGACCTCCACCACGATGAGCCAGATCACAATCCTGCGCACATAGAACGATGCGATGAGCTGTATAATATGACAATGCGACTATGTGTCGACAACTCGCATGCAGATGCACAGCTGCCCGTTTCAGCCCCATCACGTCCTGCTTCACTATGCGGGGCACGTTCACTCGGTCAAGGAAAGCCGTACACGACCCTTACAACGCAACACTGCACCACGGGCAAGATCTCTGTGTCACCCCGCCAAACAGGGTTGCTGTGCACTGCAGAGGCCCTGACAGAGACGGGCCGATTATGTTTGGTCAAGGAGCGTGTCCGGGAGTGGCATGCTGAGGCTGCTGGGCACTGGGAGGGCGCGCGCCTCCGTGGAGCGGAGGCGGCGGCGGGTGGTGACCGAAGTGGTGCCCCGCCTTCCCAATGCCCAGCATCTCGACTCCCACGAACTGATAGATGGCAATGATGAGGGCTACCAGAATGAGCCCGATAACGATCCTGCGCATCGGCGCTTCTCCTGAGAAGTCTGCTCGCTGCTGCCACGAGAGGTCGCCACAACCCCGCAACTTCTACCCACACCCGGACCCTCTACTCGTTAAACAAGCAGCATCAAAGAGCTGACCAGGCGGCTCCCGAGTCCCCGACGTGAATGCTGGGTAAATCATGGGAGAGGATACGAGAGAGTCGATAGAACCACCAGCGCACCATTCAAGCCTCGCTGAATGCGCGTTGTTGCTGTGGTCCCGCAGCATGTCCAGCATTTCCTGCAGCACCTGTTGGCAGCCGGCGTAACAATTGATCAGCTGTTCGAGGGTCGCAAGCCCAGGTGCTGTTGACGCAATTGCTTCGGCATAGAAAGTTCCATGGCTCCTTCGAGAGTGCTTGTTGAGCAGCAGAACCCAATAGCATGACGTAGACTGAGGGCAGCGCACCATGAGCCTGTTGTTGAGCACCTCGACCCGGTCATCCAGCTCCATGTACTCACAGACTCGCTTGTACAGCGCCTGCTCAGGCACAGGGGGACGTAGATGGACATGGGTCGCCACCTGACTATCGTCACCACCTCCTCGCTGCACTCACTGCCAGCAGCGATATGCATGTCATGCTGTGCCCGGCCGTGGCGTCGAATGGCTTCAAGTCACGGACAGCATCTGCCGACGACATCGAGGAGGTGACGCGAAGCCCGTGGTGGCTAGGGATTAGAACACTGTCACAAAAAACGTACAAAAGTAAAAGATCAAGAACACTAAATACTGCTGACATCAAATTATCAAGTTCTACTCTGAGAATTAGTCACTCCATTAAAAATTGAAATAAAGATTATCATGATTTTTGGGACAAAAGTGCCAACTTCGTGCCAGCAGTAGCGGTAATACGACGGGGGCAAGCTGATGTTATCTCAAAGTATGGCGCCAACAATCAGTCGACCAGCCCACCTGCATGTTGTCGGGGGCGCTCCAGAAGAACTCCGGGGTGTCCAGCACGGTGCTGAGCAGGTTCACGGCGCTCTTCTGGATGAACACCTTGCCGATGAGCTGCGCGATGTCCTTGCGATTCAACTCGACCTTCCCTGCGGAGGGCCACCACCAGTTGTGTCGTCCAGCATGTGACTGCCTGATGTCGACACGTGATGCCTCCAGGACCCAAGTGCTCCCACAAAAGCTTACTCTGCAACGCATGCACCACATTTCTGGGCCATGGTGGTACCTGTGGCTGCGAGGGTGCCGGGGAGGTCCTTGGTGTTCATGACGATCATGATGACCCGCTCCTCGAACACGCACAGCTTGGTGCTCTGGCTCAGCGCGTGCGAGATGGACAGCTTGATCAGGTGGTCGTTGCTGAACCGGTGGTTGATAGTGATCGTGTCCTGCGGGCAGGGAACGACGGCCGCATCAGCGGTACAACACACGCAATCCGCCAAGGAAGTATGAGTTGGCCAAAAGACCTGTAGGTCTCTCCACGCGCTAGACCACGCTGTCGGCTTCTCTTCGCAGTCTTGAGGACACTTCGATCAGTGTCTGCAAGCATCAGCGTCGGCGCAACGGCCGTGCGGCGCACGTTCTGGATGTGGGGCTTCTCGTTGGTGGTGTAGTGGAACTGGAACTCGTCGATCTCCACCTCCTCCACCGGCAGCGGGTTCTCCTCGCACGGCACCACCATGTTGCGCAGCACATCCTGTGGGTTGCCAAGAATTCGTTGGGAGACTTTCTAGCTGACGTTGAGCAACACCTTCGCATGGTTCCCTTCCTTAGAACCACAGGTTATTGTCCTGTGCGTCCACTCAGGCAGCGATGTCACAGCCTTACTGACCAGCGATGCCAAACTGGACACGTATCAGAATTCAGCCCAACATGGTGCATGGGTGCAGAAGAGCGCTCAAGGAAGCAGCTTTGAAACCTCAGGGGCTGTGAGCAGACGCAGCCGGCGGTCCCAGGCTGTGGGGAAACCATAACCACAGCGAGCTGTACCTGTTCCTGCTTCTGGGTGAGGCCCCAGAAGGCGACGCAGCCGTAGTCGAAGTACAGGATGTCGCCGATCGGCTCCTCGCCTAGCCTGTGACATCATGGACGTGTTGTATACCCCCGTGCTGGCTGCGGATGCTGCAACACCAAAGCGTACAGCAACAGCCAGGTGTATGAAGCAAGTGTCTGCCACATCAATCCACAGCGTCTGCAGATGCTTTGTACACCTTGCAGTGCTAGCCTTGGGATCATGTTGATTGAATGCAGAGGCATGTCAGGCCGTACAGAACATCAACATACGGCATGCAGACGGGCAACGACAACCCACGGCTAACCAGAATTGTTGCTGAGTGCGCATCCCACACAACAAGGGTTTGAGCTAGGAAGGAAGCAGGTTGACGAAAAGCAGTGCAGCACACGCGCAGCGCACTTGTGGTAGCGGCCGTACAGGACGTCCGGGTAGGAGTGCAGCAGGAACTGGGGCCCCCGCTCGCGCAGCTTTTTCGTGAGCAGGTCCCTGTTCAGCGTCTCCGCGACGCAGTAGATGGTGATGCGGCCCCGGGAGCCATTGATCGCCGGGATATCCTGCGCCAATGTTCATCAAGAAGCTCAATGATATTGCAATTTCTGAGATTTCAATTTGATCATTGTAGATTGTATTTCATGGATAGTATTTTTATGGATTTGTCGAACATCTTGCAGTATGATGGGGGGCCAGAGCCCAGTCGGCGGGGACCGCAAGATGCGCGGGCGAAGCCTGCACCAGTGGGCGGATGGAGACCGCCACCAGGAGGACGTAACGAGACTGCAGCTTTCGAGCATGAGAAGCAACACTCATCATGACACGGGCAGCAAGCACGCGCATTGAAGCCCCGCCTGGAGGACCCCGCATAAAATTCATGCAAGTGATTGATGAAAGCAGATGCAACTCAACTTGTTTTGCCAGCGAGCCACGGTCATGTGTGTCATGGCTGCGCTGGGACAGACCAGCAGTTCTTCTATGTGATCAGGCACAATTGGTTGCGCTCTTTGCAGATGCTTCCCTACTCTGGAAACACAGGGGCTGACGCTGTCGTGCGCAGGGTGGGCCGGAAAATGGCGCACACCCGCCTGGCAGATGTTCGAAACGCCAGCCGCCCTCATTGCCGGGGCTGAGCTGAGGGTAAACGGTCAGGGTCCACGTATAAGCTGCGATGCTACTCCTGGTAAATTCAATGAAGCACGGTCTATTTGAAACCGAGAAGGAATCCCTGGTGGATGCAGTGAGCAGAAGCTGGTTCCTTGAAACATATATATTGGATTTTTGCAAAAATAAAAGCCTCACCTCGAAGATGGCCCGGGGCATGTCGACGGCGATCTCCGGCGGCAGGTCCTCGTCGACGGAGGGCAGCTCCACGAACTTCTCCTTCGAGCGCGCCGCCGGCGCTGGCTGCGGGCGACAGTCCAAGGAGGGTCACAGCACACGACGCAGACTTGCCCGGATGGCTGAAAACGCTTTGCAGACCATGCCTTGAACCATCACCTGCACATGAAGCACTCCGGACGACAACATCGGCTGGCCAATGGATGAGCTTCCGCCTACGTTAATCTGAGCTGAAAATGCAAAGCGCAAGGTTTGCTGTTTGCTCCTGGTCTCATGCGTGCAGTTGTGCAAGCGTGCTTTGCTCGTCAATGTCCGCGGATGCTTCTTCAAAGCCATCACGCGTTAGCTGACACTGCGCGACCTTTCGTGATGTTACAAAACGATGCAAGTCGCACACACCTGTCCCGGGGCCATCTGGGGCGTCGGCATGCCGGCCGGCCGCTGGGGGGCCCGCGCGTCGTTGGGCCCCGGTCTCCTGCCGGACTTGTTGATGCCGACGGCGCTGCCGCCGGCGGATCCGGCGCGCTGCAGCACGTTGGCCCCTGCCGAGAAGGCCCGCCCCAGGCTGCTGGCGGGGGAGGGGTCGCGGGACTCCGGTCCGCCTCTGAGAGCGACATAGCCCTGTGCGCGCGAGCATGAGGAAGGGTATCAGGCGCGGCGAGGCGAGCTCGCAAGATGCGAACATCTGCTGCCGGGCGCAGCGCGTAACATGATCTGCCGCTGGATGCTCGGCATCAAAGAGCATGCTCCTGCTTTGTGTACACGCAGCACCACGCTGCGGAGTAAGGCCACACGCACCTGTTGCTTCGCCTTGCGATCTGCCTTCTGTTCTTGCCTCGATTGCATGCGGCGCGGCGTGGGCACCTCCGAAGGCCGGTCCGAGCCCTGCGAGCAGCAAGGTCGGTGCCGGAGGCCGGCCCTTAGCGCCAGCCTGAGACCCGATGTTGCTCCTGTCTCCGACGCATCGCAACTATCTTACATGTCATCATCAATGGGTCTGGCTCTAAACATCCCCATCGGTCGCTGGTGTCTGCGAAGCCTTCAAATCATTAATTGCAATCTCCTGTGTTCGGCACGAGCATCTGTAGACTCGAGGCTCAGCTGATTGTTGTGGCAAGGCCTCCTGGCAGCAGAGCGGTTCCGGCAGACGAGCAGCAGCTCACTACGCGCCTGACGCTGCATCCCCTGCTTAAAGGCAGCCTTCCGGGTTTGCGGCTTCTGTCACCTCCATCCCCACAAGCAGAACCACCGCTCGTCGAGCTTCGCCAGGGCAAGGCCTCGACGCAGCGGCGCGTGACGTCATGGAGACGTCTCAGCCTGCTGCAACCGCAGCAGCAGCAGCTGATGGTGCCCCAGAGAACTCCGTCATTCCCGCACCTTCCGCCAGCTCCCGCCTCACCACAGAGCAGGCCCCTTCGCAGCTTGACGAGCCGCAGCATGCTGAGCGGCGAGCCGAGGAGCAAGCACAGCCTGCGGCAGCAGAGGAGGCTGCGCCGCAGCAGCAGACGGAGCGAGAGCAGGGGCCGGCATTGAACACAATGCCTGACCAGCCCGCACCACCGCAGCCGACCCCGCCGCCGCCACCACCAATGCACCGCCTGAAGCACG
>JAABUX010006113.1_pt1 | contig 14493 bp, 13 predicted proteins | sample 5561851 | NCBI WGS metagenome assembly JAABUX01 (sample SAMN10711883, study PRJNA513361) | rock metagenome | isolation source: Antarctica rocks | place: Antarctica: Victoria Land, Richard Nunatak red sandstone | collected 2016-01-03 | reverse complement strand
TCAAAATGCGTCATGATTGTACAGGGTGCTCCCGCGTCCATCGTTGCCCCTCCCCTTCTCCTCTTTTTGTCCCAGTATCGCCTCCTGCCCTCTCTCCCGCAAGCCCTTTTATAATGCGATTGCCCTAATCCATCCCGCAGGGGCGTTGCTTTATCCGGCAACAGGACTGCATTTCCTGGTGCAGAGGAATCGCCTGGGATATGTAGGTATTTCGGCGTCCCTTAGTAGGGCGCTCCCGATGGTGTAACATTTGGTGACCACAGTCAGGCTCTCTAGTTTTCGCTGAGTCAGGCAGCTAGGTCAAGCGGGGCAGGGGGGCAGTGTAGCGCCGCTCACGGGATCGTTTGACGCGGATGTGGGGGGAAGGAGCGACGCATGCGCCGCAGACAGTAGGCGATCACTTCACGGTCATCCGGTTAGAACGCAAACGGGTGTCGGCCTAATTGCGACCTCTGTCAGGTCGAGTGCGAGCGGGAGTAGACGCGTGAACGTGAACGCATGCGGCACTACACGCATGTCGCTAGTACCGTTCGCTTGAAAACCTTCCGCAATATCCAATAGGCGTGCAGTAGGCCTTTGGAGCGTGAGACAGCGTGTCGAATGCGCGGAGGAATCTCCGTCGTGCGGTACTAGGGGCAACGGCGAGTAATAATGTAGTTGAACCCGGATCCTGGCCCCCTTGACAAGCTATATACATTGATGTCTCCCCTATAACGGGATGATTTATCGCTTCACCATTCTTGCAAAGACAACCTTTTTCAACAAGCTGCCCTCCTCAATTTTCAGCAGCCAGATTCCTCCGAAATACACGGTAATCGCAGTACTTCCCGTGATCAACATCGTCAATATTTGTCCTCTTAGTGTCCGTTGAGAGAACAGGGGATACCCTATCATCATTTTCTGCAAACCCCAAACAGCTGCCACCATTACACTCGCGGCGACCACCATCTTCAGGACACTCGGTAGCGATGCGCGAAGGTCCAACGAGCCAAAGTAACGGTGGAACAGAATAAGCAAGATAAGGCCATGCATCGCATTCTGAAACGTGTTAGCGAACGCTAGCGATGGAGCCCCAATTGTCTTATAGAACGGGAAGGCGACGAGTGCATAGAATCCATAGCAGCCGAAGCCAACCACAACCGGAACTGTTGTATTCTTGCGTGCATAAAATGCGAACATAACGAGTTGATCGACCACGACGAACGGGAGTTGATAGGCGTAGTTCTGCAACACTACAGCTGTCAGTGCTGCATTTTGTGCTGTGTAGTGACGATGCTCGAACAACAAAGACGTGATTGGGTAGCGCAACACGATTAGCCCTGCTGCGGCCGGTATCATTAATAACAAACCTAGACGAAGCCCAAGCGTCAAGGTCTCCTTGAACTGAACCTCATCATTGTCTGCAGCATGTCTGGACAGCAGTGGGAGGATGGCGAAAGAAAGGGCCGCCGCCACCAACCCGACTGGGAACTGGATGACCGCCGTGGCCAATTTCAGCGCTGCCACGTTCGCTGCCGGATTTCCCGGAGTCCGACTGGCAAGGCTCAGGTCGATGAAAACGAAACACATGCTGACGAGATAGCTAGGGGCAAGAGGTACATACAGTCCAAGGATGCGCTTGATTGCCGGATGTCTCAGATCTAGAACGAGAGAGTACGGCAACTTATAGCGTCTTAGTGCCGGGACGAGCAGCGCGATCTGGACGAGCGCGCCGAGAATGACACCGAAAGCCAACCCCAAGTGACCGAACTGCGTCGCCCCCCACGCACTTGTCGCGACCGCGCCAGCGATGACACCTACATGCAAGAAACCGGCAGCAAAGGCCGCTCTACCAAACTTGTGACACGCATACAACGCCGCTTGTAAGACGGCGAACGGCCCCATGATTACGAGGGCGAACATGATGAACTGCGAAAGCTGGATTGTTAACGCTTGTTGTCTAAGGGTGAATCCGTTCGCGAGGACATGCGTCACGAACCACGGTGCCACGAAAAAGAAGACGACCGAGATTGTCAATGTGACAAGGATGAGCAGGTTGATGATACTTGAGACGATTCGTCCCAGTTCCTGCCGCCTTTCATCGTCGGAGTAGTCGGCGAACGTGGGAATCAAGGCTCCACTGACAGTCCCATTGGCCAGCAAGTCCAGGAACGTCTGAAGTGGGGCGAGTGCAGCTATGAATGGAGCTGTGGTGCTGGCCCCAAGGGCAGCCACTACGCTCTGACGCATCAAACCCAGTACACTACTCACTAGGTTGCCCAACATGATGAACACAGCGGACGTAATGAGCAAGCGTCTTGTGCTTGGAGTAGACCGAACAGACATCACCTGCATGCCCTCGGCATCTTGGCGAGGGGCTCTCAACGTAGAGGAATCGTTTGTCTCAACCTGTTCTTTCATGGCAAATCGTCATCTCCCTGCGGGATGCCCCCCCACATGTAAACGGGTAATGTACACTGCAGAGTACAACTATCCCGACCTAAGCCGATCTTTACCTCACAAATTAAGTGGGGCACCTCGAGTGAGCCAATTGCCAACAATGATAGGTACGTGCCCAATGGAGGACACCCCATTTGGCTAAGTTTGTTGCAATTCTACTGGGAGCAAAACGAAGACCGTACTTTGCCCTTAGTGTCGCGTTCCGTAACATCAGGCTCGTTGAGCTTGGTGTGGCAGCTTCGCTACGTGCGCCGCGCCGGTGCGTTCGCGGGCCAACTCGTTCATGAACAGGCCGCCATACAGGTCCCGCGAGATCGGCCCAGATCGACGGCAACTCATCGAGCAGGTCGTCGATTGCCACGCCAGCTAGGGTCGGCACCACAGCGGCGCGGTCGAGCGCGACGATAGGATTGGCCCCATGGATTCACGCACAGCGTGCGCTCCCACTCGTCCTCCAGCGCCACCATGCGCCACGACGCGCCGGTCAGCAGCGCCGCGCACTGGCAGGGCGCCGCCACCAATGGTCCGGAGCGACGGCGCACGATGGACAAAGCTATGTCGACATCGACCGCGGGGACCGCGCGCAGGCTATAATCGTCCACTTGACCGGCCAGAGCCCGGCGTCCGGCGCGCGCGAGGGCGCGGCAGGCAGCAGCGCGGCCGGAGCCGGGCACGTCGAGCGCGGCCAGCAACTCCTGGGCCAACATGAGCAGACTGAGCGCCGCCGGCAGCGTGCCTGCCAGGCCATTATGGCGCTCCTCGGGCGGGCTATCGTAGACCCGGTCGAGCAGGTCGTAGCCCGCGGCCATCCAGTCGCAGGCCACGGCGCCGGAGAGGTAGGCGTCGAGCGGGGCGCCCGTGAGCGCGTCGATCCAGGTGAGGAACAGGCGTGCCCAGCGCGGCGCGGCCAGGGCGCCGAGGACGTGTCCCGGCCGCGCCAGGGCCGCGCGCGCCGTCGCCTCCACGGCGGCGGGCAGCCGCGCCCGGCGCAGGGCGAGGTCGGCACACGCGGCGACAGCGGGGACAGCCTGCTCGACCGCGCCGCCCGCGATCGCTCCGACCAGGCTGCTCATGCTCACGGTCGCTCCCGCTCTGCTGCTCCGCTCACTCCCAGTAGCCGAGGGGGTACGCGTCTTCCCCTTGCTCGCGGTGGTCGGGCGCGGCGAGCGCGGTAAGCGCCCGGTCCAGCGCCGGGTCACCAGTCTCCGCGGGGATGGGCTGGCCGGCCAGGACGGCCGCGACATAGGCTTCAAGGACAGCGAAGGGGACGGAGGTCATGGCCATCGGTCGGACTCCTCGCGGGCTGCCGGGCTGCCGATCAGGGGAACGAAACGTTCATCCCACCATCTACTCTAGCAAGCCCGGCGCGACGCGTCCACGTGGCAGTAGGGCGGATCGTAGAAATACGGACGGCGCCCGCGCAACTTTCAGTAATTTTACTGACAGAGAATCGGCTCCATTCCCGCTATGATGGGGGTGTTCCTGGAGACATGGCCGGGAAGGAGCCCATCCATGCACGCTCAAGTAAAGCAAGGAGCCGCCGAGCGGACGGTCACGGCCGCGTCGTTGCACCGCATCCCCCTCTTCCGCGAGACCCCCGAAGATGTGCTCACCCCCCTCGCGGTGAGCAGCAGCCGTCAGACCCTCGGCCACGGCGACCTCCTGTGGCGGCCCGACGAGGCGATCGAGGTCGTCATCGCGCTTGCAAGGGGCGTTGTGCGCCTGTATCGCTATCTGGACGACGGCGAGGAGATCACCGTCGCCCTGCTCGACCCCGGACAGGTCTGCGGCCTGACCGACCTGTCCGTCGCCTTCGTGCCGACCACCGTGGCCCAGGCGTTGTCCGACGAGACGGTCGTCTACCGCCTCCCGCGCCAGCCCTTCGCTCGGTTCCTCCTGGCGCACCCGGACCTCGCCCTGCGCGCCCTCGCCGCAGCCCATGAGCGCATCCGCGCCGGCTACGACCTGCGGGCGCTGCCCGACGCCCACGCCCGCGTGGCCTACGTCCTGGCGCACCTGACGACGGCCAATCGCGAACGGATGGTGTGGGCGACGCAGGAGGAGTTGGCAGCCTGGGCAGGCTGCCGCCGCGCAACGGTCACGCAGGACGTGTTGCCCGAGTTGCAGAAACGCGATCTGATCGCGTACGAGCGGCATCAACGCGGCATCCACGTGCTCGACCGCGCGGGGTTACTAGCCCTAGCGCTCGGAACCAACGCACAGGTACGCTAGCGTACAACCATGTACGCCAGCGCACAACGATGTACGCCAGCGTACAGACAAGGCCAGCCTGAGTGCTGTAGCGTAGGAGATAGGTAGCGGGGAAGGCCCGTTGCCGGGAGTGTCAGCCCGAGACCGGCAGCGACGGTTAGGTGCTTTAGGTCTATATTAGGCCCAGTCCCCTTTTAAGGCTAGCGAGGCTCCGCCTCAGACCAACGAGACATGACGCGAAAACTTGACTCAATCGCACCATGTTTGCCCGTATTAGGAGTCTAGTGGCCGCGACAGCAATGAGTAATGTGAGCGCACAAGAGCCCAGAAAATTGCCGCACGAGTTTTACGCCGACTGATCGTGGAAGGGAGTGTCGACATGCGCAGGAAAATTGTGGTTGTCTCATTGACTGCAACGCTGCTTATCACAATGCTTGGGTCAGTGACCGGGCGTGTCATGCCGGGCCATGCCGCGTCATCTCCTAGCAGTGTTTCTCCGGGACAGGCCCCCGATGTCGTGGTGCATGGAGTAGCAAAGCTGCTTGGTCACCATAAATCCGACGATGTCCTCACGCTCAACGTCGGCCAAGCCGTCCACAACTCCGCAGCGCTAGATACGTTCATCGCGACGGTCACCGACCGTCACAACCCGATGTATGGGCACTACCTGACAAACGCGCAGTATCTCGCGCAATACGCTCCGACGCCACTAGAGACACAGGCCGTGCGCGCTTGGGCGACAGGCATGGGTTTGACCATGACTAATGTATCGCCCGACAATCTCATCGTCACTGTTCAGGGCACAACAACCCAGATTGAGCATGCTCTCGGCGTCACCATTAACGACTATCAGCGGAGCGATGGGACACTATTCCGCGCCAACGATCGCACTGCCATCATTCCCGCCGGATTGAACATCGCATCTATTAGCGGCCTATCGAGCTATGACCACCCTGTCCGGGCCGATCTACGCTTTTTCAATAGTCCTAGTGACGGGAACGTTGCAGGATACTTCCCTAACGACTTTCGAACTGCCTACGACATGACTTCTGTTGGCGACGCCCATGGACAGGTAATCGGCCTAACCTTGTGGGGTGCTAAAGAGCAACAGGGTGACTTGAACAGCTTTGCCTCGCAGAGCGGGACACCTACACTCGTAGATGGGCAGTACGCCGATAATGGTATCGACTGGATCGGCATCAACCGCAATCCTATGACAGATACGACCACCCTTGATGAGGTTGCGCTAGACGCGGAGTACGCACATGGCGTTGCCCCCAACAGCCATCTCAAGTTTTGGCTTGGACGATGCGACTACGACAACAAGAGTAACTGCATCGGCGACGTGCCAGACCTCGAGACGGCAATCAGCGATGCCGCGAACGATAGCGCCGTTCATGTCGTCTCGAATAGTTGGGGCTTCGTTGGGGGAGAACCCTCATACGACATCCTCAGCAACATCAACAACTCTTTGCAACACGCCGCTGCGGCGGGGACGACATTCTACTTCGCGTCGGGAGACTTCGGCAGGAACTCGGGCGGGACAAATTTGCCCGAGTTCCCGGCCTCCAGCCCCTACGCGGTTGCGGTCGGCGGCACGTCGCTAGATACGAACTCCGACTATACCTACAAGTCGGAGACTTCTTGGGATGATAATGGCAGCGGGAGTTTGGGCAGCGAGGGAGAAGCGGGGGGAGCATCGGGTGGTGGTTGCGCGGCGGACTTCATCCGTCCCTCGTGGCAAACGGGTGTTGGCGCCGCGACCTGCTCAGGCCGTGCTATCCCTGATGTGGCAGCGGCAGCCGGCGGTGATAGTCCCGCCGATGTCTACTACACTGAAACAGTTAACAAACAGACTATTTACAACCACACTATTGTCGGAACGAGCCTGGCTGCGCCCTTGTGGGCAGGTATGACTGCCGACCTCAACAACTTGCTCGGTCAGGATGGATTCTATTTGGCTGGCTTCACGGGCCCGGAGTTGTATCGGATGGGCAATGATCCCAGTGCCGCTCCTTACGTTTTCCACGATGTGACGGCGAACGATCCGGGTAGTCCCTTCGTTAACAACAATACTAATCCTGCACAAACTGATTCGGCCTATCCGGCCGGAACAGGATGGGATCAGGCCACAGGATGGGGGTCGCCGGACGCATATCAGCTTGAATTCCAGTTGGAAACCTATTATGACGCGCCTATGTCCACACTTGCAGGGACAGGCGTGCAGGGATGCAGTTCCGACGGATCCTCCGCTAGGCAGTCGGCTCTAAGCAATATTTATGGGGTGGCGACGGACACGTACGGCCGCGTGTACATCGCGGACACGGGCTGCAACAAGATCCGTGTGGTCGATGCCAACGGGGTAATCTCGACCGTCGCGGGTAGCACGGCGCCAGCTGGCTATACGGGTGACGGGGGACCGGCCACAAATGCGACCCTCAACGAGCCTTTGAGCGTCGCTGTCGATAACCAGGGCAACGTGTACATCGCCGACTACCTGAACAACGTGATTCGCGAGGTCACGACCGACCACATCATCCATACGATCGCTGGAACGGGGAAAGCAGGCTTCAGCGGCGATAGTGGTCCTGCCACACGCGCTCAACTCAATGGCCCCATTGATGTAACTGTTGGTCAGAATGGTGGAATCTATATCGTCGATAGCAACAACAACCGTATCCGTGAGATCGACAACGGAACTATTAACACGATCGCTGGGACTGGAGCAGCTGGCTTCAGCGGCGATAATGGTGCCGCAACGAGTGCTCAATTGAATCGGCCCGGCGGTGTGGCAGTGGATGTAGCAGGGAATGTCTTCATCGCTGATGAGAGCAACAACCGCATCCGTGAGATAAACAATCGGACCAGTATCATCACGACCATCGGGGGAACCGGATCGTCTACTGACTCAGGGGATGGCACCAGCACTGGCGTGTCAGCCGGCATCAATAAGCCGACACGCCTGACGATCGATAGCTCTGGCAACCTGTACTTTTCGGAGGAATATGGGAATGTCGTGCGTGAAATCGACAACACGGGGTATATCTATGCTGTAGTGGGGACTGGAACCTGTAGCAGCACAACGGGTGATGGAGGTCCAGGCTCACAGGCTAGTCTCTGTGCTCCACATGGCGTCACGTTTGACAAGGGACAGAGCCAACTCTTCATCGCGGATACCGGCCACTATCGCCTCCGTAAGAGTACTGTCGCGTCGTATCAATAACGCTGCCGGCTCTAGCTCGGCCAACGCGGCATAGACATAGCAAGGAAACTACCACCTCCCGACTGTTACGATCAGACGGCGGTGGTCGTTTAAACAGGTAGTAGACATGGTGGACCCGTTGCTCCGGCGAGAGCATACATGGCAGGTGCGTTAACGAACTGGCGCTTCACCGCCTCGGCTACGCGTCATCCTCGTGCGGGCTATCATTGGTCGGAAATTAATGCGAATGCACGGAATAGGTCGCGCGAGAATTATTCTCATTACTATGGTTGTCGTCTTGGCCGGGGGCGCGGGTCTTGCCGCGGTATCTTGTATCCTGTCGTCGGACGATAGTTCGGTGAGCAATCCCATGACCATCGACGCGGGGCTACGCCGCAACTACACGGCATGGATTGGGCGCACGCTCACGGTGCGCGGCGCTTACACACGCGCCATGAACTTCATGAGTTGCGCGGGCGGCGCTTCTGATTCCAAGTATGTCGAACCGACGATACATGGTTTAGGGCTGTTCCCCACACCATTACCCACATTGTGCGGATTGCCACCAGGAGGTGTACCAGACACGCTTTACCTCTCTCCCGGCCCTAAACGGGTGGAGACGCCCCCTATCCCACTGACGGTGTTGTGGAGTGGGGGAAACAGGCCTGCATCGTTGGAACCCTTCCCCGGCGTTGCCTGGTTCGCACACCTGCCCATCGTCGGGTCGATCGTCCCCCGCTGCTGGGTCCAACCGACATCCATCTATCGCATCAGCATCATCGGATTCGCTTGTCGTCATCCTAGCTTGCCCTGCGCGTGGGCCGTCTCGAAATGAGCGCATCCAAGCAACGACATATGCACGGGCATTACTAACAGGAAGATCGTTATGATAGGACAGAAACGTTTTCTCGCCACATCCATGCTTATCGGACTGCTGACGTTTTTGTGGGAAGGTGGTCCTGCTGCCGCATTACTAGCCCTACCCAAACAGAAGGTGTCACCTCCCACGCGGACCATTACTCAGACATCTGCCCTCGTCCTCCGCCACAAAGCTATCTTCCTCCGCCATCACGATCCTCAGGCTGTCTTGCGACTCTACATTGGCTCTGGTTTCACATATCCCGTCCACCGATGGGTGGCAAGCGTGGGCTTGACAGTCCCGTATCCCGACGTCACAAACGTGTCCATTGAGGCCGAGGGGACGACGGCCACTGTGGAACGCGCCTTCCACGTCCGCATCAACGACTATCGCGTGCCCTCTCGAAACCAATTCAATGGCGTGCCCGCCGGCGCGCCTTCTTCTCGCCAGACCGCAATCCGACCGTCCCCACGTGGTTAAGCATCATTGCTATCAGCGGAATGGAGACGCCTCCCGTGGCGCATGCAGGGTAACAGTGGTTATAGTAGCAACCCCGCCCGTGTCGAACGTGCAAATCGGCTCCCGCTCCTTCATGCATGTCCACCATGGCGTAACGACCGTCGCTGGCGCTCCGCAGCACTCGGACATCCTCCCGCCGATGGCGGTGCTCTCGCATCGCGTCGACGCAGCATGCACGTGATACAGCTGGCTCCTATCGAGCCGCCGCATCCGCGCTGTGTCGTCCGGCTGTCCGCACATCCAGCAAGGGCAGCGCGCCCCGCTGCTCGTCGTCGGCCATTAACCGTCTCCCTCCCGTGGCAAGCGAGGCCAGCAGCTCCTGGGCCAGCATGAGCAGACTGAGCGCCGCCGGCAGCGTGTCTGCCGGCATGTTATCGCGCTCCTCGGGCGGGCTATCGTAGACCTGGTCGAGCAGGTCGTAGCCCGCGGCTATACAGTCGCAGGCGACCGCGCCGGGGAAGTAGGGGGTGAGCGGGGCGCCCGTGAGCGCGTCGATCCAGGTCAGGAACAGGCGTGCCCAGCGCGGCACGCTCGGGGCGCCGAGGACGTGTCCCGGCCGTGCCAGGGCCGCGCGCGCCGTCGCCTCCACGGCAGCGGGCAGCCGCGCGCGACGCAGGGCGAGGTCGGCGCACGCGGCGACGGCGGGGACAGCCTGCTCGACCGCGCCGCCCGTCCTGGTGCTCACCCCGTCACGCTGCCCGTGCTCACGTTCGCTCCCGCTCTGCTGCTCCGCTCACTCCCAGTAGTGGAGGGGATACGCGTCTTCCCCTTGCTCACGGCGGTCGGGCGCGGTGAGCGCGGCAAGCGCGCGGTCCAGCGCTGGGTCGTCGGTCTTTGTCTGGATGGGCCGGCCGGCCACGATGGCCGCGACATAGGCTTCAAGGGTATCGAAAGGCACAGAGTTTATGGCCATTGGTCGGACTCCTCGCGGGCTGCTGGGCTGCCGATCAGGGGAACGAAACGTTCATTCCCCTCATCTACTCTAGCAAGCCCGGCGCGACGCGTCCACGTGGCAGTAGGGCGGATCGTAGAAATACTGACGGCCCACGCGCAACTTTCAGTAATTTTACGGACAGAGAACCGGCTCCGTTCCCATTATGATAGGGGTGTTCCTGGAGAAATGGCCGGGAAGGAGCCCATCCATGCATGCTCAGGTAAAGCGAGGAGCCGCCGAGCGGAAGGTCGCGGCCGCGTCGTTGCACCGCATCCCTCTCTTCCGCGAGACCCCCGAAGATGTGCTCGCCCCCCTCGCGGCGAACAGCAGCCGTCAGACCCTCGGCCACGGCGACCTCCTGTGGCGGCCCGACGAGGCGATCGAGGTCGTCATCGCGCTTGCAAGGGGCGTTGTGCGCCTGTATCGCTATTTGGACGACAGCGAGGAGGTCACCGTCGCCCTGCTCGACGCCGGGCAGGTCTGTGGCCTGACCGACCTGTCCGTCGCCTTCGTGCCGACCACCGTGGCCCAGGCGTTGTCCGACGAGACGGTCGTCTACCGCCTCCCGCGCCAGCCCTTCGCTCGGTTCCTCCTGGCGCACCCCGACCTCGCTCTGCGCGCCCTCGCTGAGGCCTGCGCGCGTCTCCGCGACGGCTACGACCTGCGCGCGCTGCCCGACGCGCCTGCCCGCGTGGCCTACGTCCTCGCGCACCTGGCGACGGCCAATCGCGAACGGACGGTGTGGGCGACGCAGGAGGAGTTGGCGAGTTGGGCTGGCTGCCGCCGCGAGACGCTCAGCGCGGAGGTGCTGCCCGACCTGCGCGGGCAGGGCCTGATCGCGTACGAGCCGCGCCGGCGCGGCATCCGTGTCCTCGACCGCGCGGGGCTTCTGGCGTTGGAGCCGCGCCCCGGCGCCCATGTGCGCCGACACACATGATTGTGCGTTGGCGCACAACGATGTGCGCCAACGCACAGACAGAAGTGGCCCGTGTCCTGTAGCGTAGAGGCAGGCAGCGGGGAAGGCCCGTTGCCAGGAGTGCCAGCTCGAGACCGGTGGCCAACGGTTGCAGGCCAGGCACGCAAGCAGGCGTACTCGGAAGGTTTGCCTGGACCTACAGAGCAAAGACATGGTGCGATTGCGTCAAGTTCTCGCGTCAGGCTTGGTCGGTCCCAAGCAGAGCCTCGCTGGTGTGACGGGATGTGCCGCTCTGGCGCAGATAGACATCCCGTCATGATTGACGGTCACGCTTCAGTTGGTACACAGACGATGACAAGGAGTAGTGGGTGCGTCCGTACTCACAAAGAGGAGGTTACCGATGGCAGCCCGACAGCAATTCCTGCGTCCAGTCCTGTTGCTCTCCACACTAATTTTAAGTGTGGTAAGCACCTTTCCCATTTCCACTCGCGCTGCGTCCGCCACGTCGACAGTGTGGGTCATGGACGACATAACGCCGCAAACCAATTGCACGGTTGTGCGCACCTACCCCACGCGCACCGACCAGCCGTGTCCTGCCGGGACAATCCACCACGTCTATCAGGTACCCTTAGCGCAGGCGCAGGCAGAACAGCGACCCTATTTGCCCACCGACGCCAGTCCGATACAAGAAGCGCAATGGCAGGCAAACGTCTATGCGCAGACGTTGACACAATCCCGCACGACGTCGTCCGTTACGCCCAATTACGTCGGCTGCTCCCCGACGAACGGCGCGACCACTACCCTTTTCTGGACGACCAACTACGGATCGAACGTCTCCACCGGCGTGCACTACACCGTCGACAACAGCTGCATCTTCCGCGCCCAGTACGACCTCACGCAATACAATGGGGGCGCCGAGGCGCACAAGTACAACGTTGTCTGCATCAATGACGCCACCACGGGCAGAACCTGCGGCGACGTCGACTCCGACGCCAACGGTGGCGTTGTTCAGTGCAGCGACTTACCGCATCAGACTTTCTTCGCCCACAACGGGTTCAATGCGGCGGACACGCTTACGGCGTCCAACTTCCAGATATACGACCACAATGTCAACGGTGCGTGCATCGATGCTCACGATGTAGCGAACTTCACCCTGTAGGGGCTACTCGTTGACCCAGAGGGTACGGGATGCAAAAACCCGTGTGACAGTGGGCTAGACCGGTGATCATGCCGGGACGCGGGTCGTCGTAAGGGGCGTAGCAGTCAGGACGAATATTATCCTCCCTGGCTGCTACGCCCCGCTGTACAATGGCGGTGAACGCGTGAATCGTGAATAAAGCGATCTGGATGACGAAAGGACACGCATGTCGCGGGTTAGCGCATTGCACCGGGGTGGATTGTCGCGCCGGCGGCGTATTGTAGGTGTAGGGCTAGCCCTGATCGTCCTCATCATTGGAGCGATGGTCGTACAGCGCGTCAGTGACCAGCCCGCCATGCATACCGTCCTCGACGATACATATCCGTCTGTTGTGGCCGTGGATCAACAGAGCGGACGCGCCTTCATAGGAGCGGTTGACCATGACGAGGTGAGCCCACGCCTCTGGATGCTCACCTCCTCCGACGGACGCCCCGTATCGCTGCACCTCCCGGCCAGTTGTGGGCTTCCCGCGGGCCTGGGGGTCGATAGCCAGCGTTCCCGTGTGTTCCTGGCCCCCGCCGCGGGCGCGACGGGCTGCGTGCTCGATGCCCGCGACGGCGCCCTCCTGGCGACGGTTTCCATGAGCAATACCTTCCTTGGAACCGAGTTCATGGTGGCCGACCTATGCGTGAGCGAACGGACCGGCCGCGTCTTCGTCGCCAGCTTCGATGTCGGTGTCGTTGGCGTGAGCAACGGCCACCTGGACAGCGCGATCAGCGTGTTCGACGTGAGCACTGGGCGCCTCGTGCGAACCACCCCGGTCGGGCGCGGGCTTGACGCGCTCGCGATCGATGAGCGGACGGGGCGCGTCTTCGGCGTCAATGTATTGAGCGACGATGTCAGCGTCCTCGACGCGCGGAGCGGCGCCTTGCTGAACACGACCCTCGTCAGCCCTCACCCCCTTGCCATCGCCGTCGATGAGCGGACGGGCCATGTCTTCGTGACCAGCAACGCAATCCCCGCGGGCGGCCCTGGGGGGTGGACGGGACAGGTCGACATGCTCGACGCCCGCACCGGCGCGCTCCTCCGCACCGTCCAGGTCGGCGTTCTCCCCTATGCCATCGCCACCGACGCGCGGAGCGGCCGCGTCTTCGTGGCCAACAGCGGGAGCGACAGCGTGAGCGTGCTCGACGCCCGGAGCGGCCGCGTGCTACGCACCGTCGCCGTCGGGCGCGACCCAGCCGCGATAGCGGTGGATGCGCGCGCCGGGCGCGTCTTCGTCGCGAATCTCAATGGCTCCTTCCCCCTGGTTCCCCAGCAGGACCTGCTCGGCCCCGGCAGTGTGGCCGTGCTCGACGCGCGGGACGGCGCCGTCGTGCATATGGTCGCCGTGGGGGTCGACCCGGCGGTGATGCGGGTCGACGAGCGCACGGGACGTGTGTTCGTCCTCAATAAAGGTGGCGAGGTGCCGGTATTGGATCGCTGGAGATGGGTCCCCGACTGGCTCCGAAGCGCCGTAACCTTTCTACCCCAACGCACATCGAGGACGCATCGTGTCCCTGGTAGTGTAAGTGTGCTCAATCCGTCACTATAGGTCGTTTAGGCATAAATCCATGCCTCCCTATATCGCACGTTACCACATCCGTTCTGTTGACATAGCAAGAAAATTTGCCGGAGGAAGGGCGCTTCTACACCTACAACGTGCTTTAGCCCCCAACGTCTTGTCGCGGTACATTGAACAGCTACATCACCGATCATCCGGCGAGACGTGCTCACTGCGGATGTGCTACCTGATCTGTCCAGGGATGGCCTGATTGTGTACGAGCGCCATCGGTGGGGCATCCGCCTCCTCGACCGCGCGGGGCTCCTGGCGCTGGAGCCGCGCCCCGAGGCCCATGTGCGTCGGCGCACATGATTGTGCGTCGGCGCACATGATTGTGCGTCGGCGCACAGACAGGGTCGCTCCGCGTCCTGTAGTCTAGAGGCAGGCAGCGAGGAAGGCCCGTTGCCAGGAGCACCAACCCGAGACCGACTGCAGCGGTGGGTAGGGTGCGCACAAGGAGTCAGCGCGGAGCGGATAGTCGACCGCTGGCAACGGTTAGCCGACTAGCGTATGATAGGAAGGGAACGGACCGTGAAGAATACCGAAGAGGGTCGGCTTTAACATAACGTGGCGTTTGACAGCACGTAGGCTCCCAGGCAGAGTCATAGATACCACTCTGTGCCTCACCCCAGGAGCCTGCTGTTATGATAGCTGCCGCCGCCCTTGAGCCGC